>Ga0187851_10001879_pt1 | contig 19324 bp, 17 predicted proteins | sample June2016WEW_6_10_FD_132997 | JGI IMG/M metagenome (GOLD analysis project Ga0187851, IMG submission 132997) | Peatland microbial communities from SPRUCE experiment site at the Marcell Experimental Forest, Minnesota, USA - June2016WEW_6_10 | ecosystem: Environmental > Terrestrial > Soil >...
GCAGAGCCAAGCCGGACGAGGCGGAGAGCCCCGAGCAGATGGCCGAGCGGGTCCGGATCGAGCTCGCCGAGGCGGGCTTCGACTTCACCCCCGGCCAACGCGAGCGCATCGCCTGGGAGCAGCAAGCGCGCTCGGTCGCGCAGGTGGATCGCGAGCGGGTCGCCGAGGAGGCCGTGGCGGTGCTCTCGGCGAAGCGCAGCGCCTGGAGCGACATGGCGAAGCGGCGCACTCGGCCCGCGACGCGCTCGAGGGCGATGCGGCGGTTGATGGCGTCGTAGGGACCGGGCAGGGCGTTGACGTGGCCGAGAACCGCGCCGGGCGTGAGGAAGCCGCGCGGCGGGTCCTGCCAGAGTCTGCCGTCGGGCGTCATTTCACAAGCCAGAACGAGGTGCGGCAGGCGCGCGAAGACGCGCTCCAGGGCGGCGTCTGCGGCGGGGTCGCCGCGTTCGGCCAATGTAATATCGACGGCCACGACGGCCGGCTGGACGTCGGCGAGCCGTTCCAGCGCCATGGCCAGCGTGCGGCGCAAATCACGAATGCCGCCGTACTCCATCAGCGTGCGCTCGTCGAACGCGAGCACGGCGGCCATGCGCGCGGGAGTTTGCAGAGGATGCAGGCGCGAGAGCCAGTCGGCGACGGTGCTGTCGAACTGAATGCCCAGGGAAGTGAAGGACACGAGAATCGCCGCCAGGCCCGAGAAGAAGCCGATGGCGGCGTAAACAGCCCCGCCTGGAATGCGGCGTGTCATGCTCTCTGCCGACACTATACAGGCTGCGGCAGGCTCATCGGAAAGCGAGCGGAGAGCGGGCGCGTTTGCGGCCTGTGCGGCTGCGATAGACTCTGGGGCGGAGAGTGGCACGATGGACATGACACGGCGGACGATGATCGGCAGCCTGCCGCTCGCTGCGGTAAGCGCCGCGGCGGCGCTGGCGCGAGAGAATGGCAAGCCCAATACGAAGATGAAGATCTACTTGTCCTGCGGCGCGATCGGCGTGAAGGCGACGATGGCGCAGGCGCTAGACTACGCGGCCCAGTATGGCTTCGAGGCGATCGAGGCGGATGCGGGCTGGCTCGCGTCGGCGCCCGAGAGCGACGTGGCGCAATTCCTCGTACGGATGAAGGAACGCGAGATCGTCTGGGCGCAGGCGGGGCTGCCGGTGGAGTTCAAAAAGAGCGAGGAAGAATTCCAGGCAGGCCTGAAGACGTTACCGGCGACCGCCAAAGCGCTGCAGCGGGCCGGCGTGACGCGGGTCGGCACGTGGATCATGTCGGCGCATCCGACGCTGACCTATCGCGAGAATTTCAAAGCGCACTCGCAGCGGCTGCGCCAGGTAGCGGGCGTATTGGGCGATCATGGCTGCCGGCTGGGGATGGAGTACCTCGGACCGAAAACGCTGTGGGCCTCCAGCCGCTATCCGTTCATCCACACCATGCCCGAAATGAAGGAACTGATCGCGGAGATGGGCCGGCCAAACGTAGGCATCGTGCTCGACTCATGGCACTGGTACACGGCGGGGGGTACGCTGGCGGATCTGAAGACGCTCACGAACAAGGACGTCGTCAGCATCGATCTGAACGACGCGCCGCAGAACATCCCGCTCGATCAGCAGCAGGACGGGCAGCGCGAATTGCCGTGCGCCACCGGCGTCATCGACCTGGCCGGATTCCTGAATACGCTCAACACGCTGGGTTGCGACGCGCCGGTGCGCTGCGAGCCGTTCAACGCGGCGCTGCGGGCGATGCCGCCGGACGAAGCCCTGCGCGCGACGATCGCGTCAATGCGGAAAGCATTTAGCCTGATTCGGGCATAGCCCGGCCGGAGCCTCGTCACGGGCTCCGCCGTCAGGCACAATGACGGCATGAGCCTGAACCGACTGATTGAATACGACGCGGCCTCACCCGAGGTGCGGGCGATCTACGACGACATCCGCGCGACACGCAAAACGGATTTCATCAACAATGTTTGGAAGGCGCTGGCGAACCATCCGCCGACGCTCGCGATGGTTTGGGAACAGGTGAAAAACGTGATGGCGCCGGGCGCGCTCGACCCGCTGACGAAGGAGTTGATTTTCATCGCCGTCAGCGCGACCAACGGCTGCGAGTATTGTCTGCACTCGCACACGGCGGCGGTGCTGGCCAAGGGGATGACGCCGGAGATGTTCGCCGAGACGCTGGCCGTGGCCGGGTTGGCGAATGAAACCAACCGGCTGGCTCTAGGCTGGCGCGTGCCAGTGGATGAGGCGTTCAAGGCGGAGCTGGAGCCGGCGCAGGGCCGCGTACAGGGATAGGTGCAGCAGCCGCGAATGAGGACCAGCGCTCCGACCGCAAGATCTTGTGCCCCCGGGGACCGCTCCTTTTAGTCGCGGCTCGGTAACGTCAGTCTCTGCAACAAGCCGCTAAGAGTGCCGGTAGATTTCCCAGCGCAGGTACTTCTCGCAGGCTTCCTCAATCGCGTCGGCGCACAAGCTCATGTTGGCGGCGACGTGGTGTTCGTAGCCGTTCTCGCAGATGAACTGCAGCAGCATCTGCATGTCGGGGATCTCAACCACGCCGGCGCCGCCGAACGTGTTGAGCGGGTCGTCGGTGAAGCGGCCTTCGCCGACATAGGCGCGCACTTCGCCCAGCACGTCGTCGGTGGAGACGCGGAAGAAGGTCATGGGCGAGGGCTTGACGCGGCCGACGATGGTGCCGAACGTGTTCAGCTTGCCGACCGTGCCGGCGATGATCTCCTGGTAGTCCATCTTCGATTCCGCGAAGAAGTCCTTGGGCAGGTTCGAGCAGTGGAAACAGACCGCCTTATTGGGATCCTCGCCGTAGTTGTTGTTCCAGTCGAGCAGGGCGCTGGGCGAACCGGAAGCGAGCGCCATGGCCTGCATCGCCACCACACCGCAGACGTCCACTTCGCAGGCGCTGGGCAGAAGATTGTTGCTCATCATCGACATGATGGTGCAGGGCACGACGCCGAAGTACTCTTCGAGCGACGTCCAGCATTGCACGGCGCTGACGGTGCACATCGTCTCTTCCATCCAGCCCGTGATGACCGCGCCGAGCTTGGCCATCTTGAGGAGTTGGGGCGCGGGGACGGACTCGGTCGAGGTGTAGGCCTGGATCGCGGCCAACTTGGCCTGCGCGGCGGGGTCGTCGTCCTTCATCTTGTTGATGCGGCCGAGGATTTCAGAAAGATCGACGGTCTCTACATCGATGCCCGAGAGCGCCAGGAGTTTCTCGCTGTAGCGGACCGTGTTGAACGCGGCGGGACGCGCGCCGATGGCGAGGACGCGGAGCTTGCGCAGACCATTGACAACGCGGCAGACGGCGGCGAAACGGTCGAGATCGGCCCGGAAGGCGGCGGAGCCGGGGGCCACGGTGTGCCGTTCGGTCAGCGTATAGGGCACGTCGATCTGGCGCAGGTTATTGCAGGCCGACATCTTGCCGCAGAAGCTGTCGCGGCGGTGCGTGATCAGCATTTTGCCGGCCTCGTCGGGCGTGGCCTGGATCAGCACCGGCACGTTGAGTTGGGCCACCTTCAGCGTTTCGGCGATGGCGCGCTCATCGCCGAAGTTCGGCAGGGTCACGATGACGCCGTCGATCTCGTCCTTGTGCTGCTTGAAAAGGTCGCCGCACAGATGCGCCTCCTGGCGCGATTCGATGGCGCCGACCTTGGTCGCGTCGGCGGGCGGGAGGACGACGTTGTAGCCGGCGCTCTCGAGCACGCGGACCATCTCCTCGCGCCCGCTCAGCGCGAGGTGCGCCGGGAAGAAACCGCGGTTACCGACGATGAGGCCGAATGTCATTTTCCTGGTTTGTGGCATGAATAGGACTCCTAAATCTGAATCATACCGTCAACCGCGGGCGAGCGCTGAGCAACGTGCCCATGCACTGACTTCGCGGGTCCGAATCGGGGCTGCGCCGGCGCGCATTTCTCACAGTGCGCAAGCGGGCCTCTTCGGGCGGGGATTCCTAGGGAACTCCTTTCCCGGAGGTTTAATCTACCTTTTATTGATAGAGATTGGGTAAATGAGTTAGACTAATTCGTACGGTTACTCATGTCCACCGCTCTCATCTCGCACTTGCGCTTTCTGGAGGCGGAGGCGATTCACATTCTGCGCGAAACCGCCGCCCAGTTTCGCACGCCCGTCCTGCTGTATTCCATCGGCAAGGACAGCAGCACGCTTGTGCACCTCGCTCGCAAAGCATTCTATCCAGGGAAGATCCCGTTCCCGCTGCTGCACATCGACACGACCTACGAGTACCCCGAACTGATCGAGTTCCGGGACCGCTTCACCCGCGAAATCGGGGCCGACCTGCGAGTTTACACGAACCGGGCGGCGATTGACGCCGGGGCCAATCCGTACGATCTGGGGACGGCGAAATGCTGCCACCTGCTGCGCACCCGGGCGCTGGTGGAGGGGCTGAAGGAGGGCGGCTACGACGCGGCGATTGGCGGAGGACGGCGCGACGAAGAGCGTTCGCGGGCCAAGGAGCGCGTGTTCAGTTTCCGGGACCGCGAGGGCCGCTGGGAGCCGCGCAACCAGCGCCCCGAGCTCTGGAATCTGTACAACGGCCGGGTGGACGCGGGCGAGAGCATACGGGTTTTCCCGCTCTCCAACTGGACCGAGACCGACATCTGGCGCTACATCGAGGCCGAGTCGATCCCGCTGCCGCCGCTGTATTTTGCGCAGCCGCGCGAAGTCGTGGTGCGCGGCGAAACGCTGATTCCGATCGAAGCCAACGTGAAGCTGCTGCCTGGAGAAACGCCGGTGACCGAGGTGTGCCGCATGCGGTCGCTGGGCTGCACCCCGTGCAGCGGCGCCATCCCCTCCGACGCCACGACGCCGGCCGAAATTCTGGCTGAACTGGCGGTTTTCCGGCGTTCGGAGCGGGAGAATCGCGTCATCGACCACGACCAGGACGGCTCGATGGAGCTGAAGAAGCGCGAGGGCTACTTCTGATGCACCGGATTGTGGAGAAGCCCCTGCTGCGCATTTCGACGGCCGGCAGCGTCGACGACGGCAAGTCGACCCTGATCGGCCGGCTGCTCTACGACAGCAAGTCGGTGTGGGAGGATCAGCTCGAGGAAGTGGGCCGCAACCGCGTGAACCGCGCGGCCCGCGGTCCCGATCTGTCGCTGCTCACCGACGGCCTGCGCGCCGAGCGCGAGCAAGGAATCACGATCGACGTGGCCTACCGCTACTTCTCGACGCCGCGCCGGAAGTTCATCGTCGCCGATACGCCGGGCCATGAGCAGTATACGCGCAACATGGCCACCGGCGCCTCCACCGCCGACGTCGCCGTGCTGCTCGTGGATGCCCGCAAAGGCGTTCTGCCGCAGACCGTCCGCCACGCCACCATCGCCTGGCTGCTGGGCATTCGCAAGCTGGCTTTCGTGGTCAACAAGCTGGACCTGGAGGGCTTTCGCCAGGACGTTTTCGAGAGCGTCCGGAGCGAGGCGCGGGCACTCCTCGGCAGCCTGCCGGGAGCCGAGGCGGCCTTCTTCCCGATCAGCGCGCTGGACGGCGACAACGTCGTGACAAAATCCGCCCGGACGCCGTGGTACGACGGTCCGAACCTGCTCGAATGGCTCGAGAACGTGGAGGCCCATCCCGCCGCCGCCGCGCCGTTCCGCATGAGCGTGCAACTGGTCATCCGCCCGCACCTGGATTTCCGCGGTTATGCCGGCCAGGTGGCGAGCGGCTGCATCCTGCCCGGCGACGCGGTCCGCATCGAACCCGCCGGAACGGAAGCCCGCGTGAAGCGCATCGTCAGCTTCGACGGCGACCTCGACGCGGCCGTCGCGCCCATGTCGGTCACGCTCGAACTGGATCGCGAAGTCGATGTCTCGCGCGGCGATTGGATCGCTGCCGCCGGCCACAGCCTGTCGAAAGCGCAGCGCATCCGGGCCACGCTGGTCTGGATGAGCGAGCAGCCGGCGCGCGCCGGCGCTTCCTATCTGCTGCAGCATGGCACGCGCGTCACGCCCGCCCGGCTTTCCCAGGTCACGGAGCGCCTGGACGTGGTGCGGCAGTCCAACGTCGCGGCCGCCGAGCTGCAATTAAACGACATCGGCAACGCGGAACTGGAAACCGCCGAACCGCTGGCGTTCGACCGCTACAGCGACAATCGCGCCACCGGCGGCTTCATCCTGATCGACCGGCTGAGCAACCTGACGGTGGCGGCGGGCCTGATCGTTTCAGCATTGGGTGACGAAGTCCACGCCCATCCGCTGAGCGCCCTGGAGCGCGCGGAACTGTTCGGCCACGACGCCTGCCTGCTCGATCTCTCCGCCCGGCCTGAACTTACGCCCGCCCTGGAGCGGCAATTGCTGCTGCGCCACTTTCATGCGGTCGTGGTGGAAGACCCCGGCGTCGACGCGCAGTTCCTGCTGCAGGCCGGACTCCTGGCCCTCAGCACGACCTACCGGCCCGGCGCGCCGGTCGACGCGCGCGACCTGCCTGCCGACGCCGCGCGAGCCGTCACCGCGATCATCGAACGGCTGCGCCAGGGGCGCGTCTTCGGAGCCGGCAACTTCGTGCAGGGGGACGGGATCTGACCATGCGCGATCCGCTGCTCAGCGCCCGCCAGATCATCGCCGCCGCGCTCGACGGAATCGCGCGGCCCGCTGTGACCTGCAGTTTCCAGGCGGAAGACGTCGCGCTGGTGCATCTGCTGCGGCAGTTCGCCCCGCGCCTGCCGGTTCTGTTCCTCGACACCGGCTATCATTTCGCCCCGGTCTATGCCTACCGCGACCGATTGGCCGCGGAGTGGAATTTGAACCTCGTCAACCTGCTGCCGCGAGAGACCGTGGAACAGCAGGAGACCGCCCTCGGCCGGCTCTACCAGAGCGATCCCGGCGCCTGCTGCCAGCGCCGCAAGGTGGAACCTCTGATGGCCGGGCTGGCCGGATTTGACGTCTGGTTCACGGGGCTGCGGCGGGAGCAGTCGCCGACACGCGCGGCTCTCCAGCCCTCCGAGGTGCATACTTTCCCGACCGGCCTCGCGCTGCGCAAATTGAGTCCGCTGTTCGACTGGAGCTGGGCCGAAGTCAGCAGCTATCTGGTGGTGCAGGAGATTCCGGAGCTGCCACTGTACGCCGAGGGTTATATGAGCATCGGCTGTGAACCCTGCACGGCCAAACCCGCCGGCGACGCGCACGCGCGCAGCGGGCGCTGGGGTGGGCAGAAACTAGAATGCGGTCTGCACACGGTGAGCATCAAGGTGGCCTGAAGCCAGAATTGATTCGACGCCCGGTCAACCGGCGTGAATGGTATTGAAATTGGAAGTACTGCAAAACAGCTGAGGTAGCCGGCAGGCAGATGGATCGACGAGCCATCTGATTTTGAGGGGAATGGAAGGACCAGTGTAGCCTGGAACTAGGAGTCAACTCTTCGTGCCGGAACCGGAATCCACGCCCGCTGTCGCCCCACGGCCCGCCCAGCCTTCGCCCGCCGAGGAACTGAAGCGCGCGAGCAATCACTTGCGCGGCGCCATCGCCGCCGAACTCGCGAACGAGAATGCGGCAGTCTCCAAGCCGGTCGCGGCGCTGCTCAAGTTCCACGGCGCGTATCAGCAGGACGACCGCGACCAGCGCAAGCGGGCACCGGTGAAATCCTACAGCTTCATGGTCCGAGTTAGCCTGCCGGGCGGAATTATCGCGCCCCGCCAGTACCTGGCGCTCGACGCTCTGGCGGACACGGCCGGCGACGGCACGTTGCGCATCACCTCGCGCGGCGGCCTGCAGTACCACTACGTCGGCAAACGGACGCTGCGCGACTGCATCCGGGCGATCAACGACTCCGGCGTGTCGACCTTTGCCGCCTGCGGCGACGTCGTGCGCAACGTGGTCGCGCCCGCCGAGCCCTTCGAGACGCCCGAGCGCCAGCGGCTGGATGAGTACGCCCGCCTGCTGAACCGCAGTTTTAAGCCGCAGACCCGCGCCTACGCCGAGATCTGGCTGGACGGCGAGCCGGCGGCCACCTTCGAGAACGAATCCGAGCCGCTCTACGGCGACGCCTACCTGCCGCGCAAGTTCAAGTTCGGCTTCGCCGTGGAGGGCGATAATACCACCGACATCCATATTCACGATTGCGGTTTTGTCGCGCATTTCGAGGGCCGGGAATTGCTCGGTTTCACCGCGCTCGCGGGCGGCGGCATGGGCCAATCGAACGGCATTCCGGGCACGTACCCGCGTCTGGCCGACCCGTTCTGCTTCCTCCCGCCCGCCGAGTTGCTCGACGTCGCCACGGCCGCCGTCTCGATCCACCGCGACTTCAGCGATAGAGTCAACCGCAAACGGGCGCGGCTCAAGTACGTCATCCAGGACCGCGGCATCGAGTGGTTTGCCGCCGAAATGGCCCGGCGCCTGGGCCACCCGCTGGCGCCGCCGCGCGAATTGAAGTGGCACCGGCAGGCGGATTACCTCGGCTGGCACGAACAGTCGCCGGGGGGCTGGTTCTGCGGGCTGCGCGTCGTCAGCGGGCGTCTGGGGCAGGCGCAGCGCGCCGCAGTGCGGGAGGCCGTCCAAACACTCGCGCCGGAGATCCGCTTCACGCCCCAGCAGAATCTGCTCCTGTGCGGACTGAGCGCCGCGGCCCGGCCGCTCCTCGAGGCCATCCTGCGCCGGCATGGTTTCGCCCTGCCGAGCGAGTTGCCGCCGGTGTTGCGGCACTCGATGGCTTGTCCGGCGTTGCCAACCTGCGGTCTGGCGCTGGCCGAGAGTGAGCGCGTCCTGCCGGAGCTGGCGGCGCGCGTGCAATCTGAACTCTACGCGGCCGGCGCCGCCGGCGAAATCGTGTTCCTGCGCATGACCGGCTGTCCCAACGGCTGCTCGCGGCCCTACACCGCCGAGATCGGCATTGTCGGCCAGAGCCCCGGCCTGTATTCGATCTACCTGGGCGGGTCGCCCCTGGGCACGCGGCTGGCGCAACTGTATTCCCACAACATTCGTTTCGAATACATCCCCTCGGTCCTGGCGCCGCTGTTCCGGGATTGGGTGGCCGGGCGTCAGCCGGGAGAAGCCTTTGGAGATTACTGCGAACGAGTTGGTCTCGACCCACTGCGCGCACGGCATCTGGCGGCTCCGGTCGAGGTCTAGTCGAGGTCCAGGCGATGCAGCATCCTTTCCCCATCTTTCTCGACCTGAGCGGACGGCTGTGCGTGGTTGTCGGCGCGGGTCCGCTGGCCGAGGAAAAGGTCCGCGCGCTCACCGACGCCGGCGCGCGCGTACGCCTCCATCCCGCTGAGCCCGGGCCGGACGAATTCGAGGGCGCATTCATGGCCATCTCCGCCCTCGATGACCCTGAAGCCAATCAGCGCTTGTTTGAACAGGCGGAGCGGCACGGTGTGCTATTCAATGCGCTCGACGATCCGGCGCATTGCCGCTTCTACTTCCCGGCCGTGCACCGGCAGGGCGCGCTGGTGGTCGCGCTCTCCACCTCGGGGCATTGTCCAGCATTGGCCGTGCGTCTGAAGGATGCACTGGCAAGAAAGCTCGGCCCCGAATACGCGGCGTTCCTGCGCCTGGCGGCATCCGTGCGCGGGCGCATTCGCCACTCCGGCCTGGACTTCGCCGCGCGCCGCCGGCTGTGGTACCGGCTGGTCGACGGGGCCGCCCTGGCCGAGCTGCGCGCGGGCCGGGCCCAGCAAGCCGCGGCCATCTTCGAGGCGACTCTCGATGAGGAGATTCCGGCTGCCAGCGCTGTGCCGGAAGAGATCCCGGCCGAAAACATTGTGTCGGACGAGATTCCGGCATCGAGCGAGGTGCTCCGATGAACTCGCGCATCTGCCTCGTCGGCGCCGGGCCGGGCGATCCGGAACTGCTCACCCTGCGCGCCGCGCGGTTGCTCGCGCAGGCCGGCGCGGTGCTGCACGACCGCCTGATCGCACCCGAAATCCTGGCCCTGGTCCGGCCCGGCGCGGAGTTGGTCGACGTCGGCAAGGAGGAGGGGCAGCAGGATCTGGTCCAGCCCCGGATTTACGAGTTGTTGGAGCAGTGCGCCCGCCGCCACCGCCTGGTGGTCCGGCTCAAGGCCGGCGACCCGTTCGTGTTCGGCCGCGGCGCCGAGGAATGGGCCTGGCTGGCCGCGCGCGGCTGGGGCGTAGAGGTCGTGCCGGGCGTCAGTTCCGCGCTCGCCCTGCCGGCCCTGCAGGGCATTCCGCCCACCAGCCGCGGTTTCGCCTCCGGATTTGCCATCGTCACCGGCCATCAGGCCGAGCCCGATCCCGGCTTCTGGTCGCGCTACGCCGGGGTGGATACGCTGATCATTCTGATGGGCGTCCGCCGCCGCGCCGCCATCGCGCGCGCGCTGCTGGCGTGCGGCCGGCGCGCTTCCGAGCCCGTGGCGTTTATCGAAAATGGCTCCACGCCGCGCGGGCGCGTGGTCGTGGCCGATCTCGCCGCGGTGGCCGCGGAACGCGTGGAAGTCGTCGCGCCGGCGGTGTTCGTAGTAGGTGAAGTGGTGCGCTGCCGCGAACTGTTATTGCCGGCGCTGGCCCGGATGGTGGCCTGAGCGGGCCGCCGCCGGCTTCCCTCCGTGCCCGTCAATCACGCTCACTGCAAGCCTGCGGCTACGGCTCCAGCTCCGGATCCGCGATCACTCGCACCAGTTCGCCGATGGTTTCGTAGCGCCCGTCTTCGGCCAGGTCCCACTCGCCGAAATCGGCATTCTCCGAGTGCATCCGAATCTGCTCGTGCTCCCAGCCCTCGGCGGTCTCGCGCTTGCGGCTCAGGTAGCGCTTCACCGTGAAGCGGCCCATCCCGCCCTCGTCGGTGATCTCGTGCACCAGCATGATCTTGCCCACTCTGCTCCCGCCCGCGTAGCGCCGGAACAGGCACACGCTGCCGTCGGGGATCTCGGGCTCCATCGAATGTCCGCGGATGCGCGCCAGGAAGTGGTCCCGGCTCAGGCGCACGCCGGCCACGTCAACCCACTCCTCGCGCTCCGTTTCGGGGTTATCCAGCAGCGGCCCGGCGGCGGCCACGCAGCGCACCGGCAGGTGCGTCTGGTAGGGCTTGGCGGTGCTGCGCACCGAGCGCGCATAGAGCGTCTGGGCCGTGCGTTCGAGATCCAACGCCAGCGTCCGCTGCGGCTCGCCGCAGCGGAAAGTGTTCGACAGATCCCCATCCACCCATGCCAGGAACGCCCTTACGCCGAGTTCCCGCGCCTTGTCCGGCAGGTCCTCGGCGATGGCCTCCAGAATCTCGGCTTCCTCGCCCGCAAAATCCTCCCAGTCGCGGCGGAAGCGGAACGCCGCTTCGTTGGCGTCGGCGTCGGCCACCACCACTCCGCAGGCTTCCCCCAGGGCCTCGAAGACCCTGTATTCGGCCAGCCGTGTGATCAGCGTGGGCATCGAAAGCGTCCGTCAGCGTCTGTCTTAATAACTCCTCCGCCCGCCGCGGGGACCCGCTCTTCTGGGGCTGCTGCTCCAACGCGCCTTTGGCTGCGCGCCGCTGCCTCAACCTCCGCTTAGCGTCTTACCTTCTCAACGTCTTATCGGCGTCGCGCCGCCTCGCCCGCACCTTTTCGCCGCAGCTGCAGACCGCACCACGTCCCCGATCCGATCACCGTTCCGATCACCGTTCTGATCAAGGATTGCCGGGATAATATCCGTCGCGCGCCCGCACCTTCACGTTGGTCAGGCCCACCCGCACCTCGATCTTACGGTACTTCTTCGCCACGTCGGTTTCCGAAGGCACATACCGCAGCAGATACTGCAACTGGATCTCGCCCGCCGTGGCCGCGACGGCCTGCACGATGCCGTTCATGACCACCGAGGCGTAGCCGCCGGTGCCCACCGTGAGCACATAGTTGCCCGCGTCCTGGGGATGCGACAGGTACCCGTCGACGTCTTTGTAAACTCCCTCCAGCGGGTACACCACGCGTCCGCCGGTGGCCTCGGAGAGCTTTTTCAGTCGATCGTCGCCCTCCGAGTAGAAGCCGAAGGCCGTCGTCGACACGCCGTAAATCGTCACCAGGTTGCGCTGCGCCAGTTCCAGCACCTCGTCCAGCGTCTTCTTGCTGGCCGTGTCGTGTCCGTCGCCGATGATCACGATCACGCGCCGCGGCTCGATCGGTTCGCCCTGGATCAGCGTCCGGCTGGTGCACGCCATGTGCACCGCGTCGTACAGCGCCGAGCCGCCGCCGGGCTTCAGCTTGCGCACCCGGGCCAGCAGGACCTCCGGATCGGCGGTCGTGTTGACCATCAGTTCGGCTTCGCTGCCGTAGCCGATCAGGTAACCGCTGTAGCGTTTGTCGGGCTTGCCCTCGGGCTCGAGCGTAGCCGAGATCAGATCCTCGATCGCCTCCCGCAGCTTCTCCCATTGCAGCCGGTTGGTGTTGCTCAGGTCGACCAGGAAGCCGATCACCACCGGCTGGTTGCGCTCGCGCGTGAAGTAGGTGATCGTCTGCGGCTTGCCGTTGTCGAACAACTGGAAGTCCCGCTGGTCGAGGTTGGTGACGAATTTGCCCTTTTCGTCGGTCACCGTCACTGGCACGATCACCTCGCTGACCGAGGCGTGGAAGGCGCCCGGCGGCTGCGCCGGGGCCGCTGAGGGCTGCTTCGGCGCTGCCTCGGCCGGAGTCTGCGGCGCGAGTGGCGCGGCAGCCGCAGCCGGATTCGCATTCTGCCCGGCCGCCGGGGACGCAGTCTGGGCGCCTGCCGGGGTCGGGGTCTGGGCGCCTGCCGGGGTCGGGGTCTGGGCGCCTGTCGGCGCCGGCCAGCCTGCCGCGAGCAGGCCGGCCGCCAACAGGAAATATAATCGTGCAAATTGCATGAACGGGGACTCTAGTCATGATTATAGACGGCTGGCGCCGGGTAACGCGTTGCACGGTCCCGCAAATGGCGCCGCGGCTGAGTCCCGGCCCGAGTCGTCCTGGTCCTGATCTTCAACCGCCAGTCTGGGCCCGCACGGACCCGCGGACCGCCTAGTGTCATGTCTCGCGGATTCTTTGACAATCGCCGGCCATTCACCGTGGCGCAGGCACTCGTGCCTGCCGCGTCGACACTCGTGTCGACGCCCGGCCGGCGTTGTCGACGCTCGGCCGGCGTTGTCAATCCTTGACTGAGACACTACATTAGCGCTGCACCCGCCCGCTTCCGCCGCCTTTTACCAGCGCCTCGACCTCGGAGCGCGAGAAGCGATTAAAATCACCTGGAATCGAGTGCTTCAGGCACGATGCCGCCACGGCGAATTCCAGTGCGTCGGCGTTTGATTCAAAGCCCGTCGTGCCCAGGTTCAACAACCCGTAGATCAATCCGCCGGCAAAGGCGTCGCCGCCGCCCACCCGGTCCACGATGTGCGTAATGTCGTAGCGCCGGCTGACGGCGAACTGCCGCCGGTCGTGCAGGCACGCCGACCAGCCGTTATGCGACGCCGAGAAGCTCTCGCGCAGCGTAATCGCGATCAGCTTCACGTTTGGATACTGGTCCAGAACCCGCGCCGCCAGGTCCTTGTACTTGCTCTCATCCAGTTGACCCGAATGCACGTCCACGCCGGCTTCGATCCCCAGCGCCTTCTGGCAATCTTCCTCGTTGGCCACCACGTAGTCCACGTGCCGCGCCAGTTCCGCCATCACCTCGCGCGCCGTCTTGCCGTACTTCCACAGATTCTTGCGGTAATTCAGGTCCACCGAGACCGTGACGCCCGCCGCGCGCGCCGCCTCGACCGCCTCCAGCGTCAGGTCGGCGCAGCTTTGCGTCAGCGCCGGCGTGATGCCCGTCACGTGGAACCAGACCGCGCCGGCGAAGATCGCCGCCCAGTCGAAATCGCCCGGTTTGGCCTGCGCAATCGAAGAATGGGCGCGGTCGTAGGTCACCTTGGAAGGCCGCTGGTTGGCGCCGCTTTCCACGAAATAGACGCCGAAGCGCCCGCCCGTGAGCTTCACCGCCGCCACGTCCACGCCGAAACCGCGCATCTGGTACAGGAACGCGTCCGTGATCGGGTTGTTTGCCGGCAGCGCCGTCACGTAGCGCGCACCCAGCCCGAAGTTAGCCAGCGAGACCGCCACGTTGGCTTCGCCGCCGCCGAAAGTGGCCGCCAGCAGTGGCGTCGTCAAAAAGCGCTCAAGACCCGGCGGGGCCAGCCGCAGCATAACCTCGCCGAACGTGACAACCGTCTTTGGGGACACATTTGGGGACATGGAATGATTACCTCTGTTGGATTGGGCGGCCGTCGCCGCCTGCTCCGCGCATGCTAAACCCGACGCCGCAGTGCGGACCGAACCGTTAGTTCCGGGCTCCCGACGCCGCTATCACCTCGATTGCAAACGAGCCGTCCATCGACGGCAATCCCTCGAAAACCACCCCCCGCAAGCCCGCCGGGCTACGCGCCGGATCCAGATACTCCCGGCCCGCCGCGAGCGCCGTCTCGCCGAGTTGCCGGCTGAGCGGATAGAAGTTCAAGACCACCGCGTTTTTCACGCTGGAACCCGCGCTTTTGGCGGTTCTTTCCAGCCGTTCAAAGGCCAGTCGCGCGTCCGCTTGCGTGTACCCGAAGGCCATCTGCGCGCCCGTGAAAACCAGCCCGCCGCGCACCCCGCCCGCGCCCGCCGCCCGCGTCACGCCCTCGCAGGTCGTGCCCGCGAGGTTCGTCAACTTCTGCGGCTGGACGAACGCCACGCCTTCGACCGGCGTACGCCCTTCGAGCGCCGGCACATAGCACGTCGCCCGCAGCAACTCGCCCGTTTGCTTCAATTGGGCCACAGCCGCTTCGGCCGTCGCGCCCTCGGCCGTGACGAAGCGCAGTCCCGCGGGGTTCACCGCGCGGCTCTGCTGCAGCGTAGCCTCGATCAGCACCTGCGCGTTTTCGAGCGGCAATAACCCGGCCTCGACCGTCGTCACCACCGGCAGCGCCACGTGCTTGTCGGCGAAAACTTCGCTCACCAGTTGCGGCACGCGGCGCAAATCGCCGGTCCCGGCGACGAACGCGCGGACGCGGATAAACTGCGCGCCCCGAGCCTGGATCATCAGGCTCTTGAGAGCTTCCCGTGTCTGCTGGGAAAGCAGGCCGCGGCCGCTCAACGGGGCCGCCACGAAGCTCAGCCGCTCCGCATCCGCCGCCAGCGCCAGAGGCGGCTGCGGCAGTTCCTCGTGGGGCTGCGTCGGCAACTCCTCGTTCTTGCTTTTCTTCTTGTTGATCACCGGCGCCTTCTCACCCGCGCCGATTTGCCCGGCGCAGGCGGGATCCGTTAGCAGGGTGATGCCAACCGCCGCCGCGATCAGCGCAACTACGGAAGAAAAGGGCCGCTGGAACATGCAGTAACTCCACATCCTACCAAACGCCCGAGGTCGCCTTGAAAAAGCAGAAACCGCACTCCTCGCGCGAAGGCGGACAATCCGCAGTCGCGCTCCGACCCGAGGGTTCAAGTGGAGCGTCCGCCGGATCGGAGCCAAAATGTGGCGGAGGCCGCTCGCTCGCCTGCCCGCAAGTCTGCCGACTCCTGGCCGGCAAAGAGTGCCGGCGAACCGCCGCAGTTTTCCGGTGCCCCTGCGTGGCGAACAAAATGGATTGAACCGGCCCATCCAATGTGGTACGGTGTGGGTAAATGCTCCGGCTGCCGAAGCTCGATGCCGATCTCGACGAACCGCTGTATCGGCAGCTCTCGACCTTCTTTCGTGAGGAAATCCTCGCCGGCCGCCTGCCCCGAGGGGAAAAAATCCCTCCCACGCGCGAGTTGGCGCTGCGACTTGGACTGAACCGGATGACCATCTCCTCGGCCTATGAGCTGCTGGAGAGCGAGGGCCTCATTCGCACGCACGTCGGCCGTGGCAGCTTCGTGGCCGCGCCACCCGAACTGTTCGCCAACTTGCCCATGGCGACGGGCGGCTCGGCCTTCGACTGGGAATCACGCTTCGCCCCCTGGTTCCCCAATGAGGTCGCCGCGCCGCCGGCGGCTGAGACCACTATCAGCTTCTCGAGCGCCCGCCCGAGCGCGGAACTGTTCCCCATCGTGGCCTTTCAGGAGAGCTGCCGCGAAGTTCTTCTGAGCCCAGAGGTGGCGTCGATTCTGCAACTTGGTTCGGCGCACGGGTATCCGCCGTTGCGCCGGCACCTGATCGAGGAGTCGCGCTCGCGCGGCCTCATGACGGAGGACGACGATCTGCTCGTCACCAACGGCTGCCAGCAGGCGCTGGACCTGCTGCAACGGCTGCTGGTGCGTCCCGGCGAGGGGGTGCTGGTCGAGGATCCGATCTACCCCGGGCTGCGCAACGTCTTCGCCCACGCCGGCGTGCGGCTGATCGGCGCGCCGGTCGGGCCGCAAGGGCTGGACGTCGATTCCACGGCCCGGCTGGTGCGCAGCGAACGGCCGCGCCTGCTGGTGGTCACGCCCAATTTCCAGAATCCGACCGGCACCACCATGCCCGAAACGGCGCGCCGGCAACTGCTGCGCATCGCCCGCGACGCCGCGCTGCCGATCGTTGAAAACGACATCTACGGCGAGTTGCGCTACGTCGGCCAGCCGGTCGCCACGCTGAAGGAACTGGACGAGAACGGGATCGTGGTGCAGGTGAAAAGCTTCTCCAAGCTGGCCTTCCCCGGATTGAGGGTCGGCTGGGTGATCGGCCCACGGGCGCTCATCCGCCGCCTGGCCGAGTTGAAGCAGTACACCGATCTGCACACCGACCACCTTTCGCAGGCCGTCCTGCTGCGCTTCGCCGCCTCCGGTCGACTGGAAGCCCACCGCCGCCGCATTCTGGAGGCCGGCCGCACGCGCCTGGAAGCCGTATTGAGCGGCTGCGAGCGCCATTTGCCCGCCGGCACGCGCTTCACCCGGCCCGAGGGCGGCATGAACCTGTGGGTGCGGTTGAGAGAACCGCTGGACGCCGCGGCACTGCTCGAAAGAGCCCAGCGCGAGGGCGTGTCCTATTTGCCCGGATCGGTCTTCGAAGTGGCGCTGCGCCAGCCCGGCGGGCTGCGGCTGAGTTTCGCCGGCTTGCCGGCCGAGCGCATCGAGCGCGGCCTGGCGATTCTTGGAAAAGTGTTTCAAACCGGACTGGAGCAGGCGCGCGCCGAACGGCGCGAGGAGCCGGCTCCGGCTATCGTCTAAAAAGGGGCTAGAAAGCTATGAATTACCTGGATGAGAATTTCCGTGTGAAGGTCGGCCTGGCCGAAATGCTCAAAGGCGGCGTCATCATGGACGTCACCGACGCCAAACAGGCCGTGATCGCCGAGCAAGCCGGCGCCTGCGCCGTCATGGCGCTGGAGCGCGTGCCATCCGATATTCGCAAGGAAGGCGGCGTGGCGCGCATGGCCGCGATCGGCAAGATGCGCGAGATCATGAAATCCGTCACCATCCCGGTGATGGCCAAGTGCCGCATCGGCCACTTCGCCGAGGCGCGCGTGCTGGAGGCGCTGGAGGTCGATTACATCGACGAAAGCGAGGTGCTGACCCCGGCCGACGAAGAGTACCACATCGATAAGCGCGACTATAAAGTGCCGTTCGTATGCGGCTGCCGCAACCTGGGCGAGGCGCTGCGCCGCATTGCCGAGGGCGCGGCGATGATCCGCACCAAGGGCGAGGCCGGCTCGGGCAACATCGTCGAGGCCGTGCGCCACATGCGCACCGTGGTCCGCGAAATGAAGCAATTGACCGTGCTGGGACGCGAGGAGCTGGTGGCCGAGTCCAAGAAACTCCAGGCGCCGCTGGAACTGGTCGAGTACGTCCACGAGCACGGCCATCTGCGGGTGCCGAACTTCTCGGCCGGCGGCATAGCGACACCCGCCGATGCGGCGCTGTGCCGGCTGCTGGGCGCCGAGGCGGTTTTCGTCGGCAGCGGCATTTTCAAGAGCTCCGACCCCGAGGTGCGCGCCAAGGCCATCGTGAAGGCGTGTACGCACTTCAACGATCCGCGCGCGGTGCTCGAAGCCAGCGAGGAGTTGGGCGAGGCCATGCCGGGCCTGGAAATCAGCAAGATTCCCGAAGGCGAACTGCTGCAAACGCGCGGCTGGTAGAAGCCGCTGGGGCGCTCGGGATCATGGCCCGGCGGCCACGCGGTTCATTAGCATTTACCAAGTGAGGGGATCGTACGTTCGGGAAGTGGAGCGCGGATGAGAGTTGGCGTTCTGGCCCTGCAGGGCGATTTTGAGGCGCACGCGAAGGCGCTCGAGCGCGCCGGCGCCGAACCGGTCGAGGTGCGGACCGCCGCGGAACTCGACGCGGTCTGCGGCCTGGTGATTCCCGGCGGCGAGAGCACCACCATGCTCAAGCTGATGGAGTATTACGGCCTGTTCGAACCGCTGCGCGAGTTCGGGCGCGAGCGGCCCGTGTTCGGCACCTGCGCGGGCGCGATTCTGATTGCCAGCGAAGTGCTGAACCCGTCCCAGGCTTCGCTCGCTCTGGTGGACCTGGCGATCGAGCGCAACGGCTACGGCCGCCAACTCGACAGCCGCGTGGTCCGCGTGCAACAGCACCAACTCGGTGGCGACCCGGAGTTGGAAGTAGTGTTGATCCGTGCCCCAATTATTCGCCGCACTGGCGGCGCCGTGCTGGCGACATACCTGGGCGCGCCCATTCTGGTGGACTACGGGCGCCACCTGGTGGCGACCTTTCACCCTGAACTCAGCGCCGACACGCGCGTGCACCGGCTGTTTCTCTCGAAGCTGGCCGGTAATGGCAGCGGGTCGCAAGTCGGCGCAGGCTGACGCGGCGCTAGTGGAATATCGGTGACTTATGGCGACTGTCCGGCCCGCGCGAGTCCTGTTCGTCTGCCTCGGCAACGCCTATCGCAGCCAGATGGCGGAGGGCTTCGCCAATCGCCTGGGCCATGACGTCCTGGTCGCCGAGAGCGCGGGCCTGACTCCGGTCGGCCGAGTGCCCGAGACGACGGTGCACGTCATGGGGGAGAAGGGCATCGACGTCTCGGCGCAGTTCCCGAAAGACGCCGGTGAGATGGACCTGAAGAGTTACGACCTGGTCGTAAACATGGCCGGGCTGCCCATACCGGGTGCGCCGCCGGCGAGCACGCGGACGTGGGTCGTGCCCGACCCGGTGTGGGCCAGCGAGCGCGTGGCGCGCGAGGTGCGCGACGAGATCGAAAGCCTGGTCATGGGCCTGATTCTCGAATTGCGCAAACAGCGGGCCGGCGAAGAAAAGCCGCGTCTGCGCCCGAAACTGCGCGGCGTTTGAAGCCATCGGCGGCGCGCGCGGTCATAAATTTGACACGGCCGACGGGCGCTGGCGACAATGAGGATGGTCGCTTCACGTCGTGCGGATGTGGCGGAATTGGCAGACGCGCTAGATTCAGGTTCTAGTTCTCGCAAGGGAGTGAAGGTTCAAGTCCTTTCATCCGCACCATCAAAATCCAAAAGCACTCAAGAAAAGCCCGCGGC
>Ga0187851_10001880_pt1 | contig 19312 bp, 17 predicted proteins | sample June2016WEW_6_10_FD_132997 | JGI IMG/M metagenome (GOLD analysis project Ga0187851, IMG submission 132997) | Peatland microbial communities from SPRUCE experiment site at the Marcell Experimental Forest, Minnesota, USA - June2016WEW_6_10 | ecosystem: Environmental > Terrestrial > Soil >...
CCATGACGTTGACGGCAATCCAGCAAGCCACCAGGACCGTCTGACCGACCAGGAACGTGGGCGTCCCGAAGAAGCGGGCAAAGCCCTCCGCCCGCCGGCCGAAGCCGTCTGCCCCGAACGGCCTGGCCAGATGCTCGTACGGTTTCAGGAAGCGCCGGTAGTGGTCCTCCCGGAGGTGGTCCTCGGTCGTGGGCGGTAGGGTCATCGGCGTCCTCCAACTGGGTGCCCGGGGCAGGTGGAGGGAACTTACCGCACCGCCCGAGGACCAGCGACGCATGGCGGCACTAGGAGCCGTCAGCGAGCCGCACCCGCGACCTCCGCCGTCTGCCGTGACCCGGCGCCGCAGCGGGTCTATGCTCAGCCCATGGCAGACATCGAGATCACCCCCGACCACCTCATCGTCCACATCCGGGGCGCGGACAAGTTCCTCGCTCTCAAGAGCCAGCTCGAGGTGCCCTTGCAGCACATCGCCGGAGTGGAGGCCGCGCCGCCCGAGGCGCATGGGATCTACCACGGGCTGAGGGTGGGCAGCAACCTGCCCGGCGTGGTCACGGCGGGACGTTTCCTGGAGCACGGCGAGTGGGCGTTCTGGGATGTCCACGACCCGAATCGGGCGATCGCCATCCGGCTCCACGACGAGCACTACGCCAAGCTGGTGATCGGGGTGGACGACCCGTCGGGCACCGTGTCGGCCATCACCGCGGCGATCGCCCACCGCTGAGGGGGCGGGGAGGCTCCAGCCCCAAACAACGACGCCGCCGCGGGCGTGGGTGGCGCCGTGAGCATGGAGCGACGGCGCGCTCGACAGGCCTCATCGAGCACATCGTGTTGACCACCGGCGATCCCCGTTCCAAGATGAATCGAGGACCTCGGACGGGTCCGGCCCGGCGGCGCTCGCCGACCACCGCGGAGCGGAGGTTGATTCGTGGCCATTGAGGAAGAGCTCGAGGTATCCGAAGCGCAGATCGCGGTGCACTGGCGAGAGGAGGAATACATTCAGCCTCCGCCCCGGTTTGTCGGCCAGGCCAACGCGCACGATCCGGCGATCCTGGAACGCTTCCGGGAGGAGCACTTCCCGGAGTGCTTTCGGGAGTATGCCGACCTCCTGACCTGGGACCGGTACTGGCACACCACCCTGGACAGCAGTGACCCGCCCTTTTGGAAATGGTTTGTCGGGGGCCGGCTCAACGCCTGCTACAACTGTGTCGACCGGCATCTCGAGACGCGGGCCAATCAGGCGGCTCTGATCTGGGTGCCCGAGCCCGAGGCCGAGCTCACCCAGACCATCACCTACCGTGAGCTGTACCGCCGGGTCAATGCGTTCGCCGCCCTCCTCCGTGACTACTGCGGCCTCAGGGCCGGCGACCGGATCACCCTCCACATGCCCATGGTCCCCGAGCTCCCGGTGGCGATGCTGGCGTGCGCCCGCCTCGGGGTCATCCACTCTGAGGTCTTCGGCGGCTTCAGTGGCGCCGCCTGCGGGGAGCGGATTGCCGACTCCCAGAGCCGTTACCTGGTCACCATCGACGGCTACTACCGGAACGGAGACCTGGTCGACCACAAGGTCAAGGCCGACGAGGCCGTGGCCCGGGCCGCGTCGCTCGGCCAGGAGGTCGACAGAGTGCTCGTCTTCCGGCGCCATGCCGGCGAGTACGCGTCCCAGACCCCGATGGTCGATGGCCGCGACGTCTTCGTCGACGATCTCATCGGTCAGTACCAGCGTGCGGTGGTGCCTCCGACCTCGATGCCGGCGGAGGCCCCCCTCTTCCTCATGTACACGAGCGGCACCACCGGCCGCCCCAAGGGTGCTCAGCACTCCACCGGTGGCTACCTCGCCTACGTCGCGGGCACCTCCAAGTACTACCAGGACATCCACCCCGACGACACCTACTGGTGCATGGCCGACATCGGCTGGATCACCGGGCACTCGTACATCGTCTACGGGCCGCTGGCACTGGGTACCACGAGCGTCCTTTACGAGGGCGTCCCCACCTATCCCGACCCGGGACGGCCCTGGCGCATCGCCGAACGCCTCGGGGTCACCATCTTCCACACCGCTCCCACCTCGATCCGGATGCTGCGCAAGGTGGGCCCGGAGGAGCCGGCGAAGTACGACTACCGCTTCAAGCACATGACCACGGTGGGCGAGCCCATCGAGCCCGAGGTGTGGCGCTGGTACCACCAGTCGGTGGGCAAGGGCGAGGCGGTGATCGTCGACACCTGGTGGCAGACCGAGACTGGCGGTTTCCTGGGTTCCACCCTCCCCGGTCTCCAGGCGATGAAACCGGGAAGCTGCGGACCGGCCGCGCTCGGCATCTATCCGGTGATCTTCGACGAGGAGAGGACGGTGGTCGAGCCGGGCAGCGGCAGGGCCGGCAACATCTGCATCCGCAACCCCTGGCCCGGCATCATGCAGACCATCTGGGGACAGCCGGAGCGCTTCGTCGAGGTCTATTACCGGAAGTACTGCAACGACCTGCAGAGCAAGGACTGGCACGACTGGCCGTACTTCGCCGGCGACGGCGCTCTCCAGGCGGCTGACGGTTACTTCCGGATCCTGGGGCGCGTCGACGACGTCATCAACGTCGCCGGCCACCGGCTGGGGACCAAGGAGTTGGAGTCGGCGGCCATCACCGTCAACGAGGTTGCCGAGGCGGCCGCGGTACCCGTCATCGACGCGATGCGGGGCAAGGCGGTCGAGATGTACATCTCACTCAAGCCCGGTTTCACGCCGTCAGCGGAGCTGGAGGCGAAGGTGGTCAGGGCGATCGAGGTCGAGATCGGCAAGATCGCGCGCCCCACCAACGTCTGGATCGTCTCGGACATGCCCAAGACACGCTCGGGGAAGATCATGCGCCGGGTCATCGCCGGCATCTCCAACTTCACCGACGTGGGCGACATCACCACCCTGGCCAATCCTGAGGTGGTGGAGCAGATCAAGCACCACGTGCAGAGCGAGAAGCTGTCCCGCGGGCAGCTGCCTCGCGCGCTCTCCGCGCAGGAGGAGGCGGACATCCAGGCCTTCGGCAAGGCCGAGTAACCCGCGCTCAGGCCATGGCGCGCCGGTATGCGTGCGTGCTCCACCAGATCGCGAGCAGCGCCGCCGCTCCCATGACTGCAAAGCCCTCGGCGACGGTCGCCGAGGCCAGGGTCCCGGAGGCCAGTTCGCGGGCCGCCTCGACGGCGTAGTACATCGGATTGACGTGCGCCAATCCCTGCAGCCAGCCGGGCCCCAGGGAGAGCGGGAGGAGCACGCCGGCCAGCAGGGTGAGGGGGAGCTGGAGCCCGGTGACCACGGCGGCCAGGCTGCCGATCTGCTTGAGGGTGATGCCGAGGGCGGCCGACCCCGCGGAGCACGCCGCCGTGAGCAGGGCGAGCAGGCCGAGCAGGATCGCGAGCCCGGCCCAGTGGGGGTGGAAGCCGAACGGCGTGGCGACGACCAGCACCAGGGCCGCGGGCACGACGAACATCAGCACGTCGCGGAGGACCGTCCCGAGCACCAGGGCCAGCCGGCTCGCCGGCGTGACCCGCAGCCGTTCGATGACGCCGGACTCCAGCTCACCGATCACGATCCAGCCGGCGCCCATCCCGGACCCGAAGGCCATCAGGGCCAGGATGCCGGGCACGAAGACATCCAGGACGCTGCCGCCCGGAAACCCAGGACCGCCCGCCAGCGGCTTGAGCAAGGGCGCGAAAAGGGCCAGGTACATGAGCGGGACGCTCATCCCCATGAACACCCAGATCGGCTGGCGGAGCGTCTCCAGGATGCGCCGGCGGGCGAGCAGAGCGGTCTGCAGCAGGAAGGTCATGATGCGATCGCCTCCATGGCCGGGGGGGCCCCGGCGTCGCGCAGGGAGCGTCCCGTCTCGTGGAGAAAGACGTCGTCGAGTGAGGGCTCCTGCAGTGAGACCCCCTGCACCTCGACGCCTCGGGCTCGCAGCAGGTCAAAGATCGCCGCCATCCCCGTGGTGGCGCTGTCGAGGTCGACCCGGATGGTCTCGCCGTCGATCCGGGCCTCACGGACGAGTGGCTCGCGCCCCATCTCGGCGGCGACCGCGGAGAGATCAGAGAAGCCCGGGCGCGGCGTGATGGTGACCGCGGCCGGATACCGCCCCCGGAGCTCCTCCGGTGTCCCCTCGGCGACCACCAGCCCGTGGTCGATGATGGCGACCCGATCGCTGAGCCGGTCCGCCTCGTCCAGGTAGTGGGTGGTGAGCAGGACGGTCGTCCCGGTGTCGCGCAGGCGGCGGAGCTGCTCCCAGAGGTTGGCCCGGTTCTGGGGGTCGAGCCCCAGGGTGGGCTCGTCGAGGAAGAGCACGTCGGGGCGGTGCACGATGCCGAGCGCCACCTCGAGCCGCCGCCGCTGACCGCCCGAGTAGGTGCGGGCGATGCGCTGGCAGAAGGGGGCGAGGTCGAGCCGCTCGATCAGCTCGTCGGCGCGGCGCTCCGTCTCGTGCCGTCCCATCCCGTACAGCCGGCCCTGCAGGACCAGGTTCTCCCGCCCGGTCGCCTCGATGTCGGCGCCGCCGCGCTGCCCGACGTATCCGATGTGCCGGCGCACCGCGGCGGGATGGCGACCGACGTCCAGCCCGGCGACCACCACCTCTCCCGCATCGGCGCGGAGCAGGGTGGTGAGGATGCGCAGCGCCGTGGTCTTCCCGGCCCCGTTGGGGCCCAGGAAGCCGTAGATCTCGCCGGCCGGCACCGAGAGGTCGACGCCGCGGAGGGCCTCCACGCGCCCCCCCTTGCCGGGGAATGACTTGCGCAGGCCGGTCACGCGAACGGCGGCCTCACCCCCCGATGCCGTCCGGCGGGCTCTCCCCGCGGCCGCGCTGCCGGTCACGCCTGCTCCCGCCTGCGGAGCCGGACCTCCAGCCCCATCCCCGCGGTCGAGATCTCGCAGCCCGGGAACGCGCACAGCGCCACCAGGGACCGGAAGCGGGCCGGCGAGTAGGCGCGGCGGCGCAGGAACCTGGCCAGGATCAGCCGGGTCATGAAGGCGTTGACGCGGTTCAGCTTCATCCCCCGCACCTCGGCCGCGACCGCGGCGTTGGGAGCCTCCCGGTTCATGTCCTGGATCACCGCCAGCCCGCCGGGACGGAGCACGCGATGCATCTCGTCGAGGGCGTTGACCGGCTGCTTGAAGTTCTTGAACGCCGCCTGGCAGACGATCAGGTCGAAGACGTCCTTCTCGAAGGGCATGGCGGTGACGTCGCCCTGGCGGAAGTCGACGGACACCTCCGCTGCGCGGGCGCTCTCCGTGGCGATCTCCACCATGGTGCGGCTGATGTCCAGCCCGGTGACCCGGAGCGTCCCGGGCCGGGCCATCTCGATGGCCTGGTAGCCGGGGCCGGGGGCGACCTCGAGCACCGCGCCGCCATGCGGAAGGTCCGCGGTGAGGCGCGCCGCCTCCCTGCGGTATTCCGCCATCTGGGTTGCCGAGCCGCGGTTGCGTGCGTACCACCGAGCCTGCCGTCCCTCCATCTCCGGGAGCTGGAAGCGCCGGTGCGGGGCCGTGCTCATCGGAGGGCGCCGATGGGCAGTGCCACCGCCCAGCCCAGAAGGGCGAGAAAGGCGCCGAGGCCGACCAGCAGTATGGCCAGGCCGACCGGCGAGCCGAAGCTGTACCAGCGCCGGAAGATCACAAAGGGGTCGTCGTCGTGGTCGCGCTCGTCGCCGTTCACGCGAGATCTCCTTCGCGGTCCGATCGGGGTCGATCCTCGGCTGCCATACTTCTCACCAGGTTGCACCTCTCTGACTGATATCTTAGTTACTAAGTAAACCGTATACTAAGCAGATGCCCAACGCGGAGTCAACCCCCACTCACGCCGCCCTCATCCGGCGCCTGGTGAGCGCTGTCCGCCGCCAGGTGGCCTGGACGGTCCTCCACAACCAGACCATCGCCGACCGCCTGGGGATGGGGGTCACCGACCTCCACTGCGTCAACCTCCTCGACATCGAGGGGCCGATGACCGCCGGCCGGCTGGCCGAGCTGATGGGCCTGACCACCGGCGCGGTGACGGGGGTCCTCGACCGTCTGGAGCGCGCGGGCGCGCTGCGCCGGGAGGCCGACCCGGCCGACCGGCGCAGGGTCGTCGCCCGGCTGGTCCCCGAGGGGATCGAACGGGTGCGGGCGGCCTACGCCGCCGTCGGCTCCGGCGTCGAGGACCTCTACGCCGGCTATGACGATGCCCAGCTTGCCTTTCTCGTGGAGCACGCCGAGCGCAACGCGGAGCTGACCCGGCGGATCACCACGGAGATGCGCCTCCGCGATCAGGGAGCGGCCCGGGAGTCCGAGGGCCGCCTCTCCGCGCCGCTCGGGGACGTGACCTCCGGTCGCCTGGAGATCGTCGCCAGCGTGGTCCGGATGCGGATCGACTCCAATCGCGAGATGCCCGACCTCTACCGGGCGAGCTTCGAGCGGCGCGCCCCGCGCATCCGGGTGGGCGGTGGGACGGTCAACCTCACCTTCCCCGGGCTCTGGCACTCGGGCACGGGGCACGGGCAGGTCACTCTGAGCGGGGCCATCCCCTGGGCGCTGGACATCCGGGGAGGCGCGGCCGATATGGAACTGGAGCTCTCCGCTCTCGCCCTCGCCGAGATGACCATGACCGGGGGCGCCAGCAAGGTGGACTTCCAGCTCTCCCGTCCGGTGGGCACGGTGCCCCTGCGCATTCGGGGAGGCGCCAGCCGGGTGACCATCCGCCGCCCCGCCGGCGTGCCGGTGCGGGTGAGGGTGAGCGGGGGGCTCTCTCGGCTCACCCTCGACGCCCAGCGGTTGGCGTCCAGTGGTGCCGGCACCGTGCGCGACAGCCTGGGCTACGAGGCGGCCGTCGACCGCTACGAGCTCTCCGTGGAGGGCGGCGCCAGCCGCATCACCGTCCAGCAGGCCTGATGGGGTGCTTCAAGCACCCTGGCCCCGAGGGCACCGTCCTCCACGCCTCGCCGGGCCGAGGGTGATGCGCTATACTAATAAGGTAATTCTGACCTAAACTCCGAGAGCCCGGCCACGAGCCATCCCGGTGCTCCTCAGGAGTCGATTGGAGGCCCAACTTGGCCGTCGTCGTCGCCGACACGCGCGCCACCGCTGGCGAGCTGGTCCAAACCATCGAGAACCTGCGCCGTGAGCGCAACGCGGTTATCCTGGCCCACAGCTATCAGCGCCCCGAGGTGCAGGACATCGCCGACTTCGTCGGCGATTCGCTCAACCTCTCGCGCCAGGCCGCCCAGACGGACGCCGACGTGATCGTCTTCTGCGGGGTCCACTTCATGGCCGAGACGGCCGCGATCCTCTCCCCCGAGAAGACGGTCCTGCTCCCCGACCTGGAGGCGGGATGCTCGCTGGCCGACACCATCACCGCCGACCAGCTGCGCGCCTGGAAGGCCCAGCATCCGGGCGCGGTGGTGGTCTCCTACGTGAACACCTCGGCCGAGGTCAAGGCGGAATCCGACTACTGCTGCACCTCATCCAATGCCGAGGCGGTGATCCGTGCCATCCCCGAGGAGAGGGAGATCCTCTTCTGCCCCGACATGTTCCTGGGGGCTCACCTGGAGAGGGTGACCGGGCGCCGGATGCAGGTCTGGATGGGCGAGTGCCATGTCCACGCCGGCATCGATCCCGACGACCTGGAGGCCGCGCGCCGCCGGCACCCCGACGCCGAGCTGCTCCTGCATCCCGAATGCGGCTGCACCTCAGCGACCCTCTATCGCCTCGGGCACGGCGACTACCAGGGATCCAGCTGCGTCGTCGCCTCGACCGAGGGGATGGTCCGCCGGGCGGTGGAGTCGCCGGCCACCACCTTCATCGTGGCGACCGAGGTGGGCATCCTTCACAGGATGAATCTGCTGGCTCCGGGCAAGCGGTTCCTGCCGGCGTCCGAGGACGCGGTCTGCCCCTACATGAAGAAGATCACGCTGGAGAAGATCGCAAGCTGCCTGGAGCGGATGGAGCCCCGCGTCGTCGTCCCCGAGCAGGTCGCGTCGCGAGCTCGCCGCGCCCTGGAGCGGATGGTGGCCATCGCCCCGTAGGAGGCGTTGAACCGGGGGCGCGCTGCGCTGGCGTCCGCGGAGACGTGGCCTCCCGGCAGGGACGAGATCTACGACATGGCGGGGTGGCCCCCGCGTCCCATAGCGATTTCGGCGTCCGAGGGACCGTCGTCCGCGAGTGCTCGCCAGCCGACTCCGGCGGTGACCAGCAGAGCGATACCGGCCAGGCCGAAGCCGGCCCGCGCCCCGGCCGTCTCGCCCACCAGGCCGATCGTCGGGCCGGTCACCAGCGATGTGCCGGGCAGCGCCATGGTCCAGATCCCCATGACTCGCCCCCGCACGGCCGGATCGGCGCGGAGCTGGGCCAGGGTGTTGGCCCGGGCGATGAACCAGATGGAGAGACATCCGGTCACCACCAGGCCGGCGAAGACCAGGCCGGCGTCGGGGGCGGCCGCGGTCGCGAGGACGGCGACGCCGGTGAGCGCGCCGAGCAGCCGGACCTCGCGGCCCCCGGGTTGACCCCGCGCCGACGCGGCGAGGAAGGCGCCGGCGACTCCCCCCAGGCCAAACACGGCCATCATCAGCCCGTAGCCGCCCCCACCGAGGTGGAAGACCCGGGTGGCCAGCAGGGGCAGGGCGACTCCGAGGTTGAAGAGCATCCCCGAGGCGGCCGCCATCAGCACGGTGTATCGGAGCACCGGTGTCCTCCAGACGTAGCGGAGGCCTGCCCGAACCTGGCCGCGCGGGCGGCGGCTTCGCCCGGCGGCGGCGGAGCTCACGCTGGCGGGCTCGGGGGTGACGTCCGGCACGCCGATCTTGCCCGCCTGGCTGGCGGCGGGGAGCTTTCCCTTGCGGTGGAGGACGAGCAGGACCAGGAGCGGAGGGAGGTACGAGATCGCGTTGGCCGCATAGCAGACCGGGATGCCGAGGGTGGCCAGGAAGATCCCACCCATCGCGGGGCCGACCACCCGGGAGACGTTGAGGACGACCTCGTTGAGACTGATGGCGCTGGCGAGCTCACGCCCCCCGACCAGGTCGAGCACGTAGACCTGGCGGGCGGCGGCATCCGGCGCGCTCACCGCACCGGTGACGAAGGCGATGACGAAGAGCATCCAGACGCGCACCGCCCCGCTCCAGGTGAGTGCAGCGAGCAGGCCGGCGAGGACGATGAAGATGCTCTGGGTCGCGATCAGGAGCCGACGCCGGTCGATCCGATCCGCCAGCGCCCCGGCCCACGGCCCGCCGACCAGGACGGGGAGCATGGTGCAGGAGCCGAGGAGGCCGAGGTCGAGGCCGCTCCCGGTCAGCTTCAGCACCAGCCAGGCCTGGGCCACCCCCTGGGTCATGCTGCCGGAGGCCGAGAGCACCTGGCTCGCGAACCACCAGCGAAAGGCCGGAGCCTGCAACGAACCGAAAGCCCGGCCCAGGGGCGGTGGAGCAGGGGGCGTTATCATTTATTCGTCATAAAACATCAAAGTAGCGTTTGGGAATCGAACTCTATCATGGGAAATGCGCGTCCTAGATTTTAACCAATCCGTTTTAATCTGATACATTGTTGGCGTGCCGACCCCCCCTCCCGAGCGAACCATCCAGCGGCACCTGCTGGCTCTTCTGGAGGTCTCGGGACCGCTCACCCGGGCGGAGCTGGCCGGTCTCGCCGGCCTCCCCCCGACCACCGTCGCCGGCGTCGTCAAGGAGCTGCTCCGCAGCGGCCACCTGGATGAGGTCGTTTCGGAATCGACGCCTCACCGGGCGGGTCGCCCGCCCCGGGCGCTGGCGCTGGCCGGCCCCCTGCGGGTCGTGGCCGTCGTCGGCCTGCGGGACGGCGGCCTCCGCCTCACCCTGGCGACCGTGGCCGGGGAAGTCCTGACAGATCGGAGCGAGGCCGTCGCCACCCGACGCCGCGACCCGGGTTCGCTGTTCGCTCCGACGGCCGCGATGCTGCTCGCCACCCTGCGGGATGCGGAGGTGTCCCGACCGCGACTGATGGCCGTGGTCCTGGGCGTGGCCCGCCCTCAGGCTCAGATCCACTCCGCCGCTCCCCTCGAGGAGCGTGTTGGCGTCCCCGTCATCGTGGAGAACGACGCCAACCTCGGCGCCCTGGGCGAGGCCGCCTTTGGGGCAGGCCGCGGGCTGGACAGCTTCGTGTACGTGATGCTCGGCCACGGAGTGGGCGCCGGCCTCGTGTTCGGAAGCCGGCTGCATCGGGGGGCGTCCGGCTTTGCCGGCGAGCTGGCCCACGTGCAGGTACGGGAGCCGGGGGACGGACCGCCCTGCGTCTGCGGAGGCCGCGGATGCCTGGCCAGTGTGATCGGCCCGTCCCTCAGCGAGTTCGTGGGGCGGGCGTACGCGGAGCGGCTGAGCGTGGCCCAGGTCCTCTCTCTGGCCGCGGATCAGGAGCCGGGCGTCCGTCGCGTCTTCGCCGATCTGGGACGCACCGTCGGGCGGCCGCTCGCCGATCTCTGCACCATCCTCGACCCCGCGGCCGTGGTGGTCGACGGCAGCCTGGGGGCCGCCGGGCCTCCGGTGATGACCGGCATCCGGGAGACCATTGACCGCCATGCCGCCCCGGCCGTGGCCGACTCGATCCAGGTGCTCACGGGCGAGCTCGGGGAGCTGGCCGAGGTCCTCGGCGGGGTGGCCCTGGTCCGTCAACGGAGCCTGGACGCCCCTTAGTCGGGATTGGCCACGGTGGTGAGGGGCTCCGCCCCGCTATGCTCGGCGCCGAATCGATGCAGCAGCGCTTCAACAACCTCTACGACCGTGACCGCTGGCGCCGGTATGGGTACTCACTGACGGCCGTCGGTACGCTCTGTGTGGTGCTGGCCGCCATCTTCGAGTCCCGAAAGGACGAGGCGGCGGGGCAGGTCTGGCTCATCTCCGCGGCGCTGACCCTCGGGCTGGCAATCTCGCTGTGGATGCGGCAGCGCTACAGCTACGCGCGGTTCGACGGCGGGCAGCTCGTCTTCCGGTACCTGACGGTGACCGTGCGCATCGACCTCGTCGAGATCCGCCGGAGCCGGATCGTGAAGCTCGCCGCGGCCGTCCAGGGACGGGTCCGGACGCCCAAGAGCCTGGCCGGTGCGGACGCCCTCGTCCTCCAGCTCCGCCACCCTGACACCGCCCGCCTCCGCCGCATGCTCACCCGCCGTTGCGTCTTCGAAGAGGAGCTGGTGATCCCGCTTGCCGGAGCCGCCGTGCTCCATCGCCAGATCGAGGCGGCACTCTCGCCGCAGCGGCGCGCCGAAGGCTCTGAGAGCCGCCCCGACCCGAACCGCTCGCGGCGGAGGAACCGGCGCCGATGACCGAGGAGCCCCCGCCCGGGATGCCCCCCGACGCCACCACCGGCAGCACGTCGCCGGCACCGTCCGCCGAGGAGCCGGCGGGGGTCCCGGCGCCTGCCCCGCCTGCCCTCAGAGCGACCGACGACCGTCCTCTGGTCAGGGCCGGGCTGCGCGGTTTCCTCGACCTCACCCGCGTCGACGTCGCCCTGGTCATCGGGCTGACCCTGCTCGCCTTCCTGCTCCGCTGGGGCAGCCCGATACTGCCCAACTTCCTGGGTGGCAACGCCACGTCGGTGCCGGCCATCCAGATCCTCGGCGTCGGCAACGCCTACAACAGTGCTCCCAGCGCCTGCGAGGAGGTGCCCGTCGGCAAGAAGACGGTCAAGGCGTGCGGCCAGGTCTTCGACGAGGTGTATTTCCCGACCGACGCCGCCGACGACCTCCATTCTCCGGCGATCACCTACTTCGACCCCGAACCCCCCCTGGTCAAGCTGCTGATGACCCCGTCGATCGCGATCCTCGGCTTCAACACCTGGGGCTGGCGGATGAGCGCGGTGCTGACCGGCAGCCTGCTCTGCGGCCTGATGTACCTGATCGCGCTGCGGCTGCGCCGCGACCGCTTCTTCGCCATCGTCGCGTCGCTGCTGGTCTGCCTCGACGGGCTGGCCTTCGTGGAGTCCCGGCTGGGTCTCCTCGACATCCCGGCGATCTTCTTCACGGCGCTGGCCTGGTACCTGTTCCTGCTCCACTGGCAGGCGAGGACGCGCCGCCAGTGGCGGGTCACCCTCTACCTCTTGGGCGCCGGCCTGGGGCTGGCGTTCGCCGCCAAGCTGACCGCGGTCGCTCCGCTGATCGTGATCGCGGGACTGGTGTTCCTCCGCTGGGTGGCCCCCTACGCAGCCGGGATCGTCCCCGCCCTCCGGCGGCTGGCCGGGCCGCGCCGCCACGAGACGGTGCTCTGGAGGGAGGCGGCGGGGTCGAGGGCGTGGCTACACTACGCGGCCGCCGTCGCCTTAGTGGTGGTGATCTTCTGCGCCAGCTGGTCGCGCTACCTGACCATCTCCCACGACGACGTCTACCAGTTCGTCTCCTGCAATCCCAACGTCTCGGGCCTCACCACCGCGCCCTATCCCAATAACGTCAAGGACCTGCCGGTCCCGGTGTCGAAGGTGGACGGCATCACCGTCCCCAACCCGGTGCAGGCGATCTCCAACATCATTGCCATCAACGAGGCGAGCCTCCGCTACCAGGAGCTGGAGTGCCACGGACATCCCTACGCATCCCGCTGGTACACGTGGCCGGTCATGGAGCACCCGGTGCTGATGTACTACCAGAGCGCTCCGCTGCTCGACGCGCCCAGCGCCACCGGCACCGGTGTCATCACCAACATGGGCAACCCGGCGGTGTGGTGGCTCGGCATCCTCGCCCTGCTCTTCTGCGTGTGGCGGATGATGGCGGGCGCGAAGTGGTTCCGGGTCAGCGTCGGCGCGCTCATGGTGGTGTCGCTCGTCACCATGATCCTCACCTTCCACGCCGCCGAGCCGGGCATCGACCTCGTCACCGGGACCCAGCCGGGGCCCATAGGTCCGGTGGGTCCGCTCTTCTACCTCGCCTTCCTTGGCCTCGTGGTCTTCTGCGTGTGCGCGGGCGTCTTCGCGGTCGTCTCACGCCGCTTCGTGCCCGCCTTCATCGTCCTCGGCTACATCGCCTCATGGATCATGTGGGTGCCGGGCAACAAGGCGCGCGTCCTGTTCTTTTACCACGCTCTGGGGATGCTCATCTTCCTCGCCCTGGGCCTCGCCTACGCTCTCGCCGCGCTGCGCCACGTGCGCTTCTTTGCCGCCGGCAGGTGGTGGTCGCTGGCCCCGCTCGCCTACGCGGGAGTGGCGGCGGTGGTCGCCGCCTTCATCTTCTTCTACCCGGTCTGGACCGCCATCCCGCTGACCACCCCGGACACGCAGATGCGCCTGTGGGTGGACGCCTGGTAGGGCCATGACCGGTGCGGGGAGCCCTGCGCTCCGGCCGCCGTTCGGGGTCACCAGGTGATGGGACCGGGGAGCACCGCGCTCCTCCTGCTGCTCGCCGTCCTCGGCGCCGCCTCCGGCTTCGCCGTGCTCGGCCTGGTGGTCACCCCGCTCCGGCTCGGCGAGCGGATCGCCATCGCGACCATCGTCGCCTTCGCGCTCGACGCCACCATCTGCTTTCTGCTCAGCTTGGGGCTCGGCATCGGCCCAGCATCGATCCTGCTCGCGCCGGTCATAGTGGGCGGAGGAGCGCTGCTGCTCGGGTGGCGGCTCCGGGTCAGCGTGGTCGCCACCTGGCGGGCCTCCCTGGAGGATGCCCGAGGCCGGTCCCGCGGCAGCGTGGCCCTGGCGGTCATCGCCGTGGTCGCGGCGGTCGCTTTCACCCTCCTCCTCTCCCGGACCATGTTCCAGGACACCGCCGGCGATCTGGTCACCGGGTACTGGATCCCCGACTGGGCACAGCACCTGATCACGGCGTCCAGCTTCAGCACGGCCCACAACCTCCCTCCCCAGAACCCGATCATGAGCGGCACCCCGCTCTACTACCCCTTCCTCCCCGACTTCACCTCGGCGATGTTGATGCGCCTCGGCCTCGGCGTCGGTCCGTCCCTCTGGCTGCCCCAGGTGATCCTGGCGCTGGTGCTGGTGGTCCTGGTGGTGAGCCTCGCCGAGCGGCTCGGGGCGCGCGTGTCGGTGGGCGTGCTCACGGTTCTGATCTGCTTCCTGGGTGGGGGGCTCGGATTCGTGGGCGCGCTCCACGACGCCTGCACCGACGCCCACTACACGTCCGGGCAGTGCAGCGCCGGCTACGTCATCACGAATCCCGTCGACGGCTTGGGCATCACCGCCGGCACCCTCCACGCCCTTCCCGGGCTGGTCGCCGACCAGCCCACCAGCTTCGACGGCATGACCTCGGAGCCCGAGTCGGGGACGCCGGTCTTCTCCGACCAGGCGTGGTACACGCCGCTCTTTGCCTGGTGGCTGCCCCAGCGCACCCTCATGGAGGGCTTCGACGTCGTGGTGGCGTCCCTCGTGCTCCTCCTCGCCGTCTTCGAGCGGGTTCGAGCGCGGCTCTTCGACGTCGGTGTGGCCGGGTTGCTGGTCGGGCTCCTCCCCCTCATCCATGTCCAGAGCCTCTTCGCCATCGCCATCATCGCCATCGGTCTGGCGGCGATCCGATGGCGGCGTGCCTGGCTGCTCTTCGCCGGGGTGGCGGCCCTGGTCGCGGCTCCCCGGGTGATCCAGCTCATGCTCGTGCTCCACGGATCCGCCGCTCTCGGCAACCAGTACCCGTGGTTCGAGCCGGGCTGGATGTCGGGAGCCGTCAACACCGCCGGCCTGGGCCACTCGGTCACCCTCTCCGTGCTCGGGGGCGCGATCGGTGACACCCTGCGCCTCCCCTTCAGCAGCGCCTGGTGGGGATTCTGGTGGGTCAACCTTGGGGTGGCGGTGCCGCTCTGCGTGGCCGTGGTGTTCCTGGCCCTCGCCCGGAAACTCGGGAGAGGGAGGGTCCGCGGGGCGGCCGGACGCGTCCTCGGGGCCTTGCCCCCCAGCCTGCTGCGCCTTCTCCTCGCCTGCATCCCGATCTTCGTCCTCTGCAACGTCGTCATCTTCCAGAGCTGGGACTGGGACAACACCAAGCTGCTCGTCTACTGGTACCTGGCGGTCGCCCTGGCGGTGTCGGCGATCACGGTCTGGCTCTGGGTGGGGTGGTGGCGGCGCATCCTGGCCGTCCTCCTCGCCGGGAGCGTGCTGGCGACCGGCACCCTGGCCCTGCTGCGGCTCCTGCCCTACGAGGCACCGTCCGCGTCGGTGACCGGCCCGTACGTGGTCGTGCCCTCCGACGACATGGCGCTGGTCGCCGCCATCGACGCCAAGACGTCTCTCCACGCCGTATTCCTCGTCTCGGGGAGCACCAACGATTTCTTCGACCCGATCCCGCTGCTCACGGGGCGGTCGGTGGTGATGGGCTACTACCCCTGGCTGTGGAGCTACGGGCTGGACTACGGGCGGCGCCAGGCCGACGTTGCGATCGCCACCTCAGGGTGCGGCACCACCTCCCTCGGGGAGTGCCAGCCCATCCTCCAGATCCTCCACCGCTACGACATCAGCTACGTCGAGGTGAATCAGACCTACACCGAGGCCGGGATCCGGTGGTGGGCGGCGCAGGGGCTCCCGGTCACCGCGTCGGCGCCGGGCATCACCGTCTACGACGTGAGTGGGGTCTCATGAGCGCCCCCTGCTCGTGAGCGTCCGCCCCGTGCAGTCCACGGTTGTCGACGCCCACGTCCACGTCATGCCCGACCGGGTGCGGCGCGCCCCGGCCGCCGTCGCCGCCACGGATCCTTGGTTTGCCGCCTGCCACGCGGGGGAGCGGAGGCTGGCCGGCGAGGACGACCTGCTCCGTCACCTCGACGAAGAGCGCATCGATCGTGCCGTGGTCTTCACCTGGCCCTTCGCCGACCCCCGGCTCTGCGCCGAGGCTAACGACTGGGTGGCCGCTCTGCAGGGCCGCCACCCAGGCCGGGTCGCCGGCTGTGGCATCGTCCAGCCCGCCGACCCGGGCGCCGCCGAGGAGCTGCGCCGCTGTGCCCGGCTGGGGCTTCGTGGGATCGGGGAGCTCAACGCCGACGCCCAGGGATTCGCCCTCGACGGGGACGAGCTGGCACGGCTCGCGGCCGTCTCCACCGAGCTCGACCTCCCCTGGACGATCCACTGCAGCGAGCCGGTTGGGCACGCCTACCCCGGCAAGGGGACGGCGACCCCGGACCGGCTGGTCCGCTTCCTTGAACGCGCCGGCGGTCTCCGGGTGGTCGCCGCTCACCTCGGCGGCGGGTTGCCCCTCTACGCCCACATGCCCGAGGTCAGGCAGCTGTGCACCAAGGTCTGGTTCGACACTGCGGCTCTGCCCCACCTCTACCGTCCCAGCGCCCTTCGCGCGGTGGCCACCCTGGTCGGCGCGGAGCGGCTCCTGCTCGGCACCGACTTCCCCCTACTCGGGCTGGCCCGCTACCGGCGTGCCCTGGACGAGGCCGGGCTCGACGAGAACGAGTTGGGGCTCATCCTCGGGGGCGGCGCCGCGGCGGTCTGGCGCTGGTGAGCACGGTCGCGGTCAGGAGCCGCCACTGACGTCCAGGATGGCCCCGGTGGTGTAGGGCGACTCGTCGCCGAGGAGCCAGACGATGGCCGCGGCCACCTCCTCGGCGCGGCCGGTCCGGCGCAACGGGATCGTCGGTGCGAGCCGTGCCGCCCGGTCCGGCTGGCCCCCGCTGGCGTGGATCTCGGTGTCGACGACGCCGGGACGGACGGCGTTGACGCGGATCCGCTCGGCGGCGACCTCGCGGGCCAGACCGAGGGTGAAGGTGTCGACCGCCCCCTTGCTCGCCGCGTAGTCGACGTACTCCCCCGGCGAGCCCAGACGGCTGGCGGCCGAGGAGACGGTCACGATCGCGCCCCCGCTGCCCCCATGGCGCGTGGACATCCGCCGCACCGCCTCGCGAGCTGTGAGCATGACCCCCAGCACGTTGACCTCGAGCAGGCGCCGCATCCGGTCGGCGCCCATCTCGTCGAGACGGGCGCGGCGTTCGACGATGCCGGCATTGGCCACGGCGGCGGTGAGCCGCCCCATCTCGTCCGCGGCGGCGAACAGCGCCTCCACATCCGGTTCGGCGCCGACGTCGGCTCGCACCGCTCGCCCCCCGACCTCCTGCGCGACCGCCTCGGCCGCGGCGCGGTCCGCGTGCCAGGAGAGACATACCTGCCAACCCGCGCCGGCCACCCGGCGGGCCGTGGCGGCGCCGATCCCACGGCCGCCGCCGGTGATCACGCAGACGCCGCGGTCCATCGGCTCAGGTACCGGCGCTTACGCAGCGGCCTGCAGCTTGACCTCGGCGGTCAGCTTGGCCAGCGAGTCCTTGGCGTCCCCGAACAGCATCATGGTGTTGGGGCGGTAGAAGAGCTCGTTCTCGATGCCCGCGAAGCCGGGGCGCATGCTCCGCTTGAGCACCACCACCGTCTTGGCCTGCTCGGCGTTGAGGATGGGCATGCCGTAGATGGGGCTCCCGGGCGTGTTGTGGGCCGCCGGGTTGACCACGTCGTTGGCCCCGATCACCAGGGCAACGTCGGTGCGGGGGAACTCCGGGTTCACGTCGTCCATCTCCTTGAGCTGGGAGTAGGGGACGTCGGCCTCGGCGAGCAGGACGTTCATGTGCCCCGGCATCCGGCCGGCGACCGGATGGATGGCATAGAGGACCCGGACCCCGCGCTGCTCGAGCTGGTCCGCCAGCTCCTTGACCTCGTGCTGGGCACGGGCCACGGCAAGGCCGTATCCGGGCACGAAGATCACCTGCTGGGCGTAGGTGAGGAGCACCGCCAGGTCCTCGGCGTTGGTCTCACGGATGTTGCCGTGGACGGCGCCGGCCCCGTCCCCGCCGTCCTCGGCCAGCTTGCCGAAGGCGCCGAACAGGACGTTGGTGATGGGGCGGTTCATCGCCTTGCTCATCAGCATGGTGAGGATCGACCCGGAGGCCCCGACCAGGGCCCCGGCTACGATCAGGGCGTCGTTGCCCAGGACGAAGCCGGTGACCGCTGCCGCGATCCCCGTGAAGGAGTTCAGCAGGGCGATGATCACCGGCATATCGGCGCCGCCCACCGGCAGGACCGACAGCACCCCGAGGGTGAGGGCGCCGGCGGCGAAGACGATGATCAGCACCGCTCCCCCGTGCAGCAGGGTGATCGCCAGCCCGATGCCGACCAGGGCGCCCAGCAGCACCCCGTTGATCTCGTGTTGGAGAGGCCAGGTGATCGGCGTGCCCCGCATCCACTCCTGGAGCTTGGCGAAGGCGATCAGGCTGCCGCTGAAGCTGATACCACCGATCAGGCAGCCGAGCAGGATGGTCACCGCCCCGATGGTGTCGAGCGCCGGATGGGCGGAGGAGGTGACCCGGTGGAAGTCGCCGAGGGCGATCAGGGCGGCGGCACCGGCCCCCATCCCGTTGAAGAGGGCGACCAGTTGGGGCATGGCGGTCATCGCCACCCGCCGGGCGACGACGATGCCGACCAGGGTGCCCACGACGGCCGCGGGGACCACGTACTGCCAGCCGCTGTGGAGCATCCCGAGGGTGACCCCGATGGCGACCAGCATCCCCATCCCGGCGACCCGGTTGCCGCGCAACGCGGTCTTGGCCGAGGTGAGCTGCTTGATGCCGAGGATGAAGAGGGCGATGGCGACGAGGTAGCCGAGGGTGGCCCAGTTCGGGATCGTCATCGTCATCGCTGCTCTCCGGGCGCTGGCGGCGTGGCCACAGCCACGGGGCTCGCCTCGGGCTTCGGGGCGGCGGTCGGGGTGGCCTTGCCCCGGAACATGCCGAGCATCCGGTCGGTGACCACCCAGCCTCCGACCACGTTGAGGGTGCCGAGGAAGACCGCGGCCACGGCGATCACTCCCCCGAGGGCGTCGTGGACGCTGGCCGCGATGGTCAGCGCACCGACCAGGACGATGCCGTGGATGAAGTTGGTGCCCGACATGAGCGGTGTGTGGAGGAGCGACGGCACCTTGGTGATCAGCTCCAGCCCCAGGAAGACGGCCAGCACAAAGACGAACAGGCCGATCACCACGACGTTGACGTTGGTCATCTACTACTCCGCTGCGGCGGGCGTGGCCGCCGGTTTCGGCGCCGGCGCGGCGGCGCCTCGCAGCGCCCCGTCCGCCACGACGCAGGTGGCGCCGAGGATCTCATCTTCAAGGTCGTGCCGCACCTCCCCGGTGCGCACCAGGTGCAGGAGGAACTTCGAGATGTTGCCGGCGTAGAGCTGGCTGGTGTCGGTGGCCATCCGGCTGGCGAGGTCGGTCTGGCCGCAGATCCTCACCCCCGAGACCTCCACCTCCTCGCCCGGCTTGGTCAGCTCGCAGTTGCCCCCACCCTCGGCGGCGAGGTCCACGATCACAGAGCCGGGCCGCATCGCCGCCACCATCTCCGCGCTGATCAGCCGGGGGGCGTCGCGCCCCGCGATCAGGGC
>Ga0187851_10001881_pt1 | contig 19307 bp, 19 predicted proteins | sample June2016WEW_6_10_FD_132997 | JGI IMG/M metagenome (GOLD analysis project Ga0187851, IMG submission 132997) | Peatland microbial communities from SPRUCE experiment site at the Marcell Experimental Forest, Minnesota, USA - June2016WEW_6_10 | ecosystem: Environmental > Terrestrial > Soil >...
AGCCACCGCCAAATACCGCCGCGGCCGCCGCAGGTAAGCCGGTCAAGCGGCGCCTCGCCGAGTACCTCGCCGAGCGCCGGCCCGCCGCCATCAACGAGGCCGTCTGGAAGGAGCTGCTGGAGCTGCTGGCGCCGGTGTCGGAAGGCTATCTGCGAGAGCTGCTGCGCGCCTCCGGACTGCCCTTCGAGCAACCTTGGGCGGGAGTTCGCCAACACACCCTCGAGGAGCTGGAAGAATCGCTGCGCGCCCTGGGGCGGGTCTACGCCGAAGCCATGGAAGCCGGCGACCGCGCGCGCGCCCGCTATTGCCGCCGGCAGGCCATGGGAGCCAAGGACCGCGCCAGGTTCCTGGCCGCCAAACCGGGCGCCGGCCCGGAGAGGCAGGCCCTGAAGACCGAGATGGCGCAGTGGATACTGGTGTGGCTGGAGAACCCCGATGTGTTTCCAGCCTGGGTGGAAGCGCGCAAGCGCGCCAGACGCGACGATTGCGCCCTCCCGTAGAGCATCCTTGCAGCCACACTGGTCCGAAAGCCGCTTTCTCGACCTCGCGGCCGAAGGCGAGGCTTGAAATACTTCCATTGCGTGTGGTGTCGCTGCAGGCCACTAGTACCTTGACCGTTTGATTTGTTCCCTTGCCGCGGGCCGGGCATGCCCGGCCCCTACGGCGCGGTGTAGGGGCCGGGCACGCCCGGCCCGCGACGTTAAGGAAGTAATCACGCGGTCAGAGCACTAGCCCGCGCTATCTTCGTCACGTGACGCAGATGCAATTATTCGGAGCGTTGGGGTGCTGTGACCCAAGCTGAATGACGGCCTTCGTTCCCGCGGGGACCCGTACGCCTAGCCTAGACCCGTACTTGACCACTTGACTATTTGCCTCGGTTTTGGTGTGCATTTCAGTAGATTATGGGTTGGCAAATAGTATATAACAAAGCGCTGTTTTCTTGGGAAATGGTCACCGAGTTTGGGGGTGGAGTAGCCTGTTTGAAGCTCCATGCTCTTGTCTCCGGCACTCCTGAGCAGACGCAATGGGAGTGTTGTCCGGGTGACCGACTCTCCCTTGACGGACGTCAAAGCCGCCACGCGAATTAGTAGTCATCTCGAACTAATTAAACAAAATAGTGCTTGACAAATTAGTTATGTGGGCATATTCCTTATTTCTGTATTTAACAATAGTACCCAAGGAGGTCCTCGGGGATGTTCCAGCGACTTCTTGTTACGGTACTGTTGGCCGGTCTCGGCCTTCCCGCGCTCTGCCAGCAGCCTCGAACCACGCCGCCCACACCGGTTCCCGACTATATCATCTATGACGCCTTTTTTTACCGCGTCAAGTGGCTGAGCGATCTGGCCGACAAGTACGGCTCGCAAGGCAAGGCCGCATCGGCGGTCCATCTCCGGTCGCTGGTCCAGATGCAGGCCGGGTTGACAGCTCAAGAAGATGCCGTACTGAAGGCCATTGCGGCGGACTGGCGGGCCGGGGACGCCGGCATCGTCAGGCCGCCCAGTTACAGGCGCTTGCGCTTCAGCGCCAGCAGTTGGTAACCAACCACGTCAGCCAACTCCAGGCCGCCATGGGAACGGCGCGCTTTCAGCGCCTGGACAGCTTCGTCCGCGCGACCTCGACGGTGAAGGGCGGCGCGGCTGCGCAGATGCCGAAATGACGGCGGGAGAGGAGGAGCCGAAATGAAACCAAGACACCTGACAATCCTCTTCGCGGTTCTGGCGGCGGCGCTCCTGCCCGGAGTGGCTCATGCGCAGTATTCGAGTTGCTACGAGTTCGCCTGCGACTCGTACGCGGTCTACGATCCGAACGCCAACCAGATCAGCGGCTATTCGCGCACGGTAGACTATTGGTGGGGAGGCTGGTACCTGTACGCCGAATCCTTGCTCGAGGACCCCAACGGAGAAACGGTGGATGACGTCTCCGCCGCGGGATATTCGGATGCGGAGGCCGACGTGAGCTATGCTCCCGGCCCGAGCGGTGGGTACGAGGTCGACGGCGTTCACTCGTATCAGTTGGAGGACGACATAGCGTATGACGGGGACAGCTACTACGACGTGTGGGTGCCGCCGCCGCCGGTCATCACCAGCGTAACCACGGACCCGCAGCCGTGGTACAGCGGCAACTCGTATTCCATCAACATTTACGGCAGTGGTTTCACGGATCAGCCGGTGATTGTAGGGTGCTCCGGGATCGACCAGTCGCAGTGGACGGTCTACGGCACGCAGATCTCGGGCGTGCTGAACGTTTCGACGCTTAGCGCGGCCTGTACCATCGGCGTGATTGTGGACGGCTTTTGGGTGACGGCTATCCTGTTGGAGCCGCCGACGCCCCCGCAGTTGTCCTGTTCTCCTACCGGTTCTCCCGCCGGTTCCCCTGCCACCCTGACGCGAGGCAGCTCGATTACGTGCAGGGCGACTGGCGGCATAGTCACACAGTGGTCGTTTTCAGGGCAATCTAGCGATGGCACTGACTTCTCGGTACCTGGGCCAAGCACAGGATCGAGCTGGCTCGGCACAATGGTCGTGGGCGGCACTGTGTCGGCAACGGTAGGGGGGCAAACCCTTTCGCAAGCGGTCACCGTCACAGCGCGACCGTGGTTCGCATTGGTTCTCATGCCGCCGGCGGAGGGATCGCAGGCCCCCATGGGATCGTGTGGAATGAACCTGTTGACATCGCCACCCGATCCTACTGAAGGCAGCACCAATGGGGTGGCCCAGTCCGTCTACTGTTACGGCTTTACCTACAACGACACCCCAGTCCCCGCCGGCGGCCCGAATGAGGGGCTTTATTACGTTCTGGCCCCTCTTACCGATTTAAGTTCCTACCCATGGGAGCTTAACCCCGGCGTGACGGATCCCGATGACCCATTCTACCAGCATCAAGGGGGCTGCTTTCCCACCATTGATGCCATCGTAGCCGCCGCCGAAGCCCATGAGTTCGGAATTGCCACGACGAGCCATTACACCGAGGTGCGGGATTACCTTGCGATCCCCGCCCAAAACCCGGACCCCCTCTCGGAAGCGTTGGTTCGTCTCAGCGACGGGGACATCCGAAAGGCAATCCAGGCCATGTATCAGGCCGCGCATGATGCCGGAAATGTGGAGCCGCCCATTGGATTGCCTCCTAACATCAATTATCCGCCGTATCGAACATGCGGCCAATAGAGGTGACATCATGATCGCGACTTTCCTTGGAATTGCTCTGTTCCTCGCAGCCGGTAACCAGGTCGCCGATGTCGATCTGTCCGCCCCCCCCAAAGTCCCGGCGCCCACCGCGCCGAACGAGCCCACTAAGCCGTCTCCAGCCCGGGGGGTGCGCGGCCGTGGCCGGGCATATGACGGCGGTAGCAAGCCATTGCCCGGTACCCCTCCGATCAGCGTGCGTCTCGACCAGATTCTTTCGTATATGGACCGCGAGTCCGGCCGTCAGAAATGGACCTTGGAGGTGGTTGTCACGAATACCGGGAAGACAGACCTCTCGATTCCGGTGGGCGACGACTCCGACGCGGTTTTGGCGGACAAGGACGGGGATCGCCGCTGCCTGGGATTCGAAGTGAGACTGGGTGACACATTGAGCGCCATGATCGGATATGTTGAATCGGTTTCCAACAGCCGGCAGCCGCTTTCTATTGCACGCTTGGAGCCTGGCGACACCGTGCGGTTCAGATTGCCATTTGACAAACCAACGGCTAACAACAAAAGGGCGATGGCGAATGACCCGAACCTGGAGGTTACGGTGCGGGCGTCGCTTCACCGCATGGTGATGGATCATGACATGGATTGGGAGGAACAGATCGGCGACGACGTGCGCTCGGAGAATTCGCTCCCATTTTGGCCCTGAACGCGGCCCGGCGGACTCTCTTGTAAATGCCTGCAAGCTGCCGATTCCACCGGCGCCCGAGGTAAGCACGGGCGTCGCGTCGCGCGAGATGGCCAGAACTGTCCCACGATACAGTGCGCCGAAGACCGGGAGTATCGAGGGAAAATGCACCAACTCCAGACGCCGGCGCCCTCGCTGGCGTTCTTCCTTCCCCCCTACCGCCAGTGGACCGAGAGGACGGCGGCCGCAACCGCCAGTGCGAGGGTGGACAGGACGGCTGCCAGGGCCGCTTTGCGGCTGCGGGTGAGCCAGCGGGGGGCGCCGGGAAACGGGCTTCCGGGCATGGCCAGGCCGCGCCGGCCGGCGGAGGGCAGGCCGTGAAGCGCCTTGGCGATCTCTCGCCGCCCGCGGCGGTCGGCGATCAGGATGGTGGCGGAGTTGACCCCGTTTAGAGACTTTCGAAGCTGGGCGCGGAGGCTCTCGGGAGCCTCCTCCACGGAACGGTAAACGCGCCCGTCGCCGCCTTGGGAAATCAGCACCGTGGAGGTCCGATAGACGCCCGTCACGGCGGCGTTGGGCTTGCCGCAGTAAGGACAGCGGGCCTCGTCCGAGGGGAATTCTCCACGGCAACCTTCACATTTCATCCCAACGCCCTCCGCGGCTTGGGAAGCGCCGCGACCGGGTCGCTTTCGCCGCCGCGGTTCTCCTGCACCACCTGAATAAAGCCAAGGGCTGCCCTGGAGAGCGCCTTATCCTTGCGGTAGACCAAGCCCACGCGCCGGAACATGGGCTCGGGCGCCAACGGGACGGCGCACAGCTTTCCGGCGGCCACTTCTTCCCGGCAATTCGAGACGGCCAGAAAACTCAAACCCAGACCCGCCATCACAAAATGCTTCATCATCTCCGTGGAATCGAGCTCCATCGAGACGCGGATCTCGTCCTCGACCGGTTCGAGCCACTCATTGAGACGAGACCGCGTTCTTCCCTGTTTCGGGAGGATCAGGAAGTACTCCAACAGATCGCGCGGGAACACCGATTCGCGGCTCCCCAACGGATGGCCAGCCGGCGCAACCATGCGAACCTCTTCGCGGTGCACGGGGACCACCTGCGCGCGTTTTTCGTCCACCGGAAGCTGCGTCAGGCCGAAGTCCGCCGCGTTCTCCATGACCGCCTCCACCACGCGCGCACCGTAGGAACGCACCACTTGAAGCTGCACGGCGGGGAATCGCTCGCGGAACTGGGAGAAGACTTCCGGCAGCACGTAAATGCAGGTGGCCTCGTTGGCGGCGATTACCAGCTCGCCGCGCGGATTGCGCTCCAGCTCGGCTATGGCGTCCTGGGCGCGGCGCCGCAGGTCAATCATCTGCCCGGCGAACTCGGCGAAGAGTTTGCCCGCCGTGGTAAGGGAGATACGGCTGCCATAGCGCTCAAACAGATCGGCCCCCAGCTCCTGTTCGAGCTGGCGCACCTGCGCGCTGATGGCCGGCTGCGTGCGGTAGCACGTCTGGGCGGCCTTAGAGAAGCTCTTCAGCCGGACAATCTCCAGAAACGTATGTACCTGATCGAAATCCATAGGACGCCGGAAACGCCGGCCTTCCAGTCAAAATAATGAATCGGCGGCATAGAAATAATGGATTTCGTCCGGCCGATGTTGTTTGGTAAGTATTGTAACAAGGCTCCGGGTGGTGCGGTTGAGATAGTGGGACTATCGAATTCGCAGCCGTCCCGCGTGGACGGAAAAATAACCGCACCTCCGGCCCGGGGCGTTCTTCCATTCCGCGTTACCATCGAATCAGTGCTGCTGCCTGTTCTGTTGCTGTTAGCCGCTTCCGCCGCCCGAGCCCAATCCGGCGACCAGGTTCTGCTGGTGGTCAATCGCCAGAGCGAGGATTCGCTCCGGGTCGCCGACTACTACCGTCCGCGGCGTTCCGTTCCCATTAACAACGTCTGCTACCTGGATACCACCACCGCTGAGGAAATCTCCTGGGACACTTACCTGGGGCAGATTGAGCGCCCCATTGCCGCGTGCCTGGCGGGGGGTGGAATGCGCGACCAGATCCTGTACATCGCCCTCACCCTCGGCGTGCCGCTCAAGGTGACCGGCGACGGCACGGGAATTGCCAGGGAGTCCTCCTCGGTGGATTCGGAACTGGCCCTGCTGTACGGCAAGATGGCGGGCATGAAGTTTGCGCGGGCCGGGCCCGTGAATAATCCGTTCTTCGGGCAACGCGACGCTCCCTTCCAGCATCCACGATTTGCGATATACCTGGTGACGCGTCTGGCGGCCTGGGACCTCGCCGATGTGAAGGCCATGATCGACCGGTCGCTGGCGGCGGGCAACCGGGGCAAGTTCGTGATCGATACGAGGGGCGGGAACTCGGAGGGCGACCTGTGGCTGCTGGCCGCGGCGAAACTGCTGCCAAAGGCACGCGTCACGCTCGACGAGACCGAAAGCGTCCTCTATGGCCGCCGCGATGTGATCGGTTATGCCGCCTGGGGCGGAAACGACCCCGCGCGGAAGCGGCGCTGGCTCGGTTTTCAATGGCTGCCAGGGGCCATTGCGACGGAGTTCGTTTCCACCGACGCCCGTACTCTGAAGCGGCCGCCCGAAACGTGGACGTTCGGCGCGACGTGGGACGACCCGGCGCACATGTTCGAGACCTCCGCTCAGGGCCTCAGCGCGGACTACATCCACGAGGGCGCCACGGGGGTGTCGGGCAACGCGTACGAACCGTTCCTGGGTGGCTGCGCGCGGCCGGACTATCTGTTGCCGGCGTACTACAGTGGCCGCACGCTGGCGGAGAGCTACTACATCGCGCTGCACTTTCTCAGTTGGCAGGGCGTGATTCTGGGAGACCCTCTCTGCTCTCTGGGAAAACCGTAGGCCTGCCCGGCCCGGCTCGCCTCGCCTCAACCTGAATCCCGAATTTGGCGCATTGTATCAGGGCACGGCTTCAGCCGGGCCGTAAACACGGGAACACCCGGGGGGCTTTAGCCCCTGTTTTTTCAGTAGGATGAGAAGAATTTGAGCGGGGTCGCCAAACAGGGGCTAAAGCCCAGAGAATGCTGTCCGACCGGCACGGCTCAAGCCGTGCCCTGATACAAAGCCTGTTCTTTCAAAGGTAATAGCCTGCGGGAATTCAGTTTAATCCGAAGTTAACTTCGTAATTCAGGCTCAAAACACCTCGGCTTCGAACACGTACAGCCGCGCTTTGGGGTCGCGCCAAGCGTGTTTGCCCAGGCCGCTCTTGCGCGCCACGGCTTCCAGGAATTCCTCCGCTAGCCACCCTCGCTCGGCGGCCACTTGAGGCAGCAGCAGGCCGCCGCGGTCACCCAGCTTCAGAAACAGGCCATGGCTTCCCACGCGGCATTGCGCGGCTCCGAAAATGCGCCGGAACGGAGTGAGCGCCGAAATCTCGATGTGGATGGGGCCGGGGACTCGGGCCGCCGGCCGGAAGCGCGGGTCCTCCAGCGCGGCTGCGAGAGTGAGTTTGGCGGCCTCCTCCGCCATCGGCCCGCGGCCCGAGATATTCCCGACGCAGCCCAGCAATTCCCGCTCCTGGTGGAGGCTGACGAACATGCCGCGGCGCGCCTGCAAAGCCGGCGAGCCGCCGGTGGCCGGAATGGCCTTGCGCTGGCCGGCGCGGCGCAGTTCCTCCAACGTCCTTTCGGCGCTTTCGAGCAGCGCGGCGCGGTCACCCTCGTCCAGATCGAAGCTGGCCCGCGGGAACCACCCCAGAGCCGCGTAGCTCACCGAGTGCTTATAGTCGCCGGTCAACTCGCCAGAGGTCTGATAGTCCAACTTGTCCAGATACAGCTCCGCATTGAGGCGCCGCAGGGTTTCCATTAGCAGCGCGATGGGGCCGGACCCGCACACCGTGGCGCGGTTTCCCTCCAGCGTCTCCAGAAAACGCGCGGAATCGAGCGTGGCCGCGGCTTCGATATACTCGTCGTCCAGTTCCCGCAAACGGCCTGCGGCCGCGTGGTCCGGCGGGAAAGGGACGAATCCGAAGCTGCGCCCATAGTGCGTGAAATCGGAGGACGCCAAGAACACCACGCCCGGCCGCCAGCAGGCCGCCAGCGCTTCGGCCGCCGCCGCGCGGCCCTCCGCGCTCAGCCTGCCGATATAAAGCGGCGTGATACGCGCCCGCGGAACCGCCCGTTGGAGAAACGGCAACTGAATCTCGAAGGAATGGTCGCAGATCCGCGCGTCGGGAGCCAGCGGGAACCCGCCGAACGCCGGATCGATGGCCGTCTCGCCCAGCGGCGTTGCAACGCGATCCACATCCGGCGCCGCCACGCCCTCGAGGCCCCCCTGGTGTGGAAAAGCCAGCACCACGACGCGCTCCGGGTCCAGGCTCGCGAGCGAGCGATATACGGCCGCGGCGACGGCGCCGGAATACGCCGGCCCGGCATGCGGAACCACAAAGCCGATGCCGCCCGGGTACAAATAGGGCCGCCGCCGCCGCGATTCTTCGAACCGCTCCTGGAGTAGACCCTCCAACTCGGCGCCGCCCTTCGGATACCAGGAGCCGCTATACGACGAAAGTTTCATGGCTTTCCGCTATCGGCTTTCCAAAAGCCCGGTATGGCGCGCCCGCAGGCGGGGCATTCGCCGCCGGAGGGTATCCGGTTGCGCAGCACGCGGAATCCGTGGCGCTCGATCAGACGCTCGCCGCAACCCGGGCAATGCGTGTCCTCCAGGTTTTCCGTTTGGCCGGGCAGATTGCCGGCGTAGACATACCGCAAGCCGGCGGCGCGCCCGATTCCGGCGGCGCGGAGCAGCGTTTCCCGCGGAGTATTCTCCGGCCCCTGCATTTTGTAATCCTGGTGGAACGCCGTCACGTGCCATGGGATATCCGGTGAGACGCCGGTCAGGAACTCGGCCATTTGCCCAAGCTCGGCATCGGAATCGTTGAAACCGGGCACGATCAGGGTGACCACCTCCATCCAGAAGCCCAGTTCGTGAATGCGCCGGATGGATTCGAGGATGGGTTCGAGCCGCCCGCCCAGTTCGTGATACCGCCGGTAGTCGAAGCTCTTGAGATCGACTTTGTACAGGTCCACCCAAGGCCGGATGTACTCGAGGACCTCGGGGGTAGCGTTTCCGTTGGAGACGAAGCCGGTGGCGAGGCCGGCGGCCTTGGCCTCGCGGAATATGGCGACGGCCCACTCGGCCGTGATCAGCGGTTCGTTGTAAGTGCTCACCAACGCCGCCGCACCCTGCCGCACAGCCAGCCGGACCAGGCCGCGCGGCGTGGCGGCGCTGAAGTCCAGGCCCGAGGCGGGGTCGCGCAAAGCCTGGGAGGAGACCCAGTTCTGGCAGTAGCCGCAATGCAGGTCGCAGCCCAACATGCCGAAGCTGAAGGCGCGCGACCCCGGCAGCGCGTGAAAGAAAGGCTTCTTCTCGATGGGGTCGCAACAAGCCGTCTGGACGTACCCGTAGGGGGCCTGCAACCTGCCTCCGCGGTTGAAACGGACCTTGCAAACCCCGGCGAACCCGGATGGAATGGGGCAGCGGTGGCCGCAGGCGAAACACTCGACGCGGTCCCGGTCGAGCGGCTTCCAAAGCTCCGCCTCCCGGGTTTCGCGCGCGAGATGGTCGGCCAGGACTTCCAAAGCCATGGTGGGGCCAGGCACTACGATTGTAGCGCCGCCCATTCGCCTGTTTCCCCGCTGATCCGCGTGTGACCCAGGGCCACACGCGCCTGGGCCACCCACTCTGAAAACACTGGTTGCATCGATTGGCGCCCGGATTGCACTAAACCGCCGCCGAGGAGAGCGGCCGGATGCCGATCGCTAAGATTACGGGACAGGGCTTATTGGCGATTGGCTGTGCGGTCGCGCTCCTCTGGAGTAGTCTGGCTGCGGAGCGCGCCATGATGCGTCGCGCTTACGCGGAACGCGCGGAGGTAATGCGCGGTCTCGAAACCCGGCAGCGCCGTCGCGCGCCGCAAAGGGTGCTGGGGCCCGGCATTCGCGTTCCTCGGCCAACGCTCCCCACGCTGAGTTAGATCCGTTTGATTGTCGCGAACCAGGCGGGTGCGCCGTCGTCGTCGTGGTATCTCGTCTGAATCCGGTCCGGTTCGATGGCGGCGACATTCCATCCACTGGTTGGGTCGAACGCCGCTCTAAGCTCTTCCTGCCTGATGGGGTGCGGGCCGGTATCGGGGACATCGTCACTGAAGCACAACAGATACAGAGTTCCATCGTGCTCGGTCACCGACGCTAGACTTGCCACATATCGCGTTCGCTCGTCGCCTTCGAAGGTGTGGAACAGTCCGGAGTCCAGCACCGTCTGAAACATGCGCCCCAAGCGCTTCAACTGGAACGCGTCAGCCGCGGCGAACTCAACCTCGGTCCCACGCTCGGCGGCCTTCTCTCGGGCGATCGCCAGTGCCGTCTCAGCCACGTCAACGCCCAGAACGGACAATCCCAGCGAGGCGATGTGAAGAGCGTTCTCGCCGGTCCCGCAGCCCGCATCGAGCACCGCTCCGGCGAATCCGCCTTCGGATGCCAAACGCACGATTGCTGGCTGCGGGTGGCCAATATCCCAAGGCGCAGGGCCGTCCTGGTACGATGCATCCCAGGGCAGTCCCGTCAGCCGTTCATGACTGGCCGGGCGCCGACCCCTGAACGGATCGTCAGCGAGGGTTCCCGATCGCTCCGACAACTTCGTCCCCCCTGCAACCGATCTTGCCACCTCGTAGCACGGCGGGTGCGGACTCACTCAGAGCTTCCGCGCGGCCGGCAATACACACGTTAGGTCACAACGAAGGATGAAAACAAGCGCGAATCCACGACCAGAATGACATCGGCGGCGGACTTCCAAACGAACGCCTTGGGCTCTCATTGTTCCAGTTGGCGAGCCATAGGATAAGGTACGCCGCTGCTGAGAGCTGTTGTAAAGAATTAGGCGGGACAGGAGACTAGACATCACGTTCCCGCCGCGCCGCCCGCAACCGGATCGCCCGGCGTTCCGTCTATAATGCATAGACAAGCGGGATGCCGGACCACGAGAACCCCACAAATTCCCCTGCGGACGATCTGGCGCCCGCGCCCCGGACGCCCGGTGTGGCGATTCGCTCCGGCTTGGGAAGCGCGCTCGCCTGGATCCGCGATCTGGGATTCTCGGTTTTGATCGCGGTGGTCGTGATCGTGTTCATCTACCAGCCGGTGAAGGTGGAGGGCACCAGCATGATGCCGGCGTTCAAGAACCAGGAACGGATCTTCATCAATAAATTCACCTACCGCTTCGGACTCGGCTCCATTCGGCGCGGCGATGCGGTGGTTTTCTGGTATCCCATGGATCCCACCAAATCGTACATCAAGCGGGTGATCGGGATTCCCGGCGACCGGATACGCATAGATTCGGGCCAGGTCTATGTGAACGGCCGCCCGCTGGTTGAAGACTACGTGACCGACAGGGACAATGGCTCCTGGCCCCCAACCGCGCACGACGAGGCCGTGCCGGCGGGCAGGTACTTTGTACTGGGCGACAACCGCGGTTCCTCGAGCGACAGCCGCGCCTGGGGTTTTGTGCCGCGCGAGAACATTTACGGCAAGGCCGTTTTCGCCTATTGGCCGCTGGAAGAAATGGGGCGCGTCCGCTAGGCGGCGCGCCTCGGGTCGGAACACGGCGCGCACGAGTGGGTACGCCACATCGGCCGATGGAGCAGGGCCGGCCCTGCAGCCTCAACGGAGCCCGTCCGACCGCGGCGAAATCACTTCTTGCAGAGTCACCGTCACGGTAGCGTTCGGCCCGATGTCCACTTCCTCGCCGCGATTGCGGGCGCGCCAGATAGCGGCGATGCACTCGGGGGTTTGGTCGATCGGGTCGTTGGTAGCCAGCACAGTGTATTTTCCGGGGGCGAGGCTGCGCGACGTGTAATTGCCGGCTTGGTCGGCCTGTCCGGAAACCATCGCGCCGGCGAGAATGGACTCGGTGGCGGCCATGCCGGGCACAATCAGAATCCGCGCGCCCGCCGGAGCGCTGACTTTCACGAAGCCGCCATCGTTCGCGACGGTCACCCGCAACGTGCCCGCATCGCCGGCTCGAAAAGCCTGGTGGAGGACGCTCGCGGCGCCGTAGGCGATGTCCTTCACGTAAGCGCTGGGAAACGCATTGGGCGGACCGACGCCCGGCTGCAACAAATGCTCCACCGTACGCAATGCCGGGAAGGAAAACGGTCCGGGGATAGGACAACTGGCACGGCTTCCCGGCCCGGCCATGGCATCGTTCGTCACGGTCGGCGCCTGGAGAGTGAACTGGGCCGCGGCCGCGCCATCGGGTGGAGTTCCATCCCAGGCGACTTCGCCCTGGATGGTCACGGGGCTGCCGGCGATCACCCGCACGTTGTGCACGTCTTCGTCACCGATGGTCACGCTGGTGGCCCCGAAGACCGCCGGGAAGAGCCCGCCGCGACGAAGCGCCGCGATACGGAACTCTCCGGGATACAAATCGCAGATGCGGATCTTGCCATCGGGACCCGAAGAAACGCCCGTGGGGCCGCTGCTGGCGGATCCTGGAATCATGTTGGCGCTGGAGGTCAGCTCATCGGTGACCTTAAAATCCAGGCTGGCGGGCGCGCCATCGAGCATCAGCGTGGCGTCCACGCAATAGCCGGGCGACCGCAAGACCTGTATGTCCATACCGCCGCGGCGCTCGCCCGAGCGCAGGGTGACAAGCGTCGCGGTCCCGGCCGAATCGGCATTGGGATAGTAGGTCGCGCGATACGCGGGCTTACGCAATTTGGGGTCGGTGGGAGTTTCCGAAATGGGACCTTCGTAGACCTTCCGTTTCTCCATCAGAAGCAGCATGGCCCGCCCGGCCCGAACGTTGTGCATGACGTATTCGCCACGGTCATTGGTTGTCGCGGAGCCAGTGTCCGTGAAGTAACGCAGCGCGCCGGCAGAGTATTCGCGCCCGATCAGCCGCACCGGCACGCCGGCCACCGGGTCTTTGTTCTGATCGACCACGCGCCCGGAAACTTCGCCGTCGAGCCGGATGGGAAGGTCGACGCCGGTCAGCTCCGCGCCGGCTTCCACGTTAACCGACCTTTCAATGAGTTCCGGCCAAACCCGCTCGCCCAGCAAGGCGATTCGGAAGGGTCCGGGTTTGAGCCCCGTCAGCCTGTAGAAGCCTCTGCCGTCGGTGCGGACGTTGTTCGCGACCGGGAAATCCGGGATTGGCGCGCCGCTGTCGGCATCGAGAACGTGGCCACTCACCGAACCCGTGGGCGTATCGGCCGGCGCCAGAAGCGCCAGAGCCGCCATTGTCAGGTTGACCAGAAGCTTCATCGAGAGACCTCCGTGACATGGAGTTCCAGGGGGGTGGGCGGGCCGGCGGAGACCTCCGTGAGCGGCGGCGCGCGGCCGGGCGTGGGCGCCCAGCGGTCGTTTGGGCCGGCGGCCCGCAAAGCGTACGCGCCCGGAGCGAGGTCCGGAAACGTGAATTGCCCCTTCTCATCGGGGAGGGCGATGCGCTGCAAAGATCCGTCGCGCGGCATCAGGACTACCACGTAGTCCGCCGGGCGCGCGGCTCCCGTCAGATGTCCGCCAATGGAGCCGGGTGGAGCAAGAACCACCTCCACCGGCTGGGAAGCGGAGTCGCGAGTCAGATCGAGGACTGGCTGGGTGGTCGCGTAACAGTTCCCCCGCGGGGCTCTGGCCGCGATCGAGTAGCGGGCCGGCGCCAGGCCGGTGAGGCTCGCCGGCTTGTGGGCCTGGAGCACCGCCGAAACCGGGGCATTGGGGAGCCACGCTTCCGCGGCGGTAAGCTCCACCACGGCGTCGGAACCGCACGGTTCCTGGGTGCGCAGCGTGAACGACGCGGAGCGAACCTGGTCGAGGCTCACAGGCGCGCCTTCGACGTTCGAGGCCACCACGGTGACGCGCGCCCGCCCAAACACCGACGGATTGCCCGGCGAAACCACCGTGGCCAACAGTTCGTAGTCGCCGGGAAGAACGTCCTCGACGGTGAATGCGCCGTCGGGCCGGCCGACTCCCTGGGCAAGGCGAAGGCCGGGGCGATCCGCGGAGACAAATGTGAAAATGGGTGGGCGCGTCTGGGAGACATCCACCTTGGCGGCGACCGTGAACGCGGGACCGGTGGGGAGAATGAAATCGGCGCCGGTATAGTCCTCCCCTCCGGCGACCGTGAAATCGCGGGGCCTGGAGTTGTTGGGATAGATCAGCACGCCGCGGCGGGGGCGGTTCTCCCCGGTGGTGAGGATGGCTACCTGGTAGCTTCCCGGCGGAAGGCCATATATGCGGTATTCGCCCCGGGCGCTGTTCTGGTCCACCGTGCCGGCGATCGCGTCCGAAGGGGTGAGCGCGACCACCTGCGCGTAGGGCACGGGGCGGCCTTCGGAATCGGCGATTTTGCCGGCGATGGCGCCGCAACGCACCAGCCGCAGGAGCATCTCGGAACGTGCGCGGGTGGTCGTTTCGACAGTGGCGTAGCTGGTCTTCGAGAATCGCAGGATGCATTCGACGTCGGGGAGGTCCGGGGTTCGAAAGCGGCCATTGGCGTCGGTCTCCATCTCGGCGACGATCCCGGCGGTGTGGGGTCGCGTGATTCGGATCTCCACCCGTGACAGCGGATTGCCGCTATGGTCCTCCACCACCCGGCCGGCAAAGACACCGGCGGCGGCCGGGTGCAGACACGCGACGATGACCCAGGCGGAGACTTTCCGCACGATGTCTCATAGACGGTCCGGCCGGGAAAAGCGTTAGCGAATAATGGATCGGAGCCCGCCATGGGGCAAGCCTTCTGTGAAAAATGGCGCCGTTAACGCCGGCCAATTGACAACCCCTGGGTGCGCCCCGCCCCTACAGCCCCGCGATCTGTCCGAAGATCGGCTTCAGCGCCGGGTACAGCGCCTGGTATATCTTGTGCGCCTTTTCGTAGAAGGCGGCGTCCGCCGCCTGCGGCCAAACGGAATCGGTTTCGCGAATGGCGGCGCGGCACACTTCCGGCACGGAAGCATACTCGCCCGTGCCGGCCAGCGCCAGCAGGGCCGCGCCGTAGGCCGAGCCCTCCTGCGTTTCGAGCGTCACCACGCGCCGGTTGAAGATGGAGGCCAGCAGGTGCCGCCAGAACGGGCTCTGCGCGCCGCCGCCCGAGGCGCGCACCGAGTTCACCGCCACGCCCAGGCTTTCCACGATATCGAGGCAATCGCGCTGGCTGTAGGAGACCCCTTCGATCAGCGCGCGGATGAGGTCGGCGCGCGTGTGCCTGGCGGTCAGTCCGATCCATCCGCCGCGCGCCGTGGCGTCCAGATGGGGCGTGCGCTCTCCCATCAGGTAGGGCAGCCAGAACAGGCCGCGCGCGCCCGCCGGGGATCCGGCCGCCGCCGCCGTGAGATCGTCGTACGGAGCCCCCGGCGCGAGTTGATTCCGAAACCACTGGAGGCTCAGGCCCGCGCCCTGGGTCACGCCCATCACGTGCCACTTGTCGCGTACCGCGTGGCAGAAGGTGTGCACCCGGCCGGCGGGATCGTAGGCCACCTTGTCCATGTGGGCGAACACCACCCCGGAGGTGCCCAGCGTACACGACACAATACCGGCCTCCACGATTCCGTTGCCCACCGCGCTGGCCGCCTGGTCGCCCCCGCCGCCCACCACCGGCGTGCCGGCCGCGAGACCGGTCAGCGCGGCGACCTCCGGAGTGATCTGCCCGCTGACCTCGCTTGATTCGTAGCACGCCGGAAGAATCGAGCGGTCCAGGCCCAGGCCGTCCATCATCTCGAACGACCAGCGGCGGTTGACCACGTCGAACACCGCCGTACCGGAGGCGTCGGAAACCTCCGAGGCGAACTCGCCCGTGAGTTTGTAGCGCACGTAATCCTTGGGCAGCAGCATCGTGCGCAAGCGCTCGAAGTTGCGCGGCTCGTTGTCGCGCACCCACAGCAGCTTGGGCAGGGTGAAGCCGGTGAGCACGGGGTTGGCGGTGAAGCGCACCACGTTCTCGCGCCCTATCGCCGCGTTGACCGCGTCCACCTGCGCCTGCGAACGCTGGTCGCACCAGATCAGCGACGGGCGAATCACCGCGCCCGCGTCGTCGAGGATCACCAGGCCGTGCATCTGGCCGCTCAACCCTATGCCTTGCACCTCGCGGCCCGATGCGCCGGCTTTGGCGAGCACGCCGCGGATGGCTTCGACCGCTGCGTCCCACCAGTTCTCGGGCCGCTGTTCGGCCCACAGCGGATGCTCCATGCGCATCTCTTCGTGAGCCGCCGTGTAACCCGCGCGGACGCCGCCGCGCGCATCCACCAGGAGGGCGCGCGAGCCTCCGGTGCCGATATCGATTCCGAGCCACATAGAACCTCCATGGTGTCACATGCGAGGCCGGGCGCAAAATCGGGCGGCGCGGCTCACGCCCGGCTCGCGATGTCCGCGAGCCGGCGGCCTATATGCATTACCGTGGTAATGTAGAGTCTATGACAATCGCCCTCTCGAAGGTCACGGCGCAGGGGCAGATTTCGGTCCCCGCCGGCGTCCGTCAAAAGCTCGGCGTGGGGCCAGGCTCGGTTTTGGCATGGGATGAGGACGGCCAGAACATCGTGGTGCGGCGTGCGGCCCGGTTTTCGTCGGAGGACATCCATCGGGCGTTGTTCCCCAGGCAGGCGCCGGAATCACGGACGGTCGATGAGATGAGACAGGGGATACGGCAAAACATCCGGAAGCGTCATGCGCGCCATTGATACGAATGTTCTGGTTCGGCTCATTACGCGAGACGACCTGCGCCAGGCCAAATCCGCCGACCGCTTCGTCGAGAAGGGCGCCTGGGTGTCGGTTCTCGCGCTGGCCGAAGCCACCTGGGTCCTCGTAACCGTGTACCAGCTCGGCGCCGCCGACCTTGCCGCCGCGCTCCAGATGCTGTTGAACCACAAGGACCTGACACTGCAGGATTCGGACGCGGTTGCGGCTGCGCTCGATCTGTTTCGTTCGCGGCCGGCTCTGGGTTTTTCCGATTGCCTGATGTTGCAGCTTGCGCGCAAGGCTGGACATTTGCCGCTCGGCAGGTTCGATCGCGCGCTGGGAAAGACCGCGGGAACACAAAAGCTGTAAGGCGTTCCAAAGCCCTCCCGCTCTATCGCCATCGCGAGCGATCCTGCCGTCTGGGGTAACGCGCGCGGCGCGGAGGCCATCTGTGCTCTAGTTCACCCGGCCATGGCGGCATACAGCTTCGACAGGATGACCCGGCTTTCGGACGCGACGTCAATCAGTACAGGAGGGGAAAACCCAAGATGAGACTTAGAATTCTTCTATTATGTGGTTGCATGTCCGTCGCGATGTCCGCGGCCGCTGCTTCGGCAGCCGTCCCGGCGGCGCAGGCATGTGCGATCGGAACGCCGACTGCCGCGTCGAACACGTGGGACTTCAAGGGCGAAGCCAACGCCACCTTCGAGGACGTTCAATCGGAAGCTCGGCAGGCTATTGACCATGCCCAAGAGCTGGAGAGTTATACCCGCGATCCCGACCTGAGCTGGCAACTCCACGCAGACCTGTTACTCGATTTGAAGGGTGAGATCAACGACATCGGATCCAGGCTTTGCCGGCTGGAAGCCATACGCCGCGTGGTGTATCCCTGGCAGCAGCGCGTGATCGATCAGATCGTGACGACTACCCGCCTGATGGCCGACGACGCGCAAGACGCCATCGTGTTCGGCGACGCCCACCGCCTGGAGTTGTGGCTTCCCACTTATCAGGCATACCTGGTTAACCTCCGCCACGAAGCGGCGAGCCTGACGCGTTCCGTCGATAAGGCCGTCGAGTTCGCCGGCGTCTCCAAAGAGTACCAGGGTTTGAAGAGCAGCCTGGAACCGAGAGGTTCCTCGTAAACCCTCGCCGATCGCCGGAAAGGCCCGGCCATGCGCAAGGGCTTCATGAGATGATGCCCTTGCGCACGGCGTAAAGAATGAGTTCCGGAACGCTGTGGATATCGAGCTTCTGCAGGATGTGGGCGCGATGCGTTTCGACGGTGGTGGGGCTGATATTCAGGAAGTTTGCGACTTCCTTGTTGGAACGTCCCTCGGCGATCATCTGCAGGATCTCGCGCTCGCGATCCGAGAGCAGGTCGTAACGGTCTTCCAGCCCGCGCTGCTGTAACCGGCTGATGTAGTCCTCCTGGAGGATCCGGGCGATCTTACGGGTGAGGAAGGAGCGCCCTTGAGACGCCGCCCGAATCGCCTGGACCACTTCGCCGCGCATGGAATCCTTGAGAAGGTATCCCTTGGCGCCGGCCTTGAGCGAGCCCAGCACGTAACTCTCGTCCTGATGCATGCTCAGGATCACTACGCCGACTCGCGAGTTCGCCGCCAGGATGCGCCGGGTGGCCTCCATGCCGTTCATGTTGGGCATGGCCAAGTCCATCACCACGACGTCGGGCGCTTCCGTCTCCGCCAGGCGGACGCTTTCCCGCCCGTCGGCGGCTTCCGCCACTACGGTCATGTCGGACTCGCGCTCCAGCAAAACCCGCAGGCCGTCGCGGACCACCGTGTGGTCGTCAGCTAACAGGATGCGAATGGGATTCATGTCCGTTCCTTCGATCCATCTCAGCCACCGGCAGCGCCGCTTGCACCAGCGTCCCCCGCCCCGGCTCGGAACTGATCTTGAGGCGCCCGCCCAGACGGCGCACCCGTTCCTCCATGCCCAGCAGGCCAAGGCCGCGCAGGAAACGCGCTTCGAAACCCACCCCATTATCCTGCACGGTCACGTTCACCTGCTGGCGCTCCTTTCGAACCGCCACCTCCACCGTGCGTGCGTTGGCATGGCGGACTGCGTTATTCACCGCCTCCTGCACCAACCGGTAGATGCACGTGCGGTGCTCGTCCGGCAGGCTGTCGATGGCATCGTCGGCGGAGACTACCACGTTCAGTCCCGTGCGCTTGCTGGTTTCCCGCGCGTACCAGTTCAACGCCGGCGCCAGACCGAGGTCATCAAGCATGGACGGCCGAAGCAGCAGCGCGAGATCGCGCACCTGGTTGACCGTCTTTTGGGCCAGCCCCTTGATCGAAGCGAGGCGCTCGAAGACTTCGGCCGGCTGCTCCGCGCATTCGGCGCCTTCCGTCTCCATCAGGATGGCCGACAATGACTGCCCAATTTCGTCGTGAAGCTCCCGCGCCAGGGCGCGGCGTTCGCTTTCCTGGGCGCGAAGGAGCAGCGTGGACAGCTCCTGCAAGTCGGCCCGGCGCAGGTCGAGTTCTTGTTCGAGCCGAAGAGTGAAGCCAATGGTCAGCAGCGCCAGGATCAGGCCACCCGCGAGAGCAACCGCGAATGTCCCCGTGAGAAAACGCCGCAAGCTGTTCGCCGAGGCGGCTGAACGCTCTTCCGAACGCGTCAGTCCCCGTTCGTTGACCGAGGCGATACGGTCCGCGATCTGAAGCATGGCCGTGCGCCGCGGAACCAGCTCGTTGTAAAAGAACGAAGATTTCAGGCGATTCCGTTCCCGCGGGGACCACCCCACGGTGGCGTCGAGTACG
>Ga0187851_10001884_pt1 | contig 19288 bp, 18 predicted proteins | sample June2016WEW_6_10_FD_132997 | JGI IMG/M metagenome (GOLD analysis project Ga0187851, IMG submission 132997) | Peatland microbial communities from SPRUCE experiment site at the Marcell Experimental Forest, Minnesota, USA - June2016WEW_6_10 | ecosystem: Environmental > Terrestrial > Soil >...
CCTGTGCCAACGGCGGGAGTCAGTCCGGCGACCGTTCCAGTAAACTGCTCCACCGAGTCTACCGGGGCTGTGGCAATGATGGCAAAGGTCGTGCCTGCCGCAACGTCATTCACGTCCAGACCGTCGACGGTAACCTCGGTCTGGTCGATGCGTGCGCCGGTAACCGCTCCCTGAAAGGAATCGACGCCTGGCTGCTGCTTGAATAACGTCCCGATTCCTGTGGTCCGGTCATAGACCGGAAGGTTGTTCAACCTCTGGACATCGATGTTATTGCCGATAGAGGCATCGGTCGTGTCGAGGGACACGGTCGCATTTCCCGCCGATACTTCCACAGTCACGGAGGCGGCGCCAAGAGTCAAACGGGCATTCAGCGTGCGAGTACTGCCCACTGAAAGGTAGATATCAGAGACCACTTCTGGCTTGAAACCGTCGCGGGAGAAGGTAATCTTGTAGCCAGAACCTGGCGCTACGCCAACAATCAAATAGGAGCCGACCGCGTTCGTCTCGGTCTTGTTGGTAGTGTTGGTAGAGGTACTCGTCAGCACTACGCTCACGCCGGAGACAACGGCGCCTGCCTGGTCGGTGACGACACCGGTAATGGTTGCCGCATCCTGTGCTCGCAACAGGGCTGGAAGAGCCAGAACAGCTAGGGAAAGGAAGAACTTGGCGGTCAGGTTTCGCATTTGGGGAATCTCCTCTCTAAAATTTGTCGGATTCTAGCACGCGATTTGCGCGCAAGTCCAGAAAATGATTTTGGCTTTCCGAAAGCGACGGCAAGCCGAGCATGGCCTGGGATCAAGAATTGCGGAGCACGAAAGGAAAGATAGTGCCGCGAATCGGACTCTGCGTCCCTCTGGGATCGGTTCCGGCGTCATTGCGCAACGACCGCAGCGCCAAGGCTGCTTGGCCCGGCACTCTGCCGTCACAGGACTGCGATAGACTCTCTGCGCGGTTGCAACTGCCGAAGAACAACAGTGCGCGCGACGACATTCTCAGATGCGCATGGGCATCAGCACATACCGGTACTTGTACTCCGCGTCGGGGTCTTCGGGGCGCATCTGGCCGGCCGACTGGGAATCCTTGAACTCCAGCCGAACCTCGCCCTCGTTGCTAAGAGCCTTGAGAAAATCGAGAATGTAGACGGAGTTGAAGCCAACGGCGATCGGATCGCTGGAGTATGGCGTGTCGATGGTGTCTTCGCTCTCGCCCGATTCGGTCGAGTTGGCGCTGATCTTGAGTTCGTTGCTTTCCAGCCTCATGCGGATGGCGCCGGAGCGCTCGTCGGCAAACTGAGCGACGCGCTCGATGGCCGCAGCCAGCTCGCTGCACCGGACAACGGCGAACTTGGTGTTGTCGCGCGGCATAACCGCCTCGAAGTTGGGAAACTGCCCGGAGAGCTTGCGGGTACTGAGGGTTCGATGGCCGACCCGGAAAAAAAGCGTGTGCTCGTCGTCAGCAAAGGCCGCCTTTTCAGCGTCCGTGTTGGAGAGCAGTTGGTGCAGTTCCTGAAGGGCCTTTCGAGGGATGAGGACCCGCTTCTCGCCGCTGATGCCTTCCAGAATCTCGTTGGGCTTTTCGACGTAGGCGAGGCGGTGGCCATCCGTAGCCACCATGGCTAGGGATTCGGCCTTGATGACCAGCAAGGCGCCGTTGAGGGTGTAGCGTGATTCTTCGTTGGAGATGGCGAAGATGGTACGGTTGATGAGGGTCTTCAGAGCCACTACGGAGATGCTGGTGGCCGCCACTGTGGGGAATTCGGGAACCTGCGGATAGTTGGCGCGAGCCATGCCAACCATCTTCGTGTTGGAGCGCCCTGAGCGAATCTGCACCCAGTGGTTTTCCAGCAGCTTGATGGAGATGTCGCCTTCCGGGAGCAGCTTGATGTACTCGTAGAGTTTGCGGGCCGGGATGGTGCAAGCGCCTGGCTTCTTGACCTTGGCCTCTGCGCTGGTGCGGATGGCCTGGTCAAGATCGGTGGCTGTGATGTTGAGGCGGTCGGCTTCAGCTTCGATCAGGAAGTTCGAGAGAATAGGAATCGTTGTCTTGCGCTCAACCACGCTTTGCGTGGCTGTGAGTTCCTTCACCAGTTCTTGACGGCTTACGGTAATCTCCATCACTGCCCCCTGTGCGGCTGGTTTCCCAGCTTCGGTTCTCGCTATCTACGAAGCCGGTGCTTGCCCTACTACTGCCAAAGAAAACAGGCTTGAAGCAGAATCCGCACTGGCCACACTGTACAACAAGTCGCGGTCAGGTGGAAGTACCTGCCTTTTCTATTTCTTGATTGTATTCAGGGAAAGCTGTTGGTGTAGGTGGAAAACAGGGCTGCTTCTCTGGATTCTCGGGTCTGTGCGGTTTGGCTTCGCGAACTCCAAGGAGAGATGAGATGCGGCTAGGGTACAAGTGATTATCAAGAGGCGAAGGAGAGATCAGGGGTAAGAGGAAAAGGAAGAAGAATAAAGGAAAAAGAAAGTAGTACCCGTCGTTCAGGCAGGAAAAGTGGAAATGGGGCCGAAGTACCTTGGAGCGAAGGAGTTGCAGGGTGGGCAGGTTTTCTAAATCGGAGTTGTGGAATTGAGGAGGTTTGGAAATCGGCGTCAGGGGAGGGTAAAGCGGCGGTCGTTTTCCACGGTTCTCAGAGGTGACCAAAAAGGGGCTGTGGAATGTTGATGCTTTTTGTGAATAGCGCGTTCAGAGGTCCGTGGAACGGGGGGTTGAAGAGAACTGGGGATGCACAACAAAGGGGGAAGGGGGCAACAGAGCGGAGAACTTGAAACGGGGCGGAGGGAAGTGAATTTCCAGCTTTGGCTTGTGAAGGCGGAGAGTTCCATTCCAGTCCATAAGGAGGGAAAAGGGAGAGGTTTTTGTCCGCATCGATAAAGAGTCGTCCTAGACTCTATTTGTGGGGGAATGGAAGATGGGCATCAATGTGGGGCGATTAGAGGATCAACTGCTCCAGATGTCCACCGAGGGGATGCCTGGGCGCGGGTTTTGCGAAGCGATTGCGGAGTTGGCCAGAACCGGGCGCTTCACTCAATTGCGGGAGGTGCTTCCGAGCATTGTGTATGAGGAGCTTTGGGCGCGGTATCAACAAGATGCTGGAGGGTTTGTTGCGGGATGGCGAATGCTGGCGCTGGAGATGCAGCAGGGATTTATCCAGCACGCTCGTCAGCGCCTGACATCGTTGACTAAACTGCAGTATGGAGGGGGCGAGGGAACAACACCGGCATGGCAGGAGATTCAGCGAGCTCTCGACGGTCAGCAGAATGACCTCTTGCGCACGGCCTTCGCCCTGGAGTTGCTGGAGATGATAGAGCCTGCGGTTGTGCGGGCCACGCACCTCCGAGAGTGCGTGGTGGCGGAGGCGACTTCGGAGGAGGCTGACCGTTACCTGGACGAAGCGACGCGCTGCTATTTCCTTGGTCTATTCACGGCCTGTGCGGTGATGTGCCGCTCGGTGCTCGAGGAAGCCATCAAGCAGAAGCTGCCGGCGGGATTGGCCCGGCAGGTGAATACGCGCTACCGGAACACGGCGACTCTGGGCAATCTGCTGCATGAAGTGAACAACAATCTGCACATGACGGGATTCGACGCGGAGTTTCCGCGCGTGGCCAATCGGGTCAACGACACCGGCAAGAAGGCCGTTCATCAGGGGCTTTTATCGGAAGATGAGGCGCGGGACTGCCTGCAAAACGCGCGCGAGGCGCTGCAACTGCTGCTGCGCAGATGAGGCAGCGGGAGTAAGCCCTCGGATGAAGCTTTTATACTTGATGTTGGATGTCCTACCAAGCAGCCATCGAGCAACTGAACGCCCTGACGGCAGAGTTGTATACCCGGCCGGGTCAGCCGCGTCGGAAACTCTCCCTCGATGAGATTCGCACGCTGCTCAAGGCGCTCGGCGACCCTCAGAGCAGAGTTCGCACGGTACTGATTGGCGGGACCAATGGCAAGGGCTCGACTGCTTCCACGCTCAGTTCGATTCTGACTGCCTCCGGAGTCCGCGCCGGACTTTACACCTCGCCGCACCTGGAGCGGGTGAACGAGCGCATCCGCCTTGGGGATGTGGAGATTGCCGACGAAGCCTTCGCCGCCCTCTACTTTCAGGTTCATGAAGCCGCCCAGAGGCTGTTGCGCGATGGCGCGCTGCCCCATCTTCCCAGCTACTTTGAGTTTCTGACGGCGATGGCGCTCTTCTGCTTTGCCCAAGAAGTTGAGCTGGCGGTGCTGGAAGTGGGGATGGGCGGACGGCGGGATGCGACTAACATCGTCGATCCGCTTATCTCGGTGATCACCGACATCTCGCTGGACCACACCGAGTGGCTCGGTTCGACGATCAGCGCCATTACGCGGGAGAAGGCGGGAATTCTGCGCCGCGGCGGGACGCTGATTACACTGTCGCAGCATCCGGAGGCCAACCAGGTGCTGGGAGAGGCGGCGGCTGAACTGAACGTACGTACGGTCAATGCGGCGGCCTACATGCCGGCGAGCCGAGCGGACCTCATTGCCCCTTATTTCGTCCAGGCGCTGGGCGCGGCCATCGAAGTGAATTCGCCGCTCGCGGGCGCGCACCAGCAGCGCAACATCGCGCTGGCCATTGCCACAGCCGTGGAATTGGCTTCGGCGCACGGACTTCAGGTTTCGCCGGCGGCTATCGCCAATGGGATTCGGCAGACGCGCTGGCCAGCTCGACTTGAACGAATTGAGGCAGCGGGCGTGGAATGGATTCTGGATGTAGCGCATAACCCGGCCAGCGTCTGGGCGCTGCGGGCGGGCCTAGGGGAACTAAAAGCGAGAAGGCCGCGTACCCTGGTCTTCAGTTGTCTGCGGGACAAGCCGGTCGCCGAAATGGCGCAGATTCTTTTTCCGCTCTTTGAGCAGGTGATTCTGGCGCCGATCCAATCGCCCCGCGCCGCCGCGATCACGGATCTCGAAGCTGCCGCGAGAGCTACAGGGACGCCGGCGGTCGGTGCCGGGTCAGTTCGAGATGCATTGCAATGGGCGCAGGCGCGCGGGCAAGGGGGAGTGGTGGTCGTCTCGGGCTCGGTTTATCTGGTGGGCGAGGCGCGCTCGGTGCTCTTGGACAGGGAATCAAGAGGAGTCGCGGAATGAGACGGCGTCCTAATCCGCTGCCCTGGCTCTATCGGTGGCGTTCCAATCTCATTCATGTTCCTCTGATGGCGCTGATCACTGCGGTGTGCGGAAGTCTTGCGTTGTTCGTCTCGATGGTGGACAAGAAAGGCAATGTGCAGCACCGCATCGCGCGGATATGGGCGCGGGGCTGCATCTGGGCGACCGGCGCAAAGCTCAGGGTTCTCGGGGCGGAGAACCTGCACAAGCACCCGGTAGCCGTCTACGCTTCCAACCACACCTCCTACATGGATACGCCGGTCATCTTCGCCGCTTTGCCCTTCCAGTTTCGCATTCTGGCCAGAACGGTGTTGTGGCCTATCCCATTCATAGGATGGTACTTAAATCGATCAGGACAGATTCCGATCGACACCGGCAACCCGCGCGCCACGCTCTCCAGCCTGGGTGCCGGTGTCAGCGCCCTGCGCTCCGGCATGGCGCTCTTCGTCTTTCCGGAGGGAGGGCGGACCCTGGACGGCAAGCTTAAACCATTCCTCTCGGGCGCGGCGTACCTGGCCATTCGAGGCCATGTTCCCCTGGTTCCGATGGCGTTGAGCGGAGTCTATGAACTGCTCCCGATTCACAGCAGCCATTTTTATCCCGGAGATCTGACGCTGGAGATTGGCGAGCCTATCGAGACTGCGGGGATGACCCTGCGGCAGACCGATGAACTGACGGAGCGGTTGCGGACGGCCATCGAGAGACTGCGGAAGACAAGCGCAACAGGAACGGAAGCCAAGATAACAGAGCATTGAGCGCCTTCCTCAGGGTCAGACTGCCGTGGCATCTTTACTTAGCCTGGCGCCTGTTGTACGGTTTTGGTCATGAGATACACACCTCGTTTTGAGCAGGACCAGATTTCTTCCTTGGCGGAGCGGTACTGTAAAGAAAACAGCGATCAGGGGAGAGAGAACATTATTGAGGGAGAAATCAGCCGGCGGACACATCAGGAGGGTTTCTACAACAAGGCAGATTTTTTGGAGGTTTGTCGGTGGAAGAGCCCACGAACCCGCCCTCGATGCGAAGAGAATGACGAGGAGTACGTTCGCGAAGTGACGGGGATCGGGCTCAGTACCCAAAATGAACAGTTGCGCATTGAGGCGCTGACGCTACTGCGCGGTGTAAGTTGGCCGACCGCTTCTGTATTGCTTCACTTTGGCCATCGGGATCCCTATCCGATTCTGGATTTTCGCGCCCTGTCATCACTGAGCATCCCAATGCCACGCGAATACAATTTCAGATTTTGGTGGGAGTACGTCGAAATCTGCCGCGAAATCTCCCGGCAGTCGGAGGCGGGAATGCGCACCTTGGATCGCGCTCTTTGGCAATTTTCGAAGGAGAACGACAAGGAGAGCAGGGAGTCCACCGCGAGCAACTGATCGGGTCGAGGTTGGCGCAATAGGTACCAGAGTCTGACCTTGCCGTGAACGTACTCTATCGCATTCGCGTCTTTTGTGATTAGACTGTCTCTGCCATGTGCGTACACGTCGCAATTCCCGAGCCTACCAGCAGCGATCCCGCTTATAATGAGCGTTCGCTTCTACCCTATTTGGCCGCGCTCCGCTCCGCCGGAGCAACACCGATTCTTGTTCCCTTGCACGAGCGCCAGGACCGCGTGGCCCGGCTCCTTGCCGGGGTGCAGGGGATTCTTCTGCCGGGCAGCAGATTCGATGTAGACCCGCAAAGATATGGCGAAGAGCCGATTCCCGAGTGCGGAGAGTCCGACCCCGCCCGCACTGCGGTCGACGAACTTCTGCTTCAGGAAGCCTTCAGTCTCCGCAAGCCCATCTTGGCCATCTGCCACGGCGCGCAAAGCCTGAACGTCTGGCTGAACGGATCGCTGACGCAGGACCTGAAGACAGCCGTCGATCATCGGCCGGGCCGGGAGGTGGTCGAGGCGCATTCCGTGCGGATCGCCGCCAGATCGCGACTCTTCGGCCTGGTTCCTCGCGAGAGCGGGAACGAGGTTCAGGTCAACTCCAGCCACCACCAGGCGATTCGGGTCGCCGGCGATAGTCTTCGGGTGAGCGCAGTCTCCCCGGCCGATGGAGTGGTCGAGGCAGTGGAACTGGACTTGCCGGAGCACTTCGTACTCGGAGTGCAGTGGCATCCCGAGCGGACCTACACGCAAAGCGCCTTCTCCCGCGCCATCTTTGCGGCATTCGTGGAGGCTGCGGCGGTCTGGCAGCCGCGACGCATCGAGGAGTCGGTGGCGTCGGCGTGAGCGATGGGCCGATCCAGGCGGGAGAGCGCCTCAACGCGCTTCTGATGACAGAGGGTCTGGCTCCGCTGGATCCCGCGCAGGCCGCGAAGTTCGAGCTGTATCTTTCGCTTATTCTTCGCTGGAACTCTAGTGTGAACCTCACGGCAATTCGCGACGAAGAAAGCATTCTCCGCCGCCATTTTGTAGAGTCGATCCACTGCGCTCGCGCGCTGCCTGCTGGAGTCGGGACAGTCCTCGATTTTGGTTCAGGAGCGGGATTTCCCGGAATCCCCATCGCGCTTTGCCGGCCGGAAATCGCGGTCACCCTCGCCGAGTCTAACGGCAAGAAGGCTGCATTCTTGCAGGAGGCTCGCCGGGTTCTGGGAGTTGCCGCTAAGGTTCATTCCGGCCGGGCGGAGGCGCTGCGGACGGAATTCGATTGCGTCACGCTGCGCGCCGTAGACAGGATGGAATCGGCTGTTCACGCGGCTGCGCGGCTTGTTCGTCCCGGCGGCTGGCTGGCGCTGATGACCACCGGCAAGGATCTGGATGCGCTGAAGAAGGCGGCCGGAGTGCAGTTTTCCTGGGCGCATCCGGTGGTGCTGTTGCGCGGCGAAGACCGGTTGCTTGCATTGGGTGAGCGGATCAGTTTGCCAGCTTGATGAGCGCGAGCTTACGATTCGCGGCAAGATCCTTCGGACCCTTCACCAGCAGGCGCAGACCGGTTCCCTCCGGGTAGCGCGGTGCCTCGTTGAGAAGCTGGAGGACCGCCTTCGGCAAGCCGCTTTGGCGAGCTGCGGCAACTGCTTTGTCGCCAAGAACGAAAGCGACGCGAAAGCACCCATCGCAAGGACCAAGATAAAGGATGGTTCTCTTCTTGCGTTTGAGCCGTAGGGACCAGCCGTATTTGGCTGACGAAGACTTCCACTCCTGATCGGCCACGCCCTGTTCGGCCAACCAATCAACAAGCTGCCTCCATTCCTCAGCGGTCGAACCCAGGGCTGCGAGGACCTCCTCGGGCGTGGGAAGAGTCGTTTTGCCAATGAAGGCATTTGGCGTTTCCATCTTGCTCCTTTATGTGACTGGAATCAGTCTAGACCGTGAGCGGCGGTAAAACCCGGCGCAGGATTTCCGCTTGCTCGGAAGGCTCATAAAACGGATGGTTGCGGTAGACACTGGCCCCGGCCTCCATGGAAGCGTCCATCAATTCAGGAGCGCGTTGCGCGGCCACCTCCCGGACTCTGCGGGTGTGAGCCTGCGTGAACTCTAGTTTTGCCGGATCCACAAAGCCAGCCTGGATGAAGGCGCGGGTCTTGCGAGCGCATTTACAGTCGTTCTCTGGATTGACCAGACTACAGTTGTCGCGCAGGTACTCATATAGATCGCGGCGCGCTCTGGAGAGAATCTGGCGAAAGTTGGCGGGCGTAACCTCCGCGATCTCCGCACCTACCTGATCGCTCACCTGGAAGATTTCGCCGAGGATGAAGACCAGGCGTTGGCGGCCGTCCAGACAGAGCAGCGTGCCTATCATGCAGTTATTCTTGGTCTCCTCAACGAGGATTTCAATCGGGACCGGTACCGTTCGCGGGTCTGGAAGATCAAGATCGGGTACATGACGGAGTCCGGCAGAGGCGATGGTGAAGGAGCAGATGGCATCGGAGGCAGCCCATTTCGGCTTCTTAACGGTCAACAAATGGTTGAGGGCTATGCGATAGAGCCAGGTGCGAAACTTCGCCTCGCCGCGGAATCCGGGCAGGACTTTGATGGTCTTGAGCAGGATCTCCTGGGTGGCATCTTCGGCGTCCGCACGGCGATGGAGCATACGGAGCGATAGATTGAAGAGCCAGGGAAGATGGCGTGAGAGTAGGAGCTCCATCTGGTCGCGGTCGCCAGCTTTAGCGCGAGTTGCCAGCTCTTCGTCCGGGTCGCCGACCGAGTTATCTAGAAATGGACTTTGCGGTGCGCTCTGTTCGCGTGGCATAAAGGCCTCCAAAGGATAGGACAATTCGGAGCCGGTCGTGTGACAGCGGACGAAGAACTATTTCAAAGAATCGTTGAAGGAATTGTACTTGGATTTATGAAGCGAAGGGAATTGCAGTGATTATGGGCGAGACCGGCGCCAGAATGCAACTCGTTCCGAGAAGCCGCTTGTTGGATTGCCTGAGTCCGAGCGCATGAACGCAGAGGACTATCCCGTGATCACCAGAGCCTCCAAAGGCTCCCCAGCGGCTTTCAGGTAGGAAAGTACACGGGAATCCGGAAGGGGAAGCAAGGAATCTTCGCCATCTGGCTCCTCAAGAAAGGTCTCGAAGAGGGTTGCATAGAGTCCTTGCCGGCTCGCCAGTTTCTCCTGGCGCCTTCGGAGAAACTCAAAGCGAAACGGCGACAATCGCTCCGCCTCGCCCAGGAACCCTGCGGAGAAGAACTCGGGCGAATTCGCGACAGCGCCGACGATCAGGGATCGCCAACTCGTCCTCAACAAGTTCTTCAGCGTCCCGGCGGCGTTGGGCAGGTTGTCCATTCCGGCTGCGACTCGCTCACTGAAATTCAGAAGCTGAATCACGAGAGCATCCAGCGGGAGGCCCAGCATGGCGGCGCGAGTGAAGAGAGTGACCGAGCCGCGCAGCAGATCCTCACGCACGTCCTGCAAGTCGTCCCCTAACTGAAGCAACACTCCCCATTCGAACGAGAATCGGCTTTCTTTTTCATCGAGCCAGCCATGAGCCAGGCAGGCGTCGGCCAGGACCGAGGTTCCACCTTTTGCGCAGGTGATTCGCAGCACTTCAGCGTCGCAGCAAGGGACGCAATTCCCAAGTTGCGCGATGCTCGCCTCCTGCGCCTGATGGATCGCCAACAAGCAGTCAAAGATCTGGGGATAGCCACGGCGAGAGTATTGTCCTTCAATCAGCTCAACCAAGGCCCAGAGCGCAGCCTCACGATTGTCTATTGCGGAAATCCTCTTGCCTCGTAGCCGCTCCCGGAATCGCTCACTGAAGCGGCGCTTCGCCTCGGCGGATACGTCATCGCGATCCAGGTAGTTGTCACTATATGGGTAGAGGAGGCTGTAACCCAGGATCGATGGCGTGATCCCCGTGGGATCGCCGAGCAGTGCTTGTAGGCCGCAAGCGGTCCATGCGCTGCGGCAGGCCTGAACAATCTCGGCCATGCTCAAACTCGCGTCGAACCGTCTTGCCCAGCGCGCAAACTTGGTTCCCGCAGGCAAGAAGTCGTCAGTGAGGAGCTTGACAGCTTCATTTTCCAGGCCCAGAGCGGAGGCTGAAAACTGAGCGAAAGCCTCGGTGATCCGATGCTGTGCTCCCATGCGCTCAGCTTTGGTCCGAGGAGCCCTTCGTACCTCCCGTTCAACCGCTTGCAGTGCTTCGTCGTACGCACACTCCCGCTTGTGCTGCTCCTTCATGGCGTATCGCGGCCCGTTCACCCCCAACGGGACGGCGCATTGATTCCAAGTGTCGATGCTCCGATCGACCTGCGCCTCAACCCATGACCAACTGTAAAGTTCCCTCATCGGCATCCTCTTGAGTGTTACGAAGAGGCTCATGGAACAGTTCCGCCCGGAAAATCTGGAACTGGCTCCAACTCGATAACTGAATCTTTGAATCGTCTGTTCCACGTGAAACATTTTGGGAAGCCAGCCCAAACCGGTAGACGTTCCACGTGAAACAACCCGACCAACTAGCCCGAATTGGGAGAAGTTTCAGATCGGAACCCAACAGAAAATCGATGACTCTCTGCCCTTCTTCTCAGGAAAAATAGGAAAGTTTTCCACCGATGAATCCTTTTGTCCCCCGCCCTATACCCGTCGCGCTTCCCGCATCGAAGCCCTTCCCCAACATATGTTTGCCAGTCCTTCGCCTCGGCTCCCCCCGAGTGCTTTCCACAGCTTCGCTCCGTTCTCCACAGCGCAACAGCCTACCCGAAGCCAGCCCGTCCCTTTACTCTGGAAAACCATGGGCAAAATCCTCGGCATTGTCAACCAAAAGGGCGGTGTCGGCAAAACCACCACAGCCATTAACTTGGCCGCCTGCCTCGCTCTTGAGGGCCTCAACGTCCTTCTGGTCGACTGCGACCCCCAGGCCAACGCTTCCTCCGGCCTCGGTTTGCAGCGCGACGACGACCGCCGCTCCATCTATGACGTACTCATGGGCGACTCTCCCGCCGAGCAGGTCATCCTCCCCACCGAGATCGATCTGCTCTCCCTCCTGCCCGGCTCGAAGAACCTCACCGGCGCTAATATCGAGCTAGCCCCCGCCGAAGACCGCGCTCTTCGCCTCCGCCGAGCTCTCGAACCGATCCGCGCCGGCTTCGATCTAATTATTCTCGACTGTCCCCCTGCGCTGGACCTGCTGACCCTCAATGTCCTCGTCGCCTCCGACACCCTGCTCGTCCCCATGCAAGCGGAGTACTTCGCTCTCGAAGGCATCTCCGAGCTGATCTCTACCCTCGAGCGCGTCCGCGCGGCCTTCAACCCCTCGCTCATTATCGAAGGCGTTCTCCTCACCATGTACGACGACCGCACCAACCTCTCCCAGCAGGTCACTGAGACCCTGCGCGAGTACTTCCGTGAGCGCATGTTCATCACCGTGATTCCGCGGAACGTCCGTCTCGCCGAAGCACCCAGCCACGGCAAGCCCGTCGCCCTCTACGATGCACGTTCCCGCGGCACCGAGGCCTACTTTGAACTCGCCGGCGAGTACCTGGCCCGCAACCGCACCGACCTTCCGCAGAGGAAGGGACGCATCGCCACCAAGTCTGCAAATCTGAAAGCCCCGGCCCAATCTCCGGAATAAAGGATTTTGAATCATGACCATCGCCGCCCCCGCTCTGAAGCACCGCGCCCTCGGCAAGGGCCTCGACTCCCTCCTGCCCCGCGTTCCTGCCGCCCCCGCTCCCTCTGCCGCCGAGCCGGAAGGTGGAAAGCCGATGGAAATCCCCCTCGGCCAAATCGACCGCAATCCCTTCCAGACCCGCTCCCATCTAGCCGAGGAGCAGCTAGCCGAGCTGGCCGTCTCCATCGCCGCCAACGGAGTCGTTCAGCCGGTCCTCGTCCGCCCCCTCGCCAATGGCCGCTTCCAGCTCATCGCCGGCGAGCGCCGCTGGCGTGCCTCCGAACTGGCCGGCAAGCCCACCATCCCCGCAATCCTCCGCCAGGTCTCCGACGAGCAGGCCATGGAAATCACCATCGTCGAGAACCTCCAGCGCACCGACCTCAACCCCATGGAGCAGGCGCGCGCCTTCGACCGCCTCTCACGCGAGTTCCACATGACCCAGGAGCAGATGGCAGTGCGCACCGGAAAGGATCGCGCCACCGTAGCTAATTTCTTGAGATTATTAAGGTTGCCAGCGCCCGTCCAAGCTCGCGTCGAAGCCGGCTCGCTCAGCTTCGGCCACGCCCGCGCACTGCTCTCCTTCGACAATCCAGAAGAAATCGAGAAGGCAGCCAAGCATGTCGCCGAATCTTCGCTTTCTGTTCGTCAAACGGAGACCTACGTCCAAGGCCTACTCCACCCCGAGCGCGCCGCCAAAAAGGAGCCCAAGCCCGCCCCCCCCATCGACCCCAACGTCCGCGAAGTCCAGGAGCGCCTCCAGCGAGCCCTGGGCCTGAAAGTCCACATAGAAGACCACGAAGGCCGCGGCCGAGTCATCATCGAGTACGCCCACCTGGAAGACTTTGACACCCTGCTGGAGCAGTTGACGGGCGAGTGAAGAACAAGTCGGACAGACTGAGTAAAGTGTTTGTTCGCGCCTAGGCCGGACCCTAGCCTTCGCATGCGGCTATGCTGATAGAGGCTCTCTGAAAACAGCCGTAACAATCACCCCGCCAGAGGATTCGGTCGGATCAACCCTCAACGATGCGTCCGTAAACCGGCGCTCCTCGCCAAAGGGGAAAGCGAGTTGTTGTGCCGGCGCAAGGACAGGCTTCGGCGCGTACTCCTCCGGCACAATTCTGTAGCCCCCGACTGTAAAGGTGTCGACCTGGAGCGCTCGGGCGATCTCGGTCAATATATTTACGGGAATGGCCGATTGCCCCTTCTCGTAGTACCCGAGCATAACCCTGCTGACCGGAAGCTTGTTTGCAAGCTGATCCTGGGTCAACCCAGCATGGAGGCGGGCGGCCTTGATCTTGCCGCCGAGTTCTTCCTTCCAGTCCATGTAAATATCTTGACATCTCGTCCATATAATGTAAAGATATTTACCATGAACTTTTTTCCCAATTGTCCTAAGAACATCATGTACACTTGTAGGATTCCTATGAACGGCACCCAAAGCGACAACACGAACTCTCTCTCTCTCGCCATCGGCGCCCGTAAGGCAGTGAAGGCCCTTATGGTCTCTGAGGCTAGCGGCATTCTAGATGAGCAACTCCGTCAGGTCCTGGCGGATGCCGTTGCTTCGCTGAACGCATTGAACTCGGGCACGCCTCTTTATGCGAACCTCAGCAAGGCCTCCTCCTTTGAGTCGTATGACCAGATCAGGGCAGTTCATGAAGTTCAATTGGCCATGTCTGATGGGAGGCTTACGGAGAGGCTGCAGTTGCTCCTCACTGATTCAGCGGGTGAGCACGTACAAGAAAACAAGGAGTACGCCATTCAGTTTTTCACCGCAATTGAGAATAGGGCACTCCAAAACTACAACCAATCCTTCCAATTCAGCCGATAAACTGTCGAGGCAGGCTTCATGGCTACGCTGAACGATCAGCTTCGTCAGGACGCGGCATCACTTCAGAAGTTCGTCACCTCCGTTTCTGACCATTGCGAACGGCGTAGCGGAACTGCTGCCTATTTGGAATCGTCCGAGCGTCTCTTTTCTTACATAATTGAATTCGCGGAGTCCACTTGCTCCTATTTAACTCGGTCTCTCGACTCGCAAATTGACCCACAGAATCTCCTTGATCTTCGCAAAGATATCCGTATCCTCCGCGCGGGCTGGAAGTTCATGCATCAATTCGTTAAGTCTGCCCTGGATGCCGACACGCTAAGATTGCCGAGCTCCTTGGTGCTCGGCCTTACTGCACGCTTCCGCGAAATACCCGGTTTCTCAGACACGGAATTTGTTATCTATCACACGGACAAGTTTAACTATCTCAACATCACTCTCAGCAAATTAAAAAAGGATGCCAACGACATATCCAGTCTAGTCGGGGGCCCGAGCTTTCCGGATAAGCTTGGAATGATAGGAATTCCATACTCGCAGGCGTCATCAATCTTTATGAATTGCTTGATTCCTCACGAGATGGGACATCATGTTTTTGGAGAGCTGCAATTAGAACGGTCATTCCAGATTCTGATTGAGCAAGAACTGATTGGCCGTCTGGGGAGTTCAAGACCTCAGATTGTGGAATGGCTTGCCTATTGGGCGGAGGAGATATTCTGCGATCTGTTCGCTGTCCGTCTTGTGGGCTTCTGCTTTTGTCTGGCATTTGTCGAGCTATATGATGTTTCGATGGTATTGGACGAAAACTCAGTCTACTCTGCAAAACGCTCGGCCGGCCTGACTGAATTCAAAGAGTACCCACCAGACTTATTCAGGCTTCGCCAACAAGTAAGCGTGCTAAAGCAGGACAAGTGGTGGCCATACGTTCACAAAATAGACTCACATTATGTACGAACATTAGAAGCCGCAGGCGATCTTGAAGAACAGACTTTTAAGATGCAGAACTATTTCAATACCGACCCAGAAATCATCTTGGCAGCATTCTTCGCGATCGTTCCGAAGATATCTGACAAGCTTGATGCGATTACAAAGGACCTCAAATTAGGAACAGACGAGTGGCAGACTAATGATCAAGCCATATCACTATATCTCGAAAATGGAATAGTCCCGTCTAGCATCCTTTCTGCGAGCTCGGCAGGCGATTTCATTCACCCCAAACCGGTGTCGCTCCTTAATGCGTCCTATAAATTCTATCTTCAGGGGTTGGACTTCTTGATACCCAATATCGACGGCGCAAAAGTAGACAACAAAGAAGACCGAGTCAAATGGGCAAAAAAGGTGGAAATGTGGACTGCAAAGGCGATTGAGGATGTAATGCTCATGACAGGAGGGTTCTCCTAATGTCAGTTCTGACAACCAAAGATTTTGACAAGCGGCTAAGACTCCCGATATATGATCCAAGCAGCCTTGTCATCACGCCTTTGCCCTCAAAGGACGCATTTAGTGAAGATTCAATTGATCTCAGGCTCGGAACGCATTTTTTAATGCCCCAAATTCCACCGGAACCATATATCGACCCCGGAGCTACGGGAAACGCACAAAACTATTTGCAGTTGCACGCGCCGATGGGTGGCTACTTCGTTCTCCCGGCGCATCAAACCGTTCTGGGCGCGACGTTGGAATACATAAAGCTCCCTTTTGATGCGTCCGGAGAGATTCTTCCAAAGTCGTCGGTGGCTCGCACGTTCATGGTGATTGAAACAGCTCCTTGGGTACATCCAAATTATCGTGGATGTCTCACGCTGGAGATCGCAAACTCATCGAATACCGCCATTCTTATGTATCCGGGCATGCCAATAGGCCAGCTAGTTCTCATGAGTACCTCGAATGACAAATGCCAGAATGAGGAAAAACAGAAACCAATTCAGCTAAGCGGCTCATACATAGGGTCGGTATATCCTGATCCCCCCAGCCTCAAGCAACCCCAAGAGATGCTAAGCAGGATCGGAATGAACAAATACCGTCGGCCAGGATTTGGATGGGTCAACAATAATAAGATGCGTGACGAACTTGAAAAGGTCAGAAAGACGCTGAATCCTGACGAGAACACAGCCATCCAGAAGATTATGCAAATCATCTCCCAACAGGGCTGCCTGCCGGCAGACAGTCCGGTATTGAGTGTGTTCAAGTAGGTAGTCCAGACCCTACACTCCGAGGCCCGCTCCTGCTCCACAGCTCGCACGTCCCATTGCTCCCATTCCGGAGCGATAGCGGCCGTTTGCGGATAATAAAACTCCCTTGGCATACAATCGGAAGTAGAGAAGAAAACGGGCAAAGCCCGTCTTCGTCAAGAAAGGGCCAGGCACCCACCCCCTATATACCGTGAAACTGTGAAACTATGACGGATTTCGCATAGCAAACGGGGAAACAAAAAACATAAGTGACATATAAACAATAACTTACAAAGGTATAAATATACTTGGCGCTGTAAGTTGTTAGATATGGTGGGCCCGGAGGGATTTGAACCCCGAACCAAGGGATTATGAGTTGATCGGGAAGACAGTAAATGTAAGAAAAATAAGGGAAAGCGAGCGTAATCTAGAAATCGTACAATTCCTTTAATAACACAAACTTAGCGTAAGTATGCGTAATCGAGCCAAACTGACGAGTGTACCGCCACTGTACCGAAACGCAAGCTTCATCCATAGCTTTCCGTGTGAGCACGACGCTGCTGACGGCTCATTTGGGCTCGTTCCAATGAAGACTGGGAGTCCAATGCCTGGCAGTTGAATTGGCCGTCGGCACCGGGAGGATGCACGGCAAAAGAAATGCGCGGAGCAAAATGCCAACCTCTTCGAGAGAGGTAGAGCCGGTTCCAGGGTACAGGCGGCCGACGAACGCATTCCATTGCTGTTTCTTCTGCGGGTCGCCGAGGAACTCTTCCGTCAGAGCAAATGGAACCTCTTGCGGAATTGCGACCCCACGCCGCTCAAAAGACGCACGGATCGCAGCGCGCAACGTCTCCATGTCAAAAGTCCAGGTGTTGGCCATGAACCAGATGTCGTAGAAGTCCTTCATGCGGCTGTTGCGAATATCCAATGCAACCATCGCATTGAATTTCTCCGCGATGGCGGCTTCGCGTGGATAGGCGCGGATGACCGGCGGCTCCATAGGGAGCAGCACAGGAAATGACTCGAATTCCGGCTCGGGATAGACGGCGTCGCCGAATCCAATATCGACTTGCATCGGTATGCGCGCGCCGGCCAGGACGCCCTGGAATTTCACGCGCACGCCTTCATACTCGTCCTCTTCTTTGATCCGTGTTCCCTCGACCGATTCGCCGTCGAAGAGAATGCCGTCATTCCCTTCGACCTTGCATATGGCCTGAATGCTCTCCTCGACTTCACGAATGGCCGACGATCCCCAGCCGAGCAGGTCCAAATCTTTCGTCGGCCGGTGAGTCTCGCCCGTCCAGAGCGTAAACAGCGTCGCTCCCTTGATTGCGAATCTGTCGCGGTAGGGCGAGTTGCCCAGCCGGTACAGAAATCGCTCGATCGCATATCTTCCCAAGACGCGCTGGTAGTCTTGCCCTTTGCTTTGGGCGAGAGCGAGCAGACGTGCTCGGATGGAAGCCGCAGGATTCTTCGCCGGTTCGCGGGTCATAGTGCCTCCATGTAGGGACGGATGACGTTGCTCACGCGGCAGATCTTGGCATAGTGTTAGATGTCGTTGATGGTGGCCTTCTTTTGGCGGAGACTGTCTTTCAGCGCCTCGATTGCAACGTCCAGGCCAACTTTGTTGCGGAACTTGAAGCAATCTGCCACGGTCTTTGCAACTGAGTAAACGCGCACAGGCACGCTCTCAACCGTATGATTTTCGACGCCTTCGGAAAGCGAAGGTTCCGTTAGACGCACCACGCGGAGTGAAGGCGACAGGATAGCAGGCTTTCTTGCCCCTTTGCCGAGAGCGATCCAGACAAATGCCGGGCTTTGCGTAGTGAATTCGTGAAAAGCCAGGGCCGAGAGGAGGCACAGAATTGCTTCCGGCACCCGTTTTGCCACCTCCGCGTAGGAGTGGCGCTCAGTGATCGCCGCGTCGGGCAGGGTGTATATCCCGCGCCCAAGCCGGCTGAGCTTTCCTTGACGGTGGAGACGCAGCAGATACTCACGGGGAATCCCGAGGGCCTCAACATCGCGGGGCCGCACAATTCCCTTCCGGCGGACGTACTGCATGGTTCTCTCAATTGGCGTTGTCGTGATCATTGTGTCAAACCATCATTATTTAATCACATATAATGACATATTGCAACAATCGGCAAAATCTACGATCCCCCGTGGATGACTTTCGTTATATGTTCGCCTATACTCGGCCAATGAGTTTTGGGTTCCCAATCCTGGAGCGTAAGCAGTTCGTCGTCACCTGCAAACGGTGCAGGCGGGATGTTCCGGCAGGTGTGAGGGAGTTCCCATTCCAGCCCATCGTAGTGCCCTGCCCACTCTGCGGGGAGCTGCGAAGGTACGCGAGGTCAAGGAAAACGGCGAGCGTTCAAGCCGGCTTCGGCCCGGCCGGGTCCGCCGAGCTACTACTCCGCCGCCGCGCGTCACAGGCACGGCAAGGAACTTGTTTCGACTCGTCCGGCTTGTCAGCCGGTCCTCTCCCGGTGGCGCTAAGGCCACGCCCGCCTTCATCCGGTCATTCGTTTCCACGAAAACGGCGCCCTTCCAGCGTCGCGCCATCGTCAATGTCCGCTATTCGTCCGCCCGGACGCCGGGGGGATGGAAGGCGCATGGAACCTACATCGAGCGGGAGAGTGCCAAGGGCGACCGCCTGCCGCCTGAGAGGGAAGCGGCCACTGAGTTCGACAGCCAGGCTCCCGATCCCGACCGGCTTGGCTTGGCGCAGGAGTACCAACTCGGTACGTTGGCTGAAAGCTGGCAGAAGGCCGGAGACAAGCGACTTTTCAAAATCATCCTGTCTCCAGAAGACGCAAACGTGGACTTCCAGCGAACCGCGGCGGAGATGATGGCACGGATCGAGCAGCATACCGGAGCGCCGGTCGAATGGGGAGGCGTGGTACACCGCAATCCCGGCACGTTGCTCCTATTCCCAGAGTCGATCATTCCAAGCTGGAATGGAATGCACGAGACACGCTGGGCTTCCGGCTTCATGCAACTCAAGCAGCAGCGCACCGGCCTGCTGATCGGCACCACGATTCCGATTCCGAACACGGAAGCCAATCGCAATGTTCTCCTCTCCCGTGGCCACACCGAACGGCTCTCCTATGTTCAG
>Ga0187851_10001888_pt1 | contig 19273 bp, 18 predicted proteins | sample June2016WEW_6_10_FD_132997 | JGI IMG/M metagenome (GOLD analysis project Ga0187851, IMG submission 132997) | Peatland microbial communities from SPRUCE experiment site at the Marcell Experimental Forest, Minnesota, USA - June2016WEW_6_10 | ecosystem: Environmental > Terrestrial > Soil >...
GCGTTGCCGGTTGCTTGAAGACAAACGAGTATCCGCCGTCGTCGTTGCGTTTGAAATTGTCCGGCGCCGTCTCGCGGCACAGGTCGCAGTCAATGCACTGGTTGTCCACGTAGTATTTGCCCGGGACACTTTCGGGATAACGATTTGCAACATCAGCCATAAAATTAGTCTCGAATTTGAAGTGCAATATGGCGTCCCGGCCGCAAAATGGCAAGTCCATTTCAAATCTTTCTCCCGCCCGAATAAATCCTTTTTACTCCCCGCATTCGCAATTATTCTACCGCCCATGGAATTGAACACCCGGCGCAAAACGAAAATCATCGCCACCCTCGGCCCGGCCACCGAGTCCGCGGAAATGCTCGCCCGGCTCATGGATGCCGGGGTGAACGTCGTCCGCCTCAACATGTCCCACGCCCCGCACGATTGGGTCCGCCGCATCGTCAAGGACATCCGCGCCGCTGCCGCCGCCCGGCAAATCCACATCGGCATCATGATGGACACGCAGGGCCCGGCCATCCGCACCGGGGACATCGCTTCGCCGCTTGATTTGAAGCCCGGCCAGAAATTCACCCTCACCGTCCGCGGCGAACGCAGCGAGGAGGAACGTTCCGTGGACGTGAACTATGCCAATTTCGTCAACGACATCAACGTCGGCGACGTGGTGCTCATTGACAACGGGAACATCGAAATGAAAGTGCTCGCCAAGGACGGCAACCGGGTCGAATGCCGGGTGCTCACGGCCGGCAAACTGGGCAGCCGCCGCCACATCAACCTGCCCGGCGTCAAGGTCAGCCTGCCCGCGCTCACTGCCAAGGACATCAAGGACGTCCGGCTCGGCCTCGAGGTCGGGGTGGATCTGATCGCTCTTTCGTTTGTCCGCGAAGCCCGTGATTTGCTCCAATTGCGGGAATTATTTGAACCAAACAGTTTCCACCCGCTGGTCATCGCCAAGATCGAAGACCAGCAGGCCGTCGCCAACCTGGAACCCATCGTGCAGGAAGCCGATGCCATCATGGTCGCGCGCGGCGACCTCGGCATCGAAATCCCGTATGAGGAACTGCCCATCGTCCAGCGCCGCATTGTCAAAACGTGCCTGCGGGTCGGCAAACCCGTCATCGTCGCCACCCACATGCTCGAAAGCATGATTGAATCGCCCATGCCCACGCGCGCCGAGGTCACGGATGTCGCCAACGCCGTGTACGAACAGGCCGACGCCATCATGCTCAGCGGCGAAACCACTGTTGGCAAATATCCGCTCAAATGCATCGAGGTTTTTGACCGCATCGCCACGCGCATCGAACGCAGCGGGGGCGCGAACTTTTTCGAACACGCCGACCTGACCACGTCGCGCCAGAAACTGGTCAAAAGCGCCGTGGTCATGGCCAATGAACTCCGGGCCGAGGCCATTCTGGTGATTACGCGCACCGGCACCATGGCGCGCTACGTCGGCTGGCTCCGGCCGCGCCACTCAAAAATTTACGCGCTTTGCCCAAACAATGAAGCGGCTGGCGGCCTGACCCTGAGCTGGGGCGTGACTCCGTTCGTCGTCTCCTTTGACCTCATCAACCCGGAAAACACCATCGAATCGGCGCTGAAAAACCTCGTGAAACAGGGCCGCTTGAAATCCGGCGCCACCGCGGTCATCGTCGGCTCCATCCTCGTCGGCGAACAAATCGTGGACGCCGTCCAGATGCGGGTGGTGTAGGCGCGCACGCAGATGGGAGGCCCGTTGTTCCGGGCGGTGGCGCCGCACCGGTCGTGGCACTTGACATGGCGCGGGGGTTGGGTCGAGGTTACTTCATGAAATATCGAAGAACATTAATATTGATCGCGTTGTTCGCTGCCAGCACGGCTGCCGCCTGGCAACCGTTTGCCACTTCGTCTGCCTCCCGAACCGCCATCGCCGGGAAGCCGGCGATTCACTGGTTTAAGCCGGGTTCACGGGCGGAATTGAACGGCGAATTGAAATTTGGCAAAGGACCCAGTCCGCGGGCCTGGACAACAATCGCCGGCTGGCATCCGGGCGTTTCAGCCTTTCCGGATGCCAATGCCGAAAACTATTCCTGTCAATTGCAGGTGTTGTCGGTCGGCCATGAATCGTGGCCGTAGTTCGATCCGAACTCCGAAGTTGAATTTCTGCGTTGGCGGAGTGCGGCCGTCCCGGCCGCAGCAATACGCGTGAAGCCGGCGGTTGGAAAATGTTCCGCGGCTTGAAGGGAGCCAGTTGCTGCGCCCGAAGACGGGCGCACTCCATCATCACCCCATCCCCTTGCCACCGCTGTCAACTTTGGAGTTCATGTTCAATCCGTTCAACCAGGAAGTGGACAATTACCCGCCGGGGCGATCAGACGGGGGGATTCTCTATTTCAACACTTTCACCGCTTCCGTGGCGAGGTTGAGCATCGTGTTTGGAAACAGCCCGATCCAGAACATGCCGGCCATGCAAATCACCAGCGTGAATCTGGCCGGCCCGGATAGTAAAATCGGCGTCAAATCCGCCGGGGCGTCCTGGCTCCAGTAAATCGCGCGGATGACGCCGCCATAGTAGTAGAGCGAGATCACCACACCCGCCAGCGCCGTGAACGCGAGGCAATAGTAGCCCGGATTGGCCGCGCCTTGTTCCAGGACGGCTTTCAGCAGCAAAAATTTCCCGAAGAAGCCGGCCAGCGGCGGAATGCCCGCCAGCGACACCATCGCCAGCGTCAGCGTCGTGGCCAGCAACGGCGAACGCCGATGCAATCCGGCCAGCGCGGAAATGTCCTCGTTTTCCAGCTGCCGCATCACGAGGCAAATCACCATGAACGCCCCCAGCACCGTGAAGAGATAGCCGCTCAGGTAATAAAGAACCGCCGCCTGGCCGCCCGCGCTCAGCGCCGCCACGCCCAGCAGCAGATAACCCGCGTGCGCGATGCTCGAATAACCCAGCAGCCGCTTCAGGTTGCGTTGCGGCAGCGCGCACAGGTTGCCGTAAAGAATTGTGATGCCGGAGATGATGATCAACGGGTTCGCCCAATGCACCGATGCGCCGGGAATCGCCGCGAACAAAACGCGCAGCAGTAAAACGAACCCGGCGGCCTTGGAACCGACGGCCAGAAACGCCGTCGTCGGCGTCGGCGCACCTTGATAGACGTCCGGCACCCAGATCTGGAATGGAAAGGCGGCGATTTTGAATCCCAGGCCGACGAACACCAGCACCATGCCGAGCAGGAAGATTTTATTCCCGGCAAATTGATCTGCGACCAATGCCAACTCGTTGAAGTTGAGCTTGCCGGTTGTCCCCCACACCAGCGCGATGCCATAAACCATGAAGGCCGACGACAACGCGCCCAGAATCAGGTATTTCACGCCCGCTTCGAGCGACACGAGCCGGTTGCGCTGAAAGCTCGTGAGCACGTAAAACGTGACGGTGATCAGTTCAATGGAGACGAACAGCATCGCGAAGTTGTTTGCCGACGCGGCAAACAACATTCCCGATAGCGCAAAGACGATCAGCGAATAATATTCTGAAATGCCTGACGCGATGCGGTCGGAGAATTCCGCCGACATGAACAGCACGAGAATGGCGGCGATGATAAAAAGGCACTTGAAAAACACGGCCAGACCGTCTTCGACGAACATACCACTGAAAGCGGTGCCGGTGGCGCAATTGCCCAAGTTCAGGACCAGCAACACCGCCAGCGCCGCCGCTGCCGCGTAGCCCAGCAGGCGCCGGCGCTCGGCGGGCATCCAAAAATCCGCGAACATCAGCACGAGGCCAAGGCCGACCACCCAGATTTCCAGACTGATCAAAGAAAGGTTCATTTTGTTTCTGCAGCCGCCGACGCAAGGAAGCTTTGACTTTTCTGTATGGCGATACCACGCCCGCCCTCACCCTGACCCTTTCCCCCGGGGAGAGGGAACAACGTCTGTCCGCTCTCTTTAACTCGCAAGCCGCGCGGCAAATCTCCGTCACCTGATTTGCCAAGCGACGGCGAATGATTCTCCCTCTCCTGGGGGAGAGGGCCGGGGTGAGGGCGGACGTCATAACCATTAGTCACTTGTTGATTGGCGCTCTCACTCACCTTCGTTGCGCTCAACTTCACAATCCTTTCCGCATCCGGCGTGATTTTTTCCGTGAGCATACGCGGGAAGCAGCCGAATATCAGCAGGCTGGCCAGCAACAGCGCGTAAGGCAGTTTGCGCCAGACACTCGTCGCGTCGGAAATGCCCGACCACTTCTCCGGCATCGGGCCGTGCAAAACGTTTCGCATTGCACGCAGCATGTAAAGCGCGCCAATCATCAATGCGCCCCAAATCGCAAGGCTGGTCACGAGTGGGAACGCCTTCCACGCGCCGAAGAACACCGTGACTTCACCGACGAAATTCGCGAAGCCCGGCAGACCGCAGCCGGCCAGCGCCGCCATCAACAACGCCGTGCCGATGAACGGCAGCTTGCGCGCCAGCCCGCCGAGTTCGTCCATCTCCAGCGTGCCGGTCTGCCGATAAATGTAGCCGCTCAAGCCGAACGTCAGCGCCGCGAGGAATCCATGCGCAATCATGATGACCACCGCGCCCGTCACGCCGATGAGGTTCAGGCTCGCGATGCCAAGAAAAATAAAGCCCATGTGCGCCACGCTCGAATTGCCGATGAGCAGGTTCAGGTTGCGCTGCCGCATCGCCACCCAGCCGACGTATAAGATATTGCCGAGACAGAGCCAGGCGAGAATTTGCATCCAGTGTTGCGCCGCCTGCGGCAGCAACGGCAGCGCGATACGGATCAAACCGTACAGTCCAAATTTTTTCAACACGCCCGCGTGCAGCATGGCCGTCGGCGATGGCGCGGAGCCATAGCCCAGCGGCGCCCAGGTGTGAAACGGCCAGAGCGAAACCAGAATGCCAAAACCAAACAGCAGCAGCGGGAAGATGAAGTTCTGCGAGTGCGCCGCCAGCGGATGCACCCGGACGTATTCGGTGAGTTTCGGAATGTCGAACGTGTTTGCGCCGGATTGCACGTAAAGCGCAATGAGACCGATGAGCGCGATGAGCGCTCCGATGCTCAGGTAAAGCGTGATCTGGAACGTCGCGTAATTCTTCCGTTCACCGCGGCCCCAGACGCCAATCATGATGAACGTCGGCACCAGCGCGAGTTCATGCAGGAAATAAAAGAAGAACAAATCGAGCGACGCAAACGCGCCCAGGATGCCGCCGGTCATCACCAGCAGCAGAATGTAAAACTCCTTTTCGCGCGACTGGATTTCAAACGAGCAACACGCCGCCGCAAAGGCCACGATTGCGCCCATCAAAATCAACCCCACGTTCAAGCCGTCCACGCCGACGTGATAACTGATACCAAGCGATTCGACCCACGGGATTTGCTGTTCGAACTGATAGCCCGCATGGCCGGTGACAAACTGGCAGAACATTTTCACCGCCAGCAGCATCGGGATGAACGTGGCGAGCAAAGCGACGCCACGGATGATGACGCGGTAATTGCGCGGCACGAACACCAGTGCCAATGCCGCCACCAACGGCCAGCCGAAAATGTAAGTCAGAATGGACATTTTTATCGTTTCACCGCAGAGACGCAGAGACGCGGAGAAAGAATATTTCTTCCTCGGCTTTGCGCCTCTGCGCCTCTGCGGTTAAATTTATTCATTCTCATTTTCCCAGTACGAACCACAGCACCACAGCCACGCCCAATGCAAACAGAAAGGCATAGGTCTGGAGATTGCCGGTTTGCATGAGGCGCAGCGCGCGGCCGGAAAAATCCGTGCCGCCGCGAATCAAGCCGATGCCGCCCCAATCCACCACCCACCGGTCAATAAAATCCGCCACCGCGGCGATGAAATCATGCGCGCGGATGAAGGTGGCCTGGTAAATTTCGTCAAAGTAAAACCGGTTCTTCATCGCGGTGGCCAAACCGCCGAGTTTGGCGGGCAGCGGATCGTTTGCTGCGTTCTGATACAACGCCCGCGCGATAAACCAACCGATGGCCACGGCAGCCAGACCGGCAAACATGGGAATGGGCGCATGCAACGGTTCAATGATTCTCTGAACCAGCGATAAGCCGGAGGTTTCACCCGTGAATTGTGCCGTGTAAATCCCGCTGATGGGAATAATCCCGCCGATGAACGCGAACACCGCGAGAACAATCAAAGGCCAGGTCATGACAGTTGGTGATTCGTGGGCGTGGCCGGCGGCCTCCGTCCTGGGTTTGCCAACAAACGCGACATAGAACAGCCGGAACATGTAGAACGTCGTCAAGCCGGCCACCACCGCACCGAGGACGAAGAGCGGATAATTTTTCTGTTCCAGCGCCTGGGCCAGGATGGAATCCTTCGAGTAAAATCCGCTGAACGGCGGCACGCCGCTCAAAGCCAGTGTGCCTATCAGAAAGGTCCAGAACGTGATGCCCATCTTTTTGCACAGGCCGCCCATCTTCCAGACGTCCTGCTCCTCGCGCAGCGCATGGATGACCGAGCCGGCGCCCAGGAACAACAACGCCTTGAAAAATGCGTGCGTGGTAAGATGAAACATTGCGGGTGTCGGGCCGCCCAGGCCCACGGCCATGACCATGTAACCGAGCTGTGACAACGTCGAATAGGCGAGAATGCGCTTGATGTCGTTTTGCTGGACGGCAATCAACGCGGCGAGCAACGCGGTGAATCCGCCGATGTAAGCGATGACGTGCAGAGCATTATCATTGAACAGGAATAATACTCGACAGAGCATATAAACACCGGCAGCGACCATCGTCGCAGCGTGAATCAAGGCGCTAACTGGCGTCGGGCCTTCCATGGCGTCCGGCAGCCACACGTGCAGCGGGAATTGCGCGGACTTGCCCATCGCACCGCAGAAAATCAAAAGTCCCATCAAGGAAACAAACGCAGGTGACAAGTGGTGGATCTTGGCCGCGTGAGTCAGTTTGAGAGGAAAGTCAGTCTGTAATTCCGTAAAGTTAAGCGATCCCAACAACCCCCAGATTATCAAAATTCCCAGCAGGAACCCGAAATCTCCAAGGCGGTTGGTAATGAACGCTTTTTTCGCCGCGTCCGCCGCGCTGGGTTTTTCAAACCAGAAACCGATGAGCAAATAGCTGGACACGCCGACGAGTTCCCAGAAGATGAAGAGCTGGATGAAATTGTTCGCCAGCACGATGCCAAGCATCGAGAACGTGAACAGGCTCATGCAGGCGAAAAAGCGCGAGAACCCGCGGTCTTCGTGCATGTACCCGAAGGAATAAATGTGGATCGCTCCGCCCACGCCGGTGACGATGAGCATCATCATCAGGCTCAACGCATCCAGCTTCAGCCCGAAATCAATGCTCAAATTGCCGATGGCCAGCCAGTTGGCCGTCAGTTCGGAAGGCGTTGGCGTCCAGCCATTGTTGGCTATGAAAACAATCGTGAGAATAAAGCCGGTGACAATGGCGCCGATGGACAGGAGCGCGCTGGTGGTGCGGTAGCGCAGGGTGAAAAGCGTTATCACCGCCGTCGCGAGCAGCGGTAGGAACAAAATGAGCCACGGTAAAATTTCGTATTTCATTTCCCGAAATGCCGCCAAATTTTATAAGCGACAAATGCAAATAATAATACCCAACCTATGATTCCAAGAATTCGGTTTTTATCCCACCAAAGAGCTTCACGTTCTTGTTTCATGCGAAACCAATCATCAGAAAAAAAGACCACACGATAACCGATGTAACCTGCAATAAATGCAGAACCAATCATAAATAAAATCCAAACAAATCTTGCTTCGCTATCAAACACGCAACCGACTAAGGAAATAAAAAAACAAGCGCAGACGATGATAAAACTCATCCACGCCGGGCTTTTTCCTGAACGCAAATTTATTTTCATTTTTAGAGTTTCATCCTCGTCAGATCTTCGACGTGCGCGGTCTGGCGTTTGCGGTAGAGCGCGACGATGAGCGCCAGGCCGACGGACACCTCGGCGGCGGCGACGGTGATGATGAAAAAGACCAACACCTGGCCGTTGAGGTTGTTGTTGAACCGCGAAAACGAGACGAGCGCAAGGTTGGCCGCGTTGAGCATCAACTCCAGGGACATGTATATCACCAGCAGATTGCGGCGGGCGATCACGCCAAGCAATCCCAAGCAAAACAACAGGGCGCTGACGGCAAGATAATGTTCGAGTCCGACGTGCATGTTATTTGAAATCCTTTTTGGTCAATAAAATCACTCCGATCATCGCCACGAGCAGCAGCACCGAGACGACTTCAAACGGGAGCAGGTATTGCGTGAACAGGAGGTGGCCGAGATTGGCGGGCTGGCCTTCCAAGGTCGGGACCGGCAAACCGGCGCCCGGTTGGGTGGTCACCAATACCTTCAGAAAAATGGTTGCGATGGCACCGACGGAGACCAGCCCGGCAATGAGCCCAAACTTTTTGACTTTGCGGCGTTCTTCCTCCTTCAAATCGAGCAGCATGATGACGAACAGGAACAGCACCATGACCGCGCCGGCATAAACGAGGATTTGCACCGCCGCGAGAAAGAACGCGTGCAGCAACACAAACAGCCCGGCCATCGAGATGATGGTCAATACGAGGAACATCGCACTTGTAACCGGGTTGCGGCTGAACGGATTCGCGACCACCAGCACGCCGCACAGCAGCGTCAGGAACGCAAACACGAAAAATAAAATATCAGGCAATGCTGGCATGAATCAGACTTTCACCGGGAAATTCTCCTGCTCCTTCGCCTCTTCCAGTTTGTGTTTCCACTTCTGGACGCCGCCATGGACGCCACCCAGCGCGAGAAGTTTTTCCTTGTCATAAATCATCTCGGTGCGGCTCGTGCCGGTAAGCGAATAATCCTTTTGCAGGAAAATCGCCTCCTCCGGGCAGACTTCCTGACAAAAGCCGCAGAAGATGCAGCGGAGCATGTTGATCTCGAATTCCGCCGGCATCTTCTCCGCGTTCGGGCGGTCGGCCGGCGGGCCGGCCGGGCCGGGCGGAATGATTTTGATGGCCTTGGGCGGACAGACGAATTCGCAAAGCTGGCACGAGACGCACTTGGTATTGCCGTCCTGGTCGCGCACCAGATAAGGCGCGCCGCGGTAGCCTTCGGGCACAACCCATTTCTGCTCGGGATATTGCATTGTCACTTTCCGCTTGAAGAAATGACGGAGCGTGACTTGGAACCCGCCGGCAATCGCCGGCAGATAAAGCCGTTCCCAAAGATTCAATGGTTTGCGTTTGACGATCATTTCAATTTCAACTGCGCATCCACAAAATCACCGCCGTTACCACGATATTCGCCAGCGCCAGCGGCAAAAACCGCCGCCAGCCCAAATCCATCAACTGGTCATACCGGAAGCGTGGCCACATCCAGCGTACCCAGATGAACAGCAGCAGGAACCCAAACACCTTCGCCAGAAAAATCGCGATGTGCGCGATGCCGCCCAACAACGTCGTCGCGGTCTGGTCGAGGCCGAACCACGGCAGGGTCCAGCCGCCGAAGAACAGCGTCACCATCATCGCCGACGCGAGGATCATGTTTGCGTATTCGCCCATGAAAAACAGCGCAAACTTGATCGAGCTGTATTCGATGTTATAGCCGCCGGCCAGTTCCTGCTCGGCTTCCGGCAGATCGAACGGCGTGCGGTTGGTTTCGGCAAAGGCTGCGCCGAGGAAAATGGCGAAGGCCAGCGGTTGCTTGAACACCAACCAGCTTAAAAGCCCATGCGTTTGATACCCGATCACGTCATTGAGATTCAAACTGCCGACGAGCAGAAAGACCGGGATGACCGACAGGCCCATGGAGATTTCGTAGGAAATCATCTGCGCGCTCGACCGGATGCCGCCGAGGAACGGATATTTCGAGTTCGCCGCGTATCCCGCCAGCACGATGCTGTAAACGCCGAGCGAAACCATGCCGAACGTGTAAAGGATGCCCACGTTCAGATTGGCGAGCACCATCGATTGATTACCGATCTGCGATCCAAACGGAATGACGGCGAGGTTGAGGATGGCCGGCATCAGGGCGATGCCCGGCGCCAGGAAGAAATAAATTTTCCGCACGTGCGCCGGCGTGAACTCTTCCTTGAGAAAGGCCTTGACGCCGTCCGCCGCCGGCTGGAGCAGGCCGAACGGTCCGACTCGGTTCGGTCCGAGACGGTCCTGCATGAACGCGCACACGCGCCGCTCGACCAGCACGATATAGGCGACCATCGTCATCAGGATGGCAAACGCGGCCAGGATCTTCACGCCCGTGAAGAGCGCGAATTGCTGTGCCTCGCTCAAATTGTTCAGCCAATCAATCATTTCAAATTCCAAATCGCTCTATCGTAGCGCAGACTTCCAAGTCTGCTGTATCGCGGATTTCCAAATCCGCCGACTTCGCAATTTCGAGCGCTTTGCCGACTTTGAAGTCGGCGATACAGCAGGTTTTGAAACTGCGCTACATCAAATTTTCACCGTCACGCCCGTGTCGCCGAGGCTGGTCCACGTCAAACCATTGAACGCGGGCATGTCCTTTGCCATTTCATTGAACAAACCTTCGATGGTCCAGCCTACGCTCTCCGAGCTTCGGCTCGGCAAGCAGCCGTCCTGACCAGTGACGTTGTAAATCAAATCATGCAAAAATTCCCATTCGGGTCGCGCGTCGCCGGGCGGCTCAATGGCTTTTATGAATTTCTGGACGCGGCCTTTCGTGTTGGTGAACGTGCCGCGTTTTTCGGCGTGGGCGCAGCCGGGCAACAAATAATGCGCCAGCTTCGTCGTCGCATTCGGCAGAATGTCGCTCACGATGAGCGTCTCCAGCTGGCCCAGCAAATCCGCCCCGAGGCCATGATTGGTGACGTCCTCGCCGAAGACAATGAGCGTTTTGATTTTGCCGCTGAGGATGCCCTCGGCAATTTTCGGCAGGTTGGTTCCCATCGGATTGGCAGCAACACCGGTCAGTTGCACACCATTCGTGTTGGGATTTTTGTCCGGGCTGACAAGCAATCTGTCACCTTCGCCGGTTCGGGGGATGGAATCGCTCAGGCCGCCGAGCTTTGCCTTGAGTTTGCTCAATAGCCAAAGCTCTTCGTTCGTCTGTCGGGCCGAAGCCACAATCGCCACCGAACCTTGCGGTGTTTTCCTTAACTTTTCTGCAATTTCGCTGAGCGTCGCCGTCCAAGTGTAGCGCAGGCGTCCCGCCTGCTCCGCGTCTGAAGAAGGCAGGCGGGACGCCTGCGCTACTTTAAGCACTTCTGTCAGCCGCTTCTCGCTGCCAATCCATTTGTAATTCAGCCGGCCGGCGTCGCACATCCATGGCCCGTTGACGGCGTCGTTTTCGCGCGGGGTGTAGCGGAGAATATTTTCCTCGCGCGACCCGATGAGAATGTTGCAACCGGTTGCACAACTGGTGCAGACGCTCCTGGTTTCCTTCAAAAACCAGACGCGCATCTGGAACCGAAAATCCTTGGACGTGAGCGCGCCGACCGGGCAGATATCCACCGTGTTCAGCGTGTAATTGTTGTCGAAAGCCTTGCCCGGATAGGCCGTGAGCGTGTTGTAGCTGCCGCGATTGACGATGCCGAGCGCGTCGTCGCCCACGATGTCCTTCGTAAATCGGATGCAGCGGGTGCAAAGGATACAGCGCTCGTCATCGAGCATGATGCGCGGGCCGAGGTCAACGGCCTTGGGTTTGTGGACCTTGGCTTCGACGAAGCGGCTGGCCGACTGGCCGTAGTCCACCGAGTATTCCTGCAATTTGCATTCGCCCGCCTGGTCGCAGATCGGGCAATCGAGCGGATGATTGATGAGCAGGAATTCCAGCACGCCCTCGCGCATTTGTTTCACGCCGGGGGTGTTCGTGTAAATTTCCATTCCGCCTGAAACCGGCGTGGCACAGGCGATGGCCGGGCGCGGCGACTTGATGATTTTAGGCGTGCCGTCGGGATTCAAAATCGGTTTCCGATCCGGCCCGAGCGCCGGGGTGCCGAATTCGACGAGGCACATGCGGCAATTGCCGGAGATGGGCAGCTTCGGATGATAGCAATAATGCGGCACATCCGTCTTCGCCAGTTCGCACGCCTGAATCATGGTTGTGGACACGAGCTTGCCCGACCAGTCCGCCGTGAGGCGCGGCACCTCGATCTCGCGCCCGTCCACCTTCACCTTGATTTTTTCAATCATGGCCGGCGGGGGATTGGTTTCGGTTGTTGGTGCTGCTGACATTTTTATTTAACGCCAAGGCGCAAAGGCGCAGAGACGCAAAGCGAAAACCTCTTTGCGACTTGGCGGCTTTACGTTGAAAATTGATTTAATCATTTCAGCGCCTTTGCCTTTCGGTAAGAGACGGCGGACGCAGTCTTGGTTTTCTTGTTCGAAACTGTTTTGGGCGGGGCATCCGCGTCGCTTAACACAAAGTGAGCCGGTGCAGCTTCCTTGCCTTTCAGAATATTCCCGCCATGTAAATCCACGACCGGGAAAATCATTTCGTAATCCCCCCACATCAGGTCGCCGTCTTGAATGTGGAACGACTTGAATTCTTTCGTGCGGCGATACTTTGTGAACATGGGGTTCCTGGCTTGCCTGAGAAACGGGCCGAAGTCCACGACCCGGTGCGTGCCGTCGTTGAACTTGATGTCCACCCGGTGACGGGAGACATACCTGGCTTCTTTGACTCGCAGATACATAACCTATTTGATTCTTCGGGTGATGATTTCGGGATGAACAACCTTGTTCAAAACGAAAACATCCGACCACTTCTTCAGAATATCCTGCGCCTTCGCATTCACCAGTTCCAGAAAATGCTTTCGTACTTGGCCGGAAAGCGGGCGACGGTTTGCGACGCGGCACAGCCGGATCTCCACAATCTTCCCGTTCGCCGTGATAATCTCGGCCTTCGTTTCCTGACTGCCATAACGACCGTGAACATGAACCGGCAAATGTTCTCCGGCAAAGAAGAACACCGTGATGCCATGATATTCGTAAAGCTTGGGCATGGTTCAAGGTTGCGGACTTGCCGCAATTTTCATTTCTGCACTTGGCCCGGCACCTTTGGCTTCCTTTGCACGGCGTTCTTCGTCCGCGGCGCCTTTCGCAATAAACTCGTCCTTGAACTTCGCCACAAAACTTTGGACGGGCCAGGCGCAGGCTTCGCCGAAGGCGCAAATCGTACGGCCACCGGGGATGTTGTCGGCAATTTTGACCAGATAATCCGCGTCCTGGGCGCGGCCTTCGCCATGGGTGAGGCGGTGCAACGCCTTGCTCAACCAGAGTGAACCTTCGCGGCAGGGAGTGCATTGGCCGCAGCTTTCATGCGCGTAAAATTCGGCGATGTTCGCCAGCGCCGCGACGATGTCGGTCGAGTCGTCCATCACGATGATGGCGCTGGAACCGCTCATCGAACCGGCCTGGATCAGCGAATCAAAATCATAAGGCAAATCGAGCATGTCCACGTCCTTGCCCTTGATTGTAAATTTTTCGCCCGCCTTGAAAACTTTTGCAGATGACCCGCCGGGGATCACCGCCTTCAGTTTTCGTCCGTCCCGCAGACCGCCGCCAAAATTCGCGTCGAAGATCAATTGCCCGACGGTCGCCTTGCCGATTTCGATTTCGTAATAACCGGGGCGTTTGACATGGCCGCTAAGGCTGACGATGCGGGTGCCGGTGTTGTGCGGCGTGCCGAGCTTGGCGAATTCCGCGCCGCCCAGGGCGACGATGTGCTTCACGTTGCAGAGCGTCTCGACGTTGTTGACGATGGTCGGGCACAGCCACAGGCCGAGCACCGCCGGAAAATACGGCGGCTTGATGCGCGGATACGGCCGCTTGCCTTCGAGCGATTCGATGAGGCCGGTTTCCTCGCCGCAAATGTAAGCGCCCGCGCCGCGATGGACGTAAATCTCCAGGTCGTAGCCGGTGCCCAGGATATTTTTGCCGAGGATATTTTTCGCGCGCGCTTCCTGCAGCGCCCGGTTCAGGAGCTTTGCGCCATCGGGCATTTCACCGCGGATGTAGATGTAAGCCAGATGCGCGTCGTTCGCGAAACAGGAGATGATCATGCCTTCGATGAGTTGGTGCGGGTCTTTGTAGATGATCTGGCGGTCTTTGAATGTGCCCGGCTCGGATTCGTCGGCGTTGCAAATCAGGTAAATCGGCTTGCCGCTCTTGCGGTCCACAAACGACCACTTCAACCCGCACGAAAAACCCGCGCCGCCACGACCCCGCAGGCCGGAGATCATGACTTCCTGGCGGATTTGTTCCTGCGCGTTCTGCGTTTTGCCATCGGGCAAAGATTTTGGCTGAATCGCGAGCGCCTTTTTGAGCGCGTCGTAGCCGCCATGACGCAGATAGCATTCGATGTCCGGCGTATAACCCGGCTGATCGGCGTGCTTCAGAATGAGGCGGTATTCCGAGGGCATATCAATTCAAGGCCCCAGCGGGGCGAACGAGAGTAGCCCACGGTTTTAACCGTGGGTTGTTCAATCCAAAACGAACCAAGCCCCGGAGGGGCGACAGAAATTTCAGCTGCGCACTTTCTTTCGTCCCTATGGGACTTGATACAAATCCGTCCGGCAACCCACGGTTAAAACCGTGGGCTACTTTCTCGCGTCCCACCGGGACTCCGGTCTGCCGGCTTGACTGGCCGGGGAAACCCTTTAGTCTGTCAAACGCTCCGGCTTGCCCGATGGTGTAACGGTAGCACAGCAGACTCTGGATCTGTTTGTCATGGTTCAAATCCATGTCGGGCAGCCAATTTGCCAAGGCTAAAGGCTGAAGGCTAAAGGCTGAATTTAACCAGCTCATTTGCACCTCCCCACAATTTCATCCGCTTTCGCTTGGCTCACGCCTTCGTGGAATTCATCATTGCACATCATCACCGGCGCGGTGCCGCAACTGGCGAGGCATTCGACGAATTCGACCGTGAACTTTCCGTCCTTCGTCGTTTGCGGGCCGTGCGCGTGCGCGTCCAGGCCCAGCTTCTCGCAAAAATGTTTGTGGAGTTCATATGCGCCGCCCAGCGCACAACTCAACGTCCGGCAGACCTTGATCTGGTATTTGCCCATCGGCTGCTGCCGGAGCATCGGATAAAACGTCACGAGTTCGTAAACGTTGATGGGCTGCAATTCGAGTTTTTTTGCCGTCCACTCGACCGCTTCCTGCGAAATCCAGCCGAAATGCTCCTGAATGGCGTGCAGTACCATGAGCGACGCCGCGCGCTTGACCGGGTAATGTGAAATCAGCCCGTCAATTTCGGATTCAAGATTTGCTGGAACGGTGAAATTCATTTCAATTTTTAACACCAAGGCGCAGAAAAATGTGGGGTAGCACCCGCGTCTCGCGGGTTGTTTCGTGCGTCGCGCCCGAAACCTTTTGCGGGCGCGGTTTGCCGTTGTTCGTCCGATCAATATCAATCGTGCGCTCGCCACCGCAATTCGGCGGGACGCCGAATTGAACCCGCCGGAGGCGGGTGCTACCCACAGCATTCGTATATTTTGTCTTCACTTCTTGATCTCTTTGCATCTTTGCGATGAAATCTTTCACCGGTCACACTCCCCCATCACAAAATCGAATGACCCGAGAATGGCGGTCGTATCGCTCATCATGTGACCGGGCATCACGTGCGACAAAATACTCAGGTTCACAAACGAGGGTGAGCGGATCTTCAGCCGGTACGGCGTGCCGCCGCCGCGGCTGTGGATGTAAAAACCGAGTTCGCCCTTGGGATTCTCGTGGCCGAAATAAATTTCGCCGGGCGGCACGTTCACGCCTTCCGTCACCAGCATGAACTGGTGGATCAACTCCTCCATGCCCGACAGAACCTTGTTCTTCGGCGGCAAAACAATTTTGCCGTCGGCCACATTCACCGGCTCCTTCGATTTGTTCTCGAAGCCGCCGGGAATTCTGTCCAGGCACTGGTGGACGATGCGGACGCTCTGGCGCATTTCCTCCATGCGCACGAGGTAACGGTCGTAACAATCGCCGACCGAGCCGAGCGGCACATCGAACTGTAAATCCGGGTAGCAAAGATACGGCTGCGCCTTGCGGAGATCGTAATCCACGCCGCTGCCGCGCAGGTTCGGACCGGTGAGTCCGTAATCAATCGCGTCGGCCTTTGAGATGACGCCCACGTCCCGGGTGCGGTCCACCCAGATGCGATTGCGCGTGAGCAGCGTCTCGACCTCGGCGATGTTGACGACGACCTCGTTGAGAAATTTGCGGACGGCATCGCACCAGCCGGGCGGAGTGTCGCGCGACACGCCGCCAATGCGCGTGTAAGCCGTCGTGAACCGCGCGCCGGTGAGCGACTCGCACAAATTGTAAATCTTCTCGCGCTCCGTGAACGTGAGCAGAAAGACGGTCAACGCGCCGATGTCCATCCCAAAGCAGCCGACGCCGAGCAGGTGCGACGAAATGCGCGCCAGTTCCGCGCAGATCACGCGGATGTACTGGCAGCGCGGCGGCAAATTCTTTTCGATGCCCAGCAATTTTTCCACCGCGAGCGCGTAAGCGACGTTGTTGGCCAGCGGCGCGAGATAATCCAGCCGGTCCGTGTAAGGGATAAACTGGGTGTAGGTCATGTTCTCGGCGATTTTTTCATCGCCGCGATGCAAATAACCCACATCCGGAGTGGCCTTGGTGATGAGCTCGCCGTCGAGTTCGAGCACGATGCGGAGCACGCCGTGCGTGGCGGGGTGCGACGGCCCCATGTTCAGGACCATTTTTTCGCCCTGCATGTCCTGAAGGTCCTCGACGGCCGATGCAGCTTGCGCGACCGGGTCTTTAAAATCGATGTTTCGAACTTCGGGCATGAAAATCAGCTTTCCGGCGTCCGCGCGCGCGGCTCGCGTTCAATGGCGTCCTTGCCGCCCGGCGCAGTCACGAATGGCCCGCCTTCGAGCGGCGCAACCTGGGTGAATGCGACTTCAGGAACCTGGGTCGGTTTGCCGGCGAGCGGGAAATCCTTCCGCAACGGAAAATACGGATAGCCTTCCCACATCAAAATCCGGCGCAAATCGGGATGACCGCGAAACCGGATGCCCATCATGTCGTAGATTTCGCGCTCGTGCCAGTTCGCCGTGCGCCACACGCCGACGAGGGTCGGCAGTTCGGATTTTTCCTCGCTCACGCCGGTTTTGATGCGCAATTCGCAACTGTCGGCGAGGCGGCGCAGATGATAAACCACCGTCCAGCGCGGGTCCTCGCCGTAATTATCGAGGCTGCTGATGTCCACGAGAAAGTCGAAGCCCAGGTCCTTCCGGGCAAATTCGCACACCTCCACGATGCGTTCCGCGTCGGCGAGCTGGAGGGTGATTTCGCCCCGGAATTCCGCCGGTTCGGAGAGCACGTCCCCGAATCTGGCTGTGAGTTGTCTGGCGAGATCGAGCGTGCTCACATTGCAAAAGTTTGGAGTTCTGCGTTCACGCGGTTCTGTTGGAGCACGGGTGAGGACGTCCGTGCTCTGCCGCCTGAAGGCGGAACTCCGAACGAGGCGAATCCGTGTTTATCCGTGTTCATCCGTGGTTAAAATCAGGCTTTTTTCAACGTGGCCAGCAACGGCTCGTGTTGCACCTGGTTTTGCAGCTTGATCAGCGCATCGAGCAGGGCTTCGGGCCGGGGTGGACAGCCGGCCACGTAAACGTCCACCGGGATGATGTTGTCCACCCCTTGCAACACGGAGTAACTGCGATACATGCCGCCGGTCGAAGCGCACGCGCCCATGGCGATGACCCATTTCGGCTCGGCCATCTGGTCGTAAATGCGTTTTACCGCCGTCGCCATTTTGTAGGTGACCGTTCCGGCCACGATCATCACATCGGATTGCCGCGGCGAAAACCGCATGACCTCCGAACCGAAGCGCGAAATATCGAACCGGCTCGCGCCGGCGGCCATCAATTCAATGGCGCAACAGGCCAGGCCCATCGGCATCGGCCAGAGGGAATTTTTGCGAAACCAATTCAAGGCCGCATCAACGCGCGTGACGATGAAGTCGCCTTCAATTTTAGAATCGTAGCCGATTTCGCTCCGTGTTGGCATAAACAAACACCCCAAAAGGGGCGCACAAGCTAACATAAACAGCGGTTACAATGGGAACAAGTTAAATTGTGAATCGTCTCCCAAACTTTCACACAAATTTAACAATGAGATTGCGATGATTCTGTTATCAACTTGCGCTTGTGAGCGGCGCCAGATTGCGTAGAATCAAAAAATGCGCCGGTTTGAACGATGAAAACCTTTGCCCAACTGAATTTCCCGGGGCGGCTGATCGCCGTCGAGGGCCTCGACGGATCGGGCAAGTCCACGCAGATTTATCTGCTCAAGCGCTGGCTGGAAGCCGAGGGCATCAAGGTCTATTTCAGCGAGTGGAACTCGTCCGAGCTGGTGAAATCGGCCACAAGCAAGGGCAAGAAGCGCGAGCTGCTCACCCCCACGACGTTCAGCCTCATCCACGCCACGGACTTTGCCGACCGCTACGAGCGTCATTTGCTGCCGCTGTTGCGCGCGGGTTACGTGGTCTTGTGCGACCGCTACATTTTCACCGCATTCGCACGCGATGTAACGCGCGGCTGCCCGTCCGACTGGGTGCGCGGCATTTACAATTTCGCGTCGCAACCCGACCTCACGATCTTCTTCAAGGCGGATCTGGAGGTGTCGCTCCACCGCATTCTCGAAGGCCGTCCGAAGCTGAAATTTTTCGAGGCGGGCATGGATTTGGGGTTGTCGAACGATCCCTACGAAAGCTTCCGCATTTTTCAGGGCCGCATCCTGGAGCAATACATGGCCATCAGCGGCGAATTTAATTTCGTCGTGATGGACGCCAACCTGCACGTGGAAAAGCAGCAGGTGCTGGTGCGCAAACTGGTGGGCGAACGCATTGATTTGAAAAAGTTCAAACGCCGCAGCCCGCTGCCCCTGCCGCCATCGGCTCCGCGCGATGACAAGGCAACCGAAATGGAGGAGGATTCCGCCGCATGAACACCAATCCCGAAGCCAAAAACAAATTCCGCCGCTTTTACGGGCACGGCATTCCCGGCGTCCGGCTGGAGGACATCACGGGCAAATTGATCGTGGTCGAGGGCGCGGACGGCTCGGGCCGCTCCACGCAAATCGCGAGGCTGGTGGACAGCCTGGAAACCGGCGGCCACGCCACGGTGCAGGTCGGTTTGAAACGCTCCACACTCGTGAGTTCCGAGCTCGAAGGGGCGCAGGACGGGAACATTTTGAGCCGTACAACACTGAGTTTGTTTTACGCGACGGATTTTGCCGACCAACTGGAGAACATCATTCTGCCGGCGCTCAAGGCGGGTTTCATCGTGCTGGCCGACCGTTACATTTACAC
>Ga0187851_10001890_pt1 | contig 19249 bp, 15 predicted proteins | sample June2016WEW_6_10_FD_132997 | JGI IMG/M metagenome (GOLD analysis project Ga0187851, IMG submission 132997) | Peatland microbial communities from SPRUCE experiment site at the Marcell Experimental Forest, Minnesota, USA - June2016WEW_6_10 | ecosystem: Environmental > Terrestrial > Soil >...
AGCTGGAAGAGGGTGAGGTTGATGCGGTGGTCGGTCACCCGCGACTCGGGGAAGTTATAGGTCCGGATCTTCTCGCTGCGATCGCCGCTGCCCACCATCGAGCGGCGGGTGCCCCGCAGTTCGGCATCGCGCTCCGCCTGAGCGATGTCGTAGAGGCGGGCGCGCAGTTCCCGAAGCGCCTTGGCCCGGTTCTTGATCTGCGACTTCTCGTCCTGACAGGTGACCACCAACCCGCTCGGAAGGTGGGTGATCCGGACCGCCGAGTACGTGGTGTTGACGCTCTGGCCCCCGTGGCCGGTGCTCATGTAGACGTCGACCTTGAGGTCGTTCTCGTCGATGTTGACCTCAACGTCGTCAACTTCGGGGAGCACAACCACGCTCGCCGCCGAGGTGTGGATCCGGCCCTTGGCCTCGGTCTCGGGCACCCGCTGGACCCGGTGCACGCCGGATTCGAACTTGAGCCGAGAGTAGGCGCCGTGACCGTGCACCTCGACCACCACCGACTTGAAGCCGCGCACCCCGGACGGGCTCTCGCTGATCAGCTCCACCGACCATCGACGCCGCTCGGCGTAGCGGCTGTACATCCGGAGCAGGTCGGCGGCGAAGAGCCCCGCCTCGTCGCCGCCGGTCCCGGCCCGGATCTCGACGATGACGTCGCGGTCGTCGTTGGGGTCGCGGGGGACCAGCAGCCGGACGAGGACGGCCTCGGCGGCCTCGGCGGCCTGGCGCTGGGTGCGCTCCTCGTCCTGGAAGAGGGCAACCATCTCGGGGTCGTGCTCCCCGTGCAGCGCCTCCGCGGTGGCGCTAAGAGCGGTGACCGCAGCCCGCCACCGCTCAGAGGTCGCGACCACCTCGCTCATCCGAGCCCGCTCCTGGGAGAGCCGCTGGACCCGCGGCTGGTCAGCGTAGATCTCGGGATCGGAGAGCTCGGCCTCCAGCTCCCGGTAGTGCTCGGTGATGGCGGCGACCCGCTCCTCGAGGCTTTCCATGGCTCAGGGGATTGTGGGCCAGGCGACCCTCGGGCGGGTGGTCACCCCACCCCGCTCACGGGACGGTGGCGTAGTTCTCGCCCACCCCACCCGGGTCGCCGGCGCGCGCGGCGGCCAGGGCGGCGATCGCCACCTCGATCTGGGAGTCGTCGGGCTCCCGGGTGGAGAGCCGCTGGGCGGCGAGGACGGGGACCAGGGCGATGCGCCCGAAGCGGGTGTCGCGAATGCGGGCCAGTCCCCGGATCGCCTCGTAGGAGACGCCGGCGACCAGGGGGATGAGAGCGATCTGGCAGGCGATCCGCACCGGCCAGAAGAGCCAGCCCAGGGGGATGAAGACGATCACGCTGACGAATGCCACCACCACCAGGAAGCCGGTGCCGCAGCGGGGGTGGAGCCGGCTGGCGAGGCGCACGTTCTCGACCTCCACGGGCGCGCCCGACTCCAGGCAGTTGATCGCCTTGTGCTCGGCTCCGTGGTATTCGAAGACGCGCCGCACGTTCTTGCCCAGGCCGATCAGGAAGAGGTACCCGAGCAGGATCACGGCGCGGGCCACCCCCTCGATGAGGACCGAGCCCACCGACTGGGGAGCGCCATGGTGGATCAGCGACGAGGCGAGCAGGGGCAGGCCGATGAAGAGGCCGAGCCCGAAGGCGACGGCGATGCCGATGGTGGTTCGCATGGCACCCGGGCTGATCTCCGCGTCCTCACCGAGCTGGACGTTGGCGGACCACTGGAGCGCCCGCATGCCGAGGGCGAGCATCTCCCAGAGGGCGGCCGCACCACGGAAGAAGGGGAGCGACCAGGGTCGCCCGGTGTAGACCCGGGAGCGCAGCCGCTCCGAGAGGATGGTGATGCTGCCGTCGGGACGGCGCGCGGCCACCGCGTACTGGCGCCGGCCGCGCATCAGGACGCCCTCGATGACCGCCTGCCCACCGTAGAAGAAGGTGGCGGGCGGCGCCGCGGCGGCGTTGAGGGCCGCGGTGCGGAGGATGTCGCCTATGGAGGGGCCGCGCTCTCTCACAGCACCCATCGTACTCGCCGATCGGAGCGGCCATTCCAATCGGAGGCGGAGCCGCCGGAGGAACGCCCGGGGAGATCGATCATCCGGGTGGGCTCGGATGAGGAAAAGTGCTGCACGCGTCGAACGGCTCAGGCTGTGTACCCCGGCACCCGTACACCCCTTAAGGACACTCCTGTCCTTAAGGCCCCGACAGAGGGTGGCCAGCCCACCGGCAGGTCGGTTCGACGCGAAACACGGGCCAGACGGCGTCAACCTCGGGGCAGCCGGTGGGTCGGACGGAGGCCCCGCGAGTAGCGTATGGGAAGTTTCAGGGTCGCGAAGCGGTCACGACTGAGGGGATCCGACCAATGGAGACCGTGCGACGTGAGGGGCGACGAACCCGGCCGCGACCGACCTCAGGGGTTGATCGCCGATCCTGGCCTGGGCGAGGCCGACCTCGCCGGGAGGCGCTCTAGCGGGTGGCGGTGCGAGCGGCGGCCCGGCGCCGGAAGCGCTCCACCTGGCCGCCGGTGTCCACGATCCGCTGGGTCCCGGTGTAGAACGGGTGGCAGAGCGAGCAGACCTCGGTCTTGAGCTCCGGGAGGGTCGAACCCGTCAGGAACGTGTTGCCACACACGCAGGTCACGACGGCGTCGGTGTGGAACTGGGGGTGCAGGGCAGCTTTCATGGACAGGCTCGTACTGAGGGGAACGGAACGCACCGAGGATACCACGGGACCCGTGAAGCGAAGCGGGCACGGGGTGGTGCTTGGCTCCGGCCCGATCAGCCGGGATGGGCCACCGGTCGGGTGAAGTTGCCGTGGGCCACCGCGGGGAGCCGCTGCCGGGCCGTCTCCAGGGCAGCCCCCATCCCGATTCCCGGCTCCATCTCCGGCAGTTCCTCAAGCAGCCAGTCGTGGTCCACGTTGAGGCTCCGCCACTGGATCTGGTCGACCCCCATCTCGGTGCAGGCGGCGATGGTCGCCTCCAGTTCCCGCGGGGTGTCGGTGATTCCGGGGAAGGCGAGCAGATTGAGACAGACCTGGCCTCCGGCACGTTTCACGATCCGGCCGCATTCCAGCACCTCGGCGAGCCCGTAGCCAACGGGACGGTAATAGGCCCGGAAGATCGGATCGGTGAAGGAGATGGCGCTGATCCGGACGCTGTCGCAGCCGGCCGCGACCATCCGCTCGAGCACCCGGGGCCGGCTCCCATTGGTGTTGACGTGGATGGTGGCGGTGGGATGGCGCTGGCGGATGGCGGCGGTGGCCTCCACCAGGGCTCGACCCCGGGTCAGCGCCTCCCCCTCGCACCCCTGGCCAAAGGAGACGATCGCCGCCTCTACTCCGGTCAGGAAGTGGTCGGCGAGCCCGGCGAGCTCCGCCGGCGTCGGGGCGAAACCCATCCGCTCCTGCGGCGAGGGCACGGCACCGTCGCTCTGCAGGGAGATGCAGCCAAGGCAGTCGGCGTTGCAGGCGGGTGACGCCGGCAGGGCGGCCTCGTAGCGGCGGAGGAAGGTGTTCTGGGCCGTGTAACACCGGTACTCGAGCGCACAGCGGGCCAGGTGGTCAACCAGGCGGTTGCCGGGAAGGGCACTTCGGGCCGCGTCCACCGCCTCGGGTAGACCCTCCGTGGTGTGGCGACTCGGCTGCCACCACTCGAAGGCATCGGTCGAGATGGCGGCGACCACCAGCTCGCCGTCCCGCTCCGCCACCGCGGTGTAGCCGAAGAGGGGCAGGCGGCGGCTGCCCAAGACGGGCTGGGACGCCGGCAGCAGGGTCCTCAGGTGCCCGACGGGGAGGATCGCGGCAATCGGCACCCACCGGTCATCCAGCGCAACGAACCTCCCGTGGCGTTCCACGCCCTGGGCGCGCCGTCCCGGGAGGTGGGCGATGGTGGCGCCCTCCGGCAATGGGATGACGTCGGAATCCTCCAGGGGAACCAGGGAGTGGCCCGATCTGGCGGCAGGCCGGAGCCCCTCGCGCACGTCGAGAGAGCCGTCGGGATGGGCAACACAGAGGCGCACGGATCCATTGTGTCCGGGTTCGCCCCGGCGCAGCATCGGGGACAGGGCCGCCGCAGCGCGGAGGGGGGCAGTCGGGAGGCCGCCGGCGCGGGGAAGCCGGGGGATCCCCGGGTGCCGCCCGAACGTAAGCAGAGCGGTGAGCGACAACGTCCTGTCAGGGGAAGGCCACAACGCCCTGTTGACCGAACGCGGCACAGCCCCCCAGCGCTTCGCGTACCGTAACGCTGGCCCCGCCCACAACGTATACACATGGGGCGGGCGAGCCGCCCGCCGGACGTGGCCGGATCACGAGGGATGGGGACACAGTCGGTCAATGCGAATCCGCCGCCCGCCAGCCGAGCCCACGCGCCCAGGCCACAGGAAGGCTTCGAAGGCGATCGCCACCGGCACGGCTGCGGATTTCGCGGATGACGTCATCGCGGCCCCCGCCCGGGGCGGCGCCGTGGAGATCGCCCCGGTCCTGCCGCCGGAGGTTGCTGCGGCCGCCGCGCATGCCACCGCTTCGGCGCCCGACGCCGTGGAGGCCGGTTCGCCACCCGATCCCGAGGGCCGGCGCGGCCGCCATCGCAGACGCCTCCTGGTGGCGCCCATCCGCTTCGCCGGCCGCCACCTGTGGATCACGGTCGCCGCCGGCTCGGCCGCCCTCTGCGCCGTCCTTGGATGGCTCCTGGGCAGCAGCCTGGCGCAGTACTTCGAAGCCCAGGGGATGGACAACGAGCGCGCCTACCTGCTCACCGCCATGGTCCTGGTGATCCTGGCAACCGCGGTGGTCGGGGCCGCCTCGCGCCGCCCGGCGCCGACCAGGGTCGGTGGCCTGGTCGGGTTCACGGGCATCCAGGTTGTGCCCTTCCTGGTGCGAGCCGCCAGCCAACCGGCCATCGCGGGGCTCAAGTACCAGCAGAACATCCTCGGCTGGATCCTCCAGCCCCTTGGCATGCTCCTCCTGGCGGCGATCAGCGTGGTCGTGGGCACCGCGCTCGGGGTGGGCCTGGCCCGGGACGCCCGCCATCTCCCCTCCGTCTTTCGCCGACGCCGGTTCTGGCCGGCGATCCCGGTGGCGATCGCGCTCGTCGTCGTGGCATCTGGGGCGGCAGTGACTGCACTCCAGGATGGCCCGCTCAGCGCCCTCCGCAACTATTCCGAACCGACGGCCGTCCTGCCGAGCACCTCGACCCCGACGGTCTCGGTCGGGCCCTCGGTCGTGGTGCCGGACCCCACGCCCGACATCTCACTCCTCCGCCAGATCCCCGGGGAGGTCTCGTACCTCACCGTCGCCAACCGCCAGGTCGACGTGTACGTTCCCGGCGTCTACAACGCAGACCCCGGGCTGAGCCTCCCGGTCGTCTATCTCCTGCACGGCACCCCAGGGCAGCAGGCGGATTGGCTCAACGGCGCTCAACTGGCCGCCGTCCTCGATCAGATGATCGGGAAGGGCACCATGCCTCCGACGATCGTGGTGCTTCCCAACGGGAACACCCCCCAGAGCACCGACACCGAGTGGGGGGACAGCTCGTCCGGAGACATAGAAGCCTGGATCGTCAACCAGGTGGTCCCGAGCATCGACCTCCAGTACCGCACCCTCGGAGCCGCCTACCGCGGCATCGCCGGGCTGAGCAGCGGCGGCTACGGAGCCGTGAACATCGCCTTCCAGAATCCGACGGTGTTCAGCTGGGCGGCCAGCTACTCCGGGTACTTCGTCGGCCATGAGGCGACCTTCGGGTCGGCGTGGAGGGCCAACAGCCCGCTCTACACCGCCTCGGGAGTTCCGATCGCGGAGCGCATGCCCCTGTACCTGGGCGCGGGGAGCACGGACTACGTCTTCAAGCCTGACACGGCGCAGTTCGCCGCCACCCTGACCGCTCTGGGCTGGCCGGACGTCGACCTCCAGACGGTGCCGGGTGGGCACGGCTGGGTGGCCTGGACGCCCGAGATGGTCCAGAGCTTCACCATGCTCGGACAGCTGTGGGGTCCTGAACCGTGGTTGACTCCGGTCAGCTCGCCGCAGACGCCAGCGGTGGCGGCGGCCGGCAGCGCGAGCGCACGGGGGGCCCTATGATGCCCGCCGTGAGGTTTGTGGCCGCGCTCACCCAGCATGCCGTCGCGGGCCAGGGACAGTTCCTGCTCGGACATGTGCTGGGGCCGGTCGTCATCGCCCTGGGACTGCTGGCCGCCTTCGCGGGGAGCGTCCGGCACGCGCGGCTGGTGGTCACAGCCGCGACCCTCGCCGTCCTGGCCGGCGTATTCAGCCTCGTGGTACCGAGGAGCCCGCTCGCCGACTGGCTGGGCCTGGTCGCTCTCGCCGCAGCGATCGGATTCGAGGTGGGGTTCGCACTCGCCACCCGCGGTGCGGTGGGCGAGACCAGGATCCCCGGTGAGACGGAGCGGCTCCGCCTCCTCCACGGCCGGACCCACGTCTCCTGCTTTGCGGGGGACCGAGCCAAGGCCATCCTCCACACCGGTGGGGGGGTCGTCGGATTCCAGGAGCGCTGGGGAGCCGCCGTGGCGGTGGGCGATCCCCTGGTCGCCCCGGGCCTCCGCCGGATCGCTGTGGCCGGGTTTCTCGACATGTGCGCCGGGAGGCACTGGGTACCCTGCTTCTTCCAGACGGACGCCGCTCTCCGGGACGGGTACCGCACCGCGGGCTTCCGCCTCATCAAGTTCGGCGAGGAGGCGGTCGTGGAAGTCGACCGATTCGACCTGGCCGCGGCGGCACGGGCGGATGCCCGGCACGAGGTCGCCCGGGCGCGGCGCGCGGGCCTGGAGGTCGTCACCGTCTGGGATCCACAGCCGCCGGGAGGCCTGTGGACCGAGTTGGAGCAGGTGTCCCGCGACTGGCTCCAGGTGCGGGGCGGCCGGGAGATGGGATTCTCCCTGGGACGCCTGCGCGACGTCGACGGCACCACGCGCTACACCGTTGCCCGCGATCGGAACGGGCGGGTGCACGCCTTCTGCTCATGGATCGAGATGGGCGACGACGGGATGGCCCTCGACCTCATCCGGCGCCGTCCCAACGCCGCGGCCGGCGCCGTGGACCTCTGCATCGTCACCGCGATCGAGCGGAGCCGGGTCGACGGCAGGGCCCGGGTGTCGCTGGGGGCGGTGCCCTTCCGCGAAACTCTCGGCGACGCTCCGGACGGCCGGCTGGCGCGTCAGACCCGGGCGTACCTCTACGAGCACGGCTTCTGGGGCTACAGCTACCGGGGGCTCTCCCACTTCAAGGCGAAGTTCGCCACCAGCTGGGAGAGCCGGGACGTCGCGGTGCCACGAGGCCTGAGCGGTCTTCTCGCCCTGGCCGCGCTCATCCGGCTGCACAGCGGCGCAGCGCCCTCCGCGCTCGGGGTCTCTCCCGTCCCGGTCGGTTTGGAGGCGGCGCCCCTGCCCTGAGCGGCCGGGGGCCACAGCAGGGCGGGGGCGGGCGGCACCCTCCCCCATGAGGCCGATCTGCCTCCGAGGACAGGATCAGGCCGGCGGTGGGAACGCTGAGGTCGGAGGCGCGAGCCTCAGGCGTCCGGCCCCTCGCTGCGCACCTTCTCGACGTGGACCAGCGCCTCGCGGAGGCTGTCGATCCACTCGCTCTGGTGGCGAGCCACCAGGCGGACGCACCAGGCCAGAGCCTCGCTCCGGCTCCGGGCGACGCCCGCGTCGATCAGGGTGTCGAGGACACGGCGATCGGCGAGCCGCAGCCGGGTCATCACGGGGACACCGAGGGTCGTGAAGTGCTGAGTCACGTCACCGCACCGGGCGCCCCAGGAGATGGTGCGACCGAAGAGGCGCTCGGCATCCCGGGCGACCGCGATCCGCGCCTGCTTGGTGTCGGCGCGGAAGCGCTCGATGCGCGCGGAGCGCGCCGTGGATCGGGCGGAGTCCCCGGTCTCCGCAGCCAGCTCGACATCGGGGATCTCACCGACGACGAGGATCTCGTCACGATCCCCGGTGATGGTCGGGGCGCCGGTGAAGAGCCCTTCGGGAAGCCGGCCGGCGAACCAGCCCTGCAGTTCCTCGTCGGAGAGGGCGGGAGCGGGTGTGGGTTCGGCCTGGTGGTGGGGGTGTTGGTGTTCGAATCTCATGAATTACATGATTACAGAGCAATCAATGTAAGTCAACGGCCGAAGGGCCGTGCCCCCGACCGTGAGGCATCGCCCGGGGATCAGCGACGGAGGATCAGTTGCCCCGCCCTTTGTCGCGGTTCTTCTGGGATTGGTCCATGAGGTCCTGGAAGGTCTGCTGGCCGGCACCGGGAAGCGGCTGCCCGGTGCCCCAGCCGGGCTGCATCCCGCCCATCGCACCCCGCTGGGCCGCACTCTGGTTGGCCCTCGCGAGCATCTGGCTGAGCCAGGCCTGCGCCTCCTCCCGGGTCCTGAACTTCCCGGACCTGACCAGCCCGTCGAGAACCTGCGGATTCTGGGTGGCGGCGGTGAGCTGGGCGAGGCCGTCCGCGCCGGGTAAGCCCCCGGGCATGCCGCCACCGAAGCCGCCCGCGAAGCCCCCGGGCATGCCGCCGAAGGCGTCGGAAACGCCCCCGGGCATGCCGCCACTGAAGCCGGGAGGGAAGCCCCCGGGCACGCCGCCACCGAAGGCGGGGGGGAAGCCAGGAGGCATCGCGTCCGCGGCCGCCTGCGGGAACCCCGAGGGCATGGCGTCTGCCGCCGCCGGGGGGAAGCCCGGGGGCATGGCGGCCGGGGCGAACCCAGGGGGGAAGCCCGGGGGCATGGCGTCCGCCGCCGCCGGGGGAAAGCCTGGAGGCATGGCATCCGCCGCGGGGACGAAGCCCGGAGCCATGGCATCCGCCGCAGCCGGGGGAACGCTCGGGGGATCGTCGACCGGGGCGTTGGGGGAGTAGCCGAAGATGGACGCGCCGCCCGAGGGCGGCGAGTAGCTGGGCGGTGGAACGGAAACAGGCTCGGACTCGGGGGACTGGCGGCGACCGAATTTCATGGGAACCATGCTCGCAGGCCGGGATCGGCCGAGTCAAACCCCAGGGCTCAGCCGGCGGTGCCTCGGGCGGCGTCCTCCAGGGCTGCCCGGAGCAGCGGCCCGGCGATCGGGTGCGCTGCCAACGGCGTCCCCTTCCCTAGGACGTCGCGCTGGGTCTTGCGGATGTAGCGGCGCGTGAACTCCGGATCGCCGTGAGCCACCACATCCCGGATGTTGGAGAGGCGGTCCGCGGCCTTGAGCAGAGTGGCGTCCGGATCCTTCCAGATCTCGCGGTAGTGGGCCCGCCGCATCGCGCCGGACATCGCGGGTGCCGGGTCGGTGAGCAGGGCGACCAGCTGACGGGTGCGCTCCGGAAAGTCGACCAGTCCGTCGACGGTGAGCTCCGAGTCCTCGACCGCATCGTGCAGGAGCCCGGCCGCGAGGATCGCCGGATCGGTGACCCCCAACTGCTCGCGCAGGAGGAGCGCCACCTCCACCAGGTGGTCGATGTACGGGGTCCCCTGGCGCCGGGGCTGCCCTGCGTGGGCACGCTCGGCCATGGCGTGAGCACGGGTGAGCAGGGCCACATCCGGCTCCGGCACGCGAGCCAGCAGGTCGCCCAGATCGGCGGTCGGACGGGCGGCGGCGGGCATGCGCCGACGATACATGGGAGCGCCGGATGGAACGGGTGGGCGAAGCCAGGACGGCTCACCTGCTCCGGGCTGGCAGGGCTCTCGCGCACCCTGGCGAGATCAGGCCATCATTGCCGGAGCGTCACACAAGGAGAGCCGATGAGCACGGGAGCGCTTTTCATCGCCGTGTTCCTCGCCTGCACCGTGGAGGCGGTCGAGGCGACCACGATCGTCCTGGCGGCCGGTCTCGCCCGCGGCTGGAGGTCGGCGGCCTACGGCGCGGTGGCGGCGGTCGCCGTCCTCACCGTGGTGGTGGCCGCGCTCGGGCCCGCACTCACCGCGATCCCGACGGATGCCCTGCGCCTCGTCATCGGTACGTTCCTGCTCGTGTTCGGCGTGCAGTGGCTGCGCAAAGCGGTGCTGCGCGCGGGCGGAGTGACCGCCCTGCACGACGAGGCGGCGATCTTCCAGAGGAGGCTGGCGACAGCGGAGCGGGCCGCCTCCCAACGAAGGGGCACGGTCCCGGACTGGTACGGGTTCACGCTCGCCTTCCAGGGCGTGCTCCTCGAGGGGACGGAGGTGTCATTCATCGTGCTCACTTTCGGGAGCAACCAGCACGCCATTCCCCTGGCCTCGGCCGCCGCGGGGGCCGCGATCCTGCTGGTGGGCGCGGCCGGCTTCGCGGTGCGGGCGCCGCTCGCCCGGGTCCCCGAGAACGCCCTGAAGTTCCTGGTCGGGGTCATGCTGACCGGGTTCGGTGCCTTCTGGGCGGCGGAGGGGGCCGGAGCGCGCTGGCCGGGCTCGGATGCGGCGCTGCTCGTCCTGCTGCCTGGTGTCGCGCTCCTCGGCCTGCTGCTCGCCGCCGGGCTGCGCCGGCAGGGAGCCGCCCGGGATCGCCGGACCGCGGCCGCGTCGCCCACCCAGCGGGCGAGCTGATGGGCGGGAAAGTGCGCGCTCTGGCAGCGTTCGTGTACGACCTCGTCATCGGCGACGACTGGAGGGTGGCCCTGGGGCTGGCCGTGGCGGTGGCCGTGACCGCGGCGATCAGCCGGACCGCGTTCCCGAGCTGGTGGCTGCTGCCCACAGCGATCCTCGCCCTGCTCCCGTGGAGCGTCTGGCGGACGGCGCGGCGCCGCGCCTGAGCCTCCCGACAGAGGTGAGGCGGCGCCGAGGGCGCCCAGATCCAGGAGCGGCGGCCCCACGGGGCGGCGTCTTCGCAGCAGGGAGCTGACGCAGATCTGGGCGTCGAAGCTGGGCCCCCGGGCCGAGCGGGGGCCGCCGCTCAGACCAGGCGGTGGGCGTCCCTTGGGTCGAGGGCCACGTGGTGCTTGGTCCGGATGTCGCGCACCGTGCCGCTCTGCGCCCGCATCACGAGGCTGTGGGTCTCCGCCCACCAGTTGTGGTACTGGACCCCGCGCACCAGGCCGCCACCGGTCACCCCGGTGACCGCGACCGCGACATCCTTGCCCGGGACCAGGTCGGCGATGCCGAGCTTCGCCTCGGGATCGAAGCCGGCGGCGCGGAGCGCCGACGACTCCTCCTGATTGCGCATCCAGGGCCGGCACTGCATCTCGCCACCGAGGCAGCGCAGGGCGCAGGCGGCGAGCACCGCCTCGGCGGTGCCCCCGGAGCCGATGAAGACGTCGATGCCGCTGCCCGGCCAGGCTGTCATCAGGGCCGCGGCGATGTCGCCGTCGCTGATCAGCACGAGCCGGCTGCCCAGCAGGCGCACCCGCTCGATGAGGCTCTGGTGGCGGGGGCGATCGAGCAGCATGACGGTCAGGTCGGGGACCTGAACGTCCATGGCGAAGGCGATGCGGCGCAGGTTGTTCTCGGGGGTGTCGGCGATGTCGATGGCACCCCGCGCCCGGGGGCCCACTGCCAGCTTGTGCATGTAGGCGCAGGGGGGCGGCTTGGCGATCCCGCCGGGCTCGGCGGCCGCGGCGATCGAGAGTGCCTGCGAGAGCCCCTTGGCGACCAGGCTCACGCCGTCGACGGAGTCGATGGCCAGATCCACCGGATCGCGCCCGACCCCGATGCGCCGCCCCGGGCTCAGGGGGTCGGCCACGCCGCCGGCATCGATGACGATGTGCCCGTCGAAGGGCATGCCAAGGAGGGCCTCCTCCATGGCGCGTTCGCCGACGTCGCGGGTGCTCGACTTGTCACCGCGGCCGAGCCAGCGGCCGACGGCCAGGGCGGCGGCTTCGGTGGCGCGCAGGAGCTCGAGGCCGCGGTGCCGTTCGCGGCTCAACCGTGCCGGCGAAACCGTGGCCGCCCGATGCTCTGCTGCGGTCAGGGCTCAGCGGCCTCCACGACCGGGTCGACGCACGGCGAGAGGACGCCCCGGACGGCGCCCACGACCTCGTCGGCGGCCGGCACCGAAGCGGTGGCGGCCCCGGCGGCCTCGGCGCGGTTCGCCTCGGTGTCGACGCCGGCCCGGCGGCAGACCGCGGCCATGAAGTCCCGGAAGAGCGGGTGGGGGCGGCCCGGCCGCGAGCGGAACTCGGGGTGAAACTGCGATCCGACGAAGAACGGATGGTCGCGCAGCTCGATGATCTCGACCAGGCGCCCATTCGGTGAGGTCCCGCTGTAGACGACGCCGAATTCGGCCAGGCGCTCTCGGTATTGATTGTTGAACTCGAAGCGATGGCGATGGCGCTCGTACACGACCGACTCGCCGTAGGCGGCCGCGGCGTGGGTGTCCGGCTGCAGCTTGCAGGGGTAGACGCCCAGGCGCATGGTCCCACCCTTGTTCTCGATGTCACGCTGCTCGGGGAGCAGGTCGATAACAGGGTTGGCGGTGAAGGCGTTGAACTCGGTGGAGTTGGCGTCCTCGGTGCCCAGGGCCTCGCGTGCGATGTCGATGGTCGCGCACTGCATGCCCAGGCAGAGGCCGAGATAGGGCACCTCGTGGTGACGCGCGAATCGGGATGCGAGCACCTTGCCCTCGATCCCCCGGTGGCCGAAACCGCCGGGCACCACCACGCCGTCGACACCCTCCAGCCTCTCCGGCGTCATCTCCTCGGCGTTGACCCACTCCAGGTGCAGGTCTGCGCCGCAGTGCACCGCAGCGTGGCGGAGCGCCTCGGCGACGCTCAGGTAGGCGTCGGGCATGGCCACGTACTTACCGACCAGGGCTACGCGCACCGCCGGCTTGGGGGCCTGGATGCGGGCCACCATCCGGCGCCAGTCGTCGAGATCGGGAGGCCCGGCCGAGATGCCCAGCAGCTCGACGATGTAGTCGCCCAGCCCGGCGGCCTCGAGCATCAGCGGCACCTCGTAGATGGAGCGTGCGTCGGGAACGTTGATGACGGCTCGCAGGGGAACGTCGCCGAAGAGCGCGATCTTCTCCTTCTGGCTCTCACCGATCAGACGGTCGCTGCGCGCGACGATGACGTCCGGCTGGATGCCGATAGAGCGGAGCTCGTTCACCGAATGCTGGGTCGGCTTGCTCTTGAACTCCTCGCTGGCCGCGATGTAGGGGACGAGGGTCAGGTGCACGTAGCAGACGTTGCTGCGGCCGATGTCGTTCTTGAACTGGCGGATCGCCTCCAGGAAGGGCAGCGACTCGATGTCGCCCACCGTCCCCCCGACCTCGACGATCACGACATCCGGTTCGGGAAGCTCGTTTTCAGCCACCCGGAGAACGCGCTGCTTGATCTCATTGGTGATGTGGGGAATGACCTGGACGGTGCCCCCGAGGTAATCGCCACGCCGTTCCTTGGCGATCACACTCGCGTAAATCCGACCGGTGGTGACGTTGCTCGCCTGGGAGAGCGCCACGTCGACGAAGCGCTCGTAATGGCCGAGGTCGAGGTCGGTCTCAGCCCCATCGTCGGTGACGAAGACCTCGCCGTGCTGATACGGCGACATGGTGCCGGGATCGACGTTCAAGTACGGGTCGAGCTTCTGCATCCCGACATGAAGCCCCCGAGCCTTGAGGATCGTGCCAATGGAGGCGGCGGTGATGCCCTTGCCCAGGGAGGAGACGACACCGCCGGTCACGAACACGAACTTGGCCATCGTGAAGGACCTCCCGGTGCCGTGGTTTTTCCGATGTTACCAGTTACTGATTGGGCGGGACACGCTGTTGACGACTGGAAGGCGCCACTCGGCATCCGGATCGGCCGGGCCGCGCGCCACCCGCGGCCTACTCAGCCGGCGCCCCGCGGTTCGAGGATCACCACCCGGGTCTCCTCTGCCGTCCCCATCGCCCCGGTGAGGCTAAGCTTGGGCTGGGTGGGCAGGGCCTCCTCGGTGAGCCCCATCTCCTTGGCGAACCGGTCAACGGGATCGTAGTCGCCACTGCCCTCCACCCCACTGCTGCGGTAGCGGACGGGCACAACGATCGACGGGGCGATGGCATTCACGACCTTGGTGGCCGCCACGGCGCCGAGCGCATCCACGCCACCGACGGGAACGGCGAGCACGTCCACCCGGCCCAGCTCGTCCACCTCGTCCTCGGTGAGCTGGCGATCGAGCTTGCCCATGGCGGCGACACAGACCTCGTCGACCTCGATGCGCATGATGGTCGCCGCACCGGAGGCCAGCCCGTGGATGGTCACGCCACGAACCTCGAACTCTCCGGGGCCGGCTACCTCCTGCGGCTGGCCTTCACGCAAGCGCAGCCTCTCGGGGACGGTTTCGCCCTCGGTGCGCACGATGATGTCGGGGTACGAACGGCCGAGGCCGGGCAGGGTGGTCGCGGGTGGGTCGACGAGCACCACGACGTCGCGTCCGCGCAGACGGAGGCAGGAAAGTCCGAGATAGGTGATCTCCACGGTTCGACCGATCTTAGCCGGGAAGGGGGTCAGCACGGCCCGGCCGGCCGGGGGAGGCGGGGCCGGGAGTGGCCGGCCTGACGCGACCGAGCTGGGGACGGTCCGGGCGCGTCAGCTCGCCGCCCCCACCTGGACAGCGATGGTCTCCGTGGTCGTGCCCCTGACCACCGTGACCTCGGCGGTGTCGCCGGGGCTCAGGCCGAGGGTGGCGGTATCGAAGGGATTGCTGGCATCGATCGCGATCCCGTTGACGGAGGTGACGATGTCGCCCACCTGCAGCCCGGCACTCGCGGCCGGACCGCCAGGATCGACGGAGTTGATCAGGGCGCCCGGGGTGGTGCCGGCGGCGGCGGCGCGGGCTGGGTCGAGGTAGCTGGAGACGACCCCGAAGGTGGCCGGGGCCTGCGCCGCTCCTCCGGAGACGCTCGCGATCAGGGCCGCGGCAGCCTTCAGGGAGAGGGCGGTGACACCGGGTGGGGACGGGGCCTGGGTGATGGTGTCGACGATGCCGATCAGGTCGCCGGCGGCGTTGAGCACCGGGGCCCCGTCAGCGCCGGGCAGGGCCGTGGCGTCGATGTCGATCGCCCCCTGCAGGGACTGATCGGTGGCGGTGTCGCTGGCCACCGTCACCCCCACCGCGCTGACGTCGCCCACTTCCACATTCAGCCCCCCGGAGGCCGGGCGGCTGAGGGCGATGGCCTGGTCGCCGACCGCCGGCCCGGTGGCGGCGAGCGGGATCTGGTCGAGATTGGTGACACCGGCGACGCGCAGCACCACCAGGCCGGAAGCGGCGTCCACGCCCGCGATCACGGCGTCGTAGCCCTGGCCGTCGGCGAGCCCCACCCGGAGCTGGCTGGCGCCCTGGACGGCGTGAGCGCTGGTGAGGATCAATCCATCCGAGCTGACCACGACGCCATCGACGAGGCTGGCACTCCCGTCGGCCAGCTCCGCGGCGGTGACCGGCTGCGTGGCAATCGTGACCACCGACGCCGCGTTCGCCTGGGCCAGCTGACCGACGGTCTGGGTCTGGGTGCTCGCCGACCCGCTGATCTGCTCGTAAACGTTGCGCTGGACCGGGCCGTAGTGCTGGTAGATCGACCAGGCGGCCGCGCCCCCACACAGTGCCCCCACCAGGGCACCGAGAACCACGGCCGCTAGCACCCGCACGCGGGGGCCGAGACGGATCAACGGCTGGGCCGGCGGGGGGTCGGGGTCCACCTCAAGAGCCGCCCCGGCCGCGGGTGTGGTGGAGCCCGGCATCTCGGTCACCTGACCGTCCCCGGCTCGGCCCGTCGCTCCAGGTATCGGACGATCCCGGCAGCGTTGCTGCGCACCCCGTTGAGAACCTCGAGCCGGTCACGGACATCCTGCGAGAGGTCTCCCGGCGGGGTGGCGTAGGCGCCGGCCAGGGCGGCGGCCACCTCCTCCACCCCGGATCCCGGCGCGTCGCGGATGACCCGTCCGGCCGTCCCCACCCAGCGCCGGAGCGCCTCCTCCGCGTCGAGCAGGGTCGACTCGGGATCTACCACCGGGCCGTAATGGGTCAGCACGAGACGCGAGGGATGGAGGTCCCGGAAGCGGTGGAGGCTCGCCACCGACTGTTCCAGATCGAAGTCCGGCGGCGGGGTGGCGGGACGGAGGATGCCGGTGTCGGGGAGCTGGACCCCGACCGCGTCACCGACCAGCAGAGTGCCCGACTCTTCGTGGAGAACCGCCTGGTGATGCTTGGCATGGCCGGGTGATTCTATGAGGCGGAGCCGGCGGCCACCACCGAGATCGAGGGTCAGGCCGTCGGTGGCGGCCAGCACTCGGTCCGCAGGAACGGGGAGCATCCGACCATAGAGATCGTCCAGCAGGGGGCCGTAGACCCGAGCCGCCGAGTCGATGAGCCGGGAAGGATCGGCCAGGTGGCGGGCTCCCTTCTCATGAACGACGACGGTCGCGTCAGGGAACGCCCGCGCCACGTCGCCAACCCCGCCGGCATGGTCGAGGTGCACGTGGGTGACCACCACCCAGCGGAGGTCGTGGGGGCCGACGCCCGCGGCGGTGAGCGCCTCGACGACGGTCTCGGCCGAGGTCTGAGAACCCGTCTCCACGAGGGCCGGTCCGGTCCCGTCCACCAGAAAGCCGGCGGTGAGCCGCTCCATCCCTCCCAGCAGGGTGTCGAGCTGGCGCACGCCCGGAGCGATCTCTTCCATCGACCCCGCAGGGTACGCCACCGGAGGGCGGCCATTCGCCGCCCTTCTCAACTGCCGCACGCCTGGCACGCCCGGACCCCTCCTCGAGGCGCGCCCTTGATGCCGGGGCCCTGCCGCGAACCTCCCCGTCCGGCGGCGCCCGGCAGGGTGCCGAAGAGCCCCGCTAGGGTGACGCCGTCTGCGACGTGGCGGCCGGGGTGGCCGACGCCGTCGGGAGGCTCACCCCGCCGGACGCGAGCAGCGTCTCGAGCTGGTTGATGTCGGAGTTGATCGCGGCCTGCGCCTGACCGGCCGCGCTCAGGTTGCCGCTCGCGTAGTCGGCCTTGAGGCTGGCCTCCTGGGTGACCAGGTCGCTGATGATGGCCAGCTCCGGGGCGGTGTAGCCGCCCGCGGGCGCAGAGGCGGATGGGCTCGCCGTCGGCGAGGCTCCCGGCGAGGCCACGGGGGTCGCCTCGGGTGAGGCGGGCGCGGTCGAGCCGGGCGGAGCCAGGCCGGAGGGCAGGGTGGTGACGTTGTAGAGGGTGGCGAGCGCGGCAGACAGACTCGTCCCTTCGGCGACGCTGTCCTGGGTTCCGACGATGACGTAGCGGAGCTGCGGGAAGCTGACCCCACTCGACTGGTTGGGGAGCACGTAGAAGGGCCGGATAAAGAGGAAGGATTCGTCGTTGAAGGGCAGCACGATGACGTTGCCGAGCACCACCTGGGAACCGGACGCCCCGAGCAGGGTGCGCTGCTGGCTGATGGTGGGGTCGGTGTTGGAGTTGTTGTCGAACTGGTAGGGGCCGCGCACGTTGGTGTTGTTACCCAGAGTGACGGCCACCAGGGGCGGATGGTCCGTCGTCGTGTAGTCGGACTCCGCCGCCAGCCACGCGGTCATGTTGGTCGCCTGCCCGCCGCTCCCACTCTGATAGGGACTGAAAGTCTGCATCAGGACGAACTGGGACGTGGTGCTGCCCGGCAGGGTCAGCTCGACGTACTGGGGGGTGGTGGTGACAACGGTGCCGCCGGGCTGCAGCCCCTGGGAGGGGGTGTAGAAGTTGTTCTTGGAGAAGAAGTCGGCGGCCACCTGCGGGTTGCTGACTGGCAGGGTGTCGTCCACCTGCACCTGGGCGTAGACCTTGACCTGGTTGCTGAAGAGGTCCTCGGGGTAGCGGAGGTGCTGGACCAGGACGGAGGGCATCTGACTGATCGGGTGGAGCAGCCCGGGGTAGATGCCGTTCCAGGCGGCGGTCAGGGGCTCGTTCAGGTCGACGGCGTAGAGGGTGACGGCGCAAGTGCGGGCGTCAACCACCGCCTTGACGGCGTTGCGCTGGTAGGAGATCCCGCTGACGTTGTCCGACTCGGGGAAGTTGCCGGTCTCGACATAGGCGTCCGCGATCCACATCAGGTCACCCGTCTGCGGGTCGGCCACGATGTACGGGTCGGAGTCGACAGTCAGGAACGGCGCGATGCTCTGGATCCTCTGATCGACGGTCCGGTTGATCAGGACCTCGCTCTGGCTGTTGGGGATGTTGCTCAGGAAGAGGTTGAGGCCCCCGAACTCGCTGATCGAAGTGGCCAGCTTGTCGATCGGGTTGTTGATCGTGAAGCCGGCCATGCCGCTCCCGGCATGGATATAGGCGTCAGGGGTGGACGGGTAGTTGAACTCGAGCTGGTTGGTGTTGACCACCACCGGCTGATTGGTCTGTTCGCCGCAGTAGATCTCCGGGTTGCTGACGGAGCTGAGCGCCGGGGGAGCACCGGCGGCGACCTGCTGGAGTGGCTCCTTGCCGTCCAGGATGTCGGGCTCGCCCTCGGCCCCGATCTGGCTGACGGAGACCGCGGTGATGCCGTAGCCGTGGGTGTAGACGAAGGCATCGTTGACGAAGTTGGAGTTGGGGATGTCGGCCTCGGAGATCTCCCGGACCCCGATCATCACCTCGGTGTCCTGCCCGCTGGCGTTGCGATAGCGGTCGATGGTGACGTTGTTGTCGAAGGTCTGGTAGCTCCGGGTGCGGTCGACCTGGTCGAGGGCGGCCGGGAGCTGGGTGGGGTCCTGGACCCGGATGTTGGCGAGTGTCCCGGGATCGGCGGCAAGGTCCCCGGTAAGACTGGGGCTGACCACCGTCTTGAAGGGCTCGGCGACGACGGACGCCTGCCCGCCGGTAGTCTCCAGGCCCCAGGCGTAGCGGCTCGAGGTCAGGTAGTTGTCGATCGACTTGGCCTGGGCCTGCTCGGCATTGGGGTTGACCGCGGTGGCCGTATACACCGCCTCGGGAATGATGGTGAGCGCCCCGGCCACGACCAGCCAGCCCGCGAGCACGCCGCCCATCCAGGCGACCGTGCCCCAGGTCGGGCGGCGCCGGCTCCTCCGGACCAGAAGCGCGCCGATCGCAACCGCGAAGACGAGTGCGATCCACTGGAGGGCGCTGAGCACGGGGATGAGCACGTTCAGGTCGGTGGCATTGGGACCGACGAACGCGTACTGCGAATTCTGCTCGGTCGCCAGGTGGTAGACGCCGAAGTGCGCCCCCAGCGCGGCCATGATGAAGACGCCGATCAGCGCCACCCCCGCGTGCCGGATGCCGATCCTGAGCGCGTCGTCCGGGCTCATCCCCTTGGCCGGGTGGAGCTGGACGTCCAGCTCATCGGGGGCGTGGATGATCATCAAGGCGACGCAGACCACCGCGACCGCACCGAGGAGGCCGACGACCGCACCCCCCCAGAGCAG
>Ga0187851_10001893_pt1 | contig 19241 bp, 15 predicted proteins | sample June2016WEW_6_10_FD_132997 | JGI IMG/M metagenome (GOLD analysis project Ga0187851, IMG submission 132997) | Peatland microbial communities from SPRUCE experiment site at the Marcell Experimental Forest, Minnesota, USA - June2016WEW_6_10 | ecosystem: Environmental > Terrestrial > Soil >...
CGGTGCATTTGCCCGTGCCAACTGCCCCGCCCACCCTGAGCGTCACCCAGTCGGGACCGGCGGTCATCCTGCCGCCGCCAGCCACACAGGTCCCGGCTGCCACCCCGTTTCCCACACCAACGCCAAAACCGCGACCGCAACCGGCCGTGTCCTACGCGTGCGGCACGGGCGCCGCCCACCTCATCGACGTCGATCTGACCACCCAGGAGTTGGTGGCGGAGGCGGGAGGGCAGGTCGTGTTGAGCACCCCGGTGACCTCGGGGATGCCTGGACTGCGCACCCCGACCGGCTGCTTCTCGATCTACCGAAAGCTCACCAACACGGTCTTCACCAGCCCCTGGCCGCTCGGCAGCCAGTACTACTACTCGCCCATGCAGGTGGCCTACGCCATGGAGTTCCTCTCCGGCGGCTTCTTCCTGCACACCGACCCCAATGAGCCAGACAGTGCCTTTGGCCCGGGCTCGGAGGATGGGCCAGACGCCAGCCACGGCTGCGTCCACGTACCCCTTGACGTTATGACCCAACTCTTTCCCTGGGCACCGGATGGGACCGTCGTCCACATTCACTACTGAGCGACGCTGCCGACGACGCGCGGCCTCGGGCGCACTCCCTTTGTCGTCAGGCCTCCTCGGCCGAGACCGCGCGTGGCCCTGACGGCTCCCACTGTGACAACCGCAACCTTCGCGGCTACACTCCGGGCCAGGGCCAGACAGCCTATGCGCTGGACTGGGAGCAGGCCTGGACCGTCCACGACCCGCAGCCCACCGAGATGGTGCAGCCATCCGGTGAGGCAGAGGGGCCACCGATGAGACGGTTGGGACTGACGCTACTGCGGGGCCCACGGCGAGCCTCGCCCTGGGTCGGTCTCCGACAATGCCGGGGACAGCTTCACCCGGGTCACGGCCGTCGTCCGGAGCAGGCAGACCGACGAGGAGGTGTGGGCGGCCGCCACCTCACTGGGCGGGGCGACAACCCTATCGGCGGCCCTGCCCATCGCGTCCTCGGTGTCCATGACCGTGCTCGACGTCACGGGCACCGGTGCCTCGCCGGTCGATGCGAGGTCGACCAGCTCGGGGACCAGCGGCACGGCCACCACCGGAACCGCCATCAGCGCGGAGAGCCCCGAGATCGCGGTCGCGTACCTGGGCTGGGACACCAAGCCCGCGCCGACCGGGACCAGCGGCGGGTACACGGCGCTCCCGGTCGAAAAGTCCTAGGGCGCGGGCTGGCTCTCCTGCGAGCAGACCGCCTTCATGATCCTGAACACCGCTGGAGCCCAGAGCTATGCCCGGACCTTCTCGGCATCGGTGGTCTGGACCGGGGCGCTGGTGACGTTCTCATTACTCCTGCCGGCCGTACCCCGGCCTCGTGGACGTGGTGAATCCCCCACTGCTCGCCGCGCGGTGGAGAGGCCGACGCTGCTCCGAGTGGGGCTGTCCCCCGGCTCCGTCCCGTTGTCCCCAGACCTTCAGATCTTCAGCGGCGGGCTAGGTCTGGTCGCCGGTATCGCAAGAGCCGCCTCAGGGTTCTCGCTACAATGGCCGGCATGAGAGGCAGAGATCTACTGACCGTGAGGCAGGTGCTGGACAAAGGGCGTTCGGATGCCGAACGCTCGATAGCCTACGTCGCCTATGGGCTGGCGCTGGCAGCGCTGATGCTGGTTGTGTGCATCGTGATCCGCCCCCAGAGTCTGCGCGTCGACTTCGGCCTCAGCTACCTGGGCGTGAACACGGACACGATCGCACCTTACGCAGTCGCCCTGGTGGGGTTCGCCTACTCTCTGTGGCGGGCTTCCGAGCTGGTGATCGATTATGGCCACGGATTGATCGTCGGCCGGTCCATGAGAATCATGGCCTGCCAGATGATTGGCCTGCTGCTGACGCCATACACTCGTTTTGGCGAAGTCCACGAATTCTTCGGGGCAACTCTGTTCTTGGTCCAATTGGGGCTGGCTTGTCTGGCCATCAAATGGCTGGGCGGCAGCGACCGGCACTTTGCTGTTCTCACCGGCATCATGTTCTTGGGCGGCCTGGCGGCTGCCTATTACCTGCCCCAATCGCGGGGCTTCGAGCTGCAGGCGCAGGTGGTCTTCCAATTGGCTTTCGGGGTCCTGTTGATCAGGCTCCTGCGTGGCCTGCAGGTGCAGCTGCAGCTGGCCGAGGCCGGCTGAACGCGGTGGCCAGGGCCTTCGCCGGCTGAGCCCGGCCCACCGGCTGGGGCGTGATCTCCATCACGATGGGCGCGGCCTCCTCTGGCTGAGGACCCATGGGCCCGCGCGCGCTCAGCGCCCTCGCCGAGGCGGATCGGGGCCCCTCGCTCGCGGTGGGCAGCACCCGAGCGCCCGAACCGGCCAGGGTGGCCGGCGACTCTTCGCGGTGGGAGATGACCACGGCCCGACCTCTGCCAGGTCACTCCTCAAGCGGATTGGTTCCAGCCTCTGGCACCGTCCATCGGGCTGCCCCCCGGACGCCCACGCTCAGGGGCGCCTCCTCCGCGGCTCTCGAAGCGGCGCTGGTGGCGCTGGACTGCCTGGTGGAGTGGGGGAGGAGGCGGGTCAGGCGCCTCGCCGTCACCGGCCTCAGGTACCATCTCCCCGTTCCGTGGCCCAGCCCAAGTGGCTCAGAGGTAGAGCAACGCCTTGGTAAGGCGTAGGTCGTGGGTTCGATTCCCACCTTGGGCTCCACTCTCGTGGATCAGGACACGGTCGACACGTGCCGCACGGCATCGTGGACTCCAGGCCGGCCCCGCCGAACGCCGCGATGCTGGTGGTCGCGGGAGGGTCGAGGGTCAGCGGGCGAGTCAGGTAGCGGTCGCGCGGGGATCGATGCCTTCGACAAAGGTCCGGACCACGCGCAGGAACAGGCTAGCCGGCTCCTTCGGCTGAGGGCGCAGGGACTCCGGGGCGGCGAAGTGCGCCGGCGACAACGAACGCGGCGACAAAGAGCGCGACGAGGAGCCACAGGGCGTTGAGGAGACCGGCGGAAGCGGCCAGTGCTCCGATGACCGGGGGGCCAACGACGTTCCCGAAGTAACCGACCGAGGCAACGACGCTCACGCGTGCAGCCGGGTCCGGCCCACTCTCTGCGGCGGCGGACATGCCCAGGGGGAAACCCATGGAGACGCCCACGGCCCAGAGCAGGACGCCGACGAGGACGGTCCATCCATTGCCGCCAAGGATGAAGGCAACCAGGCCCAGTACACCGAGCGCTGTCGTGCACCTGATCGTGTTGACCCGCCCCAGACGATCGACGACCGGGCCGCCAAAGATCCGAGCGAGAGCCTCACCACCGGCGAACGCTGTGAGGAAGAGCGCGGCGACCGCGGCGCTCTGGCCGTGATCGGTGTGGACAGCTAGGACGAGCCAGCTGTTGGCTGACCCCTCTCCGAGTTCCACACCGAGCATGACGACACCGATCAGCAGGAGCCGCCAGTCCATCCAACCGCGCAGCCATTGCCGGACTTTCATGGAGCGCGTTGCCGTGGCCACCGGAGCGGGAGCGTGGGTCTCACGAGGGATCGCCGGAGCGATGGCGAGCGCCAGCACCCCGATGAGGATGGCCTCGCCGGCGAACTGCATCGACGGTGTGATCCCGAGCGCAGCACACGCGGCGCCAATCCCCGAGCCAAGGGCCACACCGATCGACCAAGCCGCGTGCATCTGAGGCATCAGGGTGCGAGCGGCAGTCTCTTCGATCGCGGCGCCTTCCACGTTGACCAGCACGTCCAGCGTGCCGATCCCGGCGCCTATGACCACGAAGGCAACGCTGAGCAATGGAACTGACCTCAGCGATATGGCCACACCGATGATCGCCAGCGCCGCTGCGATGACCAGGAGTGCCCCGGTCAGGCTATGCCGGTTGCCAAACCAATGGATGAGCGGGGTCGAAGCCAGAAGCCCAACAATCGAGCCGATCGTCACCCCCGCGAGGAGCAGACCGATGGTGCCGGTGCCGATGCCGAGGTCACTCTTGATGGCAGGGAGTCGGGGGCCCCAGGCTGCGATAGTGATCCCACCCAGGCCAAACGCCGCGGTGACCGCTGCTCGCCACCGGCCCAGGGCGGGACGTTCGACGGCAACGCTTGCGCCAGCCATGCTTCAGTGGACGCGTTTCATCGCGTCGGAGGCAGCGGCCTGGCTCTCCGACGAGCGGGTGGTCTGCAACGGCTGTTCTGGCAAGGTGGGGTGGAGGCGTCGCAGCGGCTTGTGTGCCGAAGACTTCTCAGGCGTTCGTGTGGTCGGGTGGGACCACGGCCGGATTCGGAAGCGGAGCGGCGGCGGTGTCCGAGCGTGGCTGTTCCGGGCAGTGGGCGTCGAGCGCATACGCTGCCATCGATAGCGACCCGTACGTGTATCCATCCACGAGCACATCGGCGGTCGAGCCCGCGGCGCCTGCCAGTCCGGCGATGTACAGCAGCGGGATGAAGTGGTCCGGGGTGGGAACCGCGTCATGGAAGTCGGGGTGGTCGCGCAGGCCGACGATTCCCGCCGGCGAGGTGCTCAGATGCTCTCGGACTGCGTCGTCGAAACGGTGGGCCCAGTCGAAGCCCCCGTCAGGCTGGTTCCAGTCGATGCGACGCAGATTGTGGACGACGTTCCCGCTCCCGATGATGAGGACGCCGCGCTGGCGCAATGGCGCGAGCTTCGCACCCAGCTCGAGGTGGTACTCGAATGGTTGGTCGGCGTTGATGGACAGCTGGACGACCGGGATGTTGGCCTCGGGAAAGGCGTGCAGGAGCACCGACCAGGTACCGTGGTCGAGGCCCCAGCTGTCGTGGTCGAGCCCCATCCAGGTTGGCTTGACGATCTCGGCGACCTCCGCGGCGAGTGCGGGATCACCGGGGGCGGGGTAGTCCACCGCGAAGAGCTCGTCGGGGAATCCGTAGAAGTCGTGGATCGTCTTTGGCCGGGTCATGGCGGTGACGGCCGAGAAGTTCACGTACCAATGGGCGGAGATCACGAGGATGGCGCGCGGCCGCGGGCTGGAGCTGCCGAACGTCCGCCATGCGCTCGTGTAGCCGTTGTGCTCGAGGGCGTTCATGGGACTTCCGTGACCCAGGAACGCCGCCGGCATCGTCTCAGCAGTCATCGGTCCGAATCCCTCCGTTCACCGGGGGCTCCATCAGCGGCAAGGCGATGATACCGGGTGGCCGCTCTGGTCGACCCGGTGCGTTCGCATCGCTCAGGCCGTTCCGCCTGGGGCGTCGGCGCATGGTGGTCGCGACGGTCCGAGCTCGGGGCCCCGGTGCATCCGGCAACGTCCGGGCGACACCGACGGTCCTCCGCGCGGATGATGGGATGGTGGCGCGGGGCGACGCGGGGGGGCATGACGGTCCGGGGGGTGACACCGGTGGGCGATCGCCTGCTCCGGATCCCACCGCTCCGCACCCACGGCCGCGCGACCCCGACGCCATGCACCCGGCTCGGCACCTCCGCCGCGGCCAGAGGGACATCCCGGCCGATCCGTTCGCGGCCTGGGAGCCGCCTGGCGCGCCGGCCAAGCCCGTCCCCGGACCTGCTCTCCCCCGGGCCCACCGCCGCCCCCTGGCCGCCGGGGACGCCCGCCGGGGCGGCGCGCCCGGCACCGGCCCTGGAGAGCTCGCCAGGCCTTCGCACCCGAGCAGGCGCACCACCCTGATCGCCGTGATGGGGCTGGCGGTGGCCGTCGGCGTGGCCTCAGGCGCCGTCGCCCTCCTCACCCAGAGCCACCCGGCGGCTCTTCACGGCCCCACCGCCATGGTTCCGGCCGAGCCTGCCGGTGACGGGATCGGAAATCTCCGCATGTTCAGCGCAAGCACCGGCTGGGCCCAGCGGCTGGACGGGGGTGCCGTCCTGCACACCACGCGGGGCGTGCAGCACTGGACGGCCGCCTCTCCTCCGTCGTGGGACCAGGTCCTGGCGGTGGCGTACGTGAATGCCGTGACCGCCCGGGTGCTCACCGTGCCGAGCGATGCGGGGTCGCAGACCACGGTGGACACCTGGGGCACGAGGGACGGCGGAGCCACCTGGAGCAGGGAGGGTGGTTTCGCGATCCAGGGCTTCACGCCGGCGGCCGGCGGAGCCCTCGACTTCATCGACCCGGAGCACGGGTGGTACTCGCAACTCGAGGCGGCGGTCGGGTTCGCGGGCACCGCGCTCTTTCGCACCGCCGACGGAGGCGCTCACTGGAGCGAGGCGGCGGTGAGCGGGAGCGGTACCCCGGCCGCGAGCGGGGCCGGGGCCATTCCGAGCGGCTGCGACACGCTCACGGCGACCTTTGCGACGGCCACCACGGGATGGCTGACCGGGACCTGCCTGAGCGCGGCGGCCCCTCTTTATGTCTCCCACGATGGCGGCGTTACCTGGACCACGCAGCCGCTCGGTTCGCTGCCCGCCTCCCCGGCCGGGGGAACCTCCTTCCCCCCTGCGTTCACCTCGGCGCAGAGCGGCACCCTGCTCACCGAGAACCAGAGCCTGACGGGAGTCGACACCTCCCTCTTTGCGACCGCGGACGGGGGTGTCTCCTGGCTGCTGCGCTCCACCAGCGTGGGGGCGCCGGTCGCGGACGACTTTCTCGACGCCGATCACGGCTGGCTGGTGACGGCCGCTGACGGCGCGGCCGGTGGCACCGACCTCTACGCCACCGCCGACGGCGGCACGACCTGGACACGCGTGGGCGCCTTCCCCTTCACTGGCATGAGCCTCGACTTCCTTACCACCACGCTGGCGTGGGCGGCGGGCGACCTCGGCCAGCAGGATGGCGGACCGGCGTACGTCGTCCGGACCGGCGACGGGGGGCACACCTGGATGGGGGTGGTGCCGCACCTCGCAAGCCCCTCGCCGTCACCCTGAGCCGGCCGCAGCACCCTACCCGGGGCTGTCCTCCCCGTCGCCGGGCTCCGACCCCTCCGCCTGGTGGCGGAACTGGGTCTGGTACAGCTGGGCGTACAGGCCCCCGCGTCCGAGCAGGTCGTTATGCGTCCCCTGCTCGACGATGCGGCCCCCGTCGACGACCAGGATCAGGTCGGCGTCGCGGACCGTTGACAGCCGGTGGGCGATGACGAGCGAGGTGCGACCCGCGAGAGCCACCTTGAGCGCCGCCTGGACTGCCGCCTCGGACTCCGAATCGAGGTGCGCGGTGGCCTCGTCGAGCACCACCACGTCGGGAGCCTTGAGCAGCAGCCGGGCGATCGCCATCCGCTGCTTCTCCCCGCCCGAGAGCCGGTAACCCCGGTCGCCGACGAGGGTGTCCAGCCCTCCGGGCAGGCTCTCGACCAAGGGAAGGATCTGCGCATCGGCGAGCGCCGCCAGCAACTCCGCCTCCGTGGCGCCCGGCTTCGCGTAGCTGAGGTTGGCACGGATGGTTTCGTGGAACATGTGCGCGTCCTGGGTGACCAGGCCGATGCCCGCGTGCAGCGATTCGAGGGTGATGTCGCGCACGTCGAGACCGTTGATCCGCACCGCGCCGCCGAGTGCGTCATAGAGGCGGGCGACGAGGTGGGTGATGGTCGTCTTGCCCGCGCCGGAGGGCCCCACCAGGGCGACCAGCTGTCCCGGCTCGGCGCGGAAGGTGACGTCCGAGAGCACCTGCGCCGAGGGCGTCTGCTCGAGTACGGCGACGGATTCGAGGGATGCCAGCGAGACGTCCTTCGCGTCCGGGTAGGCGAAGGCCACATGGTCGAATTCGATCGTTGCCGGACCCCGTCTCAGCGCCACGGCGCCGGCGCGCTCGGTGATCATCGAGGGGAGGTCTAGCACCTCGAAGACCCGGTCAAAGGAGACCAGCGCCGTCATCACGTCGACGTTGGCGTTGGAGAGCTGGGTGAGCGGGCCGTAGAGCCTGTTGAGGTAGGCGGTCATGGCGACCAGGGTGCCCACCTGGAGCGTGCCGTGCAGGGAGAGCAGGCCGCCCCACCCGTACACGAGGGCCGTGGCCAGCGCGGCGGTGAAGGTGAGGGCCACGAAGAACACGCGGGCGTAGATGGCTTGGACGACGGCGATGTCACGGACCCGCCCGGCACGGGCCGAGAAGACAGCGTCCTCCTCGCCGGGCCGACCGAAGAGCTTGACGAGGAGCGCTCCGCTGACGTTGAAGCGCTCGGCCATGGTGGTGTTCATCTCGGCGGCGAGCACGTAGCCCTCTCGCGTGATGGCGCCCAGGCGGCGCCCCATGTAGCGAGCCGGGAGCGCGAACAGCGGCAGGATGGCGAGCGCGACCAGCGTGATCTGCCACGAGAGGATGAACATCGTCGTCAGCACCATGGCGACGCTGAGAGCGTTGCCAACCACCGAGGAGAGGATGTCCGAGGTCGCCTGCTGGGCACCGAGGACGTCGTTGTTGAGCCGGGAGATGAGAGCTCCCGTCTGCGTCCGGGTGAAGAAGGCAATCGGCATCCGCTGGATGTGCGAGTAGACCCGGGTTCGAAGGTCGTAGATGAGGCCCTGCGCGACGCGCGCCGAGCAGAGCTGCTCGCTGATCGACAGAGCCGCATCGAGGACCGCCAGGCCGGCGATGACCAGCGCCAGGGTGACGATGAGGTGGGCGCTGTGACCCAGGATGCCGTTGTCGATGATGGCCCGGTAGATGAGCGGGTTGGCCACCCCGATGGAGGAGTCGACGATGGTCAGCCCAAAGAAGAGGGCGAGGATCCCCCGGTAGGGCTTGAGGCAGCGCAGGATCCTACGGAACGTGCCCTTGGGCACCTTGGTGCCCACCACCGAGGGGTCTCGGATGAGCGAGCGCATGGGCCCCCCGCGGCCGCCGCCCACGCCGCCGCCGCCGAAGCCGCCGCCGGGACGCATCATCGGATCACTTCTCCCTCTTCGTGGCCGGGCATCCGCCCGGACCGGGCCACGGTAGCTCAGCGGAGCGCCCACACCATGCTGCGGAGAGGGGGCGCGTCGGGTCGGGGCACCTGGGACGGGGCGGAGGGTTGGGATGGCCAATCGAGCCTGCCGCGATCTGACACCCATCTCACAGAAACGTACGTGGCGTCACCCAGGTGATCGCCGGGTGACGCGGAGGACGCGGGCTTTCAACGCCGCGATGGGCGGGTCTGATGCAGATGCACTATCCGCCGAGACCCACCTGCCTGATCAAGTGCAGCGGTCGTCTCACACATCACCCACCCATCTCAGGGAGAAGCAGAGCGGATCGCCGCCCACGACCCCCAGGAGCACCGAATCATGGAAGACGGTAAGACCTCTCAGAATCCCCGGGGCAGCGCGGTCAAGCGCGTGGTCCTGACCGTGGCCGTCGTGATCGCGGGCACCGGGGCGATCCTCGGCGGCGCGTTCGCCACCTTCACCGACACCACCTCCGCCGGTCCCCAGACGATCAGCTCCGGAAAGCTCGTCCTGGCGGTCGGACCGGTCAACGACTCGACCGTCGCGGCGACCTCCATCGCCCCCGGGGACACCATCCCCCGCGAGGTCGACCTGAATTCTCTGACCTCGAACATCAATGACGCGACCATCACGCTCGGGATCTCCGCCAGTCCCAGCTCCCTCCTCGACACCGACCCGAACAACGGCCTGCACGTGCAGGTGCAGACCTGCTCGGTGGCGTGGACCCGGGTGGTGGGACCGCCTCCGACCTACACCTGCAGCGGTACGACGGTCACGGTGCTGGCGAGCACCCCGGTCGCGACGCTGGAGGCCACTCCGGCCAGCCTGACCCCGCTCAACTCGCTGACCGCAGGCGGTCAGGACTTCGTGGTGATGACCTTCACCTTCCCGGCGACGGCTCCCGGCAACGTCTTCCAGGTCGCGACCCTCTGCAGCGGCACGACGGGTGGCACCTCGGCGACCGAGAACCTCGAGGGTTGCTCTTCGACACTGACCTACAACTTCACCGCTACTCAGCGGGCCGGTACGAGCAAGTAATCGAGCCAGAACGGATCGTTGAGGGGAGCGGTTCCACCGCTCCCCTCGACGCGCTTCCAGAGGCTGGAATGTCATGAAGGCTGAGGCGCCACCGGAGAGGGACGAGATGTCGGGGCAGAACCCGGCGGTCGTCCTGGCTGCGCCCGCGGCCTCGGGGGCCTTCACCGGCCCCGCGATCCCCCGATCTAGCCCCGCCGTCCCATCCGCCGTAACCTCCCGGATCGCGAGCGGTGCCGGGTACCTCCGGTCACGGCTGCAGCGCGCCGCCCTGGCTCTGCTGCTGGTCTGTGCGAGCCTGGCCGTGCTGGCGATTGTGGGCACGGCGGTGAACTGGTGTCGCGTCGACGTCGTGCTGAGCGGGTCGATGGCGCCCACGCTGCGGCCGGGCGATGTCATCCTCGCCGTCTCCGAGCCGGACTCCAAGGTCGCCGTCGGCCAGGTGCTCGCCTTCCACCCCCCCTACGATCCGAGCATCGTGGTGGTCCACCGGGTCATTCAGGTGGCCCATCAGGGCAAGCAGGTGGAGATCCGGACCCAGGGGGACGACAACAACGCCCCCGATGCATGGACGGCCGTTCTCGAGGGCACGTCGGCCTGGCGGGTGAGCTGGGTGCTCCCCTCCGCGGGGTACGTGGCCATCTGGGCCACCTACCCGTGGGTCCACCTCCTCGCGCTGCTGGTCGTCATCGGGATCGTGGTCTGGGAGGTGCTGCGACGCGTCTGGCGGGCGGAGCCGAGATGATCCCTCTGCTTGGAAGCCGGCGCAGCGCGGTGCTGCTGGGGGTGGGTGTGGTGGTCCTCGCGCTCGGACAGTGCGGGGGCGCCTTCGCCCTGTTCACGGATTCCACCACGGCGGGAGCCGGGAGCTTCCAGACGGGGACACTCCCGACCCCGGGTGGCCTCGCGGTCAGCAATGGCGGTTGCTCCGGCGGCGCAGCGCAGACCAATGTGACCAGCAGCTGGACCGGCTCCTCGGCCCTGGACGGCAGTGGCCACTACCTGGTCGGCGGCTACAGCGTCCTGCGCTCCGCCAGCTCATCCGGCCCCTACGCCTCCGCGGGGACGGTGACGGGAAGCCCTCCCCCGACAACGTACACGGACACCGGCCCGTCCGGGGCCACCACGCCGCTCGTCTACGTCTCTGCGGGCAACGGCGCCGCCACCGCCCAGAGCATCAATTCGTCCACCTACGCCGCCGCCACGGTGAGCCTGTCAGGAGCCGTGGGCGATGAGCCCAACGCGTTCCAGGTCACACCGGACGGGAGCAAGCTCGTCGTGGCGGAGGGGGCCGCGCATCAGGTCCAGATCGTCTCCACCGCCACGGGGGCGGTGACCAGCACGGTCAGCATCCCCGCCGTGGGTGCCACGCCGTCGAAGCCCAACGCGGTGGCGGTGAACCCGGCGGGCACCACGGCCTGGATCGCGGATGCGGCCAACGCCCGCGTCTATCCGCTGAGCCTGGCCACCTCCACCCTGGGAGGCGCGATCACCGTGGGGGCCCAGGGCGACCCCACCGCCATGGTGGTGACCCCCAACGGTGCCCAGGTGTTCGTCGCCGACTACGGGTCACACCAGGTCAGCGCCATCGACACCTCCACCGATGCGGTGACCAACATCGCCATCGGAGGCACCACTGGAACTCCGATCGCCCTGGCGGTGACCCCCAACTCCGGGCACGTCTACGTGGCGGACCAGGCGAACAACCTGATCGACGACATCACCACTTCGAGCCTGACCGTCACCACCACCATTCCGGTGGCCAGCCTGGCCGATAACGACGGCTTCATCGCGAGCGGTGGCGACCCCAACATCCTGGCCATCACCCCGGGTGGTAACAAGCTCTACGTGGCCAGCTACGTGGGCGGTTCGGTGGAGGACATCACGGTGAGCGGTGACAGCGACGTGCTGGCCGGCACCATCGCGCTCCCCCCCGGCGGGGTGGACGGCGTCCCCTATCCCAACGCGGTGGCCCTGACCCCGAACGGGTGCCAGCTGTACGTCGATGACTACGACAACAACAAAATCGACGTGATCACCGTGAGCACCGACACCGTGGTGGCGACGCCGGCCATCGGCGACACGGGAGACCCCATCGGCATGGCGGTGACCCCCAACGGCGCGGCGGTGTACGTGGCCAACTATTACGACTCCACCGCGAGCGTCATCTCCACCAGCGGCAACACGGTGGTGGACACTCCCTCCACGGGGAGCGGCGGCAGCTCCCCGTACGCGATCGCCATCACTCCGAGTTCTTACTACTACGAGGTGGCCGGCACGCACGGGGGCTGGACGAGCGCCCCCAGCTCGTCGGCGATGTACACACTCGGCTGGAACGTCGGCGGCTGGCAGTGATGGGACGGCCACTCCGTCGCGGTTGACCCGCGCCGGGCGGGGAGGGGAGTCGCTGTCGTCCGCTTCCGGCCGGCCTCTCCGTGCCATGTCCGGCCCGGTTCAGGGGGATTGCGCCCTCACCTCGCCTGCGCCATTCCGCGCTCGAACCTCAGCCGCGATCAGCTCGAGGGTGCCGAGATCCCCGGCGAAGGGGGCGACCGGCCGCGGCCAGTGGACGACGAGGTCGGTGACACCGAGTTCCTCGAAACGGCCGGCCGCGTCCCGGAAGGCCTCCGGCGAAGCGGTGACACCGGAGATCCGCGTCCCGACGTAGAGGAGGCGTCCCAGGGTCGCGGGATCGCGGCCCACCTCGGCGCACGCGGCGTCGATGCGCTCCAGCTCGGCGGCGAGGCCGGGTAGGGCGCCCGCGACGCCGAGTGCGCTGCCGTCCGGCTCGAGCGGACCCTCGGTCACCCAGGTGCTGCCGAAGCGCGCCGCCAGTCGCATGCCCCTGGGGCCTCCCGCCGCAACGGCGAAGGGCAGGCGGGGACGCTGCACGCAGCCAGGGTGCATGCGGGCGCCGAATGCCTGGTAGTGGTGGCCGTCGTGGGTCGTGACCGGCTCGGTGAGCAGCTCGTCGAGGAGGGTCACGAACTCCTCGAAACGATCAGCGCGCTCGCGGCGGCTCCAGGGCTCACGCCGCGTGGTGGTGGCGTCGAAGCCGCTCCCACCCGCTCCGATACCCAGGGTGAACCGGCCCGCGGAGATGTGGTCGAGCGTCATCAGCTCTCGGGCGAAGGGCACCGGGTGGCGAAAGTTCGGTGACGCGACCAGCGTGCCGAGGCGGATCCTCGAGGTGACCGCGGCTGCAGCCGCCAGGGTGGGCACCGCCCCGAACCAGGGTTGGTCTCGGAATGATCGCCACGCCAGATGGTCGAAGGTCCAGGCATGGTCGAAGCCGAGAGCTTCCGCGTATCTCCACGTCTGGCTCTGCTCTCCCCAGCTCTCCGCCGGGAGGATCAGCACTCCGAACCGCACGAGGGTGGAGTTTCTCACCGTCCGGTACGCCCGGGACACCATCGGTCAACGTTCGGGGCCGGATGATGGGGTCCGCCGCGGGTCAGAAACCGGGGAAGACGCTCCGCAGATCGTCCAGGGTGACGGTGGGGGAGTCGAGCCGCAGCGGCGGGGTGTGGGCCGGGTCGAGCCGCCCGTACACCAACCGGAAGAGCGCCTCGGCCGGCAGGTGGAGCGAGCCGTCCGTCCCCGGGTCGGTCCGCGGTTCGAGGCGGACACCGCCGGTGGCGAGGGTGAAGCGGCGCTCGGGATCCGTCGTCGACACCGCAAGTGTGGCCTGCTGCGCGGAGGGCTTGCCCACCCGGGCGGCCAGCTCCGGGAGCTGGTCGACGAGGAGCGCCACCGCGTCGAGGGAGACGAGGGCGGCCGGATCGAGGGCGACGGCCACGTCCCAGGTGTGCACGGCGTGCTCGGAGAGGCGCATGCGCAGCACCCCCGCGAAGTCGAGGTCCCGGCCGAAGAAGGAAACCCGAAGGGCACCGATCTGGGCGGCGTCGAGCGTCTCGAAGCGGCGCACCAAGCGCTCGTTGGCGTCGAGGCTGGTGGTGGCCTGGGCCTCGGGCGGCAGGGCATCCCATCTCTGCCAGATCGGCAGCATCGTCTCCCGACCCGGCGCGGCTCCGCCGGAGAGGCCGGCGTCGAGGAGCAGGCCGAAGAGCTCTGCCTGGCTGCCGAGGTGCGAGAGCACTTGGGCGAGCGTCCACTCCTTGGCGTACGACCGCGTTGTGAGCTCGTCCGGCCCCAGGCCGCCGGCCAGTGACCTCAGCCGGTCGTGCGAGCTGCGCACCACGGCCAGCCAGGCTTGGGAATCCGGCATGTCAGCCTCCCCGGTTCATGGTTTGGCGCCGCCTGTCGCGGCGCGATCTTCCCGCCGCGCCAGCCGGGGCGCGGCACCGTCGGTGCCGGTTGCCATCTCTGCCGCGTCCTCGGAGTAACCGAAACTCTCGTCCACGCCCTCGAGCACCGGGGCGACCCGGGTGCGCAGGGGGACCTCCTTGATGAAGCACACCAGCACGAGGGCGATGATCGCGAAGGGCACGCCGGCCAGGAAGACCGAGCCGAGCGACTGGGAGAAAGCGTGCACGACCCCGCTGTGGATGGCGGCAGGCAGCTTGTCCAGGACCTGCGGGCTGGCGTTGCCGATACCCCCCGACAGCCCGCCGAGGTGGAATCCCTTGGGGAGATCCGTGAGCAGCTTGGCGATCAGCACGTTGCTGAAGATGGCCCCGAAGATCGGCACCCCGATGGAGCCGCCCATGGACCGGAAGAAGGTCGCCGTCGAGGTGGCGGTGCCCAGGTCCCTCTGGGCGACGCTGTTCTGCACCACGACCACCAGGACCTGCATGACCCCGCCGAGGCCGAGGCCCAGCACCACCATGTAGGCGGCGGTGACGATCGCCGGGGTGGTCGGGCCCATGGTGGAGAGCAGGAAGAGGCCGACAACGGTGATGGCTGTGCCCAGGATTGGCCAGATCTTGTAGCGCCCGGTCCGGCTGATCAGCTGACCGCTCACGATCGAGGTGATGAGCAGGCCAACCATCATCGGGACCAGCAGCAGGCCGGAGTTGGTGGCCCCGTCGCCCTTGACGATCTGCAGGTACTGGGGGAGAAAGACGATCGATCCGAAAAGAGCCAGGCCGATGATGAAGCCGGCCGCGTTGCTCACCGCGAAGACGGAATTGCGGAACAGCTGCAGCGGCAGGATGGGCTCGGGCGCCCGTCGCTCGACCTGGATGAAGATGCCGAGCAACACCAGCGCTCCCAGGCCCAGTCCGAGGGTCTGGGCGGAGGCCCACGGATACTCGGTGCCTCCCCAGGTGGTGAGCAGGACGATGCAGGTGACCCCGGCCCCCAACAGACTCGCGCCCAGGTAGTCGATGCGGTGCTCGCGTCGCTGGCGGGGCAGGTGGAGGACTAGGCCGGTCGCGACCAGGGCGGCGATGCCGATGGGGACGTTGATGTAGAAGACCCAGCGCCAGGTGGCGTGGTCGACGAGGAAGCCGCCGAGCAGGGGCCCGGCCACCGTGGCCAGTCCGAAGACGGCGCCGAAGTACCCCATGTAGCGGCCCCGCTCGCGGGGGGAGACGATGTCGCCGATGATCGCCTGGGATCCGACGAACAGCCCCCCTGCACCGACGCCCTGGAGGGCCCGGAAGCCGATCAGCTCGGCCATGTTCTGGGAGAGTCCGCAGAGCATCGATCCCACCAGGAAGATGACGATCGCGGCCTGGAAGATGCGCTTGCGCCCATAGAGGTCTCCGATCTTCCCGTAGAGCGGGGTCGAGATCGTCGAGGTCAGGATGTAGGCCGTCACCACCCAGGAGAGCTGGGTGAGACCGCCCAGGTCGCCCACGATGGTGGGCAGGGCCGTGGAGACGATGGTCTGGTCGAGGGCGGCGATCAGCATCGCGAGCATCAGGGCGCCGAACACCACCATGAGCCGGCGCCGCTCGGCGTCGCTCCGGCGTTCGACCTTGAGCGACGAGATCTGGGCGCTCATGCGGCGGTCTCGGCGGTGGGCTCACCAGTCATGACCAGTGCGCTGTGCTGCCGGAAGAGGCGGGAGGGCCACCATGTCCAGCGACCCACCAGCACGACGAACGCCGGCACCATGATGGTGCGGACGAAGAAGGTGTCCATCAGGACCCCGGCGGCGATGCCGAAGCCCACCTGCTGGATCTCCCCGGACTGCGCTGAGCCTCCCGCCGCGAAGCCGAGCACGGCGAAGGTGCCGCCGAGCACCAGCCCGGCGGTGGTGACGGTCGTCCCCGTCACCCCGATGGCCTTCGTCACCGCCTCTCGCAGGGGAAGCCGATGAGCCTCCTCGCGGATCCTGGTCATCACCAGCACGTTGTAGTCCGAGCCCAGCGCCATCAGGAAGACGAACATCAGGAAGGGCAGGATGAACTGCACTCCGCTCTGACCCCCGAAGTGCACAAAGATCAGGCCCACCAGGCCCAGGGCGGCGAGGTAGGAGAGGACCACGCTCGGGACCAGGAAGAGGGATGCGATGCCGCTGCGCAGGACGATGGCGAGGAGCAGGGCGATGATGATCGCCACCGTCGGGATGATGTGGATCAGATCGTTCTGGGAGATGTTCTCGACGTCATAGGCGAAGGCGTCGAGGCTGAAGATGCCGCTGTCGGCCGCCCCCGCGGCATGGGCCGCGGCCGTGGTGTCCGCGCGGAGCGCCGGAATGTTGGCGCTCGCCGCCGGGCTTCCCGCCGGCCCGATCGTGGGCACCACGGCGAACACCACCGTCCGCGCGTCGGTGCTGACGAAGCTCGCCAGGGCGCCGTCGACCTGCGCCACCGCCGGGGGAAGGGCGGCGAGGGCGGCGGAGCTCAGCGGCCAGCCCAGCGTCTGGTGCAAGGCCGCAATTTGCGTCGCCGTCAGGGTCACCCCGGTGGGACCGTTGGGGTCGAGGGGTCCGATGACGCTCCGGAAGCCCGGCGACGCCTGCAGGCTCTGCTGCGCCGTCACCAGCTCGGCGGGATCAGCAAAGACGGTGTGAGAGAAGTGCACGACCACCTCGGTCGAGGTGATCGTCCCGGCGGAGGGGAAGTGCTTGTTGAGGACCGCCTGGCCGGTCGCGGAGTCGCTGCCCGCCGGCCCCGAGACCGCGTTGCCGAACCCGGCGGTGGTCGTCCCCACCGAACCCACGGCGAGAGCCGCGAATATGCCGATCCCCGCGATCGCGGTGACCACTGGGCTCCGGACAAAGGCGGTGGCCACCCGGCCCCAGAAGCCCACCTGCGGGGTGGAGCGGACGGTGAGGTCGCTGGGCCAGAAGACGGCCCGGCCGAGGATCGCCAGCAGTGCCGGTAGCAGGGTGAGGCCGGCGAGGAGCATCAGGGCGATGCCGATGGCGAGCGCCGGGCCGAGCCCCTGGTAGAAGCCGAACTGCGCGATCACCAGGCTGAGCAGGGCGCCGATCACGATCAGCGCCGAGAAGGTGATGGATTCGCCCACGGTCTCGACGGCGCGCACCACGGCGTCGCGGGGGGCGAGGCCGCTCCGGATCTCCTCGCGGACTCGAAAGACGAGGAAGAGGCCGTAGTCGGTGCCGGCCCCCAGGACGAGGACGACGAGGATCAGCTCCGTGATGACGGAGACCTGGACGCCGATGTGGGAGGCGGCGGCGATCACCGGGCCGGCGAGCGCCAGCACCAGGCCGGCCGGGAGCAGCGTCACGAGCGGCGCGAGCAGCGCCCGGAAGGCGAAGAGCAGCAGGATGATGATGAACACGACCGAGAGCAGCTGGGTGGCGTTCTGGGAGTGGGCCGAAGAGGTGTTGGAGTCCGCGGCGGTCGCCAGCTGCCCGGTCAGGTTGAACTGGAGTCCGCCGGGGGCTCCCACCTTCGAGAAGTCGCTCCGGATCGAGTCGACGAGCGTCGTTCCGGTGCCCCCGCCGTACTGGGGGACGTTGGCCTGGATCAGGGCCTGGGTGGCGTCACCGTCGCTCGACGTCCCGAGGGCGCGCGCGGTGACGACGTTGGGCAGCTCCTTGATCTTGGCGAGGAGGGAGGTGACTGCGAGCTTGTCGGTGGCGGTTAGCGGGCTGCCACTGCGCGAGGCCACCAGGGTGGCGGTGGCGAGATTGGAGTTCTGAAAGGGGTTGAGGAGCTGAGCCGCGTGCATGCTCGGGGAGTTCGCCGGCAGGAAGCCGCTCTCGGTGTTCTTGGCCACCGAGCCGAGCCCGGGCAGGATGCTCACGCAGACGGCCGTGACGACCACCCAGGCGACGACGATGAGGTACCGGAAGCGGACGTCGAACTTGCCGAGGCGGGAGTAGAACCGCCTCACGAGGGGAGCTCCACGCCCGCCGGCTGAGCCAGTCTGGCGAGCAGTTCGACGAGGGTGCGGAGGTCGTCGTCGCTCAGCGGTTCGGTCACCGCGGCGAGGCTGCGCAGGTGCAGCCGCATCATCTCCTCGAATCTCTGGCGGGCCGCCTCGGAGAGCTGCACGCGGACGAGGCGCCGGTCCTCGTCCTCACGGAGACGCTCTACCAGCCCGATCCTCACCAGGCGGTCGACGAGCTGGGTGGCCGAGCTGGGGGTGATCGACTGAGCCTCGGCCAGCTGATGCATGGAGACGGCGGAGCCGGCCTGGTGGAGGAGCATCAGCGCCTCCAGCTGGGAGGCGGTCACGTCCTCCATGGCCTCGCGCATGGTGGCCTGGGCGTCCGCCGGGATGGTGGCGCGGAAGCGGTGCCGGAGCGCCGGCTGCATGCAGGTCAGCCGGTGAAGAAGGATCTCCCTCTCGGAGAGGGTTGCGGGCTCGGGGATCACTTGTTTACTCCTCGGATACTCAGGTACCCAAAGTATGTGGTACACGAAGCTCAGCGTGTCAAGCCGCATTCCCGTGATCGAGGTGACGCCCCGGCCACGGCGGGGTCGCATTCCACCCCGGTGCCCTGGGCCGCCCCCAGGCCGCCGCGTCCTGCTCCGGCGCCGGCTCGGCCCATGCCCCCTCGCCCCGCCGGACCGGGCGCGCACCTCTCCTCGCCGGCACCGCCCGGCGAGGACCTCCAGCAGGGTAAGGTAGGGGCTCCGTGCGGCGGCGACCGCGATTGACGCCGACCGGGCCTGTGGTATCATCCGCTTGACCTAGCGCGGCTAGGTTTTATTTGTGTTGGGGCTTAACGTGGCCACGGCTAAAGGCGGCAATTCGATCATCACCTTGCAGTGTCCTGACTGCAAGGAGCGGAACTACACCACCGTCAAGAACAAGCGCAACGATCCGGATCGGATCGAGCTGCGCAAGTTCTGCCCGCGGTGTCGCGCCCACACGCGCCATCGCGAAACCAAGTAGCCCGCGCCAGGAGAAGCCAAGCAATGTGGGAAGTCGGCCCCGCAGGCCGCTATGCTGACGGGCCACAGGGGCGTAGCTCAGTTGGTAGAGCATCGGTCTCCAAAACCGAGGGTCGCGAGTTCGAATCTTGCCGCCCCTGCCATCTCGGGTCGGACCC
>Ga0187851_10001894_pt1 | contig 19233 bp, 8 predicted proteins | sample June2016WEW_6_10_FD_132997 | JGI IMG/M metagenome (GOLD analysis project Ga0187851, IMG submission 132997) | Peatland microbial communities from SPRUCE experiment site at the Marcell Experimental Forest, Minnesota, USA - June2016WEW_6_10 | ecosystem: Environmental > Terrestrial > Soil > Wetlands...
GCGCCGGGGCAAGCCGAACGGCGTTTGGCTGCGCTCGCGGGCTTGCCAGCGGCGAACCTCCCGCCGAAAGTCTGAACATGAGAACCCCCGCACTGGCCCTGCTCGGCCTCCTGTCCGCCCGTATCTGCCTAGCCCAGGGTGCCGGCGGCGACCCGTACCTGTGGCTCGAGGACGTGGACGGCGCCCGCGCGCTCGAGTGGGTGCGCGCCCAGGACGCGGTCTCGCAGCGCGAGCTCGAGGCCTCGCCCGACTTCAAGGCGATCCACGACCGGCTGCTCGCGATCTACGACTCTAGGGAGAGGATCCCGTACGTCGAGAAGCGCGGGGACTACTACTACAACTTCTGGCAGGACGCCCAGCACGTCCGCGGCATCTGGCGGCGCACATCGCCGGCGGAGTACAGGAAGAAGGACCCGTCCTGGGAGGCGGTGCTCGACCTGGACGCCCTTGCCGCGCAGGAGAAGGAGAACTGGGTGTGGAAGGGCGCGCAGCTGCTCTATCCCGACTACACGCGGGCCCTCGTCCACCTCTCGCGCGGCGGCGGCGACGCCGTCGTCGTGCGCGAGTTCGACCTCGGAGCGAAGGCGTTTGTCGTGGACGGCTTCGCGCTGGCCGAGGCGAAGAGCGATGTGGCCTGGCGCGACCGCGACAGCGTCTACTTCGCCACCGACTTCGGCCCGGGCTCGATGACCGACTCGGGCTACCCGCGCGTCGTCAAGCTCTGGACGAGGGGGGCGCCGCTCGACAAGGCGGCGGTCGTCTTCGAATGCGGGAAGGGGGACGTCAGCGCTGGGGCGTTCGTGCAGGACGAGCCGGGCTTCCACCGGGAGTTCGTCGTGCGCGAGATCACGGCCTTCACCTCCGAGTACTTCATCGTCGAGGGCGGAAGGCCGGTCAGGCTCGAGCTGCCGGCCGACGCGCAATTCGGCGTCTTCAACAACAAGGCGATAGACATCTTCCGCGACCAGCTCACCGTGGCGCTGCGGTCGGATTGGACGGTGGGGGGCAGGACCTACCCCTCGGGCGCGCTGATCGCGATCCCCTGGGACAGGTTCCTGGGCGGCGGCCGCGACTTCGCCGTGCTCTTCCGGCCGGGCCCCCGCGTCGCGCTCGCGGAGTACGGCCCTACGCTGCACCACATCATCGTCAACGAGCTCGATAACGTCCGCAACCGGCTCTACGTCCTGACGCCCCAGCCGGACGGCTCTTGGTCGCGCGTGCCGCTTCCCGCGCCGGAATTCGGCACGATCGAGGCCGAGCCGGCCGAGCCCGAGTCCGACGACTACTTCATGAGCGTCACCGACTTCCTGACGCCGTCGAGCTACTATCTCGGCACAGTCGGAAGCCCCGGCCGCGACCTCCTGAAGCAGCTGCCGTCGTTCTTCTCCTCGGAGGGCCTCGAGGTCACGCAGCACGAGGCGGTGTCAAAGGACGGGACGCGCGTGCCGTACTTCCAGGTGGGCCGCAAGGGCCTCCCGGCCGACGGCTCGGCCCCGACACTCCTCTACGGCTACGGCGGATTCGAGATCTCGATGACGCCCTCCTACAGCGCGGGCATCGGGGCGTCGTGGCTGGAGCGCGGGGGCGTCTTCGTGCTCGCTAACATACGCGGGGGCGGGGAGTTCGGCCCGGCCTGGCACCAGGCCGCGGTGAAGGAGAACCGCCAGCGCGCCTACGACGACTTCATCGCGATCGGAGAGGACCTTGTCAGCCGCAAGGTCACGACGCCGAGGCACCTCGGCATCATGGGGGGCAGCAACGGCGGGCTCTTGATGGGAGTCATGCTCACGGAGAGGCCCGACCTCTTCGGCGCCGTCGTCTGCCAGTCGCCGCTCCTCGACATGCGCCGATACAGCCATCTCTCGGCCGGGGCCAGCTGGATGGGCGAGTACGGCGACCCCGACGTGCCGTCCGATTGGGCCTACATCAGCAGGTACTCCCCCTACCAGAATGCGCGCGCCGACGCGAAGTACCCGCGGATCCTCATCACCACGTCGACGCGGGACGACCGGGTGCACCCCGGCCACGCGCGCAAGTTCGCGGCGGAGCTCGAGGCCCAGCACCATGACGTGCTCTATTTCGAGTACATCGAGGGGGGGCACTCCGCGGGGGCCAACAACAAGGAGCGGGCCTACACGAACGCCCTGGCGTTCACGTTCCTGCTCAACCAGCTGCGCTAGGCGGCGGCCCGGGCGCAGCGGCGGCCGGGGCGGCCGCGCAGGATTACAATTCTGTCATTTTCACGAAAGGCGCGGGAAAGGGGAGGGTGCGACCGTTGGCGGAAACCATGAACAACCCATCACGTTCCAATCTCCCCAGGCGCGCCGCGATCGTCGCCGCCTGCGCACTCGCCGCCGCGGGGCTCTTTGCCGCCGTGGACTCAGCCCAGCCCTCCACCCACGCCCTCGCCCTCAAGCGGGACGACCAGGCGGTCAACCGCGGGCCCCTAGAGTCGTCGAGCTTCGCGGGCGTCGTCAAGCGGGTCGCCCCGAGCATCGTCAAGATAACGGTCCAGATCAACGCGAAGCACGTCTCGATGAACGGCGGGGAAGGCTCCCCGTTCCCCGGCCTGAACGACCCGTTCTTCCGCCAGTTTTTCGGCAACCGCCTTCCGGTCGTCCCGGACACCCCGGAGACCGGGCTCGGCTCGGGCGTCATCGTCAGCCCGGACGGCTACATCGTCACCAACAACCACGTCGTCGACGGCGCCAAGCAGGTCACCGTCACGCTTGCCGACGGCCGCGAGCTGCAGGCCCGCGTGGTCGGCCGCGATCCCCAGACCGACATCGCCGTGGTCAAGGTTTCGGCCGGCGACCTGCCGGCCATCACGTTCACCACGAGCCGCAAGGTCGAGGTGGGCGACCGCGTGCTCGCGATAGGCAACCCGTTCGGCATCGGTGAGACCGTGACGACCGGCATCGTGAGCGCGACCGGCCGGCGCGCCGGGCTCGGCCTGGCCTACGAGGACTTCATACAGACCGACGCGGCGATCAACCCGGGCAACTCCGGCGGGGCGCTCGTGGACGTCGAGGGGCGCCTGGTCGGGATCAACACGGCGATCCTCAGCCGCAGCGGCGGATTCCAGGGGGTCGGGCTCGCGGTGCCGGCCGACCTGGTCGGCAACGTCGTCGACAACCTGGTCGCCCACGGCAAGGTCGTGCGCGGCTACCTGGGAATAGGGATCCAGGACCTGACCCCGACCCTGGCCGACTCGTTCGGCCTCAGGAGCCACGGCGGGGCGCTGGTCACCGACGTGCAGCCCAGCGGACCCGGCGCGAAGGCCGGCCTCAGGAGCGGCGACGTCATAACCTCCATAGACGGGCAGCCTGTCGACAACGCCGGCAACCTGAGCCTCACCGTGGGCGAGACCGCGCCCGGGACTAAGGTGACGCTCGACATCCTGCGCGACGACCGCCACGAGCAGCTGACGGCGACCACCGCCAGCAAGCCCCTGGACGGGCGCGGCGGCGACGAGCAGGCAGCGGCGGCCCCGGACGACCAGGGGGTCCTGAACGGCGTCGGCGTCGGCGACATCGACTCCGCAACCCGGCGCGACCTCAACCTTCCCGACCGGCTGCACGGCGCGGTCATCACCAGCGTCGACCCGGGATCCGCCTCCGCCCGCGCGGGGCTGCGCGAGGGCGACGTGATCCTCGAGATCAACCGGCACCCGGTCGATTCCGCGAAGGCTGCGGTGGACCTGAGCGCGGCCGCCACCGGCAAGAAGACGCTCGTCAAGCTTTGGTCGCACGGCAGCACCGTCTACGTGGTGGTCGACGAGACGGGCTCCGCCGACGCCGGTTCCTGAGGCCCCGGCCGAACAGGCCCGCACATTGGGCACCGGCGCCGGGAATCGGGCCGGTGTCCCCCTTTCGGGGCGGCGCCAATCCCACCTTTGCAAGGAAAGGGCCTTCGTGCACAATGGACCCATGCGCGCCCTCGTCGTGGAAGATGACGCCAAGATCGCGTCGTTCGTCGTGCGCGGCCTGAAGCAGGCCGGATACGCCGTCGACCACGCCCCGGACGGGGAGACAGGCCTCGCCCTCGCGGAGTGCACCGGCTACGACGTGGCGATAGTCGACGTGATGCTGCCGGGCCTCGACGGGCTCAGCGTCGTGCGGCGGCTGCGGGCGGCGCGCCGGCAGGTCCCGGTGCTGTTCCTGAGCGCCAAGAGCGCGGTCGAGGACCGCGTGAGGGGCCTCGACAGCGGCGCCGACGACTACCTGACCAAGCCGTTCGCCTTCTCGGAGCTGCTCGCCCGCGTGCAGGCGCTCATCCGGCGGGCCACGCACGCCCCCGACGCCACCCGGATAACCTCGGGTGACGTCTCGCTCGACCTGGTGACCCGCGAGGTGACGAGCGCGGGCAGGACCGTGGAGCTCCAGCCAAGGGAGTTCTCCCTACTGGCGTTCCTCCTTCGCCACGCCGGCCACCCCGTGAGCAAGACGAAGATCCTCGAGCACGTCTGGGACTACAGCTTCGACCCCCAGACCAACGTCGTGGACGTGGTCATGCACCGGCTGCGCGCCAAGATCGATCCGGACCACACGCGGATCGAGACGCTGCGGGGCGTCGGCTACGTGTTCCGGCCCCATGCTTGAGCGGTTCCGCCAGTCCCTGGCGATCCGGCTCGCCGCGGTTTACGCGCTGGTCTTCGCCGCGGGGGCGGCCGCGCTCTTCGGCACCCTCTACTGGGTGCTGGCCCGATCGCTCGAGGCGCGGGAGCGCGAGGCCGTGGAGCTAAGGGCGGGGAACCTCGCCCGCGCGTACGAGCTGGGCGGGGCCGTCGCCGTGCGCGAGAGCCTGGACGCCGACACCTCCCCCGACGTGCGCTCCCTCTTCGTGCGCCTGCTCGGCCCCGACGGAGGAACGGTCTTCGCGACGATCCCGTCCGACTGGGTCGACCCGCAGGTGGAGCGGCGCCTTGTCCCGGACGGCTGGGGCGGCTGGAGGACCCAGGACATCCACTCGGTGCGCGTCCCGCGGGACGCGCAGCGCGACTTTGCGGTCGCCTCCCGCGTCCTTCCCGACGGCCGGCTGATCCAGGTCGCGCGGAGCGCCGACAGCCGCGCGGTCCTTCTTGCGCCCCTGCGGCTCGCCTTTGCCGGCGTCGGGGCTATCGCGCTCCTCCTGTCTCTGACGGCGGGCACGTTCCTCGCCTGGCGCGCCACCCGTCCGCTGCGCGAGGTCGCCGAGACGGCGCGCCGCATCCTGGATGAGGACGACCTGTCCGCGCGCGTCCCGGCGCCCGGGGGAAGCGGAGAGCTCGCGGTTCTCGCCCGCCAGCTCAACACGCTCCTCGACAAGAACGCGACCCACGTCCGCGTCCTGCGCGAGACGCTGGACAACCTCGCGCACGACCTGCGCACGCCGCTGACCCGCCTGCGGGGCACGGCGGAGCTCGCCCTCAGCGACACCGGCGACCCGTCCGAGGCCCGTTCGGCGCTGGCCGGCTGCGTCGACGAGACGGACCGGGCCCTGCACCTGCTCGAGGTGCTTCTCGACGTCTCGGCCGCCGAGGCCGGGGCGCTCGCCCTGCGCCGAGGGCGCGTGGACCTGGGGGTGCTGGCGTCGCGCGCCGCCGACCTGTACCGGGAGGTGGCCGAACAGAGGAACATCAGGATCAACCTGGATGTCCCGGCCCCCGTGGCGATGGACGGCGACCCGGTGCGCCTCGGGCAGGCCCTGTCCAACCTGGTCGACAATGCGCTAAAGTACACGCCGGAGGGCGGCGTCGTCACGGTCGGCGCCTCGGCGGAGCCGGGCGCCGTGACCGTGACGGTGACCGACAACGGGCCGGGCGTGCCCGCCGCGGAGCGCGACTTGGTCTGGCGCCGGCTCTACAGGGGGGACGCCAGCCGCTCGAAGCGCGGGTGGGGCCTGGGCCTCACGCTGGTGCGCGCCGTCGCCGAGGCCCACGGGGGCACCGCGTCGGTCGCCGACGCGCCCGGCGGGGGGGCGCGATTCCAGATGCGATTCCCGGCGGCGTGATCGGATCGCGTCCCGCAGGGGGGCTCAGGCCGAGGCCAGCGCCTCCTTGAAGTGCCTGCGGCACATCGGCACGTAGCGGTCGTTGCCCCCGATCTCCACCTGCGCGCCGACCTTCACCGCCTTGCCGTCGGGCCCGACGCGAAGGTTCATGGTGGCCTTGCGGCCGCAGTGGCAGATGGTCTTGAGCTCGATCAGGTTGTCGGCGACGGCCAGCAGACCCGCGCTGCCCGGGAAGAGGCGCCCCTGGAAGTCGGTGCGCAGGCCGTAGCACAGCACGGGGATCCGCAGGATGTCCGCGATGTCGGTCACCTGCTCCACCTGCGCGGGGGTGAGGAACTGCGCCTCGTCTATGAGGACGCAGGCGACATGGTGCTCGGAATGGGCCGTGTTCACCCGGTCGAGCAGGTTGTCTCCCGCCTGCAGGGCGATGGCGTCCGACGCGAGGCCGATTCGCGACTCGATCCGCCCGGGGCCGGAGCGCGTGTCGAGCGCGGGCATGAACAGCATCGTGCGCATGCCGCGCTCCCGGTAGTTGTAGCTCGACTGCAGAAGCACCGTGCTCTTCCCGGCGTTCATGGCCGAGTAGTAGAAGTAGACCTTCGACATTGCCCGAGAACCTTGGGCCGCGCGCCGGAAAAGGCGAGACCGCTAAGCCACCCCGGGGGGGTAGAAGCAACCTTGAACCCGGCGATTCAAAAAAAACGCGGCCGGCGCCGGGACGGGGTTGCGCAACGCCCATTCCCGGCCACATTGGCGCCCTTCCCCATGAAATCGCCCGCCCCCGCGCTCGCCAGAACAGGCTTCATCCTCGCCATCCTCGGTACGGCCGCCAGGGCCGCGGACCCGGCCGCCGGCGATCCCGCCAGGGGGAAGGTCTTCTTCCAGCAGAGCTGCGCCCTGTGCCACTCGACCGTCCTCGGCCCCGGGAGCACGCCGATCTCGGGGCAGGGCCCGAGCCTCGCCGGCGTCGTCGGCAGGCGGGCGGCCTCGGTCCCCAACTTCAACTACTCCAAGGCCATGGCCGACTCGGGCATCACGTGGAGCCCCGCGACGCTTGCGGCGTTCCTGGCGGCCCCGACCACCGTCGTGCCCGGGACGACCATGCCCGCCGCCGTCCCCTACGCCGCGAACCGCCTCGACCTGATCGCCTACCTGGAGACGGTGGCCGCGCCGGAAGGCGCGGCGGCGGCCGCGGGCGCGGCGCCGGCGCCCGCCAGGCCCGCGGCGGCCGACCCCGGCTCCTGGCGCAACGACGCGCCGGGCCTCAAGCATTCGATCGACCTCGCCGCGCTGCCGGCGCCGTTCAGCACCGTCTCGGCGGGCAACGGCCCTGAGGTGGTCGCCCAGCCGGAGGGCGCCGCCCTGTCCGTCCCTCCCGGATTCACGGTCCGTCTGTTCGCCTCCGGGCTGTCGGGGCCGCGGCTCCTGAGGGTGGCGCCGAACCACGACATCTTCATCGCGGAGACGCGCGCCAACCGCGTCCGCGTGATGCGCGCCGACGACGGCGCGGGCGCCCCGTCAAGGAACGAGATCTTCGCCGACGGCCTCGACCGGCCGTTCGGCGTCGCGTTCTATCCGTCCGGGGAGGATCCCCAGTGGCTGTACGTGGCGAACAACAACTCGGTCGTCCGGTTCCCCTACCGGAACGGGGACCTCAGGGCGCGGGGCGCGGCGCAGACCGTCGTGCCGGTCCTGTGCGACGGAACGGGCGGACACACGACGCGCGACGTGGCCTTCGCCACGGACGGGCGGCGCATGTTCATCTCGGTCGGGTCCGGATCGAACGTGGCGGAGGGCCTGCCCATCAGGAGCGTGGCGGAGATCCGGTCCTGGGAGGCCGAGCACGGACGGGGCTCGATATGGGGCGCCGAGACCAACCGCGCCGACATCCTCGTGACAGACCCCGAGGGGCGCGAGCCGCTGCACACCTACGCGACGGGGGTGCGCAACGGCGTGGGCCTGGCCGTGGACCAGGCGACCGGCGACCTGTGGGTATCGACGAACGAGAGGGACGCCCTCGGCGACGACCTTGTCCCCGACTACATCACCCGCCTGAAGGAGGGAGGCTTCTACGGCTGGCCTTGGTACTACATGGGAAACCACGAGGATCCGCGCCACGCCGGCGAGCGCCCCGACCTGGCCGGCGTCGCGGTCGTCCCCGACGTCCCGGTGCAGTCGCACTCCGCGTCCCTCGAGATGGTCTTCTACACGGCGGCCGAGGGGGTCTCGGCGTTTCCCGCTGAGTACCGCGGCGACATATTCGCGGCGTTCCACGGCTCGTGGAACCGGAGCACGCGCACCGGCTACAAGGTCGTGCGCGTGCGCCGCCAGAACGGCGTCGCGACCGGCGAGTACGACGACTTCCTGACCGGCTTCGTGGTCGACAACAGGAGCGTCTGGGGGAGGCCGGTCGGCGTCGCCGTCGCCCACGACGGCGCGCTGCTCGTGACCGAGGACGGGAACAACACCGTCTGGCGGGTCTCCTACGCCGCGCCGGCCTCCACAAGGAAGGTCGTCCAGAAGGCCGACGACCTCCCCCGCCACACCTACAGGGTTTCCGAGGCCCCCTCGGCGATCCTCGGGGACCAGGCGGCGTTCGACGCCCTCGCCGCCGAGGTCAGGCGGGACATCGAGTCGGACCTCCGGAACTACGACATCCAGGACCGGACCACGCTCGAGGGCTACAAGGCCACGCAGCTGTCCCTCGCGCTGCTCGCCAACGACTACGGCGCGAGCGAGCGGCTGATAGGCGAGCTGAGGGCGATGGAGGAGAAGCCGAGCCTCAGGCTCACCACGGGCCTGGTCGCCGAGGCCTGGGTCAGGGCGCACCTCGCGCACGCGGGGCCCGAGGAATTCGCCGGCACCCTCCAGTCCGAGCTGTCGGAGGCCGTCCGCAGGCTCCCGTGGGACGTCGTCCAGGACGACATAAAGGAGGCCAAGGCCGGCTTCGAGGTGCGAAGCGCGGCCCTCTTGGTCGGCCTCGCGCAGCAGGAGATGGACCCGGCGGCCCTCAAGACGGGCGAGGTCTCGGCGACCGTGGCGCGCAGGCTCGTTGCCATGCGCAACCAGCTCGTCAACTACCTGCCGTACAAGTCGCAGGTCGTCGCGGCGCTCGAGGGCGTCGTCGCGGCGCACCGCGTGGTAAAGCCGGACCGCTGGACGCCGCGGCTCGTGGCGCTGGCGCCCGACGCCCGGGCCGTCCCGGTGCGGGTCGGGATCTGGGACAGCGGGGTGGACACCGACGTCTACAGGGACCGCCTGGTGACGGACTCCTCGGGCCGCCACGGGATCGCGTTCGACCTGCACGCCAACCCGGTGCCCGAGCTCCTGCTCCCTCTGGGCGACGCGCAGGCGAAACTGCCGGAGACGATCGCCCGGCTGAAGGGGTTCCTGGACCTGGACTCCTCGGTGGACAGCCCGGAGGCCGCCGACCTCAAGAAGTACATGTCCGGGCTGAAGCCCGACCAGGTGAGGCCCACGCTCGAGAGCCTCGACCTCGTGGAGAACTGGGCGCACGGCACGCACGTCACCGGCATCGCCCTAGCCGGGAACCCGTTCGCCCGGCTCGTCATCGGGCGGATGACGTTCGACTACCACCTGGTCCCGGAGACGCCGACCATGGAGCAGGCCCGCAGGGACGCGGCCTCCTACCAGGCGACGGTGGACTACTTCAAGGGGAACGGCGTCCGGGTCGTGAACATGAGCTGGGGGGGATCGCTGAAGGAGATCGAGGACGCGCTCGAGGCAAACGGCGCCGGCGGCACGGCCGAGGAGCGCAAGAAGCTGGCGCGCCAGATCTTCGACGTCGACACGGCCGGGCTTCTCGCGGCGCTCAAGGGCGCCCCGGGGATCCTGTTCGTCGTGGCGGCCGGCAACGGCGACAACAACGTCAAGTTCGACGAGTTCGTCCCGTCGTCATTCCAGCTTCCAAACATGATTACGGTTGGCGCCGTCGACCAGGCCGGCGAGGAGACCTCGTTCTCGAGCTTCGGCCCCATGGTCAACGTGCATGCCAACGGCTTCGAGGTGGAGAGCTACATCCCCGGCGGCAGGCGCCTGAAGATCAGCGGCACCTCGATGGCGTCGCCCCAGGTGACCAACCTCGCGGCAAAGCTCTTCGCGCTCGACCAGGCGCTCACGCCGGAGGCCGCAAAGGCGCTCATCCTGGCCGGCTGCGACCGCAGCGGCCGCGTGAACCTGGTCAATCCGGCGAAGAGCGTGGACCTCCTGAGGCAGAAGCTGGCGGCCGGAGGATGAGGGGGCCGCGGGCCCCGCACGGCGGGATCCCGCGAAGGCCAAGCTGGACCGCAAGTGGTTGATGGCCAGCTGGAAACGGCCCACACAACGGGGCGGCGCGGCCGGGCCGGCGGCAATCGTCTAAGGATATCCCCGGCCGCGTGTCCTTAGCTATCGATGGAGTCATGTTTATCTCGCCATCAAGCCCCATTGGAGCCGTTGATGTTCGAAGGCGCACCGGCGCGGTCGTCCGCGTGTTCAAATCACGCGGCTGCGCGTGTTGAGGTGATGAAACTCAATCCTCAGAGCATCGCAGAGCTTTTTGAATCCGAGGAGAGCGCGCTGCTGCATTTCGCGATCGGGATCGTAAGGCAGAGGATGGTCGCCGAGGAACTGGTCCAGGAGGCGTTCCTTAGACTGCACCGGATCTGGGGCCAGGTGGACAACCCGCGCGGGTGGCTGTACCGCAGCATCCGGAACCTGGCGCTCAACCACCTGCGCGACCGTCCGCGCGAGACGCAGCTTGACGAGGAGCGGACCGCGCAGGACCAGAGCCTGCCCCGCGACCTGCTCGGGCGCAGCGAGGCCATCGGGACCGTGCGCATGCTCCTGGCGGAGATGCCCGAGGACGACAGGAACCTCGTCCGGCTCAAGTACCTCGAGAACCTCAAGTACCAGGAGATCAGCAGGAGGACGGGCCTTAGCGTTGGAAACGTGGGCTTCAGACTACACCACCTGCTGAAGGGGCTTCAGGACGGCCTGCAGCGCGCGGGCATCGAGGGGAGCCAGGGATAGGAGGCCACCATGAACCAAGACGAAAACAATCCGGGGACGCAGGGGAAGATTTCAGCCGAGCTGGAGGCGCGGATGACGGCGTGGGTCGCAGGGGAGGCCTCCCCGGAGGAGGCGGCCGAGCTCGAGCGGCTGGCCGCGGAGAGGCCCGAGCTCGCGGACCTGAAGAGGCGGCTCGAGGCCGTGATCAAGCTGCTGGCGGAGTCCGTCCGGCCGGAAAGTGAGCCGTTGCGCCTCGCGAAGGATCGCCGGGCGGAGCTCATGCGGACCCTCAGGGCGCCCTCGGGTCCCGCGGCGGACCCGGCGTCGGACGCACCCCTGTTCCCGTCGCTTGCGGCGCTGCGGCGCAGGCAGACCGTCGAGCGGCGGTGGATCCTCGCCGCCGCCGCATGCCTCACGTGCGGCCTCTTCCTCTCCGTGGTCGTTCGGTCCAGGTACGAATCGCAGGCGAAGGCCCGCAGGGCGCAGCCGGCGGCGCTGGAATTTGCAAAGGAAGCCGAGAGTCAGCCCAGCAACGAGGTAGCGATCCAACTGCCCGTTGTAACGCAGGAGGAGGCGCCGCAGGCAAATCCGCCGGCCGCATACGCGAAGGCGGCGTCCGCGCGCGCGCCGGTCGCCGAGACAAGGACCGCGCCCGTCTTCGACTTTTCCCAGATCGGCACCGGTGCGGCGGCGCCCTCCCTAGCGGCCCAGGAGAGGGATGCGCGGGAGCAGGTCGCGGCGGCCTCGCGCCACCTTGGTGCTACTGGCGCGAGCGACGGCATCAGCGGGGCGGTCGATAACGTCCGCTCGCTTGCCGCCGCGGCGGACGAACCGACGGTGCTCCCCCCGGTCATGGCCGGCGCGCCCCAGGACAAGGGAAGCTACAAGGCTAGCAGCACGCTGGCCGGCACGCGCATGCGCGCCGACCTCAAGGACGTCTCATCGGCGAACTCGGTGGTTTCCGCGCAGTTCCTGGACGACGTGGGCGGGAGGAATCAGGAGGCGCCGCCCGCGGCGCCGGGCGCGGACATCCAGGACCAGTACGCGGCGGAAAAGGCTGAGAAGCGCCTTTTCGCCGGCGCAGCCGGCGGCGGGACCCCGGGCGGTTCCGACGCCGAGGTCAACGCCCCGAGGCAGGCCGCGATTGCCGCGCACGGCGAGGCCGCTGCGGAGACGAGCGCATCAAGAGAGCCGGTCTCGACGTTCTCGCTCCACGTGAGCGACGTGTCGTTCCGGATCGCGCAGGCGGCGCTGGCCCGCGGGGAGATGCCGGAGGCGGACCGCATCCGCCCCGAGGAGTTCTACAACGCGTTCCGGTACGGCGACCCGGCCCCGTCGATGGTGGAGAAGATCTCGTGCAGGACCGAGCAGTCGGCCGACCCGACGATGCAGCAGCGCAACCTCCTGCGGATCGCCATGACGGTTCCCGCGACCGGGCGCGGCGCTGCGGAACCCCTGCGCCTGACGGTGCTCCTCGACACCTCGGGCTCCATGGAGCGCGAGGACCGCGCGGCGGCCGTGCGCAAGGCGATGCAGGTTCTCGTGTCGCTGCTCGGGCGCGACGACCGGGTGACCCTGGTCGGGTTCGCCCGCCAGCCCCGCCTGCTCGCCGACCAGGTGCCCGGCGACAGGGCCGGCACGCTCCTCGACGTCATCGCCCGGACGCCGGCGCAGGGGGGTACCAACATCGAGGAGGCGATCAAGCTCGGCGGCGAGCTCGCGCTGCGCCAGTTCGCGACCGGCGCGCAGAACCGGATCGTCCTCCTGACCGACGGCGCGGCCAACCTCGGCGACGCAGACCCGGCGCACCTGGCCGCGAGGGTGGAGGCGCTTCGCCAGAGGGGCCTTTCATTCGACGCCTGCGGCGTCGGGACGAACGGGATCGACGACTCGGTCCTCGAGGCGCTGACGCGCAAGGGCTCGGGGCGCTACTACGTGCTGGATACTCCCGAGGCCGCCGACGCCGGCTTCGCCCGGCAGCTCGCCGGGGCGCTCCGTCCGGCGGCCGAGAACGTCAAGGTCCAGGTGCGGTTCAACGCCGCGAGGGTGGGCAACTACCGGCTGATCGGATTCGAGCGGCACAGGCTCAGGACCGAGGACTTCCGCGACGACAAGGTCGGGGCGGCGGCCCTCGCGGCCGGCGAGGCCGCGGTGGCGCTGTACGAGGTCGAGGCGCTTCCGCAGGGCGAGGGCGAGCTGGGGGAGGTCTACGTGCGCTTCCGCGACACGGCGGCGGGCGCCATGGTGGAGCGCTCGTGGACGCTGCCGTACGACCCGTACGTGCCGGCGTTCGACCGGGCGACGCCGACGATGCAGCTGGCCGGGACGGCCGCGTTCCTGGCCGAGAAGCTGCGGGGCGGCGCGAGGGCCGAGTCCATAAGGCTCGCCCCGCTGGCCCCCGTCGTGAACGCCCTTCGCAGCCACTATGCCCAGGAGGCGCGGGTTCAGGAGCTCGCCGCGATGTACGAGCGGATGCGTCGCATGCACATGGAGTGAGGGGCGGCCAATTTCCAACCGAGGGATTTCACATGAATGCAACTTCAAAGACCGGGGGCGCCCCGCGGCGCATCGTCCTTCTGGCGCTCTCGGCCCTGGGGGGCGCCGCCGCCCTGAGTGCCGCAGACCCAGAGCCCGACGGGGCGCGCGTCTCCGCGGGCCTGACGCCGGAGGGCGGGCGGATCTTGGTGGAGGCAAAGGGGGTGCCGGCTCCGGTGCCGCTCTTCTTCACGGCGGCCGTCGACGAGTCCGTGCGCCTCGGCACGGACGAGATCGCGGGCGAGATGCGGCTGAGGCTTCACGTCGTCCAGGGGCGCCCGGAGGCGCTCTCGCTGGGCCTGTCGGGCGACGGCGACGTGACCGAGGTGTCCGGCGCGGGCCTGCGCGACTGGTCCGTGCGGCAGGCCTCCGGCAAGAGGCTCCTCGACATTCGCCCATCGCTTTCCGACGGAGCCGCCGGTCCGCGGGACCTCGACCTCGTCGTGCGCACGCGGCTGCAGAGGCCGGCGGTGCCGGGCGCAACGGCGGTCCTCATCGCCGCCCCGGGCGACGCGGTCGGGTTCGTCTCCAACATCAGCCTCGTGGCCGATCCGGACGTCGACCTCCGCGTCACGTCCGTGACGGGTCTGGTGGCCCTCGGCGACAGGAACGGCGCGGGTGGGGCGACCCAGTTCGTCTCGACCGGCGAGGGCCGGATCGAGGCGGCCCTCGAGCGCCGCGGCGCGGGTCCGGCCGACGCGGACCTGGTCGGGGCACAGCTTGCCGGGACGGTCTCCGGGACCGGCGCCGGCGTGGACTTCCGGCTGCGGGGCCAGCTGCGCTCGGCAAAGGCGGGGGCCAGGCTCAGGGTGCTCTCCGGCCGCGCCGCGCTGAGCGACGGGACCGCGGGCGACGGATGGCACGCGGAGCTCGTCGCCCTCGAGGGCGGCCGCTTCGGATACGACCTGGTGGCCGAGCGCGCGGGCGTCGCGCAGGTCGACCTGGCATTTGCCGCCCAGGTGCGCGAGCGAGGCGACTGGCGGACGATCGATTTCTCGATGCCGGCCGGTTCCGCCGTCCCGGTGCGCCTGGAGGGCCTGGGGACGGAGGTCGAGTTCAACCGCGGCTCGCCGATCGTTCCCAACCTCTCACGGGGCGCGTGGCAGGGCTTCCTGCCGGCGGACGGCTCGGCGTCCCTGTCCTGGAAGCCCACGCGCGCGGCCGAGCTGGGCGCGCTGGCCTTCACGAGCTCGGAGCAGACCGACGTGCGCGTCGGGGCGGGGCTGCTGCGCCAGTCCTCGCGCCTGACGCTGCGCGTCCTCCAGGGGAAGCTCCCCGGCGTCAGGTGCCGGCTCGAGGGCCCCGGGGAGATCCTCGGCGTCGCCGGGACGAACGTCGTCGGGTGGAAGGTTGTCCCCGACGGGCAGGCGCGGGTTCTGGAGGTCAGGTTCAGCAGGCCGATCGAGGCCGAGGGCTCGCTCACGGTGAGCAGCCAGGCCGAGCTCGGCGGGTTTCCCGTGCGCGCGGAGCCGATGCGCCTGGCCCCCGAGGGCGTCGTCCGGCATTCCGGGTTCGTGCGCGTCGCCAACAGCGGGGCCGTGCGCCTCGAGGTGGCCGACGCGTCGGGGATGATGCAGCTTGCGCCTTCGCAGTACCCTGGGCCTGCCGCCGAGGAGGGGGCGCGCCAGGTCTTCGTGTACCGCTTCCCAGGGTCGGGCTACAGCTACCGAGTTGTCGCGACCGAGATCCAGCCGGAGGTGGGGGTGTCCGAGATAGCGACCTACGAGCTGTCCGAGACCGACCGCGTCATCAGCGCGAGCCTCGAGCTGGACGTGCGCGAGGCGCCGCTGCGCGACTGGTCCATCCAGATCCCCGACGACTACACCGCGACCTCGATCGAGGGGACCGACGTCTCCGACTACGCCGCCGAGACGACGGCGGCGGGCGGCTACAGGACCCTGAAGGTGCTCTTCGCGCGCGCGGTCGAGGGCCGCCAGCTGCTGCAGGTGCGCCTCGAGAAGAGCCAGCAGGCGGCCGCGGGCGACTGGCGGCTGCGGCCCATCAGGTTCCCCGGGGCGAAGTCGGTCCGGGGCCAGGTCGGCGCCGTGTCGGCGCCGGGCTACCGGATCGCGCCCTCCCGCCTGGACCAGCTGACGGAGGTGCCCATCAGTTATTTCCCGAGGCAGACGCCCGGGCTCCAGCAGGCCTGGCGGCTGCGCGGGCCCGAGTGGTCCGCGGACCTGCGGGTCGAGGCCCTCGGCCAGAGCGTCCAGGCCGACGTGTTCCACCTGTACTCGATCAAGGAGGGCATCGTATACGGCAGCGTGCTCCTCAACTACTTCGTGGTCGGCGCGCCTGCCGGCGAGTGGCGCATCGAGGTCCCGCCTTCGGTGGGAAACATCGACGTCGTCGGCCAGAACGTGCGCCACGACTGGAGGCGGGAGGGCAACCAGGTGGTCGTATCGCTGCACCAGCCGGTGCTGGGCGCCGCGACGCTGCTGGTCACGTTCGAGCAGCCGATGAGCGCCCGCGGGGGCACGATCGAGCCCGGCCAGGTGCGCCCGCTGGGCGTCCAGGCCGAGCGCGGCTTCATCGAGGTGGTGAGCCCGCTGCAGGTGAAGTTCGACCTGCGCCGGGCAGAGGGCGGCCTGCTGAGGCTCGACCCCTTGGAGCTGCCCACCGAATTCCGGCTGCTCAGCAACGCGCCGGCCCTGGCCGTCTACCAGTACACGGCGCGGCCGTTCAGGCTGGAGATGGGCGTCGAGTGGTACGCGCAGGCGGAGACCGCGGACCAGGTCGTCGACTTCGCGAGGCTGTCAAGCCACGTGTCGCGCGACGGGCAGGTGGTGACCGACGCGCAGTACTTTGTGAAGACGCACGGGCGCAAGGCGCTGCGCGTCGTGCTGCCCGAGGGGATGAGCCTGTGGGAGACCCGTGTCGACAACGAGGTGGCGAACGCCCAGGTCGACGGCGGCCAGACGCTCATACCCCTCCCGGCGCGCTCGAACCCGAACGAGCCCGTCCATGTGGCGCTCCGCCTCGGCCAGGCGGCCGGCCCGTCCGGCGCGACCGTGGACCTTGCGGCGCCGAGGACGATGGCGCCGACGGTGGTCACGGAATGGACGCTGCGGGGCGACCCCGGCCTCATGCTCGTGCCCAGGGGCGGAACTGCCAGCCTGGTCGGCCCCGCACTGACGGAAAGCGGCTTCGAGTGGATCTCGGGGCGCAGGTCATACGCGGTCGCCGCGTTCCTGGGAATCGTTGCGTTGGCGGCGCTTCTCCTGCTTTCGGGCTCCGGGTGGCGGACTGCGGCCGGGCTCGCCTGCTGCGCGGCTGCCATGCTGGGCGCCGCGGCGCTGGCCGCGGACGCGCTGGCGAACCGCCGCCCAGACCATCACGAGCTGACCTACGCATCATCCATGGTCTCGCCGGCGGAGGGCGTGTCGGTGCGGGTGTCCGAGGTGAGCGAGTGGCGTGCGCTGCTGGTGGGGTGGGGTGCGGCGGCGGCCGCGGCCGGGGTTGGCGTCTCGCTCGCGGCCCTCGCGGCCTCGAGGCGCCACCCCCGGATGTGCCGCCTCGGCGGCGCGGCCGCGGCGGCGCTCTTCTCCGCCGGGCTGCTCGCCCAGCATGGGGGGGCGGCGCCCTTCTTCGCGGTTGCATGCGCCGCCGTGTTCCTTCGCATGTTCGTCCCCGGGGTGGCGCGCTGGCAGGAGGTGCGCCGGGCGGACGAGGGGCGCCTGCACCCCGAGGCCGGCCGCGGGGCGCCGGCGGTCACCGCGGCCCTCGCGATCCTGATCGCGGCGGGCCTCTCTGCGGGCGCCTCTCCCGCGCTCCGGGCCGAGGAGGGTCCCGCGCGGGCCCCGTGGCTGCGCGAGGGAGCGAAGGCCGCGCAGTCGATGGTCGAGACCTGGGCGATCCGGAACAACCGGCTTTTCGGCGACGTCGAGCTGACCGTCAGGGGTGCGCCCGGAGACAGCTTCCTCCTGCTCAGGCCCCCGGCTATCCTCACGGATTTCACGGGCGAAGGGCTCAGGGTCGGCAAGGTGGAGCGCGACGGGGAAACCTCCTATTACGTCGCGCTCGAGCGGGAGGGCACCCTCTCGGCCCGCGCCCATTTCGAGATGCCCGTTCCCGACCCGGCGCGGGGCATCGCGGTGGCGACCGGCCCGGCCGCGGCGCAGAGGATCACGCTCGAACTCGACCAGGGGGGCTGGGAGTTCACGTCCCCCATGGCCGTGCAGATCCGCCCGACGCCCGGGCTCGGCGAGGACCGCAGCGGAGCGACGCTCATCCTGGCGCCGCAGGGCGCGGCCGTGATAACGCCCAGGCCGAGGCGCCGCGACACCTCCGCGGAGGCGACGAAGTTCTATGCCGAGGCCGCCAACCTCTACGTGCCCGGGCCGGGCGCGGTCGACGGGTTCGCCCGCGTCACGATCCGGCCGGTGCAGGGGCGGGTGTCCCAGCTCGACCTGGATGTGCCGGCGGGGCTCACGGTGGGCGACGTCGTCCGGGGCCCGGTGGGCGCGTGGCGCTTCGACCCGCAGAGGCACCGCCTCCACGTGGCGGTCGAGCCGGCCCAGGCCGAGGCCTTCAGGTTCGACGTCGAGACGCAGCTCGGAGCGGGCTCGCTTCCCTTCGCCCTCTCGCTTGAGCCGCTGCGGGTCGAGGGCGCGGTGGGGCAGGTGGGCGCGATCGCGGTCGCGTTCGGCGGCGACGCCCAGTCGGAGGCGGTCACCGCCACCTCGGTAACCCCGGTGAACATCCAGGATTTCGACGCCGGCGTCATGCCGCGCACGCGCGAGGACAAGCCGCTCGCCGCGATCCAGAACGTCTGGCGCTACGGCGAGGGGGGGGGCCGGGTGGACATGAGGGTCGTGGCGGTGGCGCCCGAGGTGCGCGTCACGGTCCGCCAGGTGCTGTCGCTCGACGACGACCGCATGGTGATGGCGGTGGACCTCGCCGTGTCGATTTCGCGGGCAGGGCTCTTCAAGCTCAGTTTCCCGCTGCCGGAGGGCCTCGAGCTCGAGGCGCTGAGCGGGCCGGCCCTCAGCCAGTGGACCGAGGCCGAGGAGGGTGCCCGGCGCGTCGTCACGATGCACCTTAGCGGCCGCACGATCGGCGAAACGACGTTCGCCGCCACGCTTGCCGGGCCCGCCCCCCGGCCGCAGGACGCGTGGGCGGTCCCGGGCCTCGCAATCCGCGAGGCCGGAAGGCAGACGGGCGAGGCGCTCCTTGTGCCTGGCAAGGGCCTCCGGCTGCGGGCCGCCGAAAGGGCGCGGGTGACGCAGATCGATCCGGCCTCGGCAGGAGGGCTCCAGCCGGGAACCCTCGCGTTCCGCCTTCTCGAGGGCGATTGGGAGCTCCACGTCGGCATCGAGGCCCTCGAGCCCTGGGTGACCGTGCAGGCTCTGCAGGAGGTCACCGTGCGCGAGGGCCAGACGCTCACGCGGATCGGCATTCGGTGCCATGTCGAGAACGCCGCGGTGAAGCAGCTCAGGGTCAGGATCCCCGGCATCGGCGAGGAGCGCGCCAAGACCGTGCGGGCCTCGGGCCCGGCGGTGAGCGACATGGTCCGGGTAGCGGGCTCCCCGGACCTCTGGGAGGTCCGCTTCCAGCGCGGCATCGCCGGGGAGACCGACGCGCAGATCGAGTTCCAGGGGCCGGCCGCGGGCGCGTCGGGCCCCGAGATGGTCATGCCTCCGGAATTCCCAGGGGCGCGCCAGGCCGCCGAGTTTGTCGCGATCCGGGGAGGCGGCC
>Ga0187851_10001899_pt1 | contig 19185 bp, 13 predicted proteins | sample June2016WEW_6_10_FD_132997 | JGI IMG/M metagenome (GOLD analysis project Ga0187851, IMG submission 132997) | Peatland microbial communities from SPRUCE experiment site at the Marcell Experimental Forest, Minnesota, USA - June2016WEW_6_10 | ecosystem: Environmental > Terrestrial > Soil >...
AAGTCTTTTGGCGGAGCGGTTCAATCTGACGGTTCAGACCCAAACGAAGGCTTTGCCGGTCCACGTTCTGACTGTGGCGAAGGGTGGCGTCAAGTTGAAAGAGGTGCCTCCGGAAGAAATAAACAAGCCGATTGATGAACCGGCTATCAACCAATTCCATCGGCGCGCTTCTATGGCGGAGTTTGCCAGCATGCTATCGCAACTGATGGGCGGTCCGATATACAACGGATATACCGGAAAGCTGGAGCCTCGCGAGGAACCTCCCGAAATGGCTGTGGACCAAACCGGACTGAACGGCGTCTATGACATCAATCTGAATATAGACGCATGTGGAGATGGTAACTTTGCCGCAGCGCTCCAGGCGGCGGTCAGGACAGTGGGACTGAAGCTCGACATCAAAAGAATACCGGTTTGATGTCATAACCGTCACTCATGTGGAGAGAATCCCAACCGCAAATTGAGACTGCCCGTTGCCATCCGGGACCCCAGCAGTGTAAAGTGCCGGATGGAAGAAAATGGCTACGCAACCCGTGGAAACACCCTTGGAAACACCCTTGGAAACCTACCCCGTAGTAGGCGAAGCTTTGAAAATTGGAGCAGTGGCGCGCCGCCTGGGAATATCCGCGTCCATGCTGCGCGCCTGGGAAAAAGTGGGCGTGGTGCGGCCCAGTCGCACCGGCAGCAGCTATCGCATTTATACGCAGGAAGATGTCCGTGCTCTTCGGCGAGCCGTATATCTACGGCGCAGCGTCGGCCTGAACGCGCCCGCCATCGTGAACCAACTCCGGCAGGAAGGATTATTGAATCACCATGGCGCTCGGGCGTCAGGCAATCAGCCGTCGGTGGGCCCGGTGCTTCGCAAACTGCGCCTGGAACGTGGTGAATCGCTGGCCACGGTGGCGCGCGCCGCGGATGTCTCCATAGGTTTTCTGAGTAACCTTGAGCGTTCGCAAACCAGCGTTTCCATCGGAGCCATGCGCAAACTGGCCCAGCACTATGGCCTGAACATTCTGGATTTCTTCAGCCCCGCCGAAGCCAAGCGTCCGTTGATCCGCGCATCCGAGCGCAGAATCCTGCAGGGCGGCGAAGGCGTACAAATGGAACTGCTCGCTACCGGAAAGATCATCATGGAGCCGCACCTGTTTCGCGTGGCTCCGGGCGCCGGTAGCGGCGAGTTCTATTCGCATGAAGGCGAGGAGTTTCTCTATTTGACGCGCGGACGGCTCGTAATCTTGCTCGAAGACCGCGAATTCCGGCTGAGCGCCGGCGACAGTTTCTATTTCGAAAGCAGAATCCCGCACCGGTGGTTCAATCCAGGTAAGAAGGGAACCGTCATCCTCTGGATCAACACGCCGCCCACATTTTAGTGCTAACCGACTAATTCGCTCACGGCCCGATAAGCCTGATCCATGGCCTGATCGGTGTATGCCGCGGCACCCGCATCCGAGTTGGCGATAGTAATACGCCCAAAACGCCGGCGCGCGATCTCGCACGGAGCTTGGCCTTCCGGCCATTCCGGATCGAACAAATAGTTGTACTCGTAGGCGTAGCCGTGCGGCCAGCGATTCACCGTGATGGCAGTGATGTCGCGCGCGGGATCGAATCCGCCGGGCTCTAGGATGCGAACCAGTTGATCGCGAATCTTGCGTTCGAAGGTCTCAAAGGAAGTAGTGAACAAGTCGGCGTGTCCCATCCGATGTTGATCGCGTTCTGAAAGGCCCGGTTTGCAAGGAGTCCGAGTCATTCGGAGCAAAACCGGGTCTTCAGCTGACTTAGGAGCGGCATGGTAGTCGCCAATGGTGGTGGGCTCTTCCAAACTCACTCCGTAGTGATACATGCCGGGTGTAGAAATGTTGCGAATGCCTAATTTCTTGAACGCCGCCCAGTTCTTTACGGCCACGGTGGTGTAAACCAACGGGATTTTCACGCCATATTTCAGCGCTTCTTTCTGCTTCTCAGGCAGCTCCTCGCAGAGATAAGGAATCATCATGTTCCAACACGCCATTACTACGCCCTTGCCGCGGACGTTGTAGAGCTGTTTGTCGCGGACAAAGGCAACCTCGACCTCTTTCGCCGAAGCCGGATCTCCCGCATTTCTCGCCCGCACTACCGTGCTGTTCAATCGGATTCGCACTGGCGAGTCGCTCTTATCCAAGCGGCTGTAATCGAACTTGGCCGTGACAATATCCTCAGCCGTGTGTCCCGCCGCGGACGCCGGAATAAGAGATCGCACCAGCATCCGGGCAATGGATGCGTTGCCGTCCGGAAAATGAAAAAAGTACTCCGGCTTTGGAGTGGCCTCGCCGCGCGGCGTGAAGCCCATGCGCATGGTCGCTCCCGGCGCAATGTTCATTCCCTGGAATCCCGGATAACTCATGCCCCAGCAATCCAGCGCATTGACGGCATCGATACCCACTCCGAAAAGACCATGCGTGCGCACTTGATAAAAAGGAATCGCGCCGGGATTAACCTTCACGACGTTCAGAAGAAAATCCTTGTAACTCATCCGCGACAGCCTGTCTTTCTTGACATCCGAAGAAAGCCCCGCCATGTAGTCAACCTTGGCTTCCTCCAGCCGCACGATGTCGGCTTGCACTTCGGGCGCGAGGGGCGTCTTTACGAGAAACTCCCTCCACCCGAGCCCGCGCCTGCGGCCGGGAACCCCAGCCACCAATCGGTCAGTTCCGAAAGTCTCCCTATCGAAGAAAATCGCGGATTGCAATCCGTCAAACACATGGTGGTCCGCAGCCTTCCCAGCCTCGTCGCTCAGCTTCACTGGATCGATACCCAGTTCATCCATCAATCCGCGCGCCTCTTTGCTGTACGGAAACGGGGATTCAATGGCCAGCGTTCCGCCATTAGCAATCAGAAGACGGCCCTGCGGGCGAAATTCGTTGCGCTTGGCGTGGCCGCCGAAGTCGTCATGATTGTCCAGAATGAGAATGCGCGCGGAGGGACTGGTGCGCGCGCGATAGAAGTACGCGGCCGCCAAACCGCTGATGCCGCCGCCAACGATGATGAGATCATAAGTCTCGCGCGTATCGACCGGGGTTCCCGCCGTCTTCCAGAACCTTCCATCGCGCAATGTGTGCGCCACGTCAAACGATCCGTTGTGGCTCCCACGCATGCCGGTGAGCGCAGGCGGATAATAATCCGGAGAGTCCTGCGCGAATTGTGCGGCTTCCGCGAATCCTGGACCCAGCACGCCCAACCCCACGGCAATGCCATTCAAAAAATCGCGCCTGGATATGGGCCGGTGCATCCCAAGTTCACGGTCATCGTTTTCCATAATGTTCAATTTACCGCGACTCCGCCCTCGAACGCCTCCACTTTTACGGAATTGCGCTACGCTGTTAGCCGGACCAAGTCATGAATCGCCGATCGATCCTTAAATCCATGCTGGCAGCACCTCTCGCTACTCCTGCCGCACGCGCCTCCGTCTCCAAAATGAAGATCACCCGGGTGCAAGTCTTCCTCCCACCCAATCCGAACCCACTCTTCAACCAAAGCGATCACGTGGTCACCGTCGAAACCGATGCCGGCATCACCGGGATAGGCGAAGGCGGTTCCAAGGACACGCTGGAACAATGCGCCGGGCGGCTGATCGGCCAGGATCCCCAATATATCGAGCGCCTCTGGCAGGACATGTCGCGCGCCTTTTTCTATCCTCCCGGACGCGAGAAAATGCACGCCCTCGGCGCTCTTGATCTCGCACTGTGGGATATCAAAGGCAAAGTGCTGAACCTGCCCGTCCACGCGGTCCTCGGCGGAATGGTTCGCAACTATTGCGAATGCTACAGCACCTCGGGAATCATCCCCGGCATTCAATCCGGAATGAATATGAAAGAACGCGCGCAAGCTACTATCGCGGCCGGCTACCGCGCCTTCCGCATGGGCGCCGCGGACTCACCGGCCAACACAACCTACAACACTCACGAAGCACTCAACCGGCTCTACGATGAATGCGCGCAAGCGCGCGAAGGCGTCGGCAAGAATGGCGATTGGTGCGTCGACTTCCACCAGAGATTCGATCTTTCGGAAGCCATTCGCGGTTGCGATCTGATCAAAGATCTCGCACCGTATTTCGTCGAAGATCCAGTCCGTGCCGAAGCATTCCAGGAGGATCTACCCAGGCTGCGCACCCACGCTCAAGTCCCCATCGCCGCCGGCGAAGAGTGGGGGAACCGTTGGGACTTCAATAAGCTGGTTGAGAACCACGATATCGATTACGTTCGCGCCACTCTGCCGAACGTCGGCGGCATCACCGAAATGCTGAAGATCGCCGCCATCTGTGAAACGCATTTTGTAGGCATCATTCCACACTTCACCGGCCCCATCGCGACGGCTGCGTTGGTGAACTGCCTGGGCACATTTTCCGGCCCGCTTTTGATTGAGTACACGTTCCAGGGAAAGAGCGTTCCTCACGTACCGGTGTTTGTGGATTTCAAGAGCGGCAAACTATACCCGAATAGTCGGCCCGGCTTGGGCGTCGAGATCGACAAGAAACAGCTTACGCAAATTGGCGAAATCACGCAGCCGGTCACCAATCGCGCCCAAACATACTTTCGGCCCGACGGTTCCATCACCAACTGGTGAATCTGCGAGAATTGCTATCATCGTTACTAGGAGCGTTCTGAGACTAGCTCTTATGAAAACAACGATTTCAGGGTTAGCACTGCTCGCTTTGAATTTTTTCGCGGCGTCAGCGCCGGCTGCCACTAATTCCGCCGCTTCCTGGGATAGCAAGGCAGCCGCGGCGTACCTGGATCAGCGCGCAGACTGGTGGATGGGCTGGCCAATGTCGGCCCGGGATCACGACACCTTTTGCATCTCCTGCCACACCGCATTGCCATATGCGCTCGGACGGCCCGCGCTTCGGCAGGCGCTGGCTGAGCAATCCCCCTCTGCCACCGAACGCAAGCTGCTCGACAACATCACCAAGCGCGTCCGGCTTTGGAATCAAGTGGAGCCGTTTTACAGTGACGAGAAGCGCGGAGCTCCTAAGACGGCCGAGTCACGGGGGACCGAAGCTGTCCTCAACGCGCTCATCCTGGCAAACTACGATGCCCACCAGGGAAAGTTGAGCGACGACACGCGAACGGCGCTCGCGAATATGTGGGCGCTGCAGTTAAAGAGCGGCGAATCCAAGGGATCGTGGACCTGGTTGAATTTCCACAATCAGCCGTGGGAAGCGGAGGACTCTCAATTCTGGGGTGCAACACTGGGCGCTATTGCCGCCGGGACTGCCCCGGGCGATTATCGATCGGCGCCCGAGATCCGGAGCAATTTGCAAACGCTGTCGGAATATCTCCAGCAAGGCTTCCGAGGTGAGTCCCTGATTAATCGAGTTTTTCTTCTCTGGGCATCCGCCAAGCTCCCTGGAATTCTGAACGCTGACCAGCAGAAGTCCATCATCGACGAGGTTCTGAGCAAGCAGCGCTCAGACGGAGGCTGGAGCACGTCCTCGCTGGTCATTGAAACTTGGAAACGAAGGGATGGAACGCCGCTCGATACCGGGAGCGACGGTTACGGGACCGGCTTGGTTGCATTTGTCCTGGAACAGGCCGGCGTTCCGCGAACGCAGCCTGCGTTGAAGCTCGCGCTCTCCTGGCTGACGGCTAATCAGGACAAAGCCGCGGGACTGTGGCTGGCATACTCGTTGAACAAGCAGCGCGACCCGGCATCCGATATTGGACGCTTCATGATCGACGCCGCTACGGCTTATTCCGTACTGGCTCTTTCCGGCGCAAAGTAGCCCCTCTCGTCTGATCGAGGAGCGATTTGCGTGCTATTGACTGGCTCTCCGTCTGCAAGCGAGATGATCTGCTTGCGTCCAACTCAGCTTGGCCGTTTTGCTGATCTGCCAGTCCACGCTGAACGCATTCGGCCCGGTGATGGAGTACAGGAATCGATTGGCGGCGTAAGAGGCCTTGCTATCATCCGAGATTGGTGAGGTCATGGTGAGAGTGCCGTTCTGCCATCCCTCTTCACTCGAGTAGACCGCGGCCCCGAAGTTATTGGCGTCGAACTCTACAAGGCGTTTTTGCTGCGGATCGTAACCGATTAGATATTTGGCCAGATAGCCCGTGGCGGGTTCAACATCCTGCTCGGTGAGTTCCAGCCATTTATTGTCCAGGATGAGTGTGCCGCTGAATGCGGCTTTGTGGACTTTGGTATTGCGAAAGGTCCCCTCGCAATCCCATGCCCCGGCGAATTGGAAGCCTTCCTGTGGAAGCGCTGATAGTGGTTTTTTCTCTTGCGCTCGCGCGCTGAAGATGGACGCCGCAAAACCCAGAAGCAAGAGGCAGCAAGATGGGATCCGCATCACAAGATTTTTCCTCCAAGTATTTCCCGCAGCTACGGTTTCGATGGCGCGGCGCCGGTCTTTTCCACCGCTTCTTTCGGTTTGCCGATAGTGGCCAGACTTTGCACGTTGAACCTCTGGTAGTCCGAATAGCGCGTGACCTCGCTCACCTTGAAACCTTTCAGCATCAGCAAGCGCACCCCAACATGCGCCTCTTCGTACGTAGGAAGCCACACTTCGTTATTGACGAACGCCTGCTCCATGACGAAGCTGGTGCCTTTCTGCAGATTGGCCAGCAGCCCGCCGGCGATTTTCATGTCGCCGACGAAGTACGCTTCCAGCCGCGCGACGTTCAGCGCTTTCTCGTCAACCCACACCACCCCGGCCAGCTTCTGCACAAGTTTCTCTTCCAGCTTCTGCGGCTTGAATTCGGGATTCGGCTCGAAATCGAAAACCAGCACGTCCTGGCCGCGGAAGCGCTCCCGGCGCGGATTCGCAAACCGGCAAGCGCGCAGGAACACTTCGATCCCAGGATCGCCGTTCTTTTCATCTTTGCCCTGCGCCTTGTCCTTTTCTTCCTTGGCTTCTTTCTTGGCCTCGTGCTTTTGCAATTCCTCGATGCGCTTGCGGGTCTTCTCGTTTTCTTTCCTCTGCTCGGCCTCGCTCAGCGGCTTGCCATTCTTCTCGACCAACGTCGAAACCTCTTCGCCGTCCAGATAGAAGAACGTATATTGATTGGTCTCTACCTTCTTCGCTTTTCCGCTGCCGTCGTACTCCGTCTCTTCCTCCGTGCGCGTGCCCGTGTAGTTCTCCGTGATTTTGCGGATGGCTTTCTGGTTCTCGTCGATCTTTTTGAAGAGCGCCTTCAAGTCCGGCAACTGCACCTGCGATTTGCCAGGAAAATCGAATACGCGCTCTTGGATGGCTGCATTCACTTCCGCGCGTGTCACCGCAATCTGATAAGTGTCGTGGCCGCGCCGCATCTCGATGTGATAGGGCAGCTTGACGCCATCTACCGTGCGGTAATCGCCGTAGAGCATCGCCTCTTCAACTCCCCCGATGGCCGCCTTCTCTTCCGCGATCAAATGCGTGGCCGCATCGAAAAACACGTGCCGCTTCATTCCATTCGCGCCCGTCACTTCAATTTCGACCGTGTCTTTGCCCGCCACCTGCGCATGCCCCACCAGCGCGAGCGCCAGCTTGTTTTTTTTCAAATTGAGCAGCCGCGCGTTGTAATACTGCCCGGCCGCTTCCAATTGCGAGCTTTCCTCGCCAAGAAATGTCGCCACTTCGCCTGCGCCATTTTCGTGCCAAGCCGACTTGCCGTTGTACGCTTCGATCCAGCTCTTGCTGTCCGCCACCAGCTCCGAATAGTACCGATTCGGCAGCTTGGTATCCAGCGTGAACGTGCCGGCCTTTCCATCCGAGCCGTTGGTGAAGGTCCCTTCGATTGCCAATGTTTGAATTTTCGAAAGAGCCTTGGCGCCACCTGCCGCCTTTATGTATTGGTCGACAATCTTGGAAGCATCCTCGGCGCGCGCGGAAATTCCAAAGCCAATGAAAAGAGTCAGCGCGCCGAAGGTGGAAAGAAGCGAGCGCACAGGCAAGATTGGCCCCGCTATTCCTGTCGCAGGGCCTTCACAGGATCAATTTTAGCTGACCTTCGCGCCGGAATGTAACAGGCCAGCAGCGCAAGCGCGGCCAGCAGCAAGGGAGCACCTACGATCAAGCGCGGATCGTTGGTTGTGACGTTGAAGGAGTCGGCAAAAATGCTGGTCAAAGCCGAAAGCGCCTTCACAATCAGCATCGTTCCCAGAAAACCTAGTACCGTACCCACAACTACAAGCGTAGCGCCTTCCCTCAGCACCAACCCCAGCACCTGAATCTTGCGTGCCCCCAGCGCCATGCGAATTCCGATCTCCTTGCGCCTGCGCGCAACCGCATACGCCGTCACTCCGGCTAGTCCGATTGCAGCCAACACCAGCCCGAACACTCCGATTCCACCCCACGTCTCGAGCTCCAGGCGTATGATGGCGCGGGTCATGTCCAGATATTCCCCAAGCGTTCGTACGTCAAAGACGGCCAGATTCGGGTCGATGGAAGCGATCTCCCGCCGAATGCCGCCCAGCGCATCCACTCCCGCATCGGAGCGAACCATAATGATCATGCCACCCGCCGGAGGGCTCGCAAAATCGCGGCGCGTCAGCGGTATATACATAAAGGACGCAGGCTGTTCGTCGTCCACGAGCCCGGTCTTCAAGTCACTCACCACCCCAACTACGTCATAGGACTGCCGGTCTTCGGTGACGCGCTGCCCGACGGCATTCCCGTTTCCGAAAAGCGCGCGCGCGGCGCTTTCGTTGAGAACTATCGGCAATTCCACTGCCTTCGATCCATCCGAGGGAATTTCGATGCGTTGATCGGCTTCGGAGAACTCGCGGCCAACCAACATCGGCTCGCTCAACGCGGCGAAATAGCCCGCGCCGACAGTTTCTTTCGAAACCAACTTAACCGTCGGCGAGGGATCGCGCGAATCCTTCGCAACCGTTAGTTTCGCCGTTCGACTCGCCATCGAAAAGGGCGCTTCGGCCGCCAGGGCGATACTCTTTACCGCGCCGACGGCATTGAGCCGCGCGGGAAGTTTTTCAAACAGCGCTTGCGCCTTTTCAGGCAGGTAGCCGTCGCGCACCGGATCGATGGATAACAGATACATGCTCTTCGCGTCGAATTTTGTTTGAATCTCGCTCGTCTTATTAATCCCGATCACCAGGAATCCGGTGATCAGCAACAACATCAGCGATCCCGCCACTTGGCCCACCACCAGCAAGTTGCGCATGCCGAAGCGCCGATAGCCGCGCAATTGAATCGCGGCGCCCTCCTTGAGCGTGGGTGCCACGTCGGCCTTGGTCGCTTGAAGCGCAGGTACCAGGCTGAATCCGATGCCGCACACGATCGCGAGGACAAATGTGAACACGAGGGCGCGCCAATCCATGCCAGGATCAAGATCTTGCGGCACAGCCTGCGGCAGCTTCATTTGCGAGGATAGAATCGCAAGCCAATACGCGAGGCCAAATCCCGCCACGCCGCCCAGCATCGCAATCAAAATGCCTTCGGTCATCATCTGACGGATCAGCCGGAAACGGCTGGCCCCTACCGCCAATCGAATAGCCAGCTCCTTGCGGCGAGCAGCTCCGCGCGCTAGCAGCATGTTCGCCAGATTCATACACGCAATGCCGAGGATCAGGCCGATCAGCACTGCCAGAAATCCAACCACCACCGGCTTCATGGCGCGAGGCATCGGCATCACCGTGCCGCCCCCTAGCAAAGTCACGCGTCGGGCCTTGTCATTGCGGTTTGGATTTGTGGGATACTGCTCGTCCAGATTACGCGTCACTGTGTCGAGGCCGGCTTCGGCGGATTCAATTGTGACGCCGTGCGCCAAACGCATAATCGCTTGGAACACTTTGGCATCACGTTTATGCAGCACGTCGTTCGCGAGCTCCGGCGCGAGCGCCGAGGAAACCGTGACTGGCACGAATAGCTCAGTGCGCGCCATCGGCATCACGCCTTTGAAATCCTGCGGCGTGATTCCCACAATGGTCGCCGGTTGGCCGTTCAGACGCAGCGTCTGTCCCAATGCGTCCGGCGACGAATTGAGCCGGTTTCGCCAGAAACGATCGGTGATCACCACCGTCGGCGCAGCGCCGAGCTTATCGAGTTCAGGACTAAGCACCCGCCCGCGCTGCGGCTTGACGCCCAGCACAGAAAAATATTCGGGCGACACCAATTGTCCGAAGACGCGCTCCGGCTTCGCATTCCCGTTGCCTAGGAAGCCGACGTTAAACGGGATACCGCTCTGAAACGCGGCCACGCCCGCGAGCAGGTTTTTTTGAGCGCGATATTGCTCTATGTAGTAATAGGACACGGGATTCTGCGGCACCGCCAGCTCGCCCGGATTTGTCACCCGCGGCAATTCGCGAAATAGCTGTGCCCACATTTTAGTGAACACCGACGTCGTCACACCCATCCCCAGTCCCAACGAAATGATGCCTACCAGCGCGAATCCCGGGGATTTGATCAGCGCTCGCACCGCATACCGCATGTCGCGGCGCATTTCGCTCAGGTATTCCATCGGCACGCGAATCGCGATGTCCGCAATCAGGCGGATCAGCCCGGCTATTCCATTTTGCTTGGCAATTTCTTGCACGGCATCCTCCCCGAGTTGCATCACTTCCGTTCCATAAACCAGCTTAAATTCGTGCGGAAAAGCTTCCGCTAGCCGAAGGTAGATCCGCAATGCGAAGTTCATTCCGTCACCAAAGTCTGTTTGAGCCTGATTGCACTTACCAATTCCTGCAAGCGATCGCATTCTGCGTCCAACACTCGCCGTCCGGGGGCTGTCAGCCGGTAGTAACGCCGCCGCGCGTCGTCCAATTCCGGCGCCGGCCGCTCGTCGGATTCCTGGATCAATCCCGCCTCCATGAGCCGTTTGATAGATCCATATAGCGTGGCCGGCCACAGCCGCACTTTTCCGCCGCTGCGTTCCAGAACCTCCTGCATGATTCCGTAACCGTGCTGCTCGCCGCCCGCGAGTGAGAGCATGATGTGGAACCACTGCGTCTTAAGTGGAAGAAAGCTTTGGGGATCGATATCTGCCATCAGTAATATGTATATCATGTTATATATATACAAGTCAATAGTGCCGTCGTTCAGGTGCCCCGGGCCCTAACAGACCCGAGTTACGTCCAGACCAAGCAGCAATCCCAACTTTTCGATTTTCGCCGCTATGTGTCCCACCCCGACCGCACAATGATGGGCCGGCCCTTCCTCACTCCAGCGCTCGACGAATTTGCGCGCGCAGATGGGGAAGCGATAGCGGCTGTTGGTGTTTCCGATTTCGAGAATCGGTCCTGGCACGGACTCGCCCTGAGCCGTTAGCAATTTGATGGCTCCGCCTCCCGTCTCCACCACGGAGAGCAAAGTCACCGGTCCGTTCTTCACCGACATTTCTATGGCTAACCCGCGCCCCACCTTACCGTGCAACACGCTGAGCGGACGAACCTTCGTCTTCCCCTCCGCAATTGCGATATGTCCCGGACCGTCGTGACCCATTAGGACGACGTCGTCTTGATAGTCGGTGGCGTAGAATTCCGTAAACGATCCGCCGGCGCCAAACGAGTCCAGGATCTTCATGGCCTGCGCATTCTTCACTTCATATTCACCCGCCACGGGAATTCCGCGGGCAGTCAGCAGGCTGCTGCCCAGAATCATGGAGCTGATGGCATCCTCATTTTCCGGAATGCCCGAACCTTCGTAGTAGTACGCTAGTGAGCCGAGCGCGTGCTTCTCCACTAGACCATCTAGCGCTACTGAGGTACGTGCGGCGCGGTGAAGTTCGTCCGGGGAACAATCCTGCTGAACGTCAAATACTTCCTGGAAGCGCTGCACGCGAGCCTCAATTTCGGAGTTCGACGCGTGTTTCCGCAGTGCAGCGAGTTCGTCCACTTCGAGCATCTCCATGTGGCCGCCGAACGTGGCGCATTGGCGGGTCAGGTCGCAGTAGATATCCAGCATGCCGTTGTAGTAGTGGCCCATCAGACCCAGCCGGTTGTGCTCCATGACGCTAACAACGCTCGCGGCTTGCAGCCACTCCGAAATCTCGCTCCAGGCCGCGTCGTCGTCTTCCAGCATGCCGGTGACTTGAAAAAATTGGATTTGACAGCGGCGCAAAACATTTGCAATTTCAGGAACTGCGCAGGCTTGGCACCAGCTCAGCCATTCGCCCGTCATGCGTCCGCGATCGCGCATTTGATTGAGCGATGAATAGTCGATAGCCGCTCCGGGTGCAAGGTTCAAAACAATCACCGGAACCTTGGCGCGCCGTACCACCGGCAATACGGTGGATGACACAGCATAGGTGGACACATGCAGAAAGATAAGATCGACGTCCGCCTCCCGGAAACGATGCCCCGCCCAGAGTGCCTTTTCGGGAGTGTCGATCAATCCCAGATTCACCACCGATCCGGCGCCGGATTCCAGCTTCTCGGCGATGCGTTGGTTGTAACCTGTAAGTTTATCTTTCAAGCCGGCAAATTGCGGCCAGTAAGCTTCCAGGCCAATGCTGAAAAGGCCCACCCGAAGTTGATATGGCGCGCGATCGATGGTCATGGCCTAAGAGATTCAGGATAACAGCGGGCACGGTCGCGGGAAATGCGCCGTGCGTCGATCCGGCGATTGTTATGATGACGGCTGGACTGCAGGGTTAGACCAACAGCGATGCTCGGCGAAATTCTTGACGGTAAATATAGGATCGACAAGCACCTGGGCGCGGGTGGGATGGGGAACGTCTACTTGGCGACGCATCTTGGAACCACGCGTGTCGTTGCGGTCAAAGTGATCGCACCTAAGTGGGCCGCGGAACCGCAGTTTCTCGCCCGTTTCCAGCGCGAGGCGCAGGCCTGCGGCCGTTTGCGCCATCCCAACATTGTCAACGTCACGGATTTCGGCATAGCGAAAGCCGCCGGCGGCGACATGCCCTACCTGGTAATGGAATTTCTGGACGGACAAACGCTTTCGGATTTCCAGAAAGCCAATCCGGTGCTCCCATTGCCGGTTGTCGCCGACCTGCTGGATCAGATTGGACTGGCCCTTTCGGAAGCGCATCGGCATGGAATCATCCATCGTGATCTGAAGCCGGACAACATCTGGATGGAACCGAACGGCCGCGGCGGATACACGGTAAAGGTGCTCGATTTCGGAGTTGCCAAGGTAAATTTGCTGGGCGATTGGGCCCCGTCCGCGCAAGAAACGCCGCCGCTCGCGAACTCCGCGGCCGTGACCCACGGCGATGAATTCGAAACGGTCGCCATCCCGGCGCCCCCTCAGGCAGCATCGGCAAAAATCCGAACCCACTCTGACCAAATGGAAACAGCCGCGATGGAGCCCACGCCATCCGGCGCCTCTTCCGGATCGTTCGACAGCAGCCCCGGCGCGCAAACCATGCCAGGCAGCTTGCTCGGAACTCCCGCGTATATGTCGCCCGAGCAGGCGCTCGGAAAAGAAATCGATTTCCGCTCCGACATCTACGCGCTGGCTGTTGTGGCGTACCTGCTGGTATGCGGCCAGTTGCCGTTCACGCGATCGGCCGGCGAACTATTCGAATATCACCTGAGCGGCCATCCTGTTCCGCCCGCGAGCATCCGCAAGATTCCGGGTGACGTATCGGACGCGATTCTCGCCGGCCTCGCACGAAATCCCGCGGATCGCCCCGCATCCGCCGTCGCATTTGCGCGGCGGTTCCACAACGCCGTGGATGCCGAATTTCTCGCCTTGCGCAGATCCAAGGCATTTCTGCTGCAACATCTCACGGCAAATGTGCTCTTGGTGGTGCCCATATACTCAACCGTCTTAACGGTGACGGCCTTGCTGATTGCATTCAGTGGGAAAGTGCTGCCGGTGGCCGCGCTGCGAATGGTATTGGTGCCGTTGGCAGCGGCGATCCTTTTCATTTTTTCCGACAACCTGCTACGCGCCGCCGCGGCATTGATGGCCGTGGACGAACAAATTCGCGTCAGAAGATTCTTGTCATTCCGAGTCTTCTGGAAACTGGTAAGGATGATTCCAGTCCTGGTAGTGACGCAAGCTCAGTCGATCTTGTTCCTTGGACCCGGCTGGGTGATTGGCGATTGCTTGTGGCCGGTGATCGTCGTGGTGGAGAAACTATCGGGAAAGGCAGCCATCCAGCGCTCGCGCGATCTGATGACCGGCTTGCGGTCCGCCGGACGCGCCCTCGCGATTCGTCATCTGGCACTCGCGGCGTGCGCGCTTGCCGAGGCCGTTGAATCGCTTAATTCCCTTTTCCGAAGCGGGGCCATCAAGCAGGCCAATATGGAGATCACTGCGACCTTTTTTCCGATATTTGTGCTCTTTGCAGGCGCTCCGCTGTTTCTCTATGACCGGACTGCCGCGAACGAAAGTGGTCCCCTGCTGCAGTTGGATCGTACGCCCGAAGTGCGAACCACCGCGCGAATGTTCTCCGTCAGCTCAACGATCTGGTTGGTGGCCGGAGCCATCTACTTGCTTTATCAGCCTATCAAGCTGTTGCTGTTCAAATAAACGTGGCGCAGGTCCCCGACCTGCGAAAAGCCGTTGTTCTTAGGATCACAAATCAGCAGCCTGTGATACGCTAATCAGAACCTAGACGTAGAAATGGAGAGGATTTCCAAGGCGTTTAGACTTCTGGCGGAAAGCTAGCCCAACTTAAGACCTAAGGAGACCTAACATGGCCAAGAAAGTATCCAAGAAAACGACCTCGTCCACCAAGACCCCGGACAGCTCTTCCACATCCACGGGCGGACCGCTTTTTGCGCAACCAGCGCTGACTCCGGATCCGAGTAACTTCCGCACGGCGCATGATACTCAGGCGGACAACGCGGCATACAAGGTCCTCGATAAGGAAGCCAATACCCTCAAGCCCCTGCCTTTTCCGCCGTCCCGAGGTGGGGTCGAGCCGATTTTACAACTTGCAGACGTTCTCGGAAGCCAAGGCGCCGCCATCGTCAAAACCATCACCCAGGCGAAACAGATTGTCTTTCACGCGCTCGGCGACACCGGCAATACGCGCAGCGTTAAACCCCAAAATGCGGTTACGGATAAGTTGATGGCCGATTTCAATGAGACCGATCCGGCGCAGGTTCCGTCGTTTCTCTTTCATTTGGGAGATCTCGTCTATAGCTTTGGCGAGTCTCAGTATTATTACGACCAATTCTACGAGCCTTACCGCGACTATCCGCGTCCGATCGTTGCGATCGCCGGGAACCACGACGGTATGGTGGCGCCGGGCAGCACCACTCCTACCCTTGATGCGTTCCTCCAAAACTTCTGCGCCACGGCTCCGCACCCAACCGCTGAAAACGGCGGGCTGGATCGCACTGCGATGATCCAGCCGGGCGTGTACTACACCTTCGAAGCGCCGTTCGTGCGGATACTCGCGCTCTATAGCAATCGTCTGGAAGACCCCGGCGTGATTTCGAGCCAAGGAAAAACCTTCCCGAGTTTGATCAATGCACAGCTTGATTATCTGAAAGCCGCGCTGCAGCGAATTAAGTCCGAGAAATTCCCAGGCGCGGTGATCATCGCGGTGCACCATCCTCCCTACACCACCGGCAACCACGGCGGCAGCCCGATTATGCTGCAGGAGATCGACGCAGCCTGCAAGGCCACAGGCGTGTGGCCGCACGCGGTGTTATCAGGCCACGCACACAGCTATCAGCGTTACACCCGCATAACCGGCAATATGGAGATCCCCTATCTCATCGCGGGCAACGGAGGCCATGGATTGACGCCGCTCACGCGCGCGGGTGCACCAGCGTTACGCGCGCCCATGGCACTCTCAAGCGTCCCAGGGGTCACCTTCGAAAACTACGACGATACGGATTATGGCTATCTGCGAGTGCTGGTGAATGCCCAGCAACTCCGTATCGAATACCACCCAGCCTCGGACGGTGCCGCGGCCAAGACCCCGGACGATTTCGTAACTGTGGATCTGAAAACCCGCAAGCTGGTTCACTTCAAAGCCGCCGGCGCCTAGCGGCGCCACCTATTCGTATCGAAGCGCGATCGTCGGATTCCACCCGCACCGCCCGCCGCGCCGGCACCAGGCCCGCCAGCAAAGCAACGGCCATCAACAACAAGGAGATTCCCACGCACGTGGCCGGGTCCGCCGATTGCACCTCCCACAGCTCCCATGAAATGAACCGCGTCAGCGCCATGGCTCCGCCTACACTCAGCACAAGGCCGGCGGCTGTCATCCAGGTCTCTGACGCGAGCGACTCCAATTTGTCCCGTGCCAGTCATTTAGCACCAGCGGTGTCTCTCTAAGTAATGTTTTGGTCTAAAAGCAACGCGCCGAAGCTGAAGTTAAATCGGGAACCTGACGATTAGTGACTGACTGCCATGAGTAGATCTGCCACAACTGTTTCCGACGGTCTAAAAAGAGTGCCGCCATTTCCTCCCGTGGCGGCCAAGCTGCTCAATTTATTGGCGAAGCCTGAAGTCCAGACCAACGAGGTCGCCGAGCTCATCAGCAGCGATGCAACTTTCACGGCGCGAATACTGCAACGTGTAAACTCGGTTGAATTTGGACTGGTAACTCCAGTTACTAACGTACGCCAGGCCGTCGCGCTGCTGGGCTTGGATCTTACCCGCCAACTTATCTTGACGCACGCCACCGCGGCTTACGCCAAAGGCGCGTTGCGCACCGAAGAGTTGCGCCGCTGCTGGCAACATACGGTTGCGACCGCCGTGCTTGCGGATCACATCGCCAACGCCTGCGGCGAGTTCACGCACGTTGCATTTACGGCCGGCATCATGCACGACATCGGCCGGTTGGGATTGCTGGTAGCATATCCAGCGGAGTATGAAGGGATCATTCGGGACGCCGCGACACGCTGTCTCGACCTGCTGGACTTTGAGCGCGACGAGTTTGGGATGGACCACGCGGAGGCCGGCCGAGTCCTTGCGGAGCGTTGGGACTTACCAGCAGGCCTGGCGCAAATCGCCGGCCGTCATCACGATCCCTGTGAGGGTACGACGCTGAGCCTGCTCAGCATCGTCCACGTCGCTTGCCGCCTCGCGGACGCCCTGGGTTACGAGGTGGTTAAGCCGCTCGCGCCTTTGGATATCGAGAACGTTCTGGCGGAATTGCCAGGCCGTGGCCGCGTAAAGCTCGGCAAGTCTCCCGACCAGTTGCGTGCGCAAATCGAACAATCCCTCGCCGAATATGGTTCCGAGCAAAAAGCCCCGACGCCTGAGGAGGGTATCGCGTTGCTTGCTGCTATCGCACCCGAGGCCTCGCAACCTACCCCGATACCCGAACCAGAATCAATTCCCCAAGAGGTCCCTGCCGTCTCTGCTGGAAAGCCGCGAAAAAAAATGGTCCTAGCCGCCGTCGCAGTTCTGCTGGGGCTTGCCGCCGTGATCGCTCTTGTGCTTTTATTGCGTCATGCCCTCGTGAATGGCGTCTAGTAGCTTGTTTTTCGGGTCGCCGCTGTATTCCCAGAACATCATCCCGCCCAACCCTCGATCGATGACATAGCGGCCCTTCACCCGGATCGATTCCGCATCGTCATACGAAACGAAAAGCTGCTTGTCTGAGTTATAGAGGAACGGCGCCTTGGAAACATCGTCCCAGTAGCGCACAAAGCCGCCTTGATTTTCGAGTTTGCCGTCGATCATGTCGAACGGCTCGTATATTTGCTGCTTGGGCACCTTCCCTGGTTGATACAGCCCATGCTCGGCAGCTGGAACCTCACCCCAAGCGTGTCCATAGAACGGTACTCCCAACACCACCTTGGCCGCTGGCACGCCGGCCGCGATGAAGTGGCTCACCGCCGTGGCCGCCGACAAATGCTTCGGATTCGCCGGATGCGTGAAGAGCGGTGCGTGATGCCCAGCCATCGGGTCCCCGCCCGGCTCAAACTGATCGTAAGCCATCAGGTTGGCGAAATCCAGCGATGCCGCCACTTTGGCCATTTCCGTGTGTTGGAGCCACCCGTCGGCCGCCTCCACCGCCATGGTCAGCAGATATCGCTTGCCGGCTTTTTGTCCCGCCTTATCCAGAGCGGCGCGCAAATCCGCCATCAGGGCCGTGCAATTCTCCTTATCCTCCGGCCGGTGGACGTTGTGCAAACCTTCTTGCCCGGGGAATTCCCAATCCACATCCAGGCCGTCTAACTTGTAACGCTCCAAGAATGCCACCGCGCTCTCAACAAACTTTCGGCGCGACTCCTTCGTCAGTGCGATATCCGAGAATTGGCCCGACCACGTCCACCCGCCCACCGAAACCAACACCTTCAGCTTCGGATTCCTGGCCTTCAGACTGTTCAGCGCCTGGTAATTGGCGGCGTCGTGCACGAAACCCTCCACCATCACGCCGTCCTTGATATTCGCGAACGCGTAATTGATGTGCGTGAGCTTCTCAGCGGCCACAGACGCGGGATCGATGCTATGGTCCTGAACGAAAATGTACGCGATCACCGCCTCTTCCTTCGGACCGGCCGTCGTCCGGCCTGCCGCCGTCGCCAATATGTACCATGCCGCGTGCGGCAACCATTGCTCGGCCCAGCGCCAGTCCGAATCCTGGTGCGTGATTTCATAAGGCACGTTCAGATCGATCCCTTCGTCGTCCTTGTATCCAGAAGTGATGCCGTTACAAATCCCTCCCGGCGCGCTCTTGTACTCCCAGCTCGCGAAAAAACGATATTCCGGATTGTTCCGGCCCGTGCCCTGCAGCATGCTCGCATCGAATGGATTCAAACCCAAAATCCAGTTCAATTGGTCGAGCGCGTAACCCTGCAACTGCGCCTCAAATGCCGGATCGTCCCTATACAAAGGCGCAGCCAGGCGAGCGGCGGCCGCGAGCGACCCGAGACGCGCGTTCTCGCCCTGCCACCATGGGCTGGTATCCGAATCGTGCGGATAGAAGAATGACGTCCTGCGCTGGCCCTGCTTGTTCTGCACATACTGTCGCGCCAGTCCGAACGGATTCGACACCTCGCGAGTCACACCGAGCTCGAACTGGAACGAGCGTTTCACGACATCCAAAATGCGAGCCTGCTCCACTTTGTCCGCTAGCTCGTAATATTCCACCAGCGCGACAATCGGCGCCCCCGCGTCCGAAGCGTTGAAGAAAGGCCGATCCCGATCGTCAGCGCGCCAGTAGTCCTTGTAGCCGCCGCTCGATACCAGCCGGCCCAACAAGCCGTCGGCACGATGTTTGGCCGCCTGCGCGTAAATTGGCTTGCGCGTGGTGCGCAGCAGTTCCGTGGCCGCAACCAGCGCGCAGTAATCGTCCAGGATGTTCTCTTTGTGATCGTTCAGCA
>Ga0187851_10001900_pt1 | contig 19181 bp, 17 predicted proteins | sample June2016WEW_6_10_FD_132997 | JGI IMG/M metagenome (GOLD analysis project Ga0187851, IMG submission 132997) | Peatland microbial communities from SPRUCE experiment site at the Marcell Experimental Forest, Minnesota, USA - June2016WEW_6_10 | ecosystem: Environmental > Terrestrial > Soil >...
CTTGAGTTCAGCAGCAAAACTCCTTCGGTGCTTCATGGCAAGTTCCTTTCTCCCATTTTAAGGGACTTTGGTTCCTGCCAACTACTCTAACATATTTTGTCCAACTTCGGGGGTGCAGTCCAGGCAGTAGAAAAGACACTGCCGCTTATCGACAATATTATGCAAGGTATAAGCAATATGAAAGTGATGACTTCTGTTTCAGTGAATTTACTTTTAGAGAAAAACCTTCCAGAGGAATTAAAAATAAAGAAGAGATATATCGATATCAATAAAGAGGCGAACCAAATCGGCCTACTAAAGAAAACGTATCCAAAAGGAGGGGATGTCAATCCCCAAAAGGATGTATCGATGATAAAATACATCAATAAAGAGAAAATGGATCCGCTAATTAAGAACAATATTTTCTTAAATCTTAATAAAACAAGAAAGACTGCCAGGAAAACAGAAGTTATAAATATATGATTGACCGATTCCCAGTTAATAAGATTATGAACGAAGAATTTATTTGAATGCATATTTGTGGACGACATCAATGCAATGTTAGCAAGTATATTTGGTATATATTTATCATAATTAAAAGCAACAAATATCGACCAACAAAAAAGAATCGGCGCAGAAACGAAACATAAATCAGTAAAATCAAATGACAAATAAGATGTTTTCCATTTACGGAAGAAATAGAACAGAATAACAGGTGAAAAGAGAATGAGACTCAAATGAAGAAGAGTGAAACTTATTAACCAAAGGAAAATACCGGCAATAATGAAGCAGGTACGCCTTAACGCGGCTGATTCCTGGCGAAAAGCAAGTAAAAGAAAAGCTAAATGCAAAGTGATGAATAAATGTGGATATGTATGATAGTTTAAATTCGGTATCGAATATACAAGATCAAGACCTGTAAATGCAAATATTGAAAATATAAGGGGTTGATACCAATATAATTTAGTAGTTTTATAAAGAGCCAAACTGAATAACAACAAAGCACAGATTGTTAAAATATATTGAATTTTTCTGAATCCAAGCAATGTGATGTCTGGATTGATACGAAAGATAAGGCTGTTTATAATAGGAGATAGATCTATCGCGCCACGGGCTTTTTCTTGAAAGAAATGATCGCCAACAGTTAGACGCCAGGCTTCTGTCATGTGATAGCCTTCATCGGTAAAGTTGAATCCATAATGCAGTTTTTGCCAACCGATGAATGCTGCGACGCAAAAGATCAAAATAGCAATGCTGAATATCAAAGATTGTCTATTAAAGCCGTGCAATATTGTGTCGGCATATTTTATAAGCCGCCTCGTCATAGTTTTGTCTTAAGTATCGAAGGTTTTTTGCGGCTTGCCGCGGAGAGCTTCAATATAGTCCACAATAACATGTCCCGCTTTTTCGCTGTGATTTTCCATATTGCTTTTAAGCTCAATGTAGGTGGAATCGGGTATTAGCTTTAACAGGCGCTTTACGTTATCGGTGGCATGGAGCGTATCCGACGTAGCGCCCATAACAAGACATGGAACATTGATGTTGTCTATACGGCCCCATATCACGTAGTTTTTGATGGCAAGCGCGTTAGCCTTCAGTTTGTAAGGATTTGCGCAGTCCAGGGTGTTTTCGTATTTTTTAATCTGTTCTTTACAGGTTTTTTTATCGAGTCTGAAGTTTCTCAGATACCATTTTATGACAGGCTTTATGGCAAGGTAAAGTGAAGGATGTAACGCCGGAATTATTTCTCCCAGAAATTTGGGGAATCTGAATTCGGTATTTGGATTGATGAGCACCGCGCATAAAGGTTTCCGCTTGTCCGAGGCGCAGTATTCCAGAATCGCGGAAGCGCCCAGAGAACTCCCCGCGAATATAAACTTTTTTGACGGCGGAATAATGTTTTCTATGATTTCACCAATATCGAGTTTGAGCCGCTCAATGGAGAAACTCACTTTTTTTACTTCAGGGACTGTTGATGATTGTTTTTCCCTCGTCTCGCAATAGATGACTCTATGTTCGACAGTCAGGACTTTCAGCACGCCCCTCCATCCGGAGATCAGAGAAATCCATCCTGCCACAAAAAGAATAACGGGTTTCTCCTGCGAAACATTTCGCGGGGTGAAATCAATGATCTTAAGAGAAACCCCGTCTGAAACTTTAAACATGTATTCTTTAACGTTTGTTGCAGGATTAGTGTATGAAGAATAATCCATGGTGTTTGATCCGGACAATTTATCAGCAGTTCCCGACATCAAAATCATCAGAGCTAAATTCCCCTCCATAATTAACTATATGAATCATATAAATTGTTCAATCAATTATGACAAGTATTTTTTTCAAGAGTAAAAAAGTAATGAGTTATTACATTTATTGCATGGAGGCTGTTCTTTTAAAGAAATCGGGTGAAGCAGGATTATTTTCATCTGATTATTAGACTAATGACCGGGAAAATTAATTATGGATCTCAGACGGCGTGGTAATCCCCAGGCTGTCATTCCCGCCCCCGCCTTCGCGAGGGTAAACTCCGGCGGGAATCAAGTATTGCAGGGTGGAACAAGCACAGCGGTTCCACCATTATCGAAACAATTGCTGGATGCGCTTCGCTTCATCCACCCTACGATCTTACTCTATATTTTTATGATGATTGTATCAGGCTATCAGGTGCTCTTTACCGAAAAATTTGAGAAGGGTGGATAGGGATGGATAAATTGTATTTAGTGAGGGGACTTAAAAAAGGTGAATTATAAAACGCTTTGTCAGGGAAAGAATCCGGTTAAAAGATTTTTTATTTTATGAAATAAAAGCCTAAGCAATTGTTTGACGGCCCACCATAATGATTCTTGATTGCGTAAACTTTTTGCCAAAAAATCAATATTGATCAATATATTTTTAGCAAATATTCTTTGAACATTGTCCTCATGCCCTACATTGTCGCTTATCCGGTCGCCGCCGCGCACATCGTTATAGTCCAGCACAATAGTGTCGATAAAGTAAGGCGTGTAGAGGGCGGTATATCGAATGACCTGATCCCAGTCTCCCAATCTTGTCAGTCCGGCATCATGGCCGCCCAGTTCGCGATAAAGAGCCTTTGAATGAACAAAAGTCCCCATATCAATAAAATTTGCCAGCAGCAACTCCGGGAAGGAAAAAGGTTTTCCCACGGCGACTCCGGAAGTGCGCAGGCCTATTTTGGCGTAAAAGCATTGATACCCGGAATTTTCCAGTATGCATCGGTTGTATGTTTCAAAATAAGACGGCATCATTTTATTGTCAGTGTCGAGGTAGCAAATCCAGTCGTATTTCGCGAGGCTCAGACCGATGTTCCTGGCGCCGGAAACTCCAACCTTGCCGCAGGGAATCAACCGGATTTTACCCTTTTCGATTTCCCCGGGATAAGTCTCTTTGATATGGTCGTCTGTTCCATCCGTTGAACAATCATCTACAATTAATAATTCAAATTTATCATAGTTTTGGGATAATACTGATTCGATGGCCTGATCAATGCAGTACTTTCGATTATGAGAGGCCATGATGACCGAAAAGGAGACATGTGAGGGGTTTGGATCGATATCTGAAGATGGCTTGTTTGTTGAATTATTTACGTCAACGATCATTCATTAAACCTGAGATTAAAGATTAATGGGGGAATCTTTCAATATTTCCGAGAATAAATTTATTAATAATCTTTTCACTATTTAATACTATAGCATGAAAATGAAAAGAAAATATGGAAAAAATGAGGAAATTTTAGTGAAGGAAAGGGGGGCAGGAAGAGGGCAAGGACGCGAAAAATAAGGACTTGCGAAAAACTTCCGGGTCAATCTATAATTACAGTATTGCAGGGTGGAACAAGCACAGCGGTTTCACCATTATCGAAACATTCGGTGGATGCGCTTCGCTTCATCCACCCTGCGATCTTTTAATAAGAAGGAGAAGTAATGACCATGAACAAACAGGAAGCAAAAGAGTTCGCTTCGAAGTGGCTGCCTGCCTGGACGGGAAATAAGCCCGAAAAACTGGCCGGATTTTATTCGGATGACTGCTTTTATCTTGACCCGGCAATTCCATCCGGCGTGAATGGGAAAAAAGAGCTCCTTACGTATTTCAAAAAGCTGCTTTCCCAAAATCCCGACTGGCTTTGGACTCAGATTGAACCCATTCCCATGGAAGGCGGGTTTTTAAATAAATGGCTGGCAGAAATACCCGTCGGTAAAAAAGTTATTGAATGTGTGGGCGTCTGCTTTGTTCAATTCGATAAAGAAGGGAAAATAAAGCGCAATGAAGTATATTTTGACCGAAGTGAGTTAATTTCGGAAATATATAAATATACTAAGTTAAATTGCCAAAAATCCTCTGTGTAAAAAAGAATAATTGACATCCGGGAGTATCTTATATATATAGCGTCACCTTCAATGTAAGTTCTTATCGAAACTCTGTTTGTTCTGACGATTATTCCATGCGGAATTAGTATTAGGCAATGAGAGCGATTTGACATATCCCACTCTTGTGAAAGAGTGTTTATATAGAGGAGCTACGGGTAGGCAAAGGTAGCCATAACCCAATCTGTGCAAAAGAGTGATTTTGCTCTTTTCAACACAAGGAGGTCATTATGTCAAGAATAAACCTATTAGTAGCAAAAGCAGTGCTTTTAGGAATTTGTATTCTATGTATTTCTTCCGGTAGTGTATGGGCGGAAGAAATCAAAATATCAGTTACAGCATACACGTTGAAGGAGTGTTACCATAATAAAGGGAAGACGGCTTCTGGAGAAATGGTTAGAAATGGAGTAGTGGCTGTCTCGCCGGATTTAGAACGAAAAGGATTAAAATTAGGAACCATAATTAGAATAAGTAATTTGGGGACTTTTGTAATCAAAGATCGTACTAATCGCAGAAATCGTGGTAATATAGACGTTTATATGAAATCGTACACAAAAGCTATTCACCTTGGAAGACAAAGGACGACCCTGGTATTAAACCAGTTTGAACCCATTCCGATGAGGTTTACCGATGTTAATTTTCTTTATGGAATTTTTCCGGAGGTAAAGCCGCAAAAAGAATTGTTTTGGGCACATGGTAATACTAATCATGATGTGAAAGCATTTAATGGTAAAAGGTATGTTTGTGTTCTGAGTTAATTTGTGTAAATTTTAAATAAATTGCCATCCAGGGGTATATGCTCCTCACCCCTGGATGGTAAAAACCTGCCCCGCAATCACTTCTTTTAGTAATCTTCAGTTTTCAACTTTAATGTTTTATGCTACAAGTTTTTAGGATACGGAATAGAAAGAAAATAAAATTCTTCTATTGAGAGGCTTTTTAATCAAAACGTCTTTTGACAAAAATTAAGGAGACTATATGCGTAAGATTTCAGGATGGTTGACTTTGATATTAGCAATGGTTTTAATTCCGGGTTTGTCCCAGGCTGAAAGAATTATAGGTCCGACTCATTATACGTGGGTTGCCGATTCCGGCCATGGAGAGGACGGCGGGAAGATGTCTTACAGTGTGGAGTATTCTTCATGCAGAGCAGTGACCGATGTGCCCAATGATGTTGTAATCTCGATTAAGTTTATCTATACGGATTGGGGAAGGCAGGTTCTTCAGAGACCGAATGTGGCTTACGAGGTTGAAACCAAATTTGTCAATCTGGCCACAGGAGCGACGAAGACTTACCACGCGGAATTATTTTATCTTAGCGGAGGGAGCTCCACAACAACCAATGTGGCAAATTTTGACCAATGGGTATATCCAAGACAGGGATCTGCCGGTGAGCATTATGTCGATTTAGCAAGACAAATTCCCAATTGCACTGAAAATTAATTGTCATGGAAAAGATGAAAACATGATTAAATCTGCTTTTAAAAAACTGTTGCTGCTTTCCATAATATTTAGCATTCTTATCGCTTTCCTCGCGTCAGTTGGAGAATGCGGTGAAGCAAATGCCGATTATGATGCAACTGTGGCAAAATGGACGTCGTATAAAGACGTTTACAGTTGGCTTGAAAATAATTTTGTTTACGATTATACAAGAAAAGGCCGTTACGGCAAAGAACCCCTGAGCCCTGCCGAAATGTTCAGACGCAAGAAGGGCGCCTGCTACGATTCCGCAAATTTTGTTATAGATGCTCTTAACAGAATCAATCCCGAATATAAGGCAAGATCTGTATTTATTAAAAACAAGCTGGGACCTCCTCATCACTGGGTTACCGCTTTTACAGTGGACGGCAAGTTATTCATAATGGACTATGGCACAAGCGCCAGTTGGGAAGCAATGATGGGAATTCACGGGCCATATAAATCTTTAAGCGAATATGAAGAGTTTTTATTTTCTTTAAGGATAAGAGGGTTTTCGGTGGATGATGTAATGTATAGAGACATTGATCTGCATTAAACTTAAATGAACAATATAAAGATTACCCTTTATGAGCTGATAAAAAGGGAAAAGATGAATGAGACCGAATGCAACAGTTATAATAAGAGCAAAAGACAAAGGGAAATCCATTGAAAATACGCTTAAAAGTTTGCGTTTACAGACCGCGCCCTGCTTTATAACGGTTATCGATTCCGGCTCAAGCGACAACACGGTTGAGATCGCGCAAAAATACGCTGATAGCATTATTAAAATTTCTCCATCGGAATTTTCTTATGGCGGAACGCTCAATATGGGTTCCGAAAAAGCGAAAACCGAATTTATATTTGCGCTATCCGCTCATTGCGTTGTGACCAATCCCAGGTGGATTGAAACGTCTGTAGCCCAATATAAGCGTGGTGACGTTGCGGCTACCAACGGCGCTTCGCGGTCACCCTATAAAGAGCCCATTGCCGAAACGTGGTTCCAAACGATAGAAGATGTCAAGGCGGTTCCGCGGTGGGGGTTCTCGAACCATGCCTCCTCGTGGAGAAAATCCGTATGGTTAAAACATCAATTCTGCGAAGGCTTAGACGCCTGCGAAGACAGAGAATGGAGCTGGAGAGTCCTTAAAGACGGATATACGATCGCATACCGTCCGGATCTTTTAGTTGTCCGGCCTCTTCCAAAATTCAAAGAATTGCTGCATAAATACCAGCGCGACGCATCAATCATGGTTCAAATGGGCGGCTTTAAACCGAGTATCTTTCGAAAAACATTTCACCTGGTGCGCAATGTTCCAATCAATCGCATGAGCATTCCCCGATATTTGATGTACCTGAATCTAAAAGGCATCGCCATGTATCTAAGTCAATATAAAGGTGAACGGCTCGGCTGGAAATTACTGCAACAGGGACAAAGCCAGATACCGCCATCAGCCAGACACAACCTGCTTTAGTTATTTTGGAAGGGTTCTATATCTTCTCGTTAAAAAATGGATTGTTGAATTTCAGAAAAACGCAGGGGTCTGCGTTTTGTCTTGTTGTTGAATAAAAATAATGTGCAAATATTTGTGATGGGAATTCAGTACAACTGCCCCCGAATTTTCCTCTCCGAATTTCAGTTATTTAATAGTTCATCATTGAAAATCATTGACCTGTTATTAAAGGTTGTGTTCGTATTTTGCCGGTTATATCTTAAATATTTCAGTTTCATATCTACAGAAGATATTGCTTATGCAGCTGTCATTTAAAGCTGACAAATAAAAACGGGCATGGTGCGCCTGGATTATGAAATAGCAACGGACAGGGTTTCAAAGATGAAGCCGAGGAGAAACAGGATAAATAACAATAAGATATGTAATTAAGTGTCCTGGTCTGATCCCCGGAATTCCTCAAAAAATAAAAATTTAACATAAAAATAATTGACAAATAAAATAATTTATTCTAGAGACAAAGTACATATATGAAATAAACAATGTCATATAAAAATAAAATTATTGACAAATAGATAAAATATTATAAAGTACATATGTGAAATAAATAATATCTTATAAAATCAAGAGACGGTTGTCTGCCTGCGAGTTCGCCAACCGGATAATTGCTGAGGAGGAGAAATGGCCGAAGCGCAAAGCATTAAAGGCTCGAACTTCAAATCACTTCTAAAATATGTTGTTGAGAAGCACGGGGCTGATGCGCCGGATAAAGTCATCGCACAATTATCCCCGGAGGATCAGAAGTTGTTCAAAAGTACTATTTACGATGGCGCCTGGCTCCCGGAGAGAGTGTACGCGGATCTTAGTTATGCAACAGATAAAGTATTTGGCAGAGGCGACTATTCTCTGTGCTTCGATATAGGGAAATACAACGCGCTCAACTGCGTTCCTAAGTTATATTCGTTGTTTATTCGTATGGGCAGTCCGGCGTTTGTGCTGAAATCCGCTTCTACCTTCTGGCGGCAAACCCACAGCAGCGGCAGTTTAGTCATCCATGAAGTAACCTCCAACACAGCCATTATTCATCTTAATGATTATTACCGTGGCAATCACATCAACCCGTCATTCTGCCATGGTTTGCGCGGTTATATGTCCGGGGTTCTGGAGTTGAGCGGAGCAAAGGATGTACGGATGGAAGAAACACAGTGCGGAGCCACGGGGGCATCCCACTGTGTTTTCAAATGCGTATGGAAGTGATATGTGAGTGTTTCAACAGGTAAAGGATCTTTTCATTAATAAAACGATTTGGTTTCATTTTCAAACTACTTCATGTGTTTTGTGTCCCCTGCTGGAGGTGCAGAGGGTGGAAGCACGAAGCAGTACAGGTTTTCAGATCGGTTAAAGCACAGCAAATCCCGATAAAACGGGATACACACCACGTGACTTTAATCATTGGGTTCGCCGCGGCGAACAACTCTTAAAAGCCAGAAAACCGGCCTTGCAGCTGGTACGGTTTTTGGGGATTCTCCAAAGATAGAATTATAACTTATTAGTTGTATAATTAATTGAGTTAGATTTCAGACATCTCAATACTTTCGCATTTTTCATTTGAAGTTGGCGTTGATTTAGGCAATTGGATTCATTTGTAACGATTATATCTCTTTTCGCACAATGGTCGTCTGAAAAAACGTATGGAAGATTCATCTAAAAAGGCAGATATTTTATATCAAAACGATGAGGATAAAAAGAATCAAATCCAAATCGGCAGGACTCCTATAAGTGACGGAAAGTCCGCCGCGAACATACTCCCCCAAATCCTGAATCTGGATATAAGCAACCACCAGGTAATCTCGGAAGCAGAGACGATTTCCCAATTACTTAAAAAAATATCTGAACAGCAAACGCCCGTTTATATCAAATCCAATTCAAGCTCAGATGCATTTCCGTTTATGATAACATCCATCGACGCGTTAGTTTGTTCCCATATTTGCCTTAAAAGATCCATTCAAACGGATGATTATGACTTCTCCGGTTATAATGAACTCATAATATTCTTTCATGACCAATTGACATTTTACACGTTTAAGACAACCGTCCTGAATATTGAGCGGGATATGATATCTGTCGCAATGCCGTCCAGCATAATGCAGTTATGGCGAAGATCGCATCCAAAATCGAGAGTCAACCTGGAAAACCAGCACATTAACGCGAAAATAGTTGTCGGTGAAAATGAAGAATACGCATTCCCCGTAAATGATATCGCATATCGGGGTATCTCTTTAAATTTGCCGAACCGGGCTACGGCAAAGGTGATGGAAAATGCTCCGGTAAAAATAAATATCAACATCGACAACACTCTGGATATTTCATTTGAAGCAAGTTTGAAATACATGACTGAGGCGCTGAAAAGCAAAACCATGAAATGCGGTTTTGAGATAACCGGCATTGACGCGGACAAGAAGGAAAAGCTCAAAGACCATATTTTCAGGCACAACTACCCGTACATTGTCCCGTTTCATGTAAAGTATATCGATAAGATATGGGATCTATTTTTCAAATCAGGCTATATGATACCGGAAAAGGCGGACTATGTAAAAAAAATTAAAAAAAATATAGAAGACACATGGGTCAGACTGTATGATGAGAAATCAAAAATCGGCAAGATGCTCCTGTTTATGGATAACAATGAATTATATGGAACAGTCGCGGCGGCGAAGGCTTACGATAACACATGGATGCTTCATCAGGTTGCGGGTTTGAGGCACCCGAAAGTTAAGATCGGTCAATATATTCTTGATTCAATCACCATACAGACAATAGAATACCTCGATATAGATAACGTAAAGGCATATTTCAGAAAAGAAAATAGTTGGGCCATTAAAAAGTTTTTTAAATTCCGTGAATTCTGCACGCTGAAGGAGTCTATTCTATATACCTTTCAGGATTTATATGAGATCGATATTAATGAGTATAAATATTTTAAATCCGGCAACCTTCATGTCGAAATAGAATATTTGTCATCCGAAGAGGATCGCCTCTTTATAACGGATTATCTGACTAAAACATTACCGGAACTTTTGCAGATTACCGAAAGCATAAATAATGACGGATTGAATCTCCCCAAAACAAGCGAGGCATACAGCAATATCGGTTTATTCAGAGGACGTAAAATATTAATTGCTAAAGAGAATAAAAGAATCATTTCATTTGCTTTATTGGAATACGGCTCAACAGGCATTAATATCGGAGGGCTGCTCGACGTCTTCCAGATCTTTACTGTTGACCCATTCCATGAAAATATAAATGTAATAAACAGGGTGTTAATGAACGAGATAATATATTTTTATCATTCAATAAAAAAGACCAAGGCGTTGTGTTTCGCGGATGATACAAATAAACATGTGCTGGAAGACGCCGGATTAACAAAAAAACTGGATTACATTATGTGGCATTTCAAAAATGATTCCTTCAAACAGGTATTACGATACTTTTCAACTGCCTCATAAATAAATAATTAAATACCATTACAAGGAGATAATCAGTCATGGCCGGAGCGAGCGGAATCTTAATTACCTATTCAGGCTACCCTTATACACCATCCTCTATGATGCCCGATAATGGTCTTGCCAACCTTGCGGGGGCGCTTATTAAAAACGGACATGATGTATTGATCCTTGATTACTGTATGGCTGATATCGTCAGGAGACTTATGCCTCAAAATATAAAAGACGATCTCACCAAACTGCTTCCTCTTTTAAAAGATGCGAAGGACCATAAACTCTTTGATGAATTTAAAACGATCAGCGCCGGAATGGAGGCGCACAGGGAGAAAGAAGTCCATAAAATCTATAAGGAGATTGAGGAGCAGATCGTCTTAAGAAAAGCGGATTTCATCGGTTTTAAACTCTGGATGGGAGACGGCTTTACCGACACCATCAGGATAGCCGAACTCATAAAAAGAGATCATCCCGAAATAAAAATATATGCCGGCGGCCCGCAGTCTCAAATGTATAAAGAGACCATCTATAATAAAACAAACGCATTTGACGCCATATGCTACGGTGAAGGTGAGGAGATTATCAGCCAGCTTGCCGATCACTCGTTAAAAAAGGCAAATTTAAAAGACATATCGAATATTATATATTCGGATAACGGAAAAATTATTACCAATCCGCTCAAGAGGATAGAAGAACTGGATAATATCGCATATCCCGTATATGACGCGGATGTTTATCCCGCCTGCGGCTCAAATGATAAAATAAAAATTTTCTCACTCGATGCCAGCCGTGGATGCCCGAATAACTGCGCCTTCTGCGTACATTCGTCTATCAGCGGACAAAAAATAAGAAATAAATCTGTCGACAGGATTTTTAATGAGATTAAATTCATTAAACAAAAGCATCATTCAAAAGCATTCAGATTCAGCGGGTCATATACACCGACGAAGATACTTCTTGATCTGTCAAGGCTGTTAATCGAAGAAAAAGTGGATATCATTTACACAGCCTTTTCAACGCTTCAGGATATGGATGCTCAAAGTATTCCGATTTTAAAAGCCGCCGGACTTTGCGCTTTGTATGTGGGTATTGAATCCGCGGATGAAAGAATATTAAAGGATGATTTTGAAAAGCGGTTTAATCCCGAGAGTGCCAGGGCCATTATTAAAAATCTGATTGATGCCGGCATATTCATGATTGCCAGCTTCATATATCCCGCGCCTTCTGAAAATGCCGAATCCACGGATAAAACAAAAAATTATATCCTTGAACTTTTTTCCGATCCGCAAAGAACATCGGTTACCATACATCATCCGGGCCTGCTGCCTCTTGGAAAATGGGCTGATCATCCGGAGAAATACGGTTTTGAAATTAATAATATGGAAGAATACAAAAATATCGGCATGACCTATAATATAAAACAATATCTTCCGCATTACTTGTGGGAAAAACTGCCTTTTAAATTATATGGTAAAGATCATGGCGAAATTTTGCTGGAGAGCGGCAAATTCATGAAAGAGATTGAGAATCACGGCGTTTTAACCATGCTTCTGGACGAAGCAGTATTGATGGCTCATTTTAATAATCAAAGCCCCATGGATTTTAAAAACCTGATGAAAAATATTTTTTTTACGGGAGATTATAAAAGCTTACATAACACGGTTATTGAAATTAACAAAAATTTAACTTGAAATTCCATATCCATTTCTTTCTGTTAATTTACCAAACCTTAACTCTTGCTTAGATGAAAATAACAACATGTAAGTATGGTCTGATAGAGAAAATGGTCGCCATGGTTGGAATAAAATATTTCAAAAGTAGTCCACTATCCGGCTGCTCATATTATAATCAACAATTAAAAAATTGCTCCAACTCTGATTTAACATGTGATACAGACCACGGTCAATGATAATGACCTGTGTGTTTTGAATCATGCATGTGGAATCGGAGGTATTTTCATTTTGAAAAACAACATCACAACACTCAATGAGTATGACGGGACAGCCCTGCTAAAACAGGGAGGCATACCTGTCGTTAACAGTATTTTGGTTAATAATGATCACGAGGCACAAGTCGCGGCCGCAAAGCTTGGCTATCCGGTAGCGCTAAAAATTTGTTCGGAGGCCGTGCCCCACAAGACCGACCGGGGTGGAGTCGCGCTCAATATTAAGGATAAGTCATCTCTTAGCAGGGCAGTTCAGGAGATGAGCCAAAAATTTTACGATGTTCCTCACGCGTTTCTGGTGCAGAAGATGGCCTTGCCGGGCACTGAACTGATCCTGGGGGCCAGACGCGACTGCGTGTTCGGGCCGGTGGTACTCGCGGGTATCGGCGGCATATTCACCGAGATTTTCCGTGATACGGCCATCGATCTTGCTCCGGTCGACAGTACAATCGCGCGCGAGATGCTGAGGCGCTTAAGAGGGGCCGCGCTAATCGATGGCTACCGCTCCGGCGAGGCTCTGGATATTGCCGCGATCGCAAACGCTATTTCGGCGCTCTCGAAGCTGATATCGGATAGGCCGGACATTCTCGAAATCGATATGAATCCCTTCATCGCCTATCCGGATGGGGCAGTGGCCGTAGACGCTCTGGTGCGGCTGGATAAAAGCCATGCCAGGTCAGCCAGGAGGCGTCCCGATCCCGCGACAGTAGCTCCATTTTTTGATCCTTCATCCATAGCGGTCATCGGCGCATCAAGAAGCGCTGGCAAAGGCGGCAACATTATTTTACGCAACTTGCAGAGGGCCGGTTTCAAGGGCGCCATTCATCCCATCAATCCGACGGTCAAAGAAATCCTGGGCATGCGCTCTTATCCTAAAGTGTGCGATGTGCAGACGCCGGTCGAATTGGCCATGATTGTGATTCCTAAAAGCGCGGTGCCGGATGCCCTGCAGGACTGCGAGGCCAAGGGCGTCACGAACATAATACTCAGCACAGGCGGTTATTCGGACGCAGGCGAGGCCGGAGCAGGAGAACAAAAAGTCATTATCGAACAGGCTCGTGCAGCGGGCATCAGAATCATGGGACCCAACAGCATCGGCACGCTCAACCCGTCGGCCGGCATGGCCACATCCATCGTAGGCCTTGAACCGATCAAAACAGGCGGTGTGTCAATCATCGGCCAGTCGGGAGTATTTTCTTCAGGCTGGGCGCGATGGATAGCCGACACGAAGCCCTTCGGCCTTGCCAAGGTGGCCTGTATCGGCAACAAGGGAGACATCAACGAAAGCGATCTTCTGGAATACCTGACGCAAGATTCAGCGACCTCAACCATCGGCATGTATCTGGAAGGGGTAATTGATGGGCGGCGCTTCATCAGGGCTGCCGACAAGGCCTGTAAAAGAAAACCGGTGGTGGTCATGAAAGCGGGACGCAGCGAGGCCGGAGCGGCTGCCATAGCTTCGCATACAGGGTCGCTTGCCGGATCGGACGCGGTATTCGACGCGGTCTGCCGCAGAACAGGCCTCGTGCGGACACACAATCCCGATGCGTTCTTCGATACGTTGTCCGCCTTTGAAAAGCTTCCACTGCCGCGGGGAAACCGCATGGGCGCGTTTTCTATTACGGGCATGGGCTGCGTCGCTGCCACTGATTCCGCGGAGGAATACGGCATTGTCCTGCCTTCCTTAAGCCCCGCAACTCTTAAGGGATTGGGAGAAGTAATGCCTTCATGGGCGCCGGTGCGAAATCCCATCGACACCTGGTCTGCCATCGAACAGCATGGTTCGAAAAAGACCGCGACCCATATGGCCCGGTGTCTGCTGGATCAAAAGGACATCGATGCTTTATTGATTATTTTAGTGCTCATGCCTGAGAGCATGTTCGACATCGCGGAAGCATTTGCCGATATTATCGGCAATCATCCCGATAAGCCGGTTTTCGCCAGCTACTATGGCGGCACGGCCAGGGAAATAGCCCACATCCACGAAGGATTTGCCGCCCTCGGCGTGCCATGTTATCCGACGCCGGAACGCGCCATGTTCGCATTCGGACGCATGGTGGAATACGCGCGGCACCGCGGCATCATCCGCAAACAACCTTAAATGATTAACGGGTATTTGTTTCTTTATGGAAAGCCCACGTGTCTCCAAGCGCTGTAGCTACACTCCCTATTATATCGTTCGATCCTGACATTTCTTTTTTCTCCTTCGACGTATATTATTAAAATCTGCACATATAAAAAGAACTATACCTCCTGGTAGCCAGACACAACCAAACATGAAACTCCCATCAATGTTAGATTGTATGGTTCCACGACCAACTATTTCTTTCTCGTTAACCCATAACTCAACAATAAGCTTATTGGTTTCCACAAATGGCAGAATGGGCTGATCATACCACAACACGGTCCCCTGCTTTCCCTGTATTTGTTGCCGTGTTTTTGCATCCCATATGCATGTATCACAGCCCTCCATAGCCGACCTGCAAGTGAACAATATTTCACCTTCTGGTGTTTTCAACCCAGTGCGGATACTACAGGCTTTTGTTCCGCTTTGAAAAAATATTATACCTGCTGTTTTCTGCAATTCGTCAGCAGGCGGAATTTTTGCTGTTATTGAATAATAACCAGGAATCCCAAAAGAGCATGCGAAAACAATTACTAGACATACTCTTGCAAAAGTCCAGTTGCCCAATACATAATCACGAAATTCCAGCTTATTTTTTTCACAATCCATCGCTTCTAAACCTCAATATGTTTTACAGTGTTTACAACTTGACTTTTTCTTAAATCAAAATGTTGCGATAGTTTCATTACCCTTCACAGGGGTCTTTTTGTATAGGCGTCCCCCCTATGTCCTTTCGCTCTCAATGATTTTTATAATGAACGGCTAACCATACGGTTTCCTGTTGAGCATCCGTACATTCCACACGATGTCTCCGGCGCCGGTCAATATGCAGGTAATCGCCGGGATTCAAAACCAGTATGCCCTCCTGATCCTCAAAACGCAGGCCGGCGCTTCCTTTTAGCAGGATTATCCATTCGTTTTCATCCTGATCATACCAGAAACCAGGAGGTGAACAATGACCACGGGAAACAATTCTTTCCACCCGGAAACAGGGTGTTTGCACAAGAGTATCAAAAAGTTCGTCCTTTATATTATCCGGTAAATTTTCAGGGATATCGGCAAAGAGATTTTTCATTTCTTTTTCCTCTTGATAACGTTTTTGGCAATGCTGATAAGAACTTTATGTCCTCACGATGGACTATAAAAAGTTCGTCATGATGTGTCAAGAAAAACTCATGCCGCTAAGATCAACCCGGAGCATGCTGATCAAGATTTTTCTTAATCCTGTTTTTTGAAGCTCTGGAGGTATTGCCGGCCGGCTGAAACTTAAGTCTCGGGCCGTAAGTATGTGAAAAATCAAGGGTAGAAATAAACTTGACTTTAGAGTTCATTTGCTTGTAAGAAAAGGGTGCTTGAAAAAGGCAAACCGCTCTGAAAAGGCGGGGCGCAAAGTTACGGCCTACGTCTATATAGATAAGGTGGCGGAACTGCCGGGCAACATCAGAAGTTCACTTCCGGCAATCCTGTCATAATACAAAATACTTAAATATAAGAAAAACATGTAAAAAGTAGTCTTGAAAAAGGCAAACCGCGTTGAAGGGGCGGGGCGCGAAGTTAACGATCCCAATAGACGTTTTAGTAAAATGAAGTAATTCTTAACGGAATGCAAAGGGAACTTGCTCGATGAGAAACAAGACCAAAGCCGTGCCTGAAAACAAAAAGCGGTTTAAAAATATAAAGAAAGAAATACCACCGCTAAAATCATCCTTGTCCGGGAAAAATAAAGACGAAAAAAAGAAAAATAAAGAAACGGGTAAAAGCAAATCCGGATCAAAAGATTCCGCTGTGCCAGGAAAGCGTGCAGCCGCGCCGCGAAATAGCGAAGATGCGGAAAAATATCAGAACATCCTTAGAAATATTCACGATGGGTGTTTTGAATTGGACCTGGCCGGCAACTTTACTTTTTTCAACGAGTCCGTAAGCCGAATTCTGGGTTATTCACAGGAAGAATTGATGGGAATGAATTACCGGCGCTATACGGATAAAGAAAACGCGAATAAAGTGTTTGAAGTTTATAACAAAGTATACCATGAAGGGGAACTCGCTAAAAGATTTAATTGGCAGGTTACGACAAAAGATAGCACGAAAAGATATATTGAAACATCAGTATCTTTACAAAAAGACACATCCGGCAAACCTTCAGGATTTATAGGAATTGTAAACGACATCACCGAACGCAAACACATTGAAGATTCATTACGCTTAAGTGAGGAAAAATATCGAACCATTCTTGAAAATATAGAAGAAGGCTATTTTGAGGTTGATCTAAACGGTAAATTTACTTTTATCAACGATACCGTGTGCAGAATCACAGGCTACACTAAAGATGAATTGATCGGCATGGACAACCGGCATTATACAGTGAAGGAAGATTTAAAAGAAGTTTTTCAGGCCTTTAACAAAGTTTACACCACAGGAGAACCCATAAAAGAATTATGCTGGCAGATCACAAACAAAGACGGATCTAAAAGATATATAGCCGGTTCCATATCGTTAATAAAAAATTTATCGCGAAAGCCAACGGGATTCAGAGGGATCGTCCGGGACACGACCGAGCGCAAGCTAAGCGAAGAATTGCTCAGAGAAAGCGAAAAAAGATACCGTCTTTTGGCCGACAACATCACCGAGCATATATGGATCATGGATTTGAACTTAAAAACGACCTATGTAAGTCCATCTGTGGAAAAAATATACGGATACACATCCGATGAGATGTCAAAAATCTCTTTTAAAAAAATACTCACGGCAGAATCTATGCGAAAGGTCATGGATTTATTTTTGACGGAAATGCCAAAAGCCGCGCAAAATCCGGCGCCTGTTCCCGATACCCGTCATTCATTGGAACTGGAAGCCCGCCACAAGGACGGTCATGTTGTGTGGATTGAGAATACCTTAAGTTTCATCCGTGATGAAAACGGGACGCCCGTATCCATCCTGGGTGAAACCCGAGACATAACCGAGCGCAAAAAGGCTGAGGAATTACTGAAAAAAAGCGAAGAAAAATACCGTCTCCTGGCAGATCATATGAAAGACCAGGTGTGGCTCATGGATATGAAACTAAACATTACCTATGTCAGCCCATCTGTAGAGAGATTAACCGGATATTCATCCGAAGAGATAAAGAAACTGCCTTTGAAAAAACTCCTCACCCCTGAATCTCTTGAAAAAGCGTTAGAGTTCACTTCCATTAGAATGCCAAAAGCCATGAAAGCATCTTCAAAAGATTTTGTATTTAGAACACAGGAACTGGAAATCGTACTTAAGGGAGGCCAAACGGTATGGGGAGAATGCTCGTTTAGTTTCATTAGAAACGATCAGGGAAAAGTGGTGTCCATCCTGGGTGAATCAAGGGATATAACCGACCGTAAGCTTGCGGAAGAAAAATTACATAAAGAGGAACAGCGCTTCAGGGCTTTGATAGAGCACTCTTCCGATATCATTGTTGTTCTTGATCCACAGGCAACCATAACATACATAAATCCGGCTATAGAACATTTTTTGGGATACAATCCTGAAGAAAGAATGGGCAAAAAGGGGAATGAGCTGGTTCATCCGGATGACATCAATCGTTTGGCTGAGTCTTACATTCTATTGCTCACTGATATAAACGCTCCTGTTCAATATTGGGAAATGCGTCTTCGTCACAAAAATGGAAAATGGCGAACGTTTGAAGCGGTGGGGAGCCACAGTGTCAAGAATGGTATCGTTGAATCCGTAATTGTCAACTACAGGGACATCACCGAACGTAAAAAAGCCGAAGACACACTCAGAGAAAGCGAAAAGAGATACCTGGAATTAAGCATCATTGACGACCTTACTCAATTATACAATTCCAGGTATTTTTACGCTCAGCTCGAAAAAGAAATAGAACGATCGAATCGCTATGAACAGCCGTTGACCATTTTGCTGCTGGATCTCGACAACTTTAAGATGTTCAACGACACATACGGTCATGTTGAGGGAGACTATGTATTATCACGCCTCGGCGAGGTGATCAAAAGATGCCTGCGTGAGACTGATTCCGCTTATCGTTACGGCGGTGAGGAATTTACGGTCATTCTGCCGATGACCACAAGCGAAGAGGGCCGTGTGACGGCCAAAAGAATCCAAACGGAATTAAGAAAAGAAGCTTTTGGCCCCGCGGGTCAGAGGGTTCATCTGACAGTGAGCACGGGTCTTTCGCAGTACAGGTTGAAGGAAGAGATGAAAGCGTTTGTTCACCGGGTAGACCAGCTCATGTACGATGCGAAAAAAAACGGGAAAGACAGAATTTGTTCCGGGTTATAACGCCGTGAACAGGTCAACAAGATCTGCCCGGAAGAAACGCGTTTATTCAATAAACGTTTTTAA
>Ga0187851_10001905_pt1 | contig 19148 bp, 18 predicted proteins | sample June2016WEW_6_10_FD_132997 | JGI IMG/M metagenome (GOLD analysis project Ga0187851, IMG submission 132997) | Peatland microbial communities from SPRUCE experiment site at the Marcell Experimental Forest, Minnesota, USA - June2016WEW_6_10 | ecosystem: Environmental > Terrestrial > Soil >...
CTGAGCTAGGGCAGGACGTAGCCGATCGGCTGGGGGAGTCAACGGGCGGCCGGCGCAGCAACGTCTAGCCGCGCCAGAACACGGGGCCCGCAGGGCATTTTCGCTGAGTCGCCGAGCTGGCCCAGGACCTCAGCGACTTGAGGGACCTGAGGGACCTGAGGGTGGCGGCTGGCCGGGATGCCAGTCAGCGGCGAGCATGCCTAGGATGACCAGGTCGGCGAATCGCCCATTGACCCAGGCCGCGCGGCGCAGGCTGCCTTCCGCCACAAATCCGGCCCGGGTCGCCACCGCGATCATGGCGGCGTTGTCGGCCAGCGTCTCGGCCTGGAGCCGCTGGAGCCCGAGAATGGCGAAGCCGTAACCGCAGAGCACCCGGACCGCATCCGTCCCCAGGCCGCGGCCACGGAACCCTGGCCGCAGGGAGATCCCCAGGTGAGCCGAGCGGTTATGCAGGTCGATGTCCCACATCAGCGCGTCACCGGCCAGTTCGCCACTGGCCAGGTGCACCACCGAGAAGGCGGCGGTGTCCTCGGCCGGGTCTTTCACCTGGAGCGGGGAGTAGGCCGCGCCAGCCGGGATCGGCCGCCAGGGCCGCGAATCGGACCGGACCCTGGTCGCCACATCGTCATACAGCTCGGCATGCAGGATCGGGACATCTCCGTCCTCCCGGGCCCGCAACCCGGCTACTTCTCCGCGCAGCATGCGACGTTCCTACAGGAGGCGGCGCCTGGGCAGCAACCTGAATCCGGCGCGGCGTGCCCGCGGAACCCGTGCCGGGATCTGCCGCATACCCTTGGTGGTCATGAGCCCCGACGGGTCGCCGCTGGCGGCCGCGGTCTCAGGGCTGGTGCGGAGTGACCCGCACGGCCCTGGCATCACCCGTGCCCGCAGCGGGGACCGCTTCCGGTATCTCGACCCGCCGGGGGCAGAGATCACGGACGAGGAGACGCTGCAGCGCATCCGGGCGCTCAGGATCCCGCCGGCCTGGGAGAACGTCTGGATCTCACCGGACCCGCTGGGCCACATCCAGGCCACGGGCCTGGACAGCCGGGGGCGGCTGCAGTACCTCTACCACCAGTTGTGGCGGCAGCAGCGGGACGCCCAGAAATTCGCGCACATGCTCCGGTTCGCCAGCGCGCTGCCTAACCTGCGGCACGCGGCCCAGCAGGACCTGAGGCGCCGGGGCCTGAAACGTGACCGGGTCGTCGCCGGCGTGGTCCGGCTGATCGACCTCGGCCTGTTCCGCATCGGCGGGGAGAGGTACGCCGAACTGGACCATCACTACGGCGTCACGACCCTCGAGAAGCGGCACGTACGGCTGACGCGCGACGGCGTCCTGTTCGACTACATCGCCAAGTGGGGCAAGGAGCGGACCATCTGTGTCACCGACCCGGTGGTTCAGCCCACCATCCGGGCCCTGGCCCAGAGCGACAACGGCCACGAGGCACTGTTCTGCTACACCCGCGACGACGACTGGCACCGCCTCCATTCCCGCGAGGTGGCCAACTACATAGCCACCCGGTCGGGCGGCCACTTCACGGCCAAGGAATTCCGGACCTGGAATGCCACCGTCCTGATGGCGCTGGTGCTGGCGAATGCGGGGCCCTCGGCGACCCAGACGAGCCGTCAGCGCGTCATCTCCGCCGGCGTCCGCGAGGTGGCGCGGGCGCTCGGGGACACCCCGGCGGTCGCCCGATCGTCCTACATCGATCCCCGCCTGATCGACCGCTACCAGGCGGAGGGACAACTATCTGAGATCCCCGCGCTGCCGACCGTGCTCCCGGCTTCCGCGGAGGCCGAGACCGCGATCGTCACGCTGCTGGCGTCCTGCGGCGACGGAATCGTCTCGGCCGGGAGCAGCGGGTAGGGCTTTCACTCGGTCGCAGCCGGGGATTACGTTGCAGGAAGACGAAGGACGGCCATCCACAGAAGAACTGTCCGGCCGGCCAGGAACGCGGGAGTCGAGATGCCGTGGTTTCCGGACTTCACCAGTGCCGCCGAGCTGGCGCGCAGGCAGACCCGCGCCTCAGGCCGGGCTGATCCGGTGGGGCAGTACTTCACCGCACTGAATCAAGGTGACGCCCACGCCCTGGAGACCGTGTGGCCTGGGGAGGTGGTAATCCACGACCCCCGCGCGGGCGAGATCCGCGGCCACAAGCAGGTGCGGCAGTTCGTCAGCCACAACAAGTCCTGGCTGGGCCAGCTGCACGCCCGTACCGAGAGGGTGGCCTCCACCGTCGCCGGCGGACGGGCCGTGGTGGAACTGCTGGCTCACCTGGCCCACGACGGGCAGGAAGTGGCCTGGCCGCTGGCGGTCGTCGCCGAATCACCAGACGACTGGTCGGTGGTTTTCCGCACCTACTGCAGCCAGTGGCCGGTCGACGGACGCCGTCACGTCAGGCCTCCCATACTCAAGGCCGGGCACGCCCACGTCGGCGACGTCGTCGGCCGCTACCAGGCCGCGCTAGACGCCGGTGACACCGAAGCGATAGTGGACACCTTCGCCCCCGGCGGGTACTACCGCGAGCCCATCGGCCCGAACTCCGCCCACCGTGGCTCCGCCGAACTTCGCTCGTTCTTCACCAGGAGGTTCAGCGCAGGCGGCGGTATCGGCCTCCAGCACTGCGCCGTGACCGACGATGGCGTGCGCTGCGCACTGGAATACAACTGCGTCCGCTGGGGCAGCCACGACCTGCTTCCCCAGGCAGGAATCGGGGTCTACGAGCGCGGCCCGGACGGGCTGCTGGCCGCGGCCCGCATCTATGACGACGTCGAAGCACCCATCGGGCACCCCTGAACTGGATCAGCGGCCGGCGATCTGGCCGCCGTCGATGTGCAGGATCTCGCCGGTGATGAAGGGCGATGACTCCAGGTAGAGGATGCCGTCGACGATGTCGCTGACCTGGCCCACATGGCCGATGGGGGGGAGGCGCGGCCCGAGGTCGGTATAGCTGTCCGGCGGGTGCATCGGCGTCTGGATGATGCCCGGCGAGACAGCGTTGACCCGGATGCCGCGGGACGCGTATTCGACGGCCAGCGACCTGGTGGCTGAGGCGAGGCCGCCCTTGGTGAGGGCAGTCAGGACGGATGGGGTACTGGAGTCGGCGTAGTCCGCCAGGGTGGTGGTGATGTTGACCACGTGGCCGCCGCCTTGCTTGAGCATCTCGGCGACGGCGCGCTGAGTCAGCCAGAAGAACCCGGTGAGGTTGACCCCGACCACAGCGGCGTAGTCCTCCGCCGTGTAGGCGGTGAATGGCTTGGAGATGAAGACGCCCGCGTTGTTGATGAGGGTGTCGATACGCCCGAAGCGATCCAGTGCCCCCCTGATGATCCGGTCCGTCGTGGCGGCCTCGGACACATCGCCGTCGACGGTGAGCACGGCTGGATCCGTGGCGGGCCTTATTGTCCGCGACGTGGCCACGACCGCCCAGTCACGGCGCCGGTATTCCGCGACGAGGCCGGCGCCGATGCCCTGGGAACCTCCGGTGATGATGGCCACCTTGCGGTCCTGTTCGTTCACGGCTGTGTCCCCTGGTTGCCGGTGAGGGCCGGGTCGCTGGGGTGCGGGCTCAGCGGCGTTGTCTGCACGCTCATCCAGGCATCCAGCGGCAGGGAGGCGAGGATCGCCTGCATCGCGGCGCTGTCGTCGGCCCGCCACAGGCCCAGCGTCCGTCCCTGGCCCGGGAGCTTCCAGAGCCGCTCGAGGTGCCCCTCCCCGGCCAGTTCACGCGCGCGTTCCGCCTCCCGCGCCTCGGTGTCCGCAACGGCCACGGCAGGAGTGCCTTCGGGGATGTGGATGGTGAAAGTGGTCAGGAACTCCACTCGTTCGTCCCCCGCTGCTGGCGCTCCAGGCGGCCCGGCCCCCGGGGCGGGGTCGTTCGGGGCGGGGTCGTTCGGGGCGGGGTCGTTCGGGTGCGGCGAGAGCGGCGTGACCTCATCGGTGCGCCATATGCGCAGTGGCATCGAGGTGAGCACACTCTCCAGCTCAGCGCCGTCGGCGGCGGCGAACAGGCCGAGCGTGCGCCACTCGCCCGGCTCCAGCGGCGGGCGCCACAGGCGCAGCAGGTGCCGTTGCGCGGCGAGTTCGCGGGAGCGCGCCGCCTCGCGGGCGCGGATATCTCCGACGGCTGCCCCTGAGGTGCCGTCCGGGACCTGGGTTGTCATGGTGACGAGATACTCCATGCTCAGCCCCTCTTTATCCTCCGGCCACTCATTATTCATCGGCCGGCCGGGCTGGTCATCTGCGGGCTGGGCCGGGGATCAGAGGGCGCCCTGAAGGCGCACGTCGGCCCGGGCCCGGCGATGCGGCCGGCGCTGACGTTATTTCTGTTACAGCAATTCCCTGGCCTCTAAAATTTATCGGGTTTCTCTTCACCGAAGAGCGGGCAATTCCGGGGCAATCGCTCATCCACTTCTGGACTTAGGCGATTGGCCGGGCGAGTCTTGATCTAGGACCAGCCCCGGTGGCACGAGACCCACCGCGGTGGCCCCGGCGCGGACTGCTGACATCCAGGGGGATAGGAGCTGAGATCGTGGACATGAGCCTCGAGGTTGTGGTGGTAACGGTCTTCGACGTGGGCCGAGCCAGCCAGGCCAGCCCGGGAGCGAGCGCATGAACAGCGATTACGACGTCATCGTCGTGGGCGGCGGCTCGCCGGGCGAGCATTGTGCGGGTGAGCTGGCCGACGGTGGCCTGCGGGTGGCGCTGGTCGAGCGGGACCTGGTCGGGGGCGAGTGCTCCTACTGGGCGTGCATCCCGTCCAAGACCCTGCTGCGCCCCGGCGAGGCGGCGCACGACGCGCGAGAGGCGGCGGCCAGCGCGCAGGTGGACGTTCAAGCGGCGCTCGCCTACCGCGACTTCATGGTCTCGGGTTACTCCGACGCCGGCCAGGAGCGCTGGCTGGCGGGCAAGGGAATCGACCTGCTGCGCGGCCGCGGCAAGCTCGCCGGGCCGGGCGTGGTCGAGGTCGCTGGCGTGCGCTACACCGCCAGGGATGTCGTCGTGGCGACCGGCTCCGATCCGGTCGTGCCGCCCCTCCCGGGCCTGCGCGAACTCCAGGGCATCTGGAGTAACCGCGAGGTGACCGGCATGAAGGCGGTCCCGCGCCGCCTGCTCATCCTCGGCGGCGGCCCGGTCGGCGCAGAGATGGCCCAGGCCGTGCGGCGCCTGGGCGGCGAGGTCGCCCTCACCGAGGGCGCCAGGCACGTGCTCGCCCGCGAGCCTGCGCCGCTGGGCGAGGCACTCGGCGAGGTCCTGCACGCCGATGGCATCGAGCTGTTCCTGGGCGTCAAAGCAACTGAGGCGCGGCGCGACGGCGACGACTACCTCCTGGTCCTCGACAACGGCCACGAGCTGCGCGGCGACCACCTGCTCGTCGCCACCGGCCGGCGCCCGCGTACCAGCGGGCTCGGCCTGGAAACGGTTGGCGTCACGGCCGGCCCGCACGGTATCCCGGTCGACGCTCACCTGCGGGCCGGTGAGCGGCTGTGGGCCGTAGGCGACGTCACCGGCGTGCGGCTGCTGACCCACGTCGGCAAGTACCAGGGCGAGGTCGCCGCTGCCAACATCCTCGGCGAATCCCGCGAGGCCAGCTACGAGGCCATCCCGGACGTGGTCTACACCGACCCGCAAGCGGCGTCGGTGGGGAGCACAGAGGCAGCTTTCAGCGCCACCATCCCGGTGTCCGACGTGGCCAAGACGGCTACGTACACCCACCGTTATGCGGAGTCCAACGGCTTCCTGACCCTGCTCAGCGACGGCGAGCGGCTGACCGGTGCGTACGCACTCGGCCCCGAGGCCGGGGAGTGGCTGCAGCAGGCCACCCTGGCCATCCGGGCCCGCGTGCCACTCGGGGTGCTGCGCGATGTCATCCAGCCCTTCCCCACCTTCTCCGAGATCTACGTCGCCGCGCTGAAAGCGCTCCATGGACAGATCACGGCCACCCGCCAGCCGGCGGTACCCAGCGCAGGAGCTTCGGGCTGATTTCCCGGCAGGACGCGCCGCAGGAGGCGTCGCTATGGATCTTCCGGGCAGCAGAGCCGGCAAATCGCAATCCGCGAGTCCTCAGACCGCTGTCCCGGCAGAAGGCCCGGCCGCACCGACGACGGTTTCCCGCGCTGATCGCGTGCCCCTGCTCGCGTGGGTAATCGGCGCCGTCTTCGTCTTGGCCGAGCTCGCCGTCAGCGGCCGGTACGGCTTCCTGCAAGACGAGCTGTACTTCATCGTGGCCGGGCATCACCTCGCCTTCGGCTACGTCGATCAGCCACCGCTCGCCCCCCTGCTCACCCGGATCACCGGCATACTCGGCGTCAACCCGACCGCGATCCGGATCATCCCGGCGCTGGCCGGCGGAGCGGTGGTGGTCATGACGGTGAGGCTCGCGGCGCTGTTCGGCGCGGGCCGGTTCGGCCGGGTGCTCGCCGCCCTCATCATGGCGTGCGCTCCCGTCCTCCTCGGCGCTGTGCACATCGGCAACACCACGCCGCTGGACCTGCTCGCCTGGACGACCATCCTCCTGTGCGTCACCACGGCGCTGCTGCGCCAGCGGCCGCGCTGGTGGCTGGGTGCCGGGGTCGCGGCCGGCCTCGGGCTCGAGGCCGACAACCTGGTCGTCTTGCTGCTGATCTGCCTCGCTGTTGGCCTCCTCGCCTCGGCCCAGCGCGCTGTGCTGCGGACAAGATGGCCATGGCTCGGCTCCGCCATCGCCGCGGTGATCTGGGGGCCGAACCTCATCTGGCAGGCCACGCACGGGTGGCCGCAGCTGGCCATGTCCGCCGCGCTGCACCGGCAGAACACTTCGCCGGCCGATTACGCTGGCGCGCTGCCCGCCCAGCTCCTTTACCTGGGCCTGCTGGTGACACCGCTCATCGTCGCGGGCTTCGTCGCCCTCTGGCGAACCCCCGAGCTGCGGTTCCTGGCCATCACCGCCACCCTCGTCCTCGTCTACGTGCTGGCCTGGATACCGGGCAAGGTGTATTACGCCGACGGAGTGGCACCGGCGGTGCTGGCCGCGGGCGCCCTCGCGGCCGAGCGCTGGATCGCCCGCGCCCGCCGGCCGCGGGTCCGGCGATGGCCGGTGGTCGCCGCATGCCTCGTCGGCGTGGTCGTGGCCCTGCCCAGCCTGCTGCCCATACTCCCGGTCAGTGACGTCCACGACCTGCCGGTTTCTTCTCAGCAGAGTTCCCTCGGGGACACCATCGGGTGGCCCCAGCTCACCAGTGCGGTCGCGGCGCAGGACGCGGCCCTGGCGCGGGCCGGCCAACCACCCACCTCGATCTTCACCGGAGCCTACGCAGAAGCCGGCGCGCTTGACGTCCTCGGCTCGGCCGACCACCTGCCGCCCGTGCTGTCCGGCCACAACAGTTACTGGATGTGGGGACCCGGCCGGGCCTCCGACCGCAGCGTGCTCGTGGTCGACGCGCTCGGCCAGCTGCGGCCCTACTTCACCAGCTGCCGCCTGCTCACCACCCACTACGCGCCATACCACGTGAACAACGACTGGACTGACCTGCAGATCGGCGTCTGCACAGGACCGCACGCAAGCTGGCGCACGCTGTGGCCGCACCTTAAGCACTACGACTGACGTCGCGCCTCCATCAGGCCCGGCGTCGCGCCTCCATCAGGCGCAGGATGAGCGGGGTGAAGATCAGCTGCATGGCCAGCTCCATCTTCCCGCCTGGGATGACGATGATGTTTGGCCGTGACATGAACGAGTCGTGAAGCATCGACAGCAGGTAGGGAAAGTCGATGCCTTTCGGCTTGGCGAACCGGATGACGACAAAGCTTTCGTCGGCGCTCGGGATGTGCCGGGCGATGAACGGATTCGACGTGTCCACCGTCGGGACGCGCTGGAAGTTCACGTGCGTGCGGGAGAACTGGGGGCAGATGTATTTCACATAGTCCGGCATGCGCCGCAGCACGGTCCCGACCACGTCCTCGCTGCTGTAGCCTCGCGCGCCCTTGTCGCGATGAAGCTTCTGGATCCACTCGAGGTTGATGATCGGGACCACCCCGACCAGCAGGTCAGCGTGCTGGGCGACATCCGCCTTTTCGGTGACCGCGGCACCGTGCAGCCCCTCGTAGTAGAGCAGTTCGCTGCCGGGATCGACATCTGCCCAGGGCGTGAAGGTCCCGGGCTGCTGACCGAAGGGCTTGGCCTCCTGCCCGTCGTGCAGGTACTTGCGGACCTTGCCGCTGCCGTCCTCGCCGTACTGGCGAAACAGGGTCGCAAGCTCTTCGAGCAGGTTCGCCTCGGGTGAGAAATGGCAGAACTCGTGGTTGCCTTCCTCATCCGCGGCCGCCGTGGCGGCCTTCATCTGCTCCCGGTCGTATCGGTGGAACGAGTCGCCCTCGACGATCGTCGCTTTGATCTGCTCACGCAGGAAAATGTGCTGGAAGGTTCTGGTCACCGAGGTTGTGCCCGCGCCGGACGAGCCCGTAATGACAACGATCGGGTGCTTAGGTGACAACAGTCCTCCTGCAGTCAGGGGATCCGGAACAGGGAGCGGCTGTTGAAGAGCGAGTCGTCGAAGGCCGACCCCCGTCCGCTGGCCTGGTCGCCGTGATAGCGCTCGATCCGCTCGACCTCGTTCTTTGATCCAAATATCAGCGGCACGCGCTGGTGCAAGCTCTCGGGCTGGAAGTCCATGACCCGCTCGCGTCCTGTGCTGGCGAGGCCGCCGGCCTGCTCGACGATGAAGGAGATCGGATTGCACTCATAGAGGAGCCGCAGCCGCCCTGGCTGCGCTGGTTCCTTGCTGTCCCTGGGGTACAGGAAGACACCGCCGCGGGTAAGGATGCGGTAGGTCTCCGCCACCAGCGAGGCGATCCAGCGCATGTTGAAGTCCCGGCCCCGCCGTCCGGTGCTGCCCGCCAGGCATTCGGAGATGTAGCGGCGCACCGGCGGTTCCCAGAAGCGCTCGTTGGAGGCGTTGATCGCGAACTCTCCGCAGTCCTCGGGGATGCGCAGCTGAGGATGAGTGAGCACGAACGCCCCGATGTCGCGATCAAGCGTGAATCCGTCGACGCCGTCGCCGGTGGTGAGGATCAGCATGGTGGACGGCCCGTACAAGGCGAAGCCCGCACACACCTGAGCGGCGCCCGGCTGCAGGAAGTGCCCGGCCCGCGGCTCCGCTCCCGGGTCGGGGCTGCGCAGGATCGAGAAGATCGTGCCCACCGAGATGTTGGCGTCAATGTTGCTCGAGCCGTCCAGCGGGTCGAACACCAGCAGGTACTTCCCGCGCCGTCCGGCTGGCAGGACAGGGCAGATGTCTTCCATCTCCTCTGACGCCATCGCGGCCAGGTGCCCGGTCCATTCCGTCTCACCGATCATCACGTCGTTGCTGATGAGGTCCAGCTTTTTCTGCACCTCGCCCTGAACGTTCTGCACGCCTTCGCTGCCCAGCGTGCCGGCCAGCGCGCCGCGGCTGACCTGGTTGCCGATGATCTTGACGGCCGTCGCGACCGCATTCAGAAGTCCGGAGAAGTCACCTGTCGAACCGGGATGGCGGTGTTCGGACTCGATGGTGTAACGGGTCAGGGTCTTGCGTTCTTCACGCATAGCTGCTCAGGCCCCCGCCACCGCTGTGACCGGGCCCTTCGCCGCCTCGCTGGCGCGTCGGCAGTTCGCTGCCGTTACCGGGTGCCACGGGCACGATGGCCACCTTGTCCAGTCCCAGCAAGGCCGACCTCCTATTCAGGCCACGGTCGTGACCTCCGTCTCGAAGGCGCGTCCCTCCGAGCATGCGCCAGGCCAGGGACGCGGGCTAGTGCCAATGGCCAGCCAGGCGGGGGACCTTATGCCCGTGCCTGGCCACCGCCACCTGCCGCACTTCCCCGGAACTTGAGGCTCAGGATATGAGCCAGGCGTTACCGGAGGTCCGGCAGTACCTCGGCCCACTGCCGACCTTCCAGCAGGCGTCGGCCTGGGTTCTGAACCTCCAGGACGCCCTGGACCGCTCGCTGGAATACGGCTTCGCCGTCATGGCCCAGTGATCACCGTGTATCACTCGAGAGGCGCTGTTGCCGTACTTTTCTGGGTACGCCAAACACACCTGCGACCTCGGCGTGCGCCCGAGCACCTCCAGGCGGCGACCTAAACCCGTGTGAGCAGTCGAAGCCGACCAACTGTTGCGTACTCGGAGTTAACCGACGTCCAAGTGTTGACCAGCGCGTCGCAGGAGGACGCGGGTGTCACACGTCAGAGAGGACGGACGTTCTCCGCCTGCGGTCCTTTTTGTCCCTGGGTCGTTTCGAATTCGACCTTCTGGTTCTCATCCAGCGACCGGTAGCCGGTGCTCGCGATCGCGGAGAAGTGGACGAACACGTCCGCCGTCCCGTCATCGGGGGCGATGAAACCAAAGCCCTTATCGGCGTTGAACCACTTCACTGTGCCTGTTGCCATCAGTTCAAGTCCCTTATCGAATGCCATGGCGCGACCTCATCGCACCAGCCGCGATCCTATCGGTCCGGGCTCCGGAACCGGAACCCGGCCCCGGCTGACCCTCTGCCGAAGCGGCATGGTGGGCCACAGCCAGTCGGTCCGAGCCAGATCCCGTCGGGGACCCATTCTCCTGAATCATGGGGGACTCGGCACCCCTGGCTGGGCTGACGACCGGGTGCCGATAAGCTCGATCAGCCCGAGAACCACCAGCAGGATGACCGCGATCACAATGACGACGGCGGCGGTGGGCTGGCCCCAGAACACGAAGACCAGCGCAGCCAGAGCCACGGCGGAGATTCGCAAGAGTTTGCGGTGCGCGTAGGTCCAGGTACCCACCGGGCCGGTACGCAGGCCATGACGTTCGCCACCGTGGCGGATCCAGCCCAGTCCGTGCGCGAAAGCCCCCCGGACCCGGACCGCAGCCACCGACGGTCCTATCAGGAACCCGCCGGCCGCGACGACCAAGCCCAGCACCAGGACCGTGCGCAGACCTTCCTTGATGAACCGGACCAGCGTGTCGAACAACGCGGCCGCGGCGTCGGCGGGCAGCTTGCTACTGGGCACGCTGTCCAGGTAGATGCCGCGGAAGATGACCAGGCCGGCGGCGAGCACCAGCATCGACGCCGCGAGGCCCAGGCCAGCACCGATCAGCGCGCGGCGGCGGCCGCGGGCGAGGTACACGCCGAGGGCCATCAGCAGCAGTGTAAGTATCGGCAGCACGATCTTTAGGTCGTTGATCAGCCGGTAGCCCGCCTGTGCCTTCACCAGGTACTTGGCCGAGAACAGGGTCAGCGTCGGGTTGACCGCCGGGATCTTGCTGACGAGGCCGAAGCCGCGCTTGACCAGGTCCTGCTTGACGATGTCGATGAACGGGCCCAGGCTCAGGACGACCTGGCCGTTCTTGACGCTGACTGAGCTGCTGCCCTGGCCCGAGAGCGCCTTCACCAGTTCCTGGTGGACAAGGGTATTGGCCTGGACCCAGGCCCGGGCGAACCGCGGGCCCGTCACGATCTTGTGGACCTCGCCGTGAATGGATCCGGCGACCCCGCTGGCGATCGAGGGGGCCACCGACTTAAGCAGCGCACTGACCCTGGGAAGTCCGCGGCTCGACAGCGCGGCCTCGGCTTGACCGGCGTAACCTGTCACGTTGAGCTTGGTGGTGATCTCGGCCGTGATCTTGCCGGTCAGGGCATTCTGGATCGCCGGATCATGGACCAGCGGCTCCATGGTCGCCACAAAGCGGCCAGTATTGCTGATCTCGTTAGCCGCCCACACGGCCAGCACCGAGACCGGGGCGAGCACGCACCCGAGCACGATGAGGATCGCGGCCACCGGCGTCCGCCACCCGAGGCGCCGACGCCGGGCCGGCCCCGCGCGCTGTCCGCCTGGTTCATCCTTCTGGCTGGAGACGGGAGCTGTGCCTGCAGGCCCCGGGTCGCTGCCGGTATGAGACAGGGCTACCTCCCGCCGACTCCCCGCGGCAAACCTGCCCGCTGCCGCTGCCATCGCGTCACAAACGCCGACCGACGCTGCGTCCACCTTTCGCGATCCCACCAGGACTGGGCTCACCCCGCACGGGTGAGTCCCGCGACGTTCGAGTCATTCTGCGGTCGCGTCGTAGGTGACCGGCGTACCGGGCTTCAGCGGGAGGCGGCCGGAACCCGGCGGTGCATCCGGCCGCCGACGTCGATTCCCATGACGGCACCGCTGTCGTCGCGGGTGAAGAAGCCGCGTAGCCCTTTCATGCCGCCGTCGGTGATGATGTACTCGTCGCCGTCGCCGGGCAGCAGGCCGATTTCTTCCCGCGGGTAGCCGGGGGGCAGCTCCTCGTCGGCCGCCGCCCGGATCTCCGGCTTGATGTCGACCGCGAGCGTCAGCAGTGCCCCATCAGTGGCGATGCTGAGGTCCATGGCGTCGTTCTCGTAGTGCCCGGCGACCTCCTGGGCCCGCGCGTGGTCATAGGGAAGCGGCTGCGCGTCCCGGTCGGTCACCCCCAGGTAGGTCTGCAGTGCCCAGCGCACGACGGCCTGGTTGCAGGCGATGCCGTCCGGGCCGGCGTTGGAGAATGAGACGACGGCGAAGTTCCGTCCGGGCACGGTCAGCAGCTCGGCGAACTGGCCGTTCGCGGACCCGCGGTGCCCGACGGTGGCGACACCGTCCACGTCGCGCAGGAACCAGCCGATGCCGATGGCGTCGCCGAGGTTGCTGCCCCGCAGCACGGCGGTCGGCTCCTGCATCCGGTGCAGCAACCCGGTGGGCAGGACCTGGGTGCCGCCTTGCGCACTGCCGTCACCGAGATGAAACCGGGCCCAGCGCAAGAGGTCGGCCACGGAGGACGCGAGGCCCGCGCCCGGGTTACGGTAGCGCGGGCCTCTCCACAGTCGCGCGACGGACAACGCTCCGTCCTCACCCCGGTTGTGCCCCACGCAGAACCGCCGGGTGAGGACATCGCCGACTGCGAAGAAGCTGTTCGACAGGCTCAGCGGCTCGAGTACGAGCGAGGCAACGGCCTTTTCGTAGGGCATGCCGAGAACCTTCTCGATGACCCGCCCCAGCAGGCTGTAGCCCGCCTGGCTGTAGGAGGCCCGGGTGCCTGGCGGCGCGACCAGTTCCAGCCCGGCCAGCTTCGGCACGAAGCTGGCCAGGGCGTCATCTCCCTCGCCGGTGTCGGTGAGAATGTCCCAGCCCAGGCCAGAGGTGTGGTTGAGCAGGTTCATCACGGTGACTTCCGCCGCGGTCCGCTCATCGGCAAGCACGAGTTCGGGAACATACCGCCGCACCGGCGCGTCCAGCGCGACCTGCCCCGCCTCGGCCAGGCGCATCAGCGCGGTCGCCGTATACGTCTTGGTGACCGAGCCCAGCAGGTACAGCGTGTCCCGGTCAACAGGCAGAGGATTGTCCACGCTGGTGATGCCCTGACACGCGTAATCCTCCCGGCCGTCCGCCAACACCCCGCCAGCAACACCGGGAATGCCGAACTTCGCGGCCGCCGCCTCGACGCAGTCAGCCAGCGTGTCAGGTGACATCTCATTCCCTTCCGCTTTCTTCGCGCAGGACGCCCTGGCCGCGGTGGCCCCCCGCAGCGGCTTGCACTGTGTTCAAGCGGAACGATACAACCTGACTTGAACACTGTGCAAGTAGATTCTTGAACGGTGTTCAAGCCCCCGCTACCCTGAGGCGCATGCCGCGCGACACGCTGACCCGCGACCAAATCGTCATCGCTGCTATCGGCCTGCTGGACGCCGAAGGCCTGGAAGGCCTGAACATGCGCGCCCTGGGCACCTGGCTGGGCTCGGCGGCCACCGCGGTCTACTGGCACGTGGGCAGCAAGGACAACCTCATCGCCCTCGCCGCCGACCAGGTCTGGAGCGAGATCACGCTGCCCGATGCTGCCGCGGCCGGCTGGCGGGCTGCAGCCACCGCGATGGCTGCGGGCCTCCACGCGATGCTCACCCGCCACCCCTGGCTGGTGCAGGCCTTCGGCACCCAGGTATTTTCCGGCACCGGCAAGGCCCGCTACACCGACCACAGCCTCGCCATCTACGAGGCGGCCGGATTCGCCGCCGCCCAAGCCGACCAGGCGGCGGCCACCGTCTTCACCTACGTACTCGGCAACGCCCTCGGCCCAGCCGCCGCAGCCACGCTCACCAGGAAGCTCAGCCGCGACGGCGGCAACGCTCACGAGCTCATGCGCGCCAGCATGGCCAAGGCCAGCGAGATCGCGGCGCAGTTCCCGCGACTGCGCGCCCGCCTCGGAACACCCGCCGCGGCCTACGCCGCGGCACCCGGCAACAGTTTCGAATTCGGCATCCAAGTTATCCTCGACGGCCTGGAGGCCCAGCTCACCGCCTGCCGTCGGCCAGCCGGCCAGAACCCGCAAGCCACCTCGCCACGGCCCAAAACCACTCGACAGCCCCGGGCTGGCCTTACGAAGAAGAACACGGTTACCTGATAGGAATCAGTGTCGCGCACCACGCCTGGGCGATGTGCGTGCAGCCCGCGGCTCGCTGGCGCCGGTCACCCGCCGGCCCTGAATCTGCTTTGGAGTTAACGGAAGAGGGCGCTGTAGGCGTTGAGGGCGGGCTGGCCGCCGAGGTGGGCGTACAGGACGGTGGAGCCGGAACTGATCTGGCCGGTGCGGACGAGGTCGATTAGCCCGGCCATGGACTTGCCCTCGTAGACGGGATCGATGATCATGCCTTCGAGACGGCCGGTGAGCCGGATCGCGTCGAGCGTGGATCGCACCGGGATGCCGTAGTAGTCCCCGGCCCAGCCGGGCAGCACTGTGATCTCGTCCTCGCGCAGATCGCGGCCCAGGCCGATCAGTTCCGCGGTGGCGCGCGCGATCTTCGCTACCTGGGCCCGGGTTTCGTCCAGCTTCGCTGACGCGTCGATGCCGATCACCCGTCGCGGGCGGTCCTGCCCGGCGAACCCCGCGATCATCCCAGCCTGAGTCGACCCGGTGACGCTGCACACGATGATGGTGTCGAAGAAGATCCCCAGGCCGCTTTCCTGTTGCTGGACTTCGCAGGCCCAGTTCGCGAAGCCCAGGCCGCCGAGCCGGTGGTCGGAGGCTCCAGCCGGGATGGGGTACGGTGTCCCGCCGGCGGCGCGGACCTCATCCAGCGCCTGCTCCCAGCTGGATTTGACGCCGATCCCGAACTCCGCTTCGACAACCCGCACGTCGGCGCCCATGATCCGAGACAGCAGGATGTTGCCGACCCGGTCGTTGAGCGGGTCCGGCCAGTCGACCCAGCTTTCCTGTACCAGCACGGCCTTGAGGCCCAGACGGGCCGCGACCGCGGCAACCTGCCGGGTGTGGTTGGACTGCACCCCGCCGATCGACACCAGCGTGTCCGCCCCCTGCGCGAGCGCGTCTGGCACGAGGTACTCCAGCTTGCGGACCTTGTTGCCACCGAAGGCGAGCCCGGAGTTGCAGTCCTCCCGCTTCGCCCAGATGGTTGCTCCGAGATGTTCCGACAGCCGATCCAGTGGATGCACCGGACTCAGGCCGAACATCAGCGGATAACGCGGGAAATCATTCAGCGGCATCCGGCCTCCTCACGCCGCAGGGGCGCTCATGTGAAGGATGCGTCAGAATTCTGTGTCATCGCCGAAAAGGCTAGAGATCCATCATGCCGGCGGCAAGCTCCGCAGACGCCGTTCCTGACCCGTTCTTGCGCAATCCTGAGAGGTGGGTGCGGCGCGGGCAGGCGTGAAGATCGCCAGAAGGCTAGGCTGGTGGCAGCACCGCGGGCTCGTCCCGCACCCTGCTTTGAGCGCACGGCGCGGTCGTGCGTATCCTCCGGCGTAGCAGGCTTCCACCGCCAGCGTTAGGCGCCTTCATCGTGAACGAACGTAGCGGGGATGCGCCTCATGGCGAGAAGGGCCCGGTCACGATCTTCGGCCCGGACTTCCCGTTCCCGTTCGACGACTGGATCGCGCACCCGGCCGGTCTCGGCTCCATCCCGGCCGGGCATCACGGCGAAGAGGTCGCCATCGTCGGTGCTGGTATCTCCGGCCTGGTCGCTGCCTACGAGCTGATGAGGCTCGGTGTCAAGCCGGTGGTCTACGAGGCCTCACAGATGGGCGGGCGGTTGCGTTCGCAGGCCTTCGAGGGAGCCGAGGGCGTGGTCGCGGAACTCGGCGGGATGCGTTTCCCGGTGTCGTCGAGGTCCTTCTACCACTACGTTGACATGCTGGGCCTACAGAGCCGGCCGTTCCCCAACCCGCTGACCGAGGCCGCCGGCAGCACGGTCATCAACCTCGAGGGCGTCACGCATTATGCGCACACGCTAGACGACCTTCCCCCGCTGTTCACCGAGGTCGCCGACGCATGGGCGCAGGCTCTGGAGGATGTGCACTTCACCAGCATCCAGAACGCGATCCGGGCGCGCGACGTCACTACGCTGAAGTCGCTGTGGAACGATCTCGTGCCCCGCTGGGACGACCGTACGTTCTATGACTTCGTCGCGAGCTCGAAGGCGTTCTCCTCGCTGTCGTTTCACCACCGCGAGGTCTTCGGCAATGTGGGGTTCGGCACCGGCGGCTGGGACTCCGACTATCCAAACTCGATGCTGGAAATCTTCCGGGTCGTGATGACCAACTGCGACGAGAACCAGCGCCTGGTGGTCGGCGGCGTCGAACAAGTTCCCCGCGGGATCTGGCGCCACCCTGCGTCCGATATCGCCCACTGGCCGCCCGGCACCTCGCTGGCCTCGCTGCACTCCGGCGCACCCAGGGCCGGTGTCGCGCGGATCGCGCGCGACTGCGATGGCCGGTTCGCGGTCACCGACGCCTGGGGGCATACCCGCCGGCACGCGGCGGTGCTGGCGACGTGCCAGAGTTGGCTGCTCACTACGCAGATCGAATGCGATGAGGGGCTGTTCTCCCCGAAAATATGGACGGCCCTCGACCGGACGCGCTACATGCAGTCCTCCAAGACTTTCGTGATGGTCGACCGGCCGTTCTGGAAGGACACAGACCCGCGCACTGGCCGTGACGTCATGAGCATGACGCTGACCGACCGGCTGACCCGTGGCACCTATCTGTTCGACAACGGTGACAACCAGCCGGGCGTGATCTGCCTGACGTACTCCTGGATGAGCGACGCGCTGAAGATGCTCCCCGAGCCGGTCGACCGCCGGGTCCGGCTCGCGCTCAACGCCCTGAGCAAGATCTATCCAGATGTCGACATCGCCAGCCACATCATCGGAGACCCGATCACCGTGTCCTGGGAGGCCGACCGGCACTTCCTGGGCGCGTTCAAGGGAGCGCTGCCCGGGCACTACCGTTACAACCAGCGCATGTACGCCCATTTCATGCAAGATCGGTTGCCGCCGGAACAGCAGGGCATCTTCATGGCCGGAGATGACGTCTCCTGGACACCCGCGTGGGTCGAGGGCGCAGTCCAGACCTCGCTGAACGCGGTCTGGGGCATCATGCATCACTTCGGCGGCCAAGCCCACCCTGACAACCCCGGACCGGGGGACGTGTTCGCCGACATCGGGCCGATCGAGCTGCCCGGCTGAGCCGAAAGCGAGGCGGAGCCAGCTGTCGCGCTTACCGTCTGGGGGCACCTTCACGAGCCGCATCCAGCGGATGGAGGGCTCCTGGGTAGTGTTCTTCACCCTGGGCTGTTGCCGGGCTCGGCAAGGCCCGGTGGCTGCTGCTGCCATCAGGCGGGAGCAAGAGGACTGATCGTGATCGGCTGCCCGGTTGCATGGCCGGGGGCAGGGGAGGTGTCATGGCGGTATCGCTTGATGTGGTTGCGTTGGACAAGCCGGAGGACGTGAACGTCATCGTCGGCCAGGCGCATTTCATCAAGACGGTCGAGGATCTGCACGAGGCGCTGGCCGGGGTGAGCCCGCATCTTCGCTTCGGCATCGCGTTCTGCGAGGCGTCAGGCGACCGCCTGATCCGCAGGTCGGGGAACGACCCGGAGCTGACCCGCCTCGCGGTGGCCGCCGCTGAGGCGATCAGCGCCGGGCACGCGTTCGTGATCATGCTCCGTGGTGGTTTCCCGGTCAACGTGATGAACCCGGTCAAGACGGTCCCTGAGGTGTGCACGATCTTCTGCGCCACCGCCAACCCAGTCGAGATCCTCGTCGCGACTACCGGCCGCGGCCGCGGCGTCGCAGGCGTGGTCGACGGCTCACCCCCGGTCGGCGTGGAGACTGATGCCGACGTAGCGACCCGGCACCGGCTGTTGCGTGAGATCGGCTACAAGCTCTGAGTTCCTGCGCTTCCGGGCGCAGGCGGGATCCGGGCAGGCACGGCGTCGTGGACCAACGGCGACCGGACGGCTAGGAAGCGGCCGGCCCGCCATCGGCCTGCCAGACTGCCCGGACCGCAGCCGCTTCCGCAGCGGCCTGTGCCCGGCCGGCTGTCGCCGCTGCCGCCCGGCGCGACGAGTCAAGCACGTTGGGCCCGATGGCGTGCACGCCCGCGCGGTCTGGCTGCAGAAGCACCACACGGGCTCCGGCCGCGGTGAGCGCGGCAGCCTGCCCGCGGGGGCTGGTCATGTGACCGAGGCCCTTGGCCACCGGCGCCACGATAACCACCCGCTCGTAGCCGGCCGCCAGGTCGGCGTTGGCTATGGAGCGCACACCGCCGTCCACGAAACGCCGGTCCCCGATGGTGACCGGCGGCCAGACTCCGGGCACCGCGCAGCTGGCCCCAACCGCATCCACGAGGCCGGCGTCACCAGCGGAATCAAACACCACGAACTCGCCGGTCCGCGCGTCCACGGCGGTCACCCTGAGGGCCCTGGCTGGCCAGTCACTGGCGGGCAGCCGAGCCTCGATCACCTTGCGACGGGCGGCCTCGGGCATGGTGCGTGCGGCCAGCGCCCAGTTGCCGATCCGCGCCCGCGCCCGCACCGGGTCCCGGCTGGTGCTCATGACCCACACCAGCCTGCCGATGATGCCCCAGCCCATCCGGGCAGCGGGCTCGGGAGCCGGCGGCGCGAGCTGGGCCTGGTACAACGCCTCAAGCTCCTGCCCGGAGGTTATGTCAGCACCGACAACCGAGCCCGCCGATGTCCCGATGATCACGTCAGCTGCGGCCAGGTCGATGCCCAGTCCGGCCAGCCCGGCGATCAGGCCGACTTCCCAGGCAATGCCGGTGACACCGCCGCCACCCAGAACAAGCGCGCGTCTGTCCATGACTGTCTTCTATACCCATCCGGTCTGCCGGCCCGGCCGA
>Ga0187851_10001906_pt1 | contig 19132 bp, 22 predicted proteins | sample June2016WEW_6_10_FD_132997 | JGI IMG/M metagenome (GOLD analysis project Ga0187851, IMG submission 132997) | Peatland microbial communities from SPRUCE experiment site at the Marcell Experimental Forest, Minnesota, USA - June2016WEW_6_10 | ecosystem: Environmental > Terrestrial > Soil >...
CGGACAGTACAAAGCAATTGGAAAAGAGATCCCTCGCCGAAAACATGCAAATCCGTTGCGTAGACGTGGCTGGGATCGTTGAATTCTTCTCCAGTGACTCCGGCGCCGGCCCAATGTCCGCGCACTCGCTGCACAGCACGGTCGTAGAAGCGTTTCAGGCGCCACATCCGGAATTCTTTTTGACGAGTCCTCCGGAGCCGGCGCAAGGAAACCGCCGCCATTGGAATGGGAAACGACGACCAGATGAAGGAGACCTGTCCTCGAATGGCGTAAAGACTGATCGCAAGGAACAACCCAACGGCCAGCGTAAGAACACCCGCAGCCTGCGCCTGGGGCAAGCTGAGCTGGGTGATACCTGCCTGCAGTTCGAGTAATCTCGACTCGTAATGGACCAACACGTCATGAACAGTCACGCAATCATGATACGATCTGGCGGGCGTAGACGTTCCCGGGGCGCGTGCGGCCGTCATAATCTCGGATATTCATCGGATTTAACAATTAAACGTCCGTAACCTGGTGTCTTTTCGTTGACTTCCCTGGCAGTCCACCGCATAATACCGGCAGAGGTCCACGCTATGACACGTCTCGCTTTGTTGATGGCGCTTGGTTGCCTAACCGCGTTCGGACAGTACGCCGCGAGTGGGGGCACCGTCTCGGGAGCTTTCCGTGGGGAGGTGCACATTCCCGCGCAATCTCAGTTCACACCCATCACCGGCGCCCCTTATTCGGGCGAAGTCGTTACCGAGACCGTCCAGACCCTCGCCGATGGGACGCATATCAGGCGCACCATGACGTCCACCAAGGTCTATCGGGATTCGCTCGGACGGGAGCGCGAAGAAAGATCGCCCTTCCAGGGGCCGGCCGATCAGCCGCCCAACGCTACCGAGCGTCCGATTCTCATCAAAATCACGGATCCCGTCGGCCAGGTCAAATATACGCTGGATGTCCGCGGAAAAGTGGCGCACCGGCAGATGCTTTTGGCCCCGGTTGAAGGGACGGCCGTCGCGAGCCGGGCGTCGGCGCCGGTGAGCCAAGTAAAGCCGGCTGAGTCAGCCGCGCCCGCTGCGGATTTAAAGGCTCCGCAAATATCCCATGAAACACTGGCGAACCAGATCATCGAGGGAGTGCTGGCGGAAGGGAGGCGCCATACAACCATCTGGCCGGAAGGCTCAGTGGGTAACGACCGCCCGATTACCGATGTGACCGAGATGTGGATATCTTCGGAATTGAAAGTTTCGGTGCTCATTAAGTCAATTGATCCCCGCCACGAAGACCGTACCCAAAAGCTGACCAACATCTCCCGCAGCGAGCCGGACCAAAGTCTCTTTCAACCGCCGTCCGATTACACCATCGTGGACGAAAAGGGCTCATTCACCATCAAGTGGGGTCCAGACCAGCAGTAAGATGTTTGTACTGCCGATCAATTTGGTTCAAGCGATAAGCAAGGCTGTCCGGCGAGCCGAGTACCAAGCCATGCGCGAAGCGTACCTCAGACAGCCGGAGTCGGAGCCGGATGCAGACGACTGGTCCACGGGGGAGGCATACGAACACTGAGGACACCTTATAGCTTGCTCCTAACTCGCCTGGCACTTCGCCACGATCAGCGTAATATCATCCTGCTGCTCACGCGGACTGAATTGCCGCACCTCATCCACAACCGCGGCCAGCAAATCTCGCGATGACCGCTGCCGGTGACGCCGCAGCGCATCCATCAATCGCTTTTCTCCAAATTCGTCGCCGGCATCGTTGAACGCCTCCGTCACGCCATCGGTGTAAAGCAGCAGCGTATCGCCCGAGCGGAAATCGTTCTCACCTAGCGCGCAATCCCATTCCTTGAACAACCCCAAAACCGTGCATGTGGACCCGAGCCGCTCCATCGAGTCATCGCCACGCAACAACAAGGCCGGCAGATGCCCGCAATTCACGTAGCGCAGCCGCTCCGTCCGGCCATCATATTCAGCAAAGAATAGCGTGGCGTAAGCGCTGTCCACCGTATTTTCATAAAAGAGCTGATTCACCGAGCGCAGCAGAAGTTCCGGCTGATCCAGGGCCGCGGCGTACTGGCTGCGCAGATTCGCCTGCAGATTGGCCATCAAAAGAGCGGCCGCCATTCCTTTACCGGCAATATCTCCAACCACCAGGCCTAAACGCTGGGGACCCAGGTCCAGAAAATCGTAATAATCGCCACCCACCTGCAGGGCCTGGATGCAAATGCCGGCGTAATCCAGCGTCCCGCAAGCCGGCTGCGTTTGCGGGAACAGCCGGGCCTGCACCTGTTTCGCGATTTCCAACTCCTGTGCGGCGCGCCGTTCGGCTTCCAGTTTTTCGGCCACCGCCTGCCGCTGCGCCTGGATGGTCCGGCTCATTTCATCGATACTGACGAGCGTAAACGAGTTCCTGTCGATGTCCTCGAAGCGCGTAAACACTCCGCCCCAAGCCGATGCGCCACCTTTCCCTGGGGGCGATGCCCGTTCATACTTCACGCGCCTCAGGCGCGGCGTAAAACCGAATCGGACTCCGCGGTTGCGCCACTCGCGATACGTAGCCGTGACGTCTTCAGTAACCAGAACCACCTGCGTGGCCCGGCCAATCAGTTTATACTCCGCGGAATCGCGCTCAGGCTGAATCAGCGAGAGCACCGTGGATCCGTCGGGAGGCGCGACGGCCACCCAACGGCGCCCTCCCTGGAGACGCGCGTCGAAGGCCAGATCAAATCCAAGTTGATCCACGTAGAAGCGCACGCTTCGCTCCTGATCGCGAACATAGATATTCACGAAATAAATGGAGAGGTAGGAAGGAGAACTGGCCATCGCCGTGATTATAAGTCCTCTGTAGCCGTCGCAACCGGGTGTTATGATGATTACAGAATGTCGATGCTTTCGCCCAGACTGCAGCTGAAAGTCGCGCAGAAGCAGATCCTGACTCCGGGACTCGTCCAGATGGTGACGGTCCTTCAGTTGAACCGCCTCGAGCTGAAGGACATGATCACGCAGGAAATCTCCGAGAACCCGGTGCTCGAGGAATCGCTCGATGGCGTCGAAGAGCTGACGCCCGAGGAAGTGCAGGCCATTCTCGAATCTGAGCGCACCTCCGAGCCTTCCGATCAAACCATTCTCGAAACCGTAAATGGCGCCGCCGCCGTTGAGCCGGGAGTCGCCGCCGATGGAACGGAAGCGAATGCCGGGTTTGATTACGACGGCCCCGCCCTCCCTTCCATTGAAACGGCCTCCGAACCAGCCGCCACGGCGCCAGCGCCCGAAACCGAAATTCCGGATCAGAAAACCGACAAGGATCCCTTCGACGAAATCGACTTCGGTACTTTCTTCGATGAATACCTGGATCCGGGCTACAAGAGTCCCGCGTCCGAATCCGTCGAGAAGCCTTCCTTCGAAACTTTCCTTTCGTCCCCAGTCACGCTGGCCGATCACTTGAACTCGCAGTTGAGCGTGCTGGTGATGTCAGAAGATGTGCGCGACGCGGCCGACAACATCATCGGCAACCTGGACGAGAACGGCTATCTCACCGCCACGCTCGAAGAGATCGCGGATACCGGCCAGCACAGCATGGAGGAAATCGAGCAGGGGCTGCGGATCGTGCAATCGCTCGACCCTGCCGGCGTGGGCGCCAAGGATGTGCGCGAGTGCCTGCTGCTGCAGCTCGAGAGCCGGAACGGCCGCGGTGGCGTAGCCTGGCAGATCGTTTCCAACCATCTGAAGCTGGTTGAAACCCGCCAGTTCAAGGAACTCGCCAAAGTGCTCGGCAGGCCGCTGGAGCACATCCAGATCGCCTTGGATGTGATCCGTCACCTGGATCCATATCCCGGTCTGCGTTATTCCGACCGGGGCTCTCGTCAGATCGAGCCGGATGTCTACATCTTTAAAGAAGGCGACGAATATATCATCCAGCTCAACGACGACGATCTTCCGCAGCTTCGTTTGAACGCGCAATACCGGAAGATGCTGGATCGCGATCAGGAGCCCAGCAAAGAGATTCGAAACTACGTGAAGGACCGCTACGCCGCGGCCATCCAGCTCATCAAAAACATCGAGCAGCGCAAGCAGACCATTCTGAAGGTCTGCCAATCCATCGTGCGCCGTCAGATGGATTTTCTGGAGCACGGGATCGACCAGCTCAAGCCGATGATGATCAAGGAAGTGGCCGAGGAGATTGGCGTGCACCCCTCCACTGTCAGCCGCGCCGTGGCCAGCAAGTATGCCGACACGCCGCAGGGCGTGTTCGAGCTACGCTACTTCTTCTCGGAAGCGGTGCAGGGCTCAGCCGGCAGCGCCACCCCGCTGCTCATCCTGAAGCGTAGGGTGAAGAAGATGATCGAAGAAGAAGATTCGCAGCATCCCCTCACTGACGAGCAGATCACCGCGCGGCTTAAGTCCGAAGGAATAGACGTAACTCGAAGAACGGTTGCGAAGTATCGTGAAGATATGAAGATTCCGTCCACGCACCAGCGGCGAGTTCGCGACTAAATAGACTCGTCGCGCGGAGGTCAATTTCCATGAAAATAACCTATACGGGTCGGCATGAAGAATTCCCGCCGAAACAGCTTGCCAAGCTGGAGGCGAAGATCCAGAAGATGTCGAAGCTAACGAAAGGGGGCCAGGAAGCGCACGTAATTTTGAGCCAGGAGCGGTTTCTACGCAAGGTGGAAATCACCATGAACGCGTGGGACCACGCCCTGATCGGCGTCGGAACCGACCGGGATCTGGTCACCGCCGCTGACTCCGCGGTGGAACGGCTGGAAAAGCAACTGCTCAAACTGCGCACGAAGTTCCGCGACACCAAACGGTACAAAGGTAAAGTGACGGGCGCGCTGCAAGTGCTGGAGCCTGCCGCCGATACTTCCAAGAGCAAGAAGAAAGGCCCAGCCGTCACTCCTGCCGATGGCAAACATCCGAAGAAAATCTTTCGCGTCAACCATCGCGATGGCAGCAAACCCATGACCGTGGATGAGGCCATGCTCGAAATGGATTCCTCGCAGGATTACATGGTCTATCGCGACGCCTCCACCGATCGGGTCACAGTGCTAATGCGCCGGCCGGACGGGCATTTCGATCTCATCGAAAGCTAGTGGCTGGACGCGCCAAGGAGCAACCGGATTCGCCCGGCCCGCAACTCGTCATCATTACCGGCCTCAGCGGGTCCGGCAAGGCCACCGTTCTCAAAGCCTTCGAAGATCTGGGCTATTACGCAGTCGACAACCTGCCGGTCGGCCTGATTCAGAAATTTGCCGAGCTCACTCAGGATGCTCCCAATGTCCGCCGCGCCGCGCTGGTGATCGATATCCGCGAGGGGCTGGGCCTCAAGCAGTTTCCGGCCATTTACAAGAAGCTTCGGCGGCGACTCCCTGCCACGCTCGTATATCTGGAAGCTGACGACAGCACGCTGGTGCGCCGCTTCAGCGAAACCCGGCGCCCACATCCGCTGGGAATCAGCACCTCGGTTTCGAAAAGCATCCAAGAAGAGCGCGAGCAGTTGGCCCCCATTCGCGCTGTAGCGGACCACATCATCAATACATCAAAATTCAATGTTCACGAATTGCGCGAAGTGATTGAGGACAAATTCCGCGGCGGCCGCGAGCAGGCCAACATTCGGATCGATATCACCAGCTTCGGCTACCGGCACGGCGTTCCGCCCGACAGCGACCTGGTTTTCGACGTGCGCTTCCTTCCGAATCCCAACTACATTCCCGAGTTCAAGAACCTTACCGGACGGCACCCCCGGGTGGCGCGCTACATCCGGAGCTTCCCGCAATCTGTGGAATTCATCGAACGCATCTCGGAGCTGTTGGTCTATTTGATTCCCCACTACATTCGCGAAGGCAAAAGCTATTTAACCATCGCCTTCGGCTGCACCGGAGGTCATCATCGCTCGGTAATGATCGCCAGCGAAATCCGCAAGCGCCTGGCGCGAGCCGGTTTCAAAGTGAAAGAAACTCATCGGGACGTCAAGCGGTAAAACCGTTTCTGGTTTCTGGTTTCTGGTTCCACCTCACGGCCCATGGTAAACGATTGCGATAACCAGAAACCAGAAACAAGAAACCAGAAACGGGTTTTTGAGATAATTGATCAACAGATGTACCTTTCTCGCCGCCAGCTATTGCTTTCCTCTGCGTGCCTGCCCTGGGCCGGAATCCGGGCTCGCGCCCAGGACGAGACAACCTTCAAAACCGAAGTCAAAGTAGTAAACGTACTTGCATCCGTGCGTACCAAGAAAGGAGAAATCGTTCGCGATCTCTCGCAAGATGATTTCTCGCTGACTGAAGATGGGCGTCCGCAAACGATCAAATATTTCGCCCGCCAATCCGATCTGCCGCTAACCCTCGGCCTGATGGTGGATACCAGCATGAGCCAGATGCGCGTGCTTGAGGCAGAGCGTACCGCCAGCTTCCGCTTCCTCGATCAAGTGCTGCGCGAATCCAAGGACCAGGTGTTCATCATGCAATTCGACATGGCCATGATGTTGCGCCAGGCTCTGACCTCGTCATTCGGAAAGTTGAATGACGCGCTCGCGTATGTCGATACCCCCAGCCGCAAGGAGCTCGAGATGGGGGCATCGACGAGCAAGGGAACGGTCCTCTACGATGCGGTGGTAAAGGCGTCCAACGAAATTATGAAGAAGCAGAGCGGACGCAAGGCGCTTCTCCTGCTCACCGACGGTGTCGACGAAGGCAGCGACGCAACCGTCGCGGACGCGGTGGACGCGGCCCAGCGCGCCGACACGCTGATTTATTCCATTCTGTTCTCCGACCCGCGTTTCTATCTGTACGGCTCACCGGACGGATCGCGCGGCCTGATTCGAATGGCCAAGGAAACGGGCGGAGGGTTCTTCAACGTTTCCAAAAAATACGGCATCGATCAAATCTACGCCTCCATTCAAGATGAGCTGCGCAGCCAATACAGCCTGGGATATATTTCCGACCTGCCCGTCAGAATCTCAGAATTCCGCAAGATCCAATTGTCAGTCAAACAAAAAGGCCTGGTAGTGCAAGCCCGCGACAGATACTGGGCTCAGCGGTAATCCCTACCAAATCACTGGTGGGGCAGGTCCCCGACCTGCCAGACAAGCCGGAGGCTTGTCCTACCAAATCACCGAGCGATCGATATCGGCAATGCGCGCACGCCCCGTGAGCATCATCGCCATCTCAAATTCCCTGCGCAAAATCCCCACCACTCGCGCGACCCCCTCCGCGCCTCCCACGCCCAAGCCGTAAAGATACGGGCGCCCGATTCCCACCGCAGTAGCACCCAGCGCCAGCGCCTTCAATACATCCGTTCCGCGCCGGATGCCTCCATCCACAATCACCGGAATCCGGCCTGCTACTTTTTCCACCACCAGCGGAAGCGCATCGATAGTCGCTGGGACCGTATCCAAATTGCGCCCGCCGTGATTCGACACCACGATTCCCGAAACTCCCGCCTTCACCGCGATGGCCGCGTCATCCGGATTCAAAATTCCTTTCAGCAACACCGGAGTCTTCGCGAAGCCTCGCAGCCATTCGATATCCTTCCAGGTCAGCGTGGGATCAAGATAATCTTTTCCCTGTAGATTCGGCAAAGGCCGCTCGGGCAACTCACCGCGGGCGCGCTCCTCACGATTGCGCGCGCCGTGCGTGGGCGAATCCACGGTGACGCAAACGGCGCGGCACCCAGCGGCCTCCGCACGCTGCACCAGATCGCGCGTGAAGCCTCGATCCCTCTGCACATAAAGCTGGAACCACACCGGACCGGTCGCCGCCTTGGCAACTTCTTCCACGCGCAACGAAGCGCTGCTGCTGATCACGAGCGTCGCCTGCGCCGCTCCCGCTCCTCGCGCTGTCGCTAAATCGCCATCCGGATAAACGAAACCCTGCGCACCGGTGGGCGCGAGCAGAATCGGAAACGGCAGCTCCTGTCCGAATAATTGGACGCGCGTATCCAGCTTCGAAACATCCACCAGAACCCGCGGCCGCAATCGAATATGCTCGTACGCTTCGCGATTCCAACGTACCGTCAGCTCGTCCGCGGCACCGCCTTGAATGCGCTCCCACGCCCCGTGGGAAATACGCGTGCGCGCCAGCGATTCAAAATCGGGCAGCGAGAGCGGATCAGGGCTCTGAGCGCGCAGCCGCGCGGTCGCAAGACCGAGGCCGGAAAGCACGACACTCCTGCGCGTTGCCCTCATCTGCTCAACTAGTGTGATCCAAAATGATCTTCCATCCCTGACCAGTTTTCCGGAATAGCAGAGTAAAGATGCCCGCCGCTTCACCCCCAGCCTCGGCCGAACGGTCCAGATGGAATCTCCCGATCACCGAAGCGTACTCCGTCCCGAGCATCCGCGTCTCGATATCGGAAAACCGCAGCGTCCCCATTTTCTCCCGCGTCGGATAGCTCTTCAAATAGCGCGCCAATACCAGCGCGTGCCCTTTTGTAATAGCCGATCCGACGAACGTAGTGGCTTCGGAATTTTCATATCCCTCCATGAAGCCTTGAATATCGCCGCGATTCCAGGCGTCCACCTGCGCGTCCATGACCCCGCGGATTTCTTGCTCCGGCGCGGCGGCCATCAGCGGCAGCCCGACCACGAGACAGAGGAATTTCTTCATAAAAGCAGTGTACAGACAATCGCGCCTCGAGAAGTGGTAGTGAAAGATCACTCGATTTGAGGATGTCTTCCAGACCCAATCCGCGCAAACTGAACACTTGAACACCATCAAGAACATCGTGCTTGTTCACGGCGCGTTCGCGGACGGCTCAAGTTGGTCGAAAGTGATTCCGCTGCTGCAGGAAATGGGCTACCATGCCGTGGCAGTCCAGAGTCCTATGACCTCACTGGCCGATGTAGTGGCCTTCACCAAAAGGATCATTGCGCTCGAAGATGGTCCCGTGATTCTGGTGGGCCACTCCTGGGGCGGCGCTGTGATCACTCAGGCGGGCGACGATCCCAAGGTTGCCGGTCTTGTCTATGTGGCGGCATATGCACCGGAGGTGGGACAATCCGCGAGCGATGCTAGCGCCCCATTTGGATGGACGGAGGGGCAGAAACAGATCCGTGTGGACAGGGAGAATTTCGCAACAGTAACGTCTGAAGGGATGCTCGAGGATATTACGCAAGGTCTCCCGATAGCAGAGCGGAAACTTGCGCTTGCCGTTCAGGGACAGAGCTACGCTCCGATGTTCGACGAAAAGCTGACAGTTGCCGCGTGGAAGACCTGCCACATGGTCATACTGGAGGCGCCGGCAAAGGTCGCAGAAGTTATCGACGCGGCAGCCAGAACGGCATTGAGCGCGACCCGCATCGAAGCCACGCTGGGCGTAGGCTAAACTTGACCAAGCTATCGCCAGAGATCCATCGCCCGCTGATAAATGGTGTATTGCTTCGACGGATCAATCTGAATTCGATCATCCAACCCACGCAGCCTCACCACGTCGCCCCTTTCCGAACGCACCACCGTTTTTGATCCTTCGCCGGCAATCTCGTATCGATAGCAATCTTTCAAAAGAGGCGCGATCACCGGTTGCGAATATGACTCGGAAACAAGCCGGGAAAATTCCTCGTATGTCAGCTCATATCCAGTGCGGCGACCCTCAAGTTTCCGCCGATCGAGCCGCCAGGGACCAACCAAAAGCCGCATCACACCCGCGGCAATCACAACCAAAATCACCGCTACCATCGTGCCGAGCACTCCATCCGGTATCGTGCGAAAGTGTGCTTGAGCCCAGAAGCCGAACGGAAGGGCGACCCCGAAAGCGCTGGCAACCGCTAGCATTCCCGCAAATGCTACTCTCTGCTTCATAGCGGGCAGATCTAATGAACTTTCGTGTACGCCAACCTTAAACCGCCATCGCGTTCAAAAATCGCCTGGAGCGCGGCCGCCGCAGCCTGATCGCGTTCTTCCTCCGCCGACAGGCGCCCACCCGCTCGGATGATCACGCTACAAACATCTGCCGCATTGTCCAGCAGCGCGGCGTACAAAGGAGTGCCGTGCAATCGCGTGCTCCGATTCAGCAGCACGATTTCGTCTGTCTTCAAGCGAAATGCTACGGGACGATCCTGCCTGGGAGGCAACGGGTCCGTGAGCGCATTGAACGGCTTCGAATCCGCGGGCTCGTGAGTTACAATTCGCCACACTAACGGATTCTCACTGCGGGTAGTGATCGGTCCATCAAACAGCGCGCGCCGCAGCGCCCACGTCTTCTGGAGATCCTTCGCTTCATCCGCGTTGAGCTGCGCGCCGTGCGACACCAGGGCGCGCACCAATCGAATGCGATCCTGCTGGCGCTGCATATCTCCATGGATCGTCCCATCCACGCCAATCACCAGACTCATCAGCGCTACATTGAGCGGCGATCCACGGCCTGGAATGCTGAGGTTTATCAAGTTAGGATTAGCATCCATGTCGCGCAACGCCTTTTCCATTGACGCGGCTGGCCCCGGCGGAAGTTGGACGTCCTGGCCGGCAATCGAGATCGAGGTCACCAGAGAACTGTCGGGATAGGTTTGGCTATGGAGCCCTCCGCTTCCAATTCCCGCCATCCCCAGCCCGAAGCCGATCCAGCTAAAGATATAAATCCCGATAACCAGAGCGCAAGCCAACGCCGGAATGCTCGACAGTCCAAACGCCAGGCCCACGTTCCCGCGAGCCATCGCGCGCCACGCGAAGATGTACAGCGCGATCCATACCAGCGGGTAAAAAGAAACCAGTATCCAGGGGATTGAGCTGGCTTGCGTGTGTCCCGGCGCCGCGATCGACATGATGTTGGCGAGCAACACCACCGGGTAAGGCAGAATCGAAAGAGCCCCCACCACCTGCAGCGCGATCAGCCCATTTCGGTTCATGCGACGATTCTAACGCAGGCACTCTCCTTCTCCGGTTCACGGTTTGCGGAAAGTGAGACAATAGAGCTTCCCTTCAGCACACAAGCGCGCCTGTTTCTCGCGCATCTCGGCCGGTACCAGGTCGATAGGGCAGTATGCCTCGTTATCCTGGCCCTGAAAATAGCTCTTCGTCAGCGGGTTTTTTCTGTACATCTCACGGACGACTTTTTCCGTCTCATCGATAATTACGATTTTGGTGCCCGGCTTGGCAACCCGGATCATCTCCTCAATGGCGCGAGCCTTATCGTCGAAAAAATTGATGCCGCCCACGTGATAAACGCTGTCGAAGACGGCATCGCAGAACGGCAGCCGCTCCGCTTCGCCCTGGAACAAATGGGCGCTGCGGTGCCAGCCAGTCAAGTTTCGGACACATCGGCGCAGCAACCCCACGACAGATCGATCCCGAAGAACTCAGCGTTGGTGCGCAAGTAGCGCAGGTTGGCGCCAGCCCCAACGGAGACTTCGAGCACGCGTGCACCGGAGGGAATCTCCGGCTCCCGAATATATTCCAAGCGGTAATTCGGCTTGCGTGAGATCCACGTGTAGAGCCGCTCGGCGATGTCGTAACCTGGCGCCAGCCGGTCGTACATGCGCTGATATTTGCTGTTCGCTCCCGTTACTTCTTTCAGGAACTTTGGGATGCCGTCGCGGAGCGGGTAGCGCGCCCCGGATTCAGGGTTGAGGAGCGCATCCTGGGCCATCGTTAGCGGGGCATGCGTATCCGATCGCACAATAGCGGAAGACATTCTGGGTTCATGGAAAAACTCCGGTGGGCGTATCCACCAGATGCAGCCAGCCTGGAGGGTTCCACTAATGTATGTTAGCGCCTCTGCTCTTGCCCGGAACCTCATTGCCGATGACCGGCTGTGCCTCGTCGGAGCCTACGTCCGCAAATGGTCGAACAAAGGTGAAGGACACGATCCCCACGGTCCGTCGACGCCAGCAGCGTTTTACGATCCGGCGAATGCTAAAGCCAACCGAGCACCAGAGGACCGGAACGAGCGCAATGGAGTCCCAAATCCGCCTGAGAGGATTCAGCCTCTCGCAGTACAATATCTTCAGTGACCGACGTCCAGCTCTATCTCGCAATCGGAATCCCGACCCTTGCGGTGTTGCTAGGAATCCTCACGAACGTAATCCAGTGGAACGCCATCAACGCGCGATTCAATAGTGTGGAGACGCGGATCGGCAGTGTTGACACGCGGATCAGCAGCCTTGAAACGCGCATCGATGGACGTTTCAACAATCTGGACGTCAGGTTCGACACCCTCACCGGCAAAGTCATTGATGTCTTGAATCGCGTCACCCGCATCGAAGCCAAGCTTCGCATCAGCTAAGCTTTCGGAACCCGGCTGAGAGGATTCTCCCGTGGCAGTACAATATATTTAGTGACAGACCTGCAGCTCTATCTCGCCATCGGGATACCGACTTTCGCCGTATTGATCGGAATCTTAACGAACGTCGTTCATCACAGCTCCACGAATGCCCGATTCAACAGTGTTGATGCAAGGTTCAGTAGCCTTGACGCGCGCTTCAATAGCTTGGACGTCAAGTTCGACACCCTCACCGGCAAAGTCATCGACGTGGACAATCGCGTCACCCGCATTGAAGCCAAGCTCGGCATCGGCTAGATTCGGCTCCCTCGTAACAACACTACCTAACAACCCTGGGGCGAATTGCGTGCTAATAATGAGTCATGGTACGCCTTGATTCAATACTCAGCTCCTGGAAGACCGTTCGCGAAGACACCGCACAGGCGGTGGACGATTTCGCCCCCCACAAACTGGATTTCAAACCCTGTGCCGATCTGATGAGTTTCGGCGAAATCGCGCGGCACATCCTGGGTGCCGGCTACGGCCTCACCGGTGTGCTGCTCGATGGCGAAGAGAATTTGGCCACGCCGGAGTTTCGGGAGAAAATCGGAAAGCATGTGGCCGAGTTACCCAAAACCGAGGACGCGGGCGCGCTTGCCGCCGAACTTCGGTCCGCCATGGATCGCCGCGCGGCAGAGCTGGCCGCCCAGCCGCCCGAGTTTTATGCAGGCGAGATCATCCGCATGGACGGGCAGCGCGTTACGCGCCTCGAAATGCTTCAGTTCATTAAGGAGCACGAGCTCACCCACCGGCAGCAGCTTTTCATGTATCTTCGATTGAATGGTGTTGTGCCGCCCACTACGCGGCGGAGGCAAGCCAAGGCGAAAGCATAGCGGATTGGCGCGAATTCTTGTATAAGGGAACTGTGCCTTGGAGGAATCTTAAATGGTCAATTGTCCGAACTGCGACGCCGTGATAGACCTGGATGTGGAAGAGCTGGACGAAGGAGACACCCTGACCTGCGATGAGTGCGGAGCCGATCTCAGCGTGACCGGCCTGGATCCTTTGGAACTCGAAACTAGCGAGGATGAGGACGAAGATGAAGAGGAAGACGAAGAAGACGTAGACTACGACGAGGACGAGGAGGAGGAAGATGAGGAGGAGGAAGAGGAAGAAGAGGATTGGCATTAGCCTACTAATCCTGGCCGCCGCCTTCGCTCTTCCCAGCCTGGGAGCTAAAAAGAAATCCGCCGCGGAACCCTATGTCTTGCTGGCGGGCACGGTTTTCCGCGAGGCCGGTTTCGCATTGCCGAACGCGGAAGTGGTTGTAGTTCCCGACCCTCCGCCGGACACGCCGCGCCCCAAGCTCAAGAAGTTCGAAACCGTTTCCGACGCCCGGGGCGAATTCGCGGTTCGGCTTCCCACCGGCAGCATGCGTTACGTCATCAAGGTGAGCGCTAAGGGCTTCCACCGGGAAGAAAAGCCCGTTACCGTCGAAGACCAGGACCGGCTGGACGTAACATTCCAACTTCACGAGGAATCCAAATAAACGGATACCTTGTGAGCAATCCGATCCCCGGCGCCATCTGCCCGGCAGTTCTTTTGATCGCCGGACTTCTAAGCTGCGGGCTGAGCGGCCAGGACCGGCGGTCAGGTCAAGATACCAGCCCGCGGTCGGTGCAGGGCGTAGTGACCGATGCGTCCGGCCATCCCGTGGACAAGGCAGTCGTGCAATTGAAGGACACCAAGTCCCTGCAGATCCGATCGTTCATCACCAACCCCGACGGCACCTACCACTTCGCCGGACTCAGCCCGATTGTGGAATACCAACTGAAGGCCGAATATCAGGGCGTTCCAGCAAACGCAAAACCCTCAGCGTCTTCAGCAGCAAGAAATCAATCACCATCAACCTCAAGCTGAAGAAATGACCAGCTACCCGAGTCCCCAGCCCCCAGTCCCGAGCCCCTAGCCCCTCGGCCGCCCCGCGCTACAATGAATAGCTCATGTCCCCTCTGTTAGCCGGCAAAACCGCGCTGATTCTCGGCGTGGCCAATCGCTGGAGCTTGGCCTACGCCATCGCCCAAGCCTTCGCGCGCGAAGGCGCCAAGCTGATCCTCACCTACCAGGGCGATCGTCAGAAGCTTACTGTCGAGGAGATGGCCGCCGATCTGAAAGCCCATAAAACCCTTCCCTGCGACGTCACCAAAGACGAGGATATTGAGAAACTAACCGCTGAACTGAAGAACCAGGGAACGGTTTTGAACAGTGTGGTTCACAGCATCGCTTTCGGCGATTTGTCCCGCCCGCTGGCCGAGACTTCGCGCTCAAGCTTCAATCAGGCCATGGATATCAGCGCCTATTCGCTGGTGGCTGTCGCCCATGCAACTGCCCCTTTCATGGCCGCTGGCGGGTCCATCCTAACGTTGACTTACTTGGGAGCAACCCGTGTTGTTGAAAATTATAATGTTATGGGGGTGGCAAAAGCCGCTTTGGAAGCTAGCGTGCGGTACCTGGCAAGCGACTTGGGGCCGTCCAACATACGGGTGAACGCAATTTCGGCCGGAGCCGTGAAAACGGTCTCGGCGCGTGGCGTTCGCGATTTTTCAAAAATGCTGGAAGCTGCGGCTCATATGGCGCCCTTGCGCCGAAACACCGATCCCGCGGAAGTGGCTGATGCTGCTGTTTTTCTTGCGAGCGATCTGGGCCGCGGCGTGACCGGAAATATCCTTTTTGTCGACGCGGGCATGCAAATCATGGGATTCTCCCGCGAGCAATGCTAAAGCGCATGGCCGGTCATCTTACCTCCCGGACGCACGGGATTGACAATCGTCAGAGCCATTTTCTACCATGGGATTTCTATAGCCCGTTCCGGTGTGGCCCCAGGAGAGGCTATTCCGAACGGTAATCGCAGTTCCTCCGAGTCTATCTATGATTACGGTTAAGAACCTTTCGAAGAGATACGCCCGTACAGTCGCGGTGGATCACATATCATTTGAAATTCAAAAGGGGCAGGTGGTGGGTTTCCTCGGTCCAAATGGCGCCGGCAAAACCACCACTATGCGCATCCTTACCTGCTTCCTCCCGCCTACCGATGGCAGTGCCAACGTGGCCGGCTTCGACGTGTTGGAACAGCCCATGGAAGTGAAGAAGCGCATCGGCTACCTTCCCGAGACGCCCCCGTTGTATCCGGAAATGGAGGTTGAAGAATACCTCACCTTCGTCGGCAAACTGAAGGGCATGTCGGGACCGAGCCTGGCCACGCGCGTGGGCGAAGTTTGCGAACGCTGCGCCGTCGCCGATGTACGCAAGAAATTGATCTCCAAGCTTTCCAAAGGCTACCGCCAGCGCGTGGGATTAGCCCAGGCCATCATTCACAATCCGGAAGTACTGATCCTGGACGAGCCAACCGCTGGATTAGATCCCAAGCAGATCATCGAAACGCGCGATCTGATCCACAGCTTGGCCGGCTCTCACACCATCATTCTCAGCACCCACATTCTGCCCGAAGTGGAACACATCTGCGAGCAGGTGATCATCATCAGCAAAGGGAAAGTGGTGGCCACGGATTCGGTGCAGAACCTCCAGAATCGCGCGCGAGGCGCGGAATCGGTGGTACTCGAAGTAGAGGGCCGCGATGGCGCTCTGGACGCCAAGACCATCCAACAGCGTCTCGAAATGGTTTCGGGCGTCAGCCGCGTGTTGTACAAGGAATCACGCGCGAACCGTTCCTTCTTCGAAGTGGAAAGTTTGAAGGATCGCTTCATTCGCGGAGATCTCGCGCGTGCCGTGGTGGAAGCCGGCTGGAATCTGAACGAGCTGCGGCCCTCCGCCATGAGCCTGGAAGAAATCTTCCTGCAGCTTACCGGCACTGAAAAAACCGAGTCCGAGGCGGCGCCGCCGGCCGTCGAAGAAGTCGCCGCGCCCGTTGCCCCCACCCCCGTAGCCCAAGGTGAAAGTAAATGAGAAACATCTGGATCATTTGTAGGAAAGAACTGGGCAGTTACTTCGTTTCGCCCATCGCCTATCTGTTGCTGACTATGTTCGCGGTGATATTCGGGTTCTTCTTCTGGAACTCGGTGGGTTACTTCAACATGATGGGACTGGAATCGCAGATGCGCGGCCAGAGCTTTCCCATGAGCGTGAATGAGTACGTCATCCGCCCGTTGCTCTCGAATGCCAGCGTCATTGGGCTATTCTTCATCCCCATGATCACCATGCGTCTGTTTGCCGAAGAGAAGCGCAGCGGAACTATTGAGCTGCTGGCTACTTCGCCCATTCGCGACATCGAAGTGATCGTCGGCAAATGGCTGGCCGCGGTGATTCTCTACATGGTGATGCTCGCGTTCACCGCCGTCAATTTTGCGTTTCTGTTCCGCTACGGCAATCCCGACTGGCGGCCGCTCGCCATCGGCTATCTGGGCCTGCTGCTGCAAGCCGGAGGGCTGCTGGCAGTGGGAACTTTCATTTCCACGCTGACCAAAAACCAGATCATCGCCGGCGCCGCCACATTCGGAGTCTGCCTGATGCTGTGGGTAATGGAATGGGTGGCCGGATATGAAACCGCAGCCTGGGCTCGCGTGCTGGCTTATCTTTCCGTGGTCAGCCATTTCGAATCGTTTGCTAAAGGCGTCCTCGATTCTAAAGATGCCTTGTATTATGTCTCGCTGATCTTCCTGGGGCTGTTTCTGACATCGCGCTCCATGGAATCTCTGAGATGGAGGTCGTAAGTGAATACTGAGTGGATAAAAGCAAGACAAACTAAGTACGCGGCCTACGCGACTACTTACATCATCGTGATCCTGGCGGTGTTAGTAGTGGCCAACTTCCTGGCCAATCGCTACAACAAGACCTACGATGCGACCTCTAATAAGCGCTACAGCCTGTCCGATCAGACCAAGAAGATCGCGCACGATCTGAAACAGGACATCACCATTCAGTACTTCGACAAACCGAGCGGATATCAGGCCGGTAAGGACCTGCTGGACCGTTATGCCCTCCTGTCTCCCAAGATCCACGTTCAGTACATCGACGTATACAAGAACCCGCAACTGGCGCGTGCCGACAATATTAGTCGTGAAGGCGAAGCCGTTGTCTCGAACGGCATGAAGAAGGAAGAAGCCAAAACCTTCGACGAAGAAGGCCTCACCGGCGCGATCATTCGCACGCTGAAAGGCGGCGAGCGGACTGTTTGCGTGGTGGCGGGAAGCGGCGAGCATCGCCTGGAAGATACCACCACCGACGGCCTGAGCGAATTCCAGACCGCGGTCCAGAAAGACAATTACAAAGTCAAAAGCATCAACCTGCTCGAAAAGGCCGAGGTTCCCTCCGATTGCACCACGCTCGTGATCTCGGGACCCTCCGGCGACTACGTACAACCGGCCGTTGATGCCATCAAGAAATATGTCGAGGGAGGCGGCCGCGCGCTTATCATGCTGGATCCGCCTTTGAAAGTGGGCCGCAGAGAGATCGGCGACAATGACGCGCTGCTGAATTTGCTGAGTAGCTGGGGAGTCACCGCGGACAAGGATCTCATCCTGGACGAGAACATCCTGGGGCAGTTGTACGGACTAGGCCCCGAAGTCCCCGTCATCTCAAGCTACGAGTCGCATCCCATCGTCAGCGAATTGGCCAATAGCCAGACTGCTTTCCCGGTATCACGGTCGCTGGACACGAAGAACGGCGACAAGACTACGGTCACCAAGCTGTTTTCTACATCCAAAAATAGCTTCGCCACCACCACTCTGGACGCGCGTGAAATCCGAATCGATCCTAACAAGGACAAACACGGACCGTTCGCGCTGGCCGCCGCCGGCACCTACAGCACCGGAAAGGAAAACAGCCAGGGCCGTTTCGTTGTAGTAGGAAATTCCCGTTGGGCCGCCAACAATTTCCTGCGATTCAACGGCAACAAGAACCTGCTCTTGAACATGCTGAACTGGCTCTCTTCGGACGAAGATCTAATTTCCATTCGTCCCAAGGAGCCGGAAGATCGCCGCATCAGTTTAACGCGCGCCCAGTTCCTCATGCTTCGCACGGTGAGCCAGTTCATGCTGCCGCTCATCGTCATTGTGGGCGGCGTGATGGTGTGGTGGAAAAGAAGATAATATGCGGTTGCGTGGATTGATGCTCGGAACGCTGGTGCTGCTGGCTTTGGCGGCGGGCGTTTATTTTTCAAACAAGCAGAAATCCGCGGAGGCTGCCAAACCGCCCACTGACGGCCCGCCCAAGATTCTGGCTCTTCCGGACGGCGATATTACCAAGATCGCACTCAAGAAGCATGACGCCGACGAGGTCATTCTGGAAAAAAGCGCGGCCGGAAAATGGCAGATCACTTTTCCCAAACAGTATGGGGCCGATCAGGACGCTGCCAATCAACTCGCGAGCGCAGTCGGCACAATTACTTCCGATAAGCTGATCGACGACAAGGCCTCCGATCTTTCCGCCTTCGGCCTGAAAGCGCCCAATATCGAAATTGATCTCACCACCAAAAAAGGCGCCACCAAAAGGCTCCGCATCGGCGATGATGCACCAGCCAATGGCGGGACCTACATTTCGCTGGACGGCGACCCGCGTGTTTTCACCGTCGCGAGTTACACCAAAACCAGCCTGGATAAGTCGCTCAACGATCTTCGCGATAAGCGGTTGCTCACTTTTGAGCAGGACAAACTCAGCCGCGTAGAATTGATTGCCAAGAAACAGGACATCGAGTTCGGCCGCGACAAGGATCAATGGCAGATTGTGAAGCCGAAGCCGCTGCGCGCCGACGGACTGCAAGTGGAAGAGCTGATCCGCAAGGTCAAGGACGCCAAGCTGGATCTGACCGTTTCCGACGATGACGCGAAAAAAGCCGCATCCACATTCAACTCCGGTAACCCTGTAGCCACCGTGAAGATGACCGATCCATCCGGAGCACAACAACTCGAAGTTCGCAAAGTGAAAGACGATTACTA
>Ga0187851_10001907_pt1 | contig 19127 bp, 17 predicted proteins | sample June2016WEW_6_10_FD_132997 | JGI IMG/M metagenome (GOLD analysis project Ga0187851, IMG submission 132997) | Peatland microbial communities from SPRUCE experiment site at the Marcell Experimental Forest, Minnesota, USA - June2016WEW_6_10 | ecosystem: Environmental > Terrestrial > Soil >...
CGGCTTTGCCGCGTTCAGCGGTGTCTAGGCCGGCGCAACCTGGGTGGGTGTAACCAAATGATTGTTTCCCGGCGTGGCGTTTTCGGTTATGCTTCCCCGGCATTTTTTACGTTGGTAAATTTTGAATTAGCAAATAAATATTATGGAACCAAAAGCTGATATTGCATTAATCGGTCTGGCCGTCATGGGCCAGAATCTCATTCTCAACATGAACGACCACGGCTTCACCGTCGTGGCCTACAACCGCACGGTGGAAAAGGTTGACCAATTCCTTGCCAACGAAGCCAAGGGCACCAAGGTGATCGGCGCGCATTCGATCCAGGAAATGGTCGCGCTGCTTAAGCGCCCGCGCCGCGTGATGATGCTCGTCAAGGCCGGCAAGGCCGTGGACGACTTCATCGAACAGCTGCTCCCGCACCTCGAAGCCGGCGACATCATCATTGACGGCGGCAACTCGCTTTTCCAGGACACCATCCGCCGCACCAAATATGTCGAGAGCAAGGGCCTCCTTTACATCGGCACCGGCGTAAGCGGCGGCGAGGAAGGCGCGCGTAATGGTCCGAGCATCATGCCTGGCGGTTCGCCCGCCGCGTGGCCGCACGTCAAACCAATCTTCCAGGCCGTCTCCGCCAAGGTGGAAGGCAACGTGCCCTGTTGCGACTGGGTGGGCGAAGGCGGTGCCGGCCATTATGTGAAGATGACCCACAACGGCATCGAGTACGGCGACATGCAGTTGATTTGCGAAGCCTATAACCTGATGAAAACCGGTTTGGGCATGACGGCGCCGCAAATGCACGAGGTCTTTGTGGAATGGAACAAGGGCGAACTGGATTCCTACCTCATCGAAATCAGCCGCGACATCCTGGCCTACAAGGATACCGACGGCCAGCCGTTGGTGGACAAGATCCTCGACACTGCCGGGCAGAAAGGCACCGGCAAGTGGACGGTGATTTCCTCGCAGGAACTCGGCATTCCCATCACCCTGATGGCGGAAGCCGTCTATGCGCGCTGCGTCTCGGCCATGAAGGATGAACGCGTCGCCGCAGCCAAAAAATTAAAAGGCCCGAAGCCCACCATCAAGGGCGACCAGAAGAAATTCATCGAAGCCATCCGCCAGGCGCTTTACGCGTCGAAAATTGTCAGCTACGCGCAGGGTTACATGCTCATGCGCGCGGCGGCGGCGGAATACAAATGGAACCTGAACTACGGCGGCATCGCGCTCATGTGGCGCGGCGGCTGCATCATCCGCAGCGCGTTCCTCGGCAAGATCAAGGAAGCCTTCGACAAGAATCCGAAACTATCGAACCTGATGCTCGATCCGTTCTTCAAGAAGGCCATCAAGGACTGCCAGCGTTCCTGGCGCAACGTGGTGGCCATGGCGGCGAAGAAAGGCATTCCGGTCCCGGCGTTCAGCACCGCCCTGGCGTTTTACGATGCCTACCGCAGCGAACGGCTGCCGGCGAACCTGTTGCAGGCGCAACGCGATTATTTCGGCGCGCACACCTACGAGCGCGTGGACAAGCCGCGCGGCGAATTCTTCCATACCAACTGGACCGGCAAAGGCGGCACCACCGCCAGCAGCACCTACACGGTGTAAGACAAAGGTAGGGACGGCTGTCCCCAGCCGTCTGCTCACGGCGCGATGAGACATCGCGCCCTACCAGGCGAATTCAGGCGCGGGCTTCGGCCCGCGCCTTTGTTTTTGAAGGGCCGGACTCCGCGTGCCCCGAAGTTCAAACGGCCTGCGGTTTCTCTTCAACCTCCGCCGGGTCAAGATTCGGCGCGAGCAAGTGGGCGGCGAGGAGGGTGAGCAGATAGGTAATGCCGGCGAAGATGAAGATGGGAACATAGTTGCCAGTCTCACCTCGGGCAATGGCGGCCTTGCGTATCAGTCCAACCCAGGTAAAAAGCAGAATGCCGGCGCACGACCCGGCAAACCCGGCCAGGCCGGTGACGGACCCGATGACGCGGCGGGGGAACATGTCGCCGGCAAGGCTCATGACATTGCACGACCACGCCTGATGTGCCGAGCAGGCCAGGGCGATCAATCCCACCGCCACCCATTGAGAATCGGTGAAGGCGGCATAAATCACCGGCACAATCGCCGCGGCGCAGATGAGCATGGTGATCTTGCGGGCCTTGTTGAGCGACCAGCCGCGGGCCATGAAATGTCCGGAGAGCCAGCCGCCGCCGATGCCGCTGAACGTGGCCGCCACATAAATCAGGGCCACCGGCAAACTGCGGGACTTCAGGCTCAGGCCGAACCGGTCGGCAAAGAATAGCGGCGCGCCGAACAAATAAAACCACCAGAAACAGTCGGTCAATTTGACGGCGGCAAAGGCCCACATCTGACGGTGCGGGAGCAGCTTGCCCCAGGGAATCTTGACGGTCGGCTCCGCCGGATCGCTGTCGATCAGGGCCAGTTCGGCGGCCGACACCTTCGGATGCACCTGGGGTTTGCCGTACATCAGCAGCCACGCGATGATCCAGCCAAGGTCAAAGATGCCGGTGACCAGAAAGGCGCCCCGCCAGCCCAGCACGTGCCCGCCGATCGAGATACTGGCCATCAGGGGCATCAGCAACGGAAGGCAGAAGGGGACGATGATGCTGCCGATGTTCGATCCGGAATTGAAGAGCGAGAACGCCAGCGCGCGTTCGCGTTTGGGAAACCATTCGGCAACCGCCTTGTTCGCCGCCGGGAAGTTGCCGCCTTCGCCCAACCCGAGCAGGATGCGGCACACAAAAAAACCGGCGACGGAGCTGACGAGGGAATGGCTCATGGCGGCCAGACCCCAGAAGATGCAAGCCAGGGTGAATCCCCAACGCAGACCGAGCACGTCCATCAGCCGCCCCGCCATGAGATTGCTCACGGCATAAGCAGCCTGGAAGACGACTTGCATGTACCAGTACTGGTCCTGCGTCCAACCGATCTTGGTCTGAAGCTCGGGCGCCAGATTGGCAAACACGCCCCGGTCCATGTAATTGGCCGTGGTGACCCAGAACAACAAAGCGCAGATGGTCCAGCGATAATGACTCAAAGCCGGTCTGGTTTGATTTGAGGAATTCATGGAGCAAGAATCTTATTTAATTCCAGCGATGCATCAAGGATTGAAATTTAGAAATTTTCGCGGAGCAACCGGATTAAAACCAAAGCCCGTTGCAACCGGCATTGCAACGGGCTTTTAATCTGGCTTTGCTTTTACAGGTCCGTGATCGGCTTGTGCCGGGGCACGAGCGCCTTCATGACGCTCCAGGCGATCAGATAGCTCAAGGCACAGACGATGAACATGATGAGATACGCCGTCTGCGGGGTTTCTTTGAAGGCATCCGTGAGCCGGCCCGCGAGCATCTGGATGATCACGCCGCCGATGCCGCCGGCCGTGGTGCCGATGCCGGTGACCGAGCCGACGGTCTTCTTCGGGAACATGTCGGAAACCGTCGTGAAAAGGTTCGCCGACCACGCTTGGTGCGCGGCGGCGCCGATGCAAATCGTCGCAATGGCCAGCACGGCAGCCATTTTCCCGAAACGATCTACATTACCAAAGTATTGCGTGGTCAACACCGCCAACGGGGCCATGGCAATAAGTAACATCGCCGTCGTGCGTGCCTTGTAAACCGGCATGCCTTTTTTAATGAAGGTCATCGGAATACTTCCGCCGTAAACACTGCCGACGATGGCCACGCCATAGACGATGAACGTGGGCAACATGATTTGTGATTTGGTCATGCCGAATTGTTTGATCAAATAATCCGGCAGCCAGAACAAATAGAACCACCAGATGCCATCGGTCATAAACTTGCCAAAAAAGAAGGCCCAGGCCTGCCGGTAGCCAAAAAGTTTCCACCAGGAAACCTTCCCCGTGTCACCGGTGGCTCCGCCGGCGGCAACTTCATCGTCAATTTGGATATAGTCGAGCTCGGCCTTGGACAGCCGTTTTTGTCTGGCGGGCGTCTCATAGAGCCAAAACCAGAAAATCAGCCAGAGGAAGCCGACGGCGCCGGTGATGATGAAGGCCATCTTCCACCCTTTCTGGTCGCCGAAATAGATCATGCACCAGGGGACGAAGAGGGCGGCCACCATGGCGCCAAAATTCGAACCGCTGTTGAAGATGCCGGTGGCGAGCGCTCGTTCCCGCTTGGGAAACCATTCGGCAACCGTCTTGATGGACGCGGGGAAGTTGCCGGCTTCACCGACGGCGAACGCGCTGCGAATCATAACATGCATCATCACCAGCCGCCCGACGAAGGCGTTGGCAATCCCGCACACCGACCAGAAGATGAGTGACAGGGCCAGGCCCAGCTTGGTGCCGATTTTATCGATCACCCAGCCCATCAAGAGCGTCATGCCGGCGTAAAATCCCGTGAAGAAGGAAGTCAAATAGGCGAAGTCGGTGTTGGTCCAGCCAAATCCCCCCTGCTCCGCTGATCGGCAGAAGAATTCCTTCAGGTAGCTGATGACCTGCCGGTCCAGGTAGTTGAAGGTGGTGGCGAAAAACAAAAGGCCGCAGATGACCCAGCGATAACGACTGGAAACCGGTGCGGATTGGTTTGTGGAATTCATAGAGGGCAAATTTTTATCTGGAAACGGGCCGTTGTTCAAGCGTTGAAATCCAGCTTTACACGCCGGCCGCCTTTGTGTATTGCTCTTCCATTATGTGGAAAAAATTCCTGCCAGTTCTATCGGTGTTGTTGCTGACTGGTTGCGCCGGGATGTTCACGCGCTTGACGCCGCTGCAACAACCGCGCAATGCCAACAACCTGTATCCGGTTGAGGTCGCTTTCAATTCCCAGCAACAGTCGCTGCGTTGGGAAACCATTCAACCGTACGTCATCGCCAACGGCGAGTTGTATCCCCTGCGCCAGGTGCCGCTGGTGAAAAATCGTTGGGAAGGTTTCGTGCCGGTGCCGCCGGGTGCCAGCTCCGTGGACTATCGTTTCAAGTTCGATTACAAATACAACAACTTCGGCACGCCACCCAAGGCCACCAGCTCCATTTCGCCGATTTATAAGCTGAACATCGTTGACCAATAACCGGAGGGACGGGTACACGGGTAATCGAATGATTGAGCGCGCGGACAATGAGTCCGCGCTCTTTTTTTGTGAAAAGGGGCGGAAATGACAGGGCGATGCATGGGAGCGTCTCAAGACTTGTAACAGCGGACATGAGTCCGCTCCAATCTCATTCAAAACCCAAGAAAAGTGAGCCGACTTACGTCGGCTGCTACGAAAGAAGGCGTTTTTTAACGGGCCGCCAGCACAGTCTCAACCACGCCCGTCTCTTCAAAAACCGTGGTCAATGTCTGGGCCGGAGCAGGATGGCTTTTTTGTCCGTGCCGTCCACCTCGGCGCTGTGGGTTTCCACGTCGGGATCGTCCTTGAGCGCCTGATGCACCACCCGGCGGTCGAACGCCGTCATCGGCTCCAATTCCACCGTGTCGCCCCAGCGCCGGACTTTTTCGGCGGCGTCCTTGGCCTTTTTCACGAGGGCTTCGCGCGCCTGGGCGCGGTAGCCGCCCACGTCCACCATGACCTTTGGCGAGCTGGCATCCTGCTGAAAGAGGAGGCGGTTGGTGATGTATTGCAGGTCGGAAAGGGTCTGACCCTGACGGCCGATGAGCCGGCCGGCGTCGTCCGTCTTCACGTCGAGCAAAACACCCTCCTCCAGCTTGTGTTCCTCGACCGCGGCTTGAAAGCCGAGGTGCGTGAGAATTTTTTCCAGGATTTCTTTCGGTTGAGCGGGCATGGGATGGGTGAGGGTTTAGAGTTGCAGGTAAAGAATTTAAAGCAAACGATTTCGTCCGGCCCTATTTTTTCTTTTTTGACACCGGCGTCAAGACTGAAACAGCGGCGGGTACCGCCGGCGCCTGATTCATTTTCGTAAGCTTTGTTTGCACAATGGTCAGCACGTTGTTGACCGTCCAATACAGCGCCAGGCCGGATGAGTAGTTGTAAAGAAACACCAGAAACATCAACGGCATGTACCGCATCATTTTCGCCTGGGCGGGGTCCATGCCCGGCGAGGGCGGGGTCAGATGCGATTGCCACAACATCGCCCCACCCATCAACAGCGGCAACAGGTTGAACGGGAAATGGGTGCCCGGAATCATGAACAGCGTGTCTGGTTTCGACAAATCCGTGATCCACAAAAAGTGCGCCCCGCGCAGTTCAATGGCGCTCCGAATCATCGTAAAAAAGCCGAAGAACACCGGCATTTGAATGGCCATCGGCAGACAGCCGCTCATGGGGCTGACCTTGTGCTTGCGATAAAGTTCCCATTGCTTCTGGGTGAACTTTTGCATGTCGTCCTTGTATTTTTCCTTGAGCGCCGCCATTTCCGGCGCGAGCACCTGCATCCGTTTCATCGAACGCGTGCTTGCCGCCGTCAACGGCCAGAACAACACTTTGATGGCCACGGTGATCAACACAATGGCCAGGCCGTAGCCCGCCCGGGTCACGTCATGCACCCAGTTCATCGCCAGCAACAGCGCCTTGGCAAAAAAACCCGAAAACCTCCCGAAATTCATCACCAGGTCGGCCTGGTTTTGGAACTGGTCCCCGATGCGCGCCAGCAGGCGATATTCCTTGGGGCCGGCAAAGAAAACAATCTGCCGCTCGACCGCCTGGTGCGCCACGAGATTGGTGATGGGATAAACGAACGCCGTCTGAATTCCCCGCAGCGCGGGTGCGTCCGGGACCGGCTCGACGTTCGGGAAAGGCGGCAAGGTGACCGTGCGCGAGACGATTTGCGGCGCCGGTTCCTTCGGCATCGCCATCAGCGCGAAAAACTGGTTGTGCGCCGCCGCCCAAACCACGTTGTTCGAGCCGGTCAGATATTCCGTGCGCGGCGCGCCCCGCATGCAGCCAAATCCCGACCCGGAAAACCATCCCAACGAACGGTCCAGGGTGCTGGCGCCATTGAACCACATCACCCCTTCATTGATGGCGTAGGCGGTGTCATCCGGGCCCATGGGCGTTGCCGTGCCAATGACCCATTCCTGCGCCGGCAGCGCAAGTGGCTGGGCCGAAGTGTTCTCCAGCCGCACGCTCGCGTTCACCAGATAATTCGAGCTGAGATGGAATTCCTTCGCGAGCCGCAGGCCATTGGTGAGGGATTTTTCCGCGCGAACGCCATCGGCGGTCTGGGTCAGGGTGAAATTGCCGTCGCCGACCAGGCTGGCATCGCCCAAAATCGCCAGCACCGGCACGGGCGCCCGCTGGTTCAGCGTGGCCACGCCGTCCTTGGCCACCTTCTTTTTCCATCGCGGCGAAACGGTTTCTGGGTAATCCAGCAATTCCACCGACTTCAACCCGCCGCCGCGCGAGGTAAATGTGTAACGGGCGCGGGCATTGGTGATGACCAGCAATTCTTCCGGCGCGTTGGTGTCGAAAACGGGGAGCGCCGCCGTGGTGGCATTGAACGCTGGGACAACCGCGTTTGAATTGGCCGCCGCGAACTGGCTTTCCGCCTTGACCACTTGATTGGTCGCGGCATAGCGCGCCTGCTGCTGCGCATATTTTTGCTGCCCGACAAACCAGTAGACGAGCAGGAGAGCGCAGAGCGAGACGACGATGATGCCGGTGCGATCCATGATAAATTAACGGGTTTGCTCCGGGGCGATGATTCTGAATTCTGGATTCTGAATTCTGGATTCTGTCCGCGGCACCGGGTCATGACCGCAGCCGCCCCACGGATGGCAGTGGCAAATCCGCTTTGCGGCCAGCCATCCGCCCGCCATCACGCCCTGCGCACGGATCGCGTCCATCGCATATTGCGAGCACGTCGGCGTGAAACGGCAGCCGCCGGCATGGCCGAACAGAAAAACCTGCGCCGGGGAAACGATGAGTTGATAGGCGCGAATGGCCAGAGTCAAAATGCGAATGGCCAATGACGAAGCACTAATGACCAAAGAATGACGGAGCCCGAATGACCAATTGGAAACCGCCGCCCGTGGGGAGGTTTCGACATTCGTCATTGCGAATTCTTTAGTCATTCGGATTCAGGAATCAGTCATTTTCAGCAGTCCACCACGTTTCAGCGCCGCCAGAAAATCTTGTTCCACCCCGGCAAAATCGCGTCCGGCAATCGAATTACGCGCCACGAGCACCAGTTCCACCGGTTGAGACAACTCATGCTGATGTTGCCGGAAACTCTCGCGGAGCAGCCGCCGCGCGCGGTTGCGGGCGACCGCGTTGCCGATACGCTTGCTCGTGACGACGCCGAGCTTCGGCGGCATGCCGTCCGGCAGGCGGTGCCAGTTGGCGATGAGACAGCCCAGCGCCAGGCGTTCGCCCTGCTGCCGCACCCGCGCGAAATCCCGGTTTTGCCCGAGCCGCGAGTCGCGGCCCAAGCGCAGGCGTTTCGGTGATGCGGCGGGCATGAGCGGCGGGTTAAACCGGCGTCAGACGTTTGCGTCCCACACGGCGGCGATTGGCCAGCGTGGCCTTGCCGCTCTTGCTCGAATTGCGGTTAAGAAATCCGTGCTGCCGCTTGCGGCGCATTTTCGACGGTTGATACTGGCGTTTCATAAATTATTCAGCGTCATTCCGGGTGAAAAACCGGAACGTGCGAGGATAGCCATGAAACGCCTCGTGTCAAGGCAGGGTTGACGATTACTTCACATTCGATTCGCGCAAGGCGGCGGTGTAGCCCTTAAAATCAATGCCATAGTGTTCAAGCCGGGGCAGTGTCCCGGGGTTGAATGGGTCAAACGGCTGCCAGCAATGCCGGCGGATTGTCGGATCCATGAAAACTTCGGAACAGATGAGGCTTTTGATTTGGGAACTCGGGGCGAGTGCCACACTCAAACATGGCCACGTCCAGTCGAATCGTCCGCCGATCACATCCACCCGCAGTTCGCGCCCTTCCATCCCGGTCGCCGCCAGCACGGTGGAACGCAGCGGGATGATGCCGCGGTTGGCGCCTAAAATGGCCTGCAGGCGGACCACATTCGCATACCAGGATGCGGTGGCGGATATCTGCCAAAGGGATTGCGCCATCAACAGCCCTGCCGTCAGTTGCACAAGGTATCCGCGTTGGGGTTCAACCCATTGCGGCCGGAACCGTAAGATCAGAGCTGCCGGCAAAAGCGCCATGGGGACAAGCAGGTCCAAAGCCCGGTTGTTGTATTGGATGCCGGTATCCAATTGGTCGGGCTGGAGCAACGGCCAGAATCCCCAAATCATCAATCCGGCCAACAGAAGGCCAATCGCAACCTTATGGGAAATAATCAGCCGAACAGTTTCGGAGAACACCACGATCAGCACCAGACCCGCCCAGATCATCGTCCAGGTCAAAGTCCAGCCCATGTGTCTCATCATTGCCAGCGTGCCAGCCTTGAACCCGATAAGACCTACGGGAATTTCGGGTATGAGTATGCCGCACAACCCGATGGATGCCACGGCCAAAAACAATGCGACCGCCGTCAGAAACACCACCCAAACCCGATGGCCTTCCTGTTTTTCCCGCCACGAGCGCCACAAGGCGAGCAAGGCCAGCGGCAGGCTCAGGAAGAGTTGAGATTCGTAGCTGTACAGCATTGCCACGGCTGAAAACAGCAGCATGACCGCCGCCAGAGGTTTCAGCGGACGGGCAAACAGGATGGCAAAGAGCGGCGGCCAGAAAAGAGCGTGGGCCAGGTTGTGCGTGGCATCGGCGGCAAAGGCAACGTTCAAGTAACCCGCCGCGCAGCCGACCAACACGAGCCAAAAATGTTTTGGCGATATCCAATGGCAACCCAGCAACACCATCGGCCAGGGAAGAAAACGGCCCAGGCCAAAGGCCAGCCGCAACCATGCCGGGTTCGTCACGCCCAGTTTGATGGCCAGCACCAGGGGGATCTCATAGATGTAAAAGGCGCAGTGTCGTGACCGCATCAGGGGAACAAAACCCTGTGCTTGCAATACTTTGAGGTAATTATACGCCCCGTCCGAATACAGACAACGGTTTGATAAAATGGCCGCCACCACCCACAAGGCAAAAATGACGCAGGCCGCCGGCATCAAATTGTACCGCCAGGATGAACCCGTTCCTGCGTTGAACGTTTTCATTCACTTCACATTCAACTCGCGCTGGATGCCGAACTTTTCGATGCGCTTGCGCAGGGTCGCGCGCGTGATGCCGAGCAGTTTGGCGGCGTGGACCTGGTTGTTGTTCGTTTCCTTGAGCGCCTGGATGACCAGCTCGCGCTCGACGGCGGAAATAACCTCCAGTTTCGGGTCGCGCCGGGCCCACTGGAATAATTGCCGCGCCAGGGCCGCGGCGTCAGTCGCGGTCGCTTCGCCAACGGTGGCCGACAGCGGCGGGGCGCCGCTGCCACCCTGGCCGGAAATTTCCGGCGGCAGATCGCCTTGCAAGATCGCATCGCTCTTGGCCATGACGTGCGCCCGGCGGATGGCGTTCTCCAATTCGCGCACGTTGCCCGGCCAATGATATTTCCCCAGCGCCTTGATGACATTGGCGGCAAGGGATTTCGGCTTCCGTTGCTGTTCGCGCGCAATTTTTTCCAGAAAATAATTCACCAGCAGCGGAACATCTTCGCGCCGGTCGCGCAGCGGCGGAATGTGGATGCGCACCACGTTGAGCCGGTAAAACAGGTCCTCGCGAAACTGCCGCGCGGCCACGGCGGCCTCCAGCGGCTTGTTCGTCGCGGCAATGACCCGCACGTCCACCTGGATCGGCTGGTTGCCGCCGACGCGCTCGAAGGTGCCGCTTTGCAGCACGCGCAGAATCTTCGTCTGCGTCGCGGGCGTCATGTCGCCGATTTCATCCAAAAAAATCGTGCCCTTGTTGCATTGCTCGAACTTGCCGATGCGTTGCATGGTGGCGCCGGTGAACGCGCCGCGTTCATGGCCGAACAGCTCGCTCTCGAGCAATTGTTCGGGAATCGCGGCGCAATTGACCGTCAGGAACGGCTGCGTGTTGCGGTCGCTGTGATGATAGATCGCCCGGGCGACGAGTTCCTTGCCCGTGCCGCTTTCACCGGTGATGAGCGCGGTGGCGTCGCTGGCGGCCACCTGTCCGATGAGCTTGAAAACCTGCTGCATCGGCTCGCTGCGGCCGACGATGCCGAGTTCATAATCCTCGGATTCGAGCAACGGCTGATACGAAACGACCTGTTGCATGTCGTGGGCGGCCTTGAGCGCGTTGCCGACGATTTCCTTGAGCTTCAGTGCATCGAACGGTTTGAGCAGATAATCGTAGGCGCCGAGCTTCATCGCCTCGATGGCTGTCTGCGTCGTGCCGTAGGCGGTCATCAAAATGACGAGGAGCTTGGGGCTGGCGACGCGGATCCGGCGGAGCGTTTCGAGTCCGTTCATGCCGCCCATGCGCACATCCATGAGCACGAGGTCGGGCTTGAATTTGGGAATGACCCGCAGCCCTTCCTCGCCGCTCGATGCGGTGGCCAGTTCGATTTCCGGCGAATTAAAAATTCGTTGGAACGAATATCGCACGTCCTCTTCGTCATCAATCAACAGCAGCTTGCTCATTTTTGTTGGCATAAACATAGCCAATTTTCGGCGGGCGCACAGCGAATTTTGCAGGATTCGCTGTTTGACCTTGCCCGGCGCATTGCCTAAACTCATCGTCCATTTTGCTATGAAAATTGTCATTTGCGATCCGGTTTCGCCCAAAGGCATTGCGCTGTTGCAGCAGCGGCCTGAATTTCAAGTGGTCGTGCTGCCCAAACGTCTGCCCGAGGCTGAATTGCTGCCTGTTGTCGCCGACGCCGTCGCCCTGGTGGTCCGTTCCGAGACCAAGGTGACGCGCAAGGTCATTGAGGCCGCCCCCCAATTGCGCGTCGTCGGCCGCGCGGGCGTGGGCGTGGACAACGTGGATATTGAAGCCGCCACCCAACATGGCACGGTGGTGATGAACACGCCCGGCGGCAACACGGTGACCACCGCCGAATTGAGCTTTGCCATGCTGCTCTCGCTCGCGCGCAAGGTGCCGCAGGCGCACGCCTCGATGGTCGCGGGCAAATGGGACCGCAAACTTTTCCAGGGCGCCGAACTTATGGGCAAAACCCTCGGCGTGCTTGGCATGGGCCGCATCGGCACCGAAGTCGCCAAACGCGCCATCGCCTTCGGCATGCGCGTCGTCGCCTATGATCCGTATCTTACCGAGGACCGCGCGAAGGCCATCGGCGCGGAGTTTGCCGACAGCGTGGACGAAGTTTATCGCGTGGCGGATTTCATCACCGTACACATGCCGGTGACGCCGGAGACGAAGTACATGCTGAACGCCGCTGCGTTCGCCAAGATGAAACCCGGCGTGAAAATCGTGAATTGCGCCCGCGGCGAGATCATTGCCGAGGCGGATTTGATTGCGGCGCTGGAATCGAACAAGATCGCCGGCGCGGCGCTGGACGTTTATGCTGTCGAACCGCTGCCCGCCGACCATCCGTATCGCAAGCAGGCGAACCTGATTTTGACGCCGCACCTCGGCGCCAGCACCGAGGAGGCGCAGGAAAAATGCGGCATCGAAGTCGCCGAAGTCATCGCGGGCTACCTGCTCACGGGCGAGGTCCGCAACGCGGTGAATTTGCCGTATCTGGACGCGAAGACCTACGAGCAGGTGAAACCCTACCTGCCGCTGGGCGAGGCGCTGGGGAAATTGCTGGCGCAGCTTGCGCCGCCGGGCGCCGACCGCATCTACATCACTTATGGCGGCCAGGCGCGGCAGTTGCCGAACATCGATCCGGTCACGCGCGCCATTCTGCGCGGTTTTTTGGAAGGCAGCGCGGTCAAGGACGTGAACAACGTCAACGTCCGTTCCGCCGCGGCCAGCATCGGTATCACCGTCGAGGAGAAAAAATCCGACGAGCCGGTGACGTTCAATGAATGGCTGCACGTGCAGGTTTTCAGCAACGGGAAGAAACTGATCTCGGCGGGCGGGACGTTTTTCGGCTCGCCGAACAATCCCCGCATCGTGCGGTTGTTCAGCACGCCGGTGGAAATACCGATCAGCGGCACCTTGTTGCTGCTCAACAACAAGGACCGGCCCGGCATCGTTGGCCACCTCGGCACGCTGCTCGCAAAACACAAGGTCAACATCGCCAACATGAGCCTGACGCGCGACACCGCCGGCGGGCTGGCGCTGTCGGTGTTGAATCTCGACAGCGCGCCGCCGCCGGCCGTGCTCGCCGAGCTTCAGAAAGACCCTGACATCAGCAATGTGAAAGTAGTAAAATTGTAAAAGCCGATAAATTGAAAAATTGAAAGAAGACCAAAATGAAAAACCAAATAAAATTAATTTTCCCCGCCATGTTCGTTACCGCCTTGTTCGCGCTGCCGCGTGTTAATGCTGCTTCCGCCAACGCCGCCACCAACGCGGCTGCGTCCACCGGGGCCAACGCCAGCTCCCAGGCCGCGATGACCGCGTTGTTTGGCGACCCGGTGATTGCCAAGGGCAAGGGTTTTGAAGTCAAGCGTAGCGAATTGGACGAGGTGATAACGGGGATCAAGTCCGCCGCCGCCGCGCGCGGCCAGACGATTCCGCCGGGGCAGCTGCTCCAGATCGAAAGCCAGTTGCTCGACCGGCTCATCCAGGACCGGCTTTTGCTGCAAAAAGCCACGGACGCGGACCGGACCAACGGGATCCAAAAGACCACCGTGCAAATGAACGCGCTGCTCGAACGCTTCGGTACGCAGGAAGCGCTCGAACGGCAGATGAAGGCCGCCGGTTTGACGATGGCCGAACTGCGCTCCAAGCTTACTCAGGAAAACACCGCGCAGGCGGCAAAGATGCGGGAGTTGAACGTCAACGTTACGGACGCTGCAACGAAACAGTTTTACGACGACACCAATAATCTGGCGAATTTCGAGCAGCCGGAAATGGTTCATCTCCGCAACATTTTGTTGTTGACGATTGACCCGGTCACGCGCGCGCCGTTGCCCGCGGACCAGCAGCAGGCCAAACGCAAACAGATCGACGACCTCCTCAAGCGGATCCGCGGCGGCGCGGATTTTACGGCGCTGGCCAAACAATATTCCGAAGACCCGGCCTCGAAGGATAACGGCGGTGACATGCCGCCGCTCTCGCGCGAGCAATTGGGAACCGAACTGGCTGCGGCCGCGTTTTCAATGACCAACAATCAGGTCAGCGACGTCATCACGACCGTTTACGGCTATCATATCATCAAATTGCTCGACAAAACTCCGGCCAAAAAAGTGGATTACGCAACGGTCGCCCCCAAAATCAAGGATTACCTGATGCAACAAGAGGCCGAAAAACTGGCCCCGGCTTATCTGGACAAGTTGGAGAAAGCCGCGGATGTGCAAATTTTGGATGCCGATTTGAAAGCGGCGGCAGCGGCGGGAGCAGCCGCCGCCAACGCGCCGGTTGCGACACCCGGAAAATAACGCGGGTTGAAGGGCGCTTGCCGGGTTTGTTCCGCCCAGGCACCCAGGAAAGCGTTATGAAGACCATACTTGGAATTGTCATTCTTGCCGTGGCCTGCGGCGGGCTGGCAATTGCCTTGTTTACGACGAAAAACGCGGCGGACGAACGGATTAAAAAAGATGGCGACGCGATTCTCGACTTTTCCAATCAATTGGTCGCCGCCACGGCCAACCTCGACGAACTCCGCCAGGTCAATCTGATGCTGACCAATGACCTTGCCGGCAGCCGGCAGGAAGCGCTGACGTTCAGCAATCAATTCACCGAAACTTCCGGCATGCTGGCCAGCACCAAAGCCTCGCTCCAGAGCGCCCAGGACCAGATCGCCAGTCTCAACGGCCGGATTGCCGGTTTGGAAACGCGAAATCAGGTGCTTGACCAGCGCGCGGCCGCCCTGACCAACGCCATTGCCAGACTGAATGCGCAAATCGCCGACACCGAACAAAAACTCGCCGGTTCTGAAACCAACAACGCCTTTCTCGAAAAGGAATTGCAGCGGCAAACGGCCGCCAAAGCCGAGTTGGAGAGCAAGTTCAACAACCTGGCCACGGTGCGCGCCCAGGTCAAAAAATTGAAGGAAGATTTGGTCGTCGCCCGCCGCTTGCAATGGATGCGCGATGGCGTGGACGCCGGTTCGCAGCAAAAGGGCGCGCAATTGTTGATGCAGCGCCCGGCGTCCGCCCCCGCACACCCGCCGCATTACGATTTAAACGTCGAGGTCAGCGCCGATGGCTCCATCCATGTTGTTCCCTTATCGGCCACCAACGCCTCTGTAACGACGTCAAATTTGCCGGCGCAGTGACGCGCAATTGCAACTTTCAATGTAAACTGGCGCCGGAGGCTGTTCGCGAACCATCATGCCGACTTACGAATACATTTGCGAAAAATGCGGGCACGAATTTGAAACCTTTCAATCCATTTCCGCCGGAGCGCTGCGGATTTGCCCGAAGGAACTTTGTGGCCGGAAAAAATGGGGCCGCGGCCGGGTGAAACGCAAAATCAGCACCGGCGGGGGACTGCTTTTCAAGGGCAGCGGCTTTTACAGCACCGATTACCGCAGTGAGGGCTACAAACAGGCCGCGAAAAAAGAGGCAACCGCCTCCAACCCGTCCGGGGGCAAAAGCAAACCGGAGAAAAGCGAGACCAAGTCCGCTCCGGTGAAAACGCCGGACAAGGCGGCCGGGAAATGATCCGGAAGTTACATGATGGCATCATTGCGCCGTTGCGTCGGCTTGATGAATTGACGGTTCAGCGTTTCAACGGTTTGACGGCGCAAAACCTTTTTGTTCTTTGCCTGGCGGTCTTTCCTTTGTTCGCGCGCGCGCAGACTTCATTTCCGGACACCAGTTCGGCGCGCAGTGTTTCCGGCCAGTTCATCGTCACCAGCGTGCCGTCCCGCCCGGGGGCATCACGGCTCGCAGCCAGGACGGAAATCGCCACCAACACCGATTTTGTCCGGCTGGAACCCGCGGTGCTGGCCGTCTCCGCCGAACGCATCAAGGAATCGCTGGGGCACGAACTCAATCCTGAACGCCGGGGGCTGGATTTCTCCCGGCCGGCGACCGGAAAAATATTTCTCGCGCTGCACCCGGCGCAGTCCCCGGATGAAGGCGTCACCATCGTTTCCCGGCGGTCTCCGGATGGTTGGGATTATCAAGTCCAGCTGCCCGACGTTTTGACGCGCACCCGTTACTTGCGGGCGATGACCGGTGTGCTGCTGCTGGAATTCGCCAACCGCGACGCGCGCACGCGTTCCGCGGAGATCCCTGCCTGGCTCACGGATGGTTTGTCCCAGGAACTGCTCGCGACCGCCGGGCAGGAAATCATCCTGTCATCGCCGGACAAATTGGTGAACGGCCTGCCGGTCAATCGTACTGTCAAAACCACCCGCGGCGTGGATTCCCTCGCCGGCGCCCGGCGCGTGTTGCTCGACCATGCCGTGCTGACGTTTGAACAATTGAGCTGGCCAACCGACGCGCAACAGTTTGGCGCAGACGGCGGCGCCTATCGCGCCAGCGCGCAATTGTTCGTCAGCGAACTGCTGGCATTGAAAAACGGCCCGGCACATTTGCGGGCGATGCTCAAAACCCTGCCGAAATATTATAACTGGCAGGTGTCGTTCCAAACCGCGTTCCAGGAAGATTTCCCGAGGCCGCTCGACGTGGAAAAATGGTGGGCGGTGCAGGTCGTGAGTTTTGGTGCGCGCGACCCGGGCCCGGCCTGGACGTTCGCAGTCAGCCGCAACAAGCTTGACGAAATCCTCAGTGTGCGGGTGGAAATGCGCGCGGCATCGAACGCCCTGCCCGCGCACGCGGAAATTTCGCTCCAGGCCTTGATCCGAAACTTCGACCGGTCGCGGCAGGTTGCGATTCTGCAATCCAAATTGTACGCCCTTGAACTCGCGCAAATGCGCATGGCCCCGCCGTTCGTGGTTTTGACCGATGAATATCGCCGCGCCATTGCGGACTATCTTGGGTCCGGCCAGCGCACCTCGCCCGTGCTGCGATGGATCAAACATCCATTTTCGTCACCGTCAAAAGCGATCCGGACCGACACGCTGAAGAGATTGGACGCGCTCGATGCGCAACGGCGCGCCATCGAATCGGGCCTCAAACCGGCCATTCCGCCCCCGTGAATTGCAGTTGCGCTTGAACGTGCGGACGCGAAAGCGGTCAACTTGACAGGGGGGGATTCCAATTTATAGTTCCCATTGAAAAATGAAGGATGACAGTTCACTTGCGAAGGGCGGGGAGCCGCCAGCGGGCCACCGGTTCCAACCTTTGAAGGAATTTCACTCCGCCGGCCGTGGGTTCTGGCGCGATGTTTCCGACACTGATTGGAACAACTGGCTCTGGCAGCTCAAACATCGCATCACCACACCGGAGCAACTGCAGCGCTTCATGCCCACGCTCACGCCGGAGGAATTCGCCGGCGCGAAACTGGCGAACCACAAACTCGCGCTCGCCATCACGCCGTATTTTTTCAACCTCGTTGACCCGCTGGACGAGCATTGCCCGATCCGCCAGCAGGTCATCCCGCGCATCGAGGAGACACACACCGCACCGTGGGAAATGAGCGACCCGTGCGGTGAGGATTCCCACTCGCCCGTGCCCGGCCTCGTGCACCGTTATCCCGACCGCGTGCTGTTCCTCGTCACCGACCGTTGTGCCGCCTATTGCCGTTACTGCACGCGCTCGCGGCTCGTCAGCAACGCGACCGGCTACGATTTTCATCCCGAGTTCGACAAGCAGATTGCCTACATTGCGCAACATCCGGAGGTCCGCGATGTCCTGTTGAGCGGCGGCGATCCCCTGCTGCTCAGCGATGACAAGCTCGAACACCTGCTGGGCCGGCTGCGCGCGATTCCGCACGTAGAATTTTTGCGGATCGGTTCGCGCATCCCGACGTTCCTGCCGCAACGCATCACGCCCGAACTGTGCGCGATGCTGAAAAAATTCCATCCGCTGTTCCTGAGCATTCACTCGAACCACCCGCGGGAACTGACGACGGAAGTCCGTGACGCGCTGGGCCGGCTCGCCGACGCCGGTATTCCGCTCGGCAACCAGTCCGTGTTGCTCAAGCATGTCAACGATGATGCAATGGTGATGAGGGCGCATATTCAAAAGCTGCTCATGTGCCGGGTGAAGCCCTATTACCTTTACCAGTGCGATCTGATTTCCGGCTCGGCGCACCTGCGCGCCAGCGTGCGCCAGGGCATTGAAATCATGACGCAGTTGCGCGGCTACACCACCGGTTACGCCGTGCCGCAATATGTCATTGACGCCCCCGGCGGCGGCGGCAAGGTGCCCATCAATCCGGACTACGTTTTGAGCCACAACGCCAATCGCGTGGTGCTGCGCAACTACGAAGGCAAAATCTTCGAATATCCCGAGGCCCCCGATGGCACGCCGCTTTCTCCGCCGCCGAAGAAAATTGAAGAGCCGGAGCTGGTTTGATTTTCAGGAGGGAACTTCGTCGCTTCCCCAATGATAAGGGCATTGACGAAGCAATGTCCTCCCAGGCGCAGATTTTTCTTCGTGTACCGGTTTCTATGTTGTTAATTATTGCACGAATGCCGCACGAAACTTGAAACGTTAAACGATTATGACGTCAAATTCCTCTCACACCTGGAAATTTTTCCGCGCCGGCGGCTTCAATCAGGTCGTCATCAGTTCCGGGGCGGATCTCCTGAACCTGGATCAGCTTGACCAAAAACTTTGGGTCGCGCTGGCGTGTCCCACCACGGGCGTCGAATTCGACAAGACCACGCTCGCGTTGATTGACACCGACAAGGATGGCCGCGTCCGCGTGCCGGAACTTATTGCCGCCGCCAGGTGGGCCGGCGGCCTGATGAAAAACCCGGACGATTTGCTGAAAGGCAGCCCAACCTTGCGGCCCGCCGCCATCAATGACGCCACGCCGGAAGGGAAATTGATTGCCAACTTTGCCCGGCAGGTTCTGGGCAAGTCCGACCCGGGGGAAGTCACCTTTGACGAAGCCGCCACCGCCGCCCAGACCTTTGCCGCGAAGCCTTTCAACGGCGACGGCATCGTTCCTGCGGATTCCGCGGGTGACGACGCCACCAAGGCGGTCATCGCAGACATCATCAACTGTGTCGGCGCCGACACGGATGCCGGCGGCAAGCCGGGCGTGAGCCAGGCCAGGGTGGACCAATTTTTTGCCGCCGCCGCTGCCTACTCGGACTGGTGGAAAAAGGCTGAGGGCGACG
>Ga0187851_10001908_pt1 | contig 19124 bp, 23 predicted proteins | sample June2016WEW_6_10_FD_132997 | JGI IMG/M metagenome (GOLD analysis project Ga0187851, IMG submission 132997) | Peatland microbial communities from SPRUCE experiment site at the Marcell Experimental Forest, Minnesota, USA - June2016WEW_6_10 | ecosystem: Environmental > Terrestrial > Soil >...
AATCACCGCGAGGCCGTATCATGAACCTTGCTTGCGAGGACCGCATTCGGCGCGATTAGCTCAGTGGTAGAGCGCTTCATTGACATTGAAGAGGTCGGAGGTCCGATCCCTCCATCGCGCACACACCAGTGATGGGTGTTTCAAGACCGTGTTTGCTGAGGTTCCTCAGTGTCCTTGATGGTCGACCAGATTGGACGGAACTACCTGTCACATACAAAATACCGCCGCAAATTCTGCGGCGGTATTTTGTATTTCGGGATCTGCTTTTTATGCAGCCACCTGCAGCATCAAACTGATCACGCGATTCTTTAGCATTAACTTACTTTGGAGATTTGACAGCAATTCCCGTTTCTCCGTGATCGTGCCCTCGCCGAGGATATATACGGCGTATGCCCTCGCATCGAACACCTCAATTTCCGTGTTTTGCTCCCGACTCCTGCCTAGGGCGATCCGGCGAAACTTATTGTACCGCACGATCTCATCCTTGAATTTTTGCTTGATGCCCATTTCATTGATATCGAGGGTATCCAATATCCCGATAACCTGCTCGATAATTTCTTCCTCCTTGATGTATCCGCACGGGCAATTCACATCCCGCTTCTTCGTGCAACCGTAGTAGACATACCGATGGGTATTTCCGTTCTTCTGGTACTTCCATTTTTCGGAGGCCGTGATTCCTGATCCACAGAGGCCGCACGTTATCAATTTTGTGAAGGCGAATTCTTTATCATTCTTGACCTCGCTCCGCTTCATCTGTTCCCGCGTCCGGTCAAAAAGTTCCTTCGTGATAAGGGGAGTGTGTTGCCCCGTATACCAATTTCCCGATCCATCCGGATATTCGAAGACGCCGTAGTAGAAGGTCTTTTGGAGGATGATGAAGATATTGGAGAGCGACAGATATTTTCCGGTCACCGTCTTGAATTTGATTTCGTTTTTGAGCCATTGATAGAGCCGCCGTCCCGACCACTGCTCGTTCGCCACCTTCTCGAACATCTGCCGGATGATGGGAGCGCGAACCGGATCGACGATCACCTCGCATGGTTTGTCCTTCCGCTTCTCGTTCAGGTATCCGGTTGGAGCCATGCTGGGGCGAAGCCCTTGCTCACACCGCGTCCGGAGGCCTCGCTTTACATTCTCGCTTTTGTTGTCGTTCTCCAGCTTTGCCGTCGAGCAGAGGATCATCAGCATAAATTTCTCGCTCGGGTTGTTGGTAAATTTTTGGCTGAAGGTTCGTATCTCAACGAGGAGCTTCTGGTCCATGAGATCAACGAGGCTGCCGAGGTCGCCCGCATTTCTTGAAAGGCGATCCGGCGCCCACGTGAGGATGCCGTTGAATTTGCCCGCTCTTATATCCTTTAAGAGTTCGTTGAATACCTCGCGCTGGCCGACGGCTTTTGCCGAGTGGGATTCCTTCCTGATCTCCGCAATCGTGAGTCCATCCCGCTCGGCGATTTGGATCATCTCCTTGATCTGGCTGTCTATAGAAAGGACTTGCTGTTCCTCGCTCTCCGTACTCTTTCGCGCATACAGACAGTAGGCGACCTTTACTGGTAGCGGTTGGTTGGTTGAGGTCGCCGCTCCTACCGACCCCTTAATTTGGTTGGTCATACTACAATTGATGACGCAACGGTGGCAGGAGTCCAGAGCGTCCGAGGGGGTTGCTACAATGCGACGAAGAGGGCGAGAAGGCAAGGGCCGAGTGCCATGCCAAAACGACTGCGCAAATGAGTTATAATTTCAAACATGAACCCTACGTCGACCAATCCACGAGTCCAGGATATTTTGCGGAAGATCGTTCCGCATCTTCGCAAGGGATATAGGATACTTGATATCGGTTCCGGAAGTTGCGAAGTCGCAAAGATCTTGCGGGATGCAGGGTATAACATCATGCCGTTGGACGTCGTGAATAAAAGTTTCTATCCGAATGTTCTCCCCGTGCTTTACGACGGCAAGCATCTTCCCTTTAGGGATAACAGCTTTGACATTGTTTTGCTCATCACGGTGTTGCATCACATAAAGCAGCCGGTCGAAATATTAAAAGAGGCCGTGCGGGTCGCTCCAAAGATCATCGTCATGGAAGATCTCTATCGAGGGATATTCCAAAAATATATGACGTTCGCGATGGACAGCTTATTGAATAGTGAGTTCTTTGGGCATCCACATACTAATATGACAAAAGAGCAGTGGGAAAAAGTATTTCAGGAATTGAACCTCAAAATCACCGACGTCAACATTCATGACTTTTGGAGATTTTTTACGAGCGGCACTTTTTTTCTGGAGAGGAGCTGATCGTGCGAAACTTGCGCTTATACATAAATTATGATAAAATAATTCACATGGAAAAACCTCCCATTCAAGGCGTTCGGCACGAGGAGGCTTCGGAGGAAATCTCTCCCGAGAGGATCGAGGTTTCAAAAGAAAAATTCGCAGAGGAGGATATTATTGCCGCCAGCGAAGAATTACAGGCCTTATGGGGCGCAACTCCCGAAGAAGTTCGGCAATCGCCAGATTTTTTTGACCTCGCTGAAGGATTCAAGGGAAATATCGAATCATACATAGCATCACAACGCGAGTGGTATAAAAAACAAGGCATCGATCAATCGTGGGGCGATTTTCAGATCAAAGAAAAATTGCAGCGCCTCCGCGATCGTGCAGTCGGTGCGCTGGGGGAGGATGAAAGTAAAAGACTTATTAATGAAATGAGAGAGCGGAAAGAAGGGGAAGTGCGAAAACAATCAGATGCGGCAGCGGCGGAAAAATTACAGGCAATCAGAAAAGACCTCGGGATTGAAGCTGAAAAAAATCCCGAAAACCTCTTTGACCGCTTGAAGCGCGAGTATGGTATCCAAGACGTGAAGTCGATGCAACAGGCATTCGCCGCATTTGAGGAATACCGCAAAAAAGAAAAAGGGCAATTCGTCGTCGGCAGCAACCAATTCTATCAATTCTTGGTTTCCGGAGAGATGTCCGACCAGATTGAATCGCCTGCTGCGAAAGCGATGGAAGCGGAGAAAGATGCCGACCCGAAGGATTATGAAAAACTTCTCGTCGATTTTTATGGCTCATGGCGGACAAATCTCCTTGCGCACCGCGAGCAGGTTCTCATGAAGCGTCCGAAGTTGAAGCGCGTATTGGAATTGATGGATTCGCTCCCGCCACCCCAGACTGCCGAAGAGATACGCAGCCTCTATCGGAAATATCCCGAACTGAACGAGGTCTCTGCTATTTCCTATCAGGAAGGCCTCGGCGAAGAAGGGATGCGGAACAATCCATTCCTGCATTTTGCCAGCCATCGCAAAGATGGGTATGCGTATGAAGAACCTCCGACGCAGGTCCGGTTGTATCTCAACCCGCCTAAAGAGGCGCTTCCGCAAATCGCAAAACGATTCACGGAACTTGCTGATCAGGAAAACGTGCCGTACTACTTCAAAATGATTGATTTTTCTCTTCAATGGCCCACGAGATCCGATGCGCGGCGGCTTGATCGGATGGTTTTTTATTCCGACAAGGAAAACGGCGCAAAGGTTGCGGAACTTCTTCGGCAGTTATCCGACGAACACCCCGATTGGTTTGAGGGGAGGCCGTTGCCACCACTTGTTGCCGAGGCCGCGCGGGGCGTTGGTGCGGCGGAGGAACCATCGGACTATCAGAACGAGAAGTTCAGCAGGCCCGGAGAACAAAACACTTCGTTCAATATGGTGCGGGCAAAATTCTTGGGCGATGTTTGGGAAGGCGTCGCGAAGGATGTCCTTATGAGGAACCCGAATCTCCGTCCTCGGGGCGGGAGAACGTTCCAAGAAATTTTCAACGATACAATATCCCCGGCCGATCGAAACTATATCGAGCAATTCCAACGTGCGAATTTTGACCCATCAAAACTCGATGCCCAAGGTCAGCGCGCCTTGGAGGACGCTATGCGCCGTTTCATGGCGGATACACTTCCGAACGTACAGGCAGATTCGCTCTTACCGTATGTGCAGCAAGAAATACAAAAAAAGGCAAAGGAGTATGGCGTCAATCCTGAAAATTTGGCGTTCAATGCGTAAATTCACATTAAGTGCTATCATAAAATCATGAAGGAGAAATTTCCCGAACAGCAATACAATGAAAATATTTCTCAAGAAACTGCTCCATCCAAGCACGAGGAATTTTTTGCCACCGAAGCAGGTACGGTAGCGGGGCGGGAAAATATGGATCGCCTCTCGCGTAGGGTGGAAAACATGCTGAATGAAGGAGACGATACCATTGCCAATATAGAAAAGAGAATTGAGGAAATCCAGGAGCGAATGTCCTCCGAGGAAGAAGGTTTCGAAAAGGCCGACGATGCGGCACGGACATACGCATTCCAAAATCCTGACCATGATCCTAAAAAGCAGACGGAGTATGTTTCGTTTTTGAATCGAACCGCTCGCGAAAGATCCAGGAAAGCGAAATTCGGGATTGCGAAGTTATCCGAGTTGTCGCAGAAGTTGGAAAAAGGCACGTTCGACGCGGAGGATATAAAGACAACAATGGAATACTTGCGCATCCCTAACGTGGAAGAACGGATGGCTGTTCAAATGTTTCTCGGGCGTGTGGGAGAGGCAAAAAGAATGAAAAAGGAAGAGGGCGGACGGGGTTAATTAACTTTTTTCAAGGTAAAATAATACTAATGAGCAAGGAGCGTTTTCCTTCACAGACCGGCAATTCCAACGAAGATATTCAGGGTGATGGTTTTGTAGTTAGGGGTCAAAACTTTCATGACGCTGAATCTCGTAAGGGAACTTGGATACCTAAGGTCAATAGTGAGGGCAAGAAGGTTGGTTTAGAATTTGTGCCTAAAAACAAGGTCAAGCCCTACGCTGGTGAATTGACTCCCGTGGAGTTTAGACCGGGCGAATCGACCGATAAGGTGAAAGAGCGAGTTGCTTCCAAAGGAAAGAAAAAGGAAGAAGAAAGAGAACTCATCGATTCGGCCGAGGGGTTACGCGCCAGAATTCTTAAAAGGAAAATTCTTGGGGAGGGGTCATATTCCGAAAGATTAAATATTTCTCCTGAGGGCGATGTAGAAGTTCCCTGGGGAAAAGATTCAGATCCATCGCTTTTTTCCGTAAATGGTAGCACAAGTCCAGAAGCGCTTATGGCGTATGCTCAAAAAATACAGGATCGATTTCCCGACCTTATTTTCAATTTTAAAAAAGATCCGGAAGGTAAATGGATTGAATTTACGGTGAGTATTTTAAACGATAAAGAAAAGTCGATCGACCATACTTAGTAACACCATGTCATTCGAAAAATTTGAGAATAGCCCAACGCTCGAACATCAGCCCAACTTCAGCGAACTGAGGGAAAAATCACACAAGGAGATGGATCGGGCGGCCAAGGAGCGCGCGGAGAAAAATCCAAAGCCGACCGATCACGAACTTCATATCGGCGATTACGAAGAGGTGATTGAGCCCCAGATGCGGCCTATCTTAAAAGAGCTGTATAAAAAAGGATATACGACCGAATCGTCCGGATTTGGCGGCATCGACCATCCGGAGATTCAGCAGATCGATGGCTACTTTGAAATTGATCCCGCGACAGAGGAAAAACTGAAAGAGCTCGGCGCTTGGGTAACCCGACAGCATCACGAGTATCCCGACAGTATCCTCACGAGGGTTGAATTCAGAGCGGAAGAGCCGGATATCGATAAAATTATCGAGAAGTGGACAGAGATTGCGGGCATTTTGCCCAAAATAGGAGAAGAATCATATTCCACCAGTGCGCCCTCTCACGAGTTTCGCACGAAGCACCTCGGCGAAGAGGAGGCGCGGAGAATTTTGATCGAAACGAGCTTTGAGCGTGGTCTCGTGCCAAAAGATGAAAAAGAGCAGGCGGAGCAGTGGCTGAAAGAGCATCCGCGAAAGACAGTCGATGCGCCGGAGAATAATAAATAATTTTTTACACTTCCATGAAAGCAAAAACATTTGAGCCAAGAATTGTTGCACGAGAACTTACCCGCATCACGGGATATAAGACTGGGTATGGCAATGATAATTTTAAGGCGCTCGATGTGCGCGGCCCGTTCGTACATGTCTATATCGGCGGCGCAAAGAAAAACTATAAAAAAGCAGTTGCGGCACGCAATTCAGTTCTAAAAATACTCAATCGTTACTATGGCAGTAAGGCGTCTGTAAGTAATTTAGGTGCGCGATTGATTCTGCGTAAAATCGGTATCTACGGGGATTTTCTCATCGTCAATCAGGATTCTGATATGATCGATTCTTTTCCACGAACGACAAGGGGCAATATGCTGAAAAAGCACATGGCTGAATTCGGTGCTTTTGGAAAATTTTTAAGTAGCCGATAACATGGAGAAATTGCCCTTAGGCGAACGACCAGAGCCACGCGTCGTTGGACGTGGATCTCCCGAGGCGAAGGAAACGGCGAGGCGGGAAATTATCGAACGGTTTCAAGATCAGTTTATCGATCTTGACGAGGAAGAGGTGGCGGAACTTACCGCCGAGGAGCGCGAAAAAACAGACGAACAGAAAGAATATATAAAGGTCGCCAACGAGATCACGAATGAAATATTGCGCGAGTTCGGGCTGACAGAATTTGATGTCCCCGAAGAAAACGTCCATATCATTTCCGCCAAATTGTGGGGAGAGAAGCCTTCCGTGCGTACTGCGACCATGATAACCGTACCGCAGCGGCAAGGCATTCTTGTGAAAGGCGATTATCCGCCGCAAGCGCGTGTGCAAAAAGCCCTCAGCCTGTTCCACGAGATGGTTCATGCCAAGGCGCATCTTTCGCTCGAGGCAGAGAGCAATGCCGATAATCATCTCTATCGGTCCGGCCTCGTTACTTACGCGACCTATGCCAAAACGAACCGATCGGGAAACGCGAAGTGGTTCGAGGGATTGAATGAGGCCGTGGTGACGCAGATGGAAATGAAATATGCTGAACGCGTGTTAGACAGCAATCCTTATCTACGGGATCAGGTCGAATATCTGAACTCCGAGGAAGTGCAAAAATTAAAAAGCGAGCATGCGAATTACCGTCATATTGACCCTGGCGAAATAGAGTGGATCGGCAAGGATGGTGACGAAATTGAGGTGTTTTACAATGGCTACCGCAAGCAACGATGGGTACTGAACTATGTCGTTGACCAAATCTACGCCGATGGCGGTTTCGCATCGCGGGATGAGGTGATGAATTTGTTTTTCGCGGCGCATTTCAAGGATAGTCTGTTGCCGCTCGGGCGGGCGGTGGAGAAATCGTTTGGCAAGGGATCGTTTGAATTTTTGGGCACAATGGAGGAGGATGGAGATTCGGCTTCGTGCGGCCGGGTCCTCGATTTCCTCATGAAGCGGCGGAAGGAATTGCAGAATGAGCGTTGACGTAAAATAAAAATATCCCAATATATTATGAATGAGACGTACCGCCCTCAAGAGAGCGAAGCGAAGAAGATAACACCGGAATTTTTGGCAGAGCAAGCTCGCCTTCCGCGTGACCAATGGAGCGAAGAATTTAAGAACTATATCGATGGAATTATTCAAGAAAACGCCCGCATGCGGGAAGGGAAATGGACGGATGAAGAGAGCAACTCCTCGCCAGAGGCGGAAGAGGAAAAAACATATCAGCGTTATCTTAGTGGATTGAGGTTTAACGAAGACGAGCTTCGCGACAAGGTAATCCTCGATCTGGGGAGCGGCGATGGCGAATTCGTGAAATACTGTATCGATAAAGGCATTACCTCAAACGCCTATGGCGTTGAAGGACGCTTGGCACGAAGATCGTCCTGCAGAGGAAGAATCTGGACTTGTCAAAATTGATGAACGGTACAGAAAAAACTTCTTTGCGCAGAATTACGGGGAGGCGTTGCCAGTCCGCAATGCGGATTATGTCATCTCTATGGCTTCGGTGACCAATATGGATTGGGATGGCGAAGAATGGAAGGATGTCGTTAACGTGCTGCAAAATTCGCTGGCCGCGCTCAAGGAAAATGGCGAGATACGATTATGGCCGATTCAGGAAGCGGCGGAGGCAACACCCGTGGAAGGGGAGGATACCACCAATCAGGCATGGAGGGGGAAGCTTGATGCCTTCGCCCTGGAGAATCATATCCAGTGGGAGCTCCGCCCCACCGGGGTTATCGTGACAGGAAACGATAATAATCAAATATATCTCAACTCGGTGCTCATCTTACGGAGACAAAAACCATAGACAAGTAATACGATATAAAATTTAGTGGTTGCCAGCGAGGTCGATTAAGGTTATATTTTCAGCATGTCATTCGAAAAATTTGAAAGCCCTATGGAATCTCCAGAAGAATTGGGAGAAAAAAAAGAGGAATTTGAAACACGCGAAAAAGGAGACACCTTTCCCGCTTTAGGCCATTTTAAACTTGAATTGGCGGCCGACCTTGAGTTATTGAAAAACGAGCACGTCCGGCCGATTAAAGGCCAGAAAGAAAATCCATGGGATAAAGATGCGGAGGTCGATATAGCTGCTGTCGTGAAGACGATTGAGGGATATGAAAAGGCTTTTAGCGCAGCAAAAGAAAGGGACGATGCCATTGCGGCGCGGATCAATCTTCCTGAGGCGAAAAAGGTGGAGCGCAGCATAGAAATAAAAATTGCTTCGATTGGAGAGGCGATGCGCGAGCGCAATTTGCTCCCGACGAATTTCTATGAAAAGCGATCCATGGCCCCACCGGCTTCAGCGGTTTTTGAGGACGAAGCCGCAGGGGGCGCATTCACGCCTGATAAAGAAAATCCGACCATCATGCTCGGCGGTCGTCTGTTGCGCATGTTCGGGCCACGCGTTCAGGAGACGGCGCGAAAGTTCGGTATAGAAATTTCCGAAAGCGAGGCAGTGGATCTTGCCATGACATTCTTCGCTGCGCACGAGTGGGGTCACTATTTGAATTTCGTGGAAAACACCGCATCTGAAAATGGAGAAGAAGATCGGGAAGATGAGTGGGCCGCGAGGACTAATGAGGTAAGGCATGATCTTGATTGGATCACCGACAAGTTCGATCGCCTCCCTGCGCTCCATGAGTGGATTTGCCAAAGCATCGGCGATCAAGTTCTTCAGGCGGAACTCGACAAAAAGGGAATTTCCCCCGATGCGGCGGCAGAAATCAAAGCGCTCTTTGCCGAAGACCCCGACGACGTGGTCGGCTCATATCGTCAGTTGGCAGAATGGGCGGACGAGCATCAGATTCCGACGTATCGGGTCATTGGCGCGGTGAACACGGCAGCACGGGAATTGCGCGAGACCGGACGTGAAGATCTCGCGTCCAAGATTGGTGGGAGTTTCCATTTTGTCGGGTATTGTTTGAAGCCGCTCGAAAAAGAAGAATTGGAATATATTCTAACCGGCAAGAAGGCTAATACTCCTGAGAATTAATTATAAAAAGAATGTTCGAAAATTCCCGAGAGACGGTTCCCGATTCAGAAAAAACTGCCCGCTGGAAGCGGGTACTTGGGCGCGTGGAAGATGTTAAGGACAGATTGGGAAAAGGTATTGATGCACATGCCAAAGACACCGTTGTCGCTTTTCTCGTGAACGAATTTCCCACCCGGCAATCATGCGAAGGCCATATTGAAGAACGATTCGGGAAGATGCGACGCATCGATCCATATATAACCCTCGGGGTTGAGGATGTGCCGGAGCGATTCGTCGGCGAGGCGGAAATAAAAAAGAGAATTGCCGATCAATTTAATCTTTCTCCCGAAAGTATTAATAGGGCGGAAAATGACGCAGCCGACAATGCGTATTGGGATTACATCGCAAAGAACGACGTTCAGGAAACCCCCGAATTTCAAGAGATGAGGGCAAAGAACGAGGAGCTTGAGAAGCGAGCCAACGCGCTTCTTGATGAATTCTATAAAGACAGAGATGCTTCGAAGCAACCTCGGCTCCTTCGCGTTAAAACGATCGGCCCGGAGGGATATCCTTCGATCAATGCTGACCGGGAAAAGGAAGAAGAAATTTCTGAAGCGAACATTGAGCAACAGCGAACGGAACTGCGCGAAGAGCAGGCGGAAATGGCCGCACTGACCGAGTTCTTGAAAAAGAAGTTTTTCGCTGATCATGATTGAGCGATGAGCGTCCGTTTTATTCAGGCGAGTTGCATTGAAGGTAAGAAGGTTGATCCACGGCAGGCGGCAGTGGTTAAAAAATATAAGCCGGATATCATCTTCTTTGAGACGCCTTCTTTTGGAGGCAATCCGTCCTCGCCGTTCAATCACTATAGCGCCAAGAACAAACCGTTTGCCGAGGTGGAAAAGATCAAAAAGGGATTGCGGAAGGCCGCAAAAAAAACGCCGTACGCCCTGTCCGATGTTTTTGTGTGGGAGAACATTGAATCGCTTTGGCGAGAGGGACACAACGTGCTTCTATTCAACATAGATGCACCGCAGGAATTGCGGCAGGAAGGGTTGATGCGCCGCGGGCATGTGTCGCTCTCCCGCGCAAAACGGACATGGGAATTTTGGGCTTATGTGTATGTCCGCGAAACGATCATGGCGCACTTTATGGAACAGGTCCTCAAAAAACGTTTTGTAAAAAGGAAAATAATCGCCGCCGTGTTTTTACAAAGTTTCCATTGGCAGCATGTGAAATTTCTCCTGAAGCATCCCTCCAAAGAGAAAATTTGGCGGTACTACTTTGGGAAATTTCCAAAGCTTAACCCCGTTACTATTACGAGGGGATTAAAAACAAAGCTCCCCATTCTTTCGCGGTACTGGGGGGAATATAGTATTTGGTAATGCTATATCGAGACTAGGAGGCTGCCTAACCTTGGCCGGGAGGTTTCTTTGAACCATAAAGCAGAATGCCAGTTACGATGCAGCGATACTGGCCAAATTTTTTAAAAAGAATTTTTTTGAATGGCAGGCGATTTGGGGTATACTTCAACTATGAGCCTCGAAAATCCGGCGTTGGTAGCGTCGAAGCGGACCGAGGAATTTCGGGGACGCCGGTTTGAAATTGACTGCGAATATTGCGCTCCATTTCCAGCGAACCATTTTTTTAATTGGGTCGGCGATTTTTACGACCTTTTTATCAGCTACCCGTTATTCTCCGCAGTACCGCAGAGCCTGCTTCCATTTTTCGCCGATATCGCTTCCTTTATCACTGACAAGGTAATAATAAATTTCTTCATTCTGTTCCGGATGGTGCACAGGGAAAGAACTTTTCCGCTTGAGAAGATGAACCCTATGTCGGCGCTTTTTATCGAGCGTGGACGTATGCGCGGAATAGAATTCGAAGTATTTCAAGGTCCAGCGGGATATCTCGATGATTTCAGAATGTATATCAATGGCCGAGAGCGGGTAGTTGATTGCCTTCCCATCGTCGATCACAATTCTCCGGTTATGGACGATAAGTGGAGGATGAAAAAAATATTCAAGAAGCTCGGCTATCCCGTCGCGGAAGGAAAAGCTTTTTGGTGGTTTCAGAAAAAAGCGGCGGTAAAATTCGCAGAAAAATTGGGATACCCAGTGGTTGTAAAACCGAGGAAGGGATCTTTGAGCCAGCATATGTTTATCGTGAACGATCGGAAACGTCTCTCTCTCGCTCCCTGCCGTCATAAAATATACGCCCGTTTTTATTGTGGAAAAATATGTTTCTGATGCCATTTTGTATCGAGCCACTATCATCAATAAAAAACAGATTTTTGTCGTGAAGCGTTTGCCTGCGGCAGTCGTGGGAGACGGAGAAAGTACATTGGAAGCACTTGTCCGCAAAATGGATTTTTCATCGGAAGATCTCGATGTGGATATACTTGAAAAATATAAAGTGAACCTACGCTCGATCATTCCAAAAGGGGAAATGATACAGCTTACTAATAAACGGATACTCGCCCTCAAATCGAGGCTTGAGCCGGTTCCGCTTTCGGAAATCCATCCTCGATTTATCAGCATGTGGCTCGATATAGCGCGTCGTCTTAGTCTCCCGCTGGTAGGCATTGATATCCTTCTTAAAGATCATAGATTATCTCCCGACGATCAAACTACCGCATTGCTTGAATTGAACTCCCTGCCAAATATTTTATTACATGGAAACGAAGTCGCCGACGCACTTGTCGACGCGGTACTTGCTTAGGGTTCCCGGCCACGCATCGCCGCGCGATCAGCGGTTTATGTTATCCGACCGTTAGAGCACGATCTTGTCCGGGAAGAGGATGCTGAGTTGCATCAGCGCCTCGCCCCAGTTCCTCATCGGCTTCGACCACTTCTTCGCGATGTCATCCTGCACGAGCCACAACACCTTTTCAAGCGACTCGTCATGCGCGAAGATCATGTGCGCCCGCGTCGCTTTCCGAAATTGCGAATTCAGGGATTCGATGGCGTTCGTCGTGTACATCGATTTCCTGATCGCTTCCGGATACTGGAAAAACGGCGCGAGCTCCGTCCATCGATCCTCCCACGACTTGAGATACGGCTGGTAGCGAGGCCACTTCTGCTTCACTGCCTCGAGCGCTTCCCGCCCCGCTTCCTCGGTCGGTGCGCCATACACCGACCGGAGGTCGATGCAGAATTGGTCGCGATCCTTCGTCGGCATGAATTTGATCGTATTCCGGATTTGGTGAACGATACACCGCTGCACCTCAGCGTCCGGATAGATCGCCTTCACGGCATCGCTGAATCCCCGAAGGCCGTCGATGGACGCGATCAGGATATCCTCGACGCCACGGTTCTTGAGCTCGTTCAGGATACCCATCCAAAATTTCGCCGATTCCGTTTCGTTGATCCATATCCCCAGCACCTCCTTGTATCCTTGGTCGCTGATGCCCAAGATGATGTAGGCACACTTGTTCACGATCTTGCCCGCATCCCTCACTTTGAACCGTAGGCCATCCAGGTAGATGAAGGGATAGACGGATGAGAGGGGCCTCGCCTGCCATTCCTTCATCAAGGGATACACTTTATCCGTGACCGCCGACACCGTCGCTTGCGAAAGCTCGACTTGATGATGCTCGCGGAGATACTTCGCGATGTCCATCTGGGTCATGCCTTTGGTATACAAGGCGATGATCCTTTCTTCTATCTCGTGCGATACCGCAGGACGCCACCGCTCATCCGACGTGGGCGCGGGCATGGCCGCGAACTTCCTCGGCCTACCGCCGCGACGCACAACACCCACCGATCCGCCATCCGACTCTGTAGCACCGGAACTTCGCTCCATTTCTCCTTTCATATTTTTCCGTCTCATGTGTTATTTTTTTGTTATACCAACCACGCGGCGAAGCCCGGCCGGGAGCGGCTTTATGATGAGGGAGAGGAGGCAATTGTTATTACGATCTATCGGTTAATAAATCTTCCCGGGCGGGCTTGATTATAGTTGCGGAAAAATTTCTTTCAGTTTCGTTTCGTGCTCTTCGATAGTTTTCTCATCCGGCTTTATCGCTTCGACGTCTATTGTCATCTCCGTCTCGAAGGACATCGGCTCCTCCCGCAGGAACCGCTTGCCGGACTTTTGGGTCGCTTCATCCGTATTCGTCCCAATTCGCACCGCCTCGTTATGTTGCTTGATATCCTGCCGCAAGGCCGCGAGCCTTTGGGTGACGTGCTCCGCCATATCTGTCTCATAGACAGAGGAAAGTTTCTTGAATACCGTTTCGAAGCCGAGGAGAATGGCATAGCCGTCGATGAGTCCCTGCCGCCGCACGGCAAACGATTCTGCCAGCCGGTCGTCTTTAAATTTGAGAAAGAGTTTTCCATCCTTAGTGAAATCCTCAAAAAGCGTCTGCGATCGGAGGAGCCCCGAGAGCATCGCCACGCTCATACCGTACCTGCTGAACCCCGCCGCCTCGCCGTTTTCTGTGAGGTCGCAGATAAGGAGTTCCTGATCAAGGTGATCGCCTTTGTGCTCCGGGTCGTTCTCGGCATAGACGAGGCCGAGGTTGGCGTCATAGATATCGGCACGCTTTTTGAAATCTTGTATGAACGCATAATTGCCCTTAAAGGTATATAGGCTTTCCCCCGTGATCACTTTATCGCTGAACGTTGCGAACGCTCTTTTCTCATCAAGTTCGCCCTTCACAACCGGTTCGAGATGTAAGTCTTCGAGGACGATCTGTGCCTCCGTGAATTCGCGACCATAGAGTCCCTTACTCCAGAGTTTTTCTTTCCTTGTTTCCTCGTCCGTCCGATCGCGAAATACAAGGTCGCCCGCGGCGACATGCTCGAGCAGTTTTTTTCTTGCCATGGCTTTCGCCCCGAACCACCGCGCGAGGAGATCCGCGTCGTCGCTCGCGACGAGCGGGGTGTAATCGTCGAGAAGTCCTGTATCAAGCCACCGACGGCATCCTTCGCGGAGCATGGCTTTTATGGTTGTACCGTGGCTCTCGGCATACGCTTGCATCGCTTTCGTCACTGCTTCATGGGTGATATCGTCCTCATCATCAGCCTGCTGGTCCTTCGCCATCGGCTTGCCTGATATCTCGACGCCGTGCGCCTTGAGGAAATGCCGCGCCACTTCGAGGAGGGGGATGCAGGCGAAATAATGGAAGAGCTGGTATTCCTTGGCGAAACCGTTGTAGCTCTTTTCGGCCACAAGGTCGGCGAGCGTGTCTTTTGCCTTATCGCTCATTTCATTCTTCCCGCCGTAGAGATTTGCGATGATTTCCTCTTGGTCAAGATATTGATGGTCGTACTCGATGTCATCGTAGAGCTCCTTCATGCGCTTTCGGTCGTCGGGAGCCAGCAGTTCGAAGGCAAGCTCGTAGACGGCATAATCGAAGTCCATTCCTTCTTTGAGTTTCGCCTCCTTTTGTTTTTGGGTGATGGCAACCGCCTCGTCGATCGTTACTTTTTTGATGCGCTTCAAGGCATCGACGCTAAACGCCGCCCGCCGGTCTGCGGGATACATAAGAAGATTCATGAGCACGGGTAGCTGCGAAAGGTATGCCACCTGCGCGTCCTTGAAGTGGAGCTCGGCTTCGATATTCATGCGGCCGGAGAGTTGCCAACCTTCGTTCAATTGGTTCCATTCCCGCGCCTCCTCGTTCGTCTTTACCGTCCAGTGTTCGAGCGTAAACTTGTCGGCTTCGGTGAGGATATTCTTTCCCGTCTTCGCCCGTGCAAGATCATTGTGGACGAGAAGTAGGAACCGCTCCTTCGCCGTGAGGTTCCCGCGCTCGAGCAAGTTTGTAATATTTTTCGTGATCATTTTCGTTTTTTGAGCGATTGTTCAAGAAGCTCGACCCGTGCCTTGAGGTCCGTTATCTCTGCGACCCGCGCGAACGCCAATGTTAGGCGAGCGATGGCGGTCGCCCGGCGCACCGTGGTTTTCCGCTCGGCCACGTCTTGGAGGGTTTCCGACAAGATGGCCTGCGCCTCCTCGATCGTCATAGTTTTCTTTTCGTATTCGTTGTTCATAATATTGATTACATGCCTTCGACAATTTCCATCCATGCTTTGACCTCCGCCGCCCGTCCGGTCTTCGTGGCTTCCCGGTAAAGGGCGGAGACGACATTCGGCGTGAGCCGCTTTGCCCAGAGATGGATGCTTTTCATGAGCCCGCCCGCTTCCTCGATCTTCCGGTTCCACTCGCTGAGAGTCCCCAGATCCTTGATCCCGAACCGTTCCGCGAATTCGGTTTGGTTCTTGATATCAAGGAGCGACATGGCGAGCTCGTCATCGATGCCGAGTCGCTCGATGACATGGCGGGGCTGCCCGCGCAAAATGGACGGCATCGAACGCCATAGGACGTACGACTCGAATTCCCGCTTCTTGTAGACGCTCGGGGTTCGGGCGCTTTCATGATCGTCGTTCGTGCTCATATAATTTCATCGGCCTTTCGGTTGGTGAGTTTCTCCCAGCGTTCGACGATCACGCGGCAATATGCTTTATCCTGCTCGATCATGAAGCACTTTCGGCCGAGGTGTTCGGAGGCGATGAGGGTCGATCCCGATCCGCCGAAGGGATCGAGGATGATATCGCCCGGCTGGCTTGAGTGATAGATGAGGCGGCGCAGGAGCGCGGGCGGCTTCATCGTCGGATGAAGCGCGCTCTTTGCTGGCTTCGGATAGAAGAGGGCGGTCTTATCCTTTTGCCCGTAGAACGCGTGCGTACCATACCAACCGTAAAGGATGAGTTCGTGCTGGGGATGGTAGTCTTTGCGGCCAATAACGAAACGGTCTTTGAGCCATATGAGCAACGCGGACTTGGTATATCCGGTATCGTGTAAAGCGTTCAAGAATTCGCACAACTTCGTGTCGCCGTTGAAGATATAAAAAGCGTTTTTGGGGGAGAGGTGCGGGCGCATGGCCTCGAGCCATCGCTTTGAAAAATCATAATAGTCGTCCTCAGAGGCATCGCCCGCGATGACGGAGAATTTTTTCTGGCTGTTATCTTTATGGATCGTCGCGAGGAATTCCTGCTTGCCTTCGACGTAGCCCACGCCGTATGGGGGATCGGTGAGAATGAGGGAGGCCTTCTCGCTGCCCATGAGCCGCGCGACGTCATTCGCTTTTGTCGCGTCACCCAAAAGAAGCCGGTGGTCGCCCAGCTTCCATAAGGTCGTATGCGCGATTTCAGTTGAGGCGTTTGGCATGGTTTCCGGTAAAGTTTTCCCATCGGCGAACTATGAGGTCGCAGAACGTGGAATCGATTTCGACGAGGAATGCCCGGCGCTTCAATTGTTCGGCGGCAATCAACGTGCTGCCCGATCCGCCGAAGAGATCAAGGATGATCTCGCCCGGGGCGCTGCACCGCTTCAAGGGTTTCTCGCAGAGCGTGATCGGCTTCTGGGTGGGATGCTCGTAGTCGGTCGTCGCATCGCGCTTCACGAGCCAGAGCTGGACGATCGACATAAGATCATCGTAGAGGCCGATGGAGTTCGCCTCTTTGTTCAGAACCTCGGACAGGTTTTTGAGCGCGGGATTCAAAGGCGGCGTGCCACGCGTGCCGTAGACGCAGAGCTCGATCACCTTATTAAATGCCACCTGCGGCGTAGGATCGAAGTTATTCTTGACCCAGAAGCAGAGTCGCCGGTTCACGATGCTGTGTTCCTCGTAGAGCTTCTGGAGGAGCCACACGTACTTCTCATCGCACCAGAAGAAGATATGCGCGTCGGGCTTGCTCGCGGCGAGCGCGTTCTTTATCGCCCCATCCAGGAATGCCTCATATTCTTTTGTTCCCTTGCTGTCGTTCACCAATTTTTCCGTCGTATATTTTCCCTTCGTGCCGATGCCCTTGCGATAATCGAGGGCGATATTGTACGGCGGGTCGGAAAATATCGCGTTTGCCTTGTCATCGCCCATGAGTTTCGCGACGACCTTCGGATCGAGCGAGTCGCCGCAGATCAACCGATGGTCGCCCAGTTGATAGATGTCGCCCGGCTTCGTTTCGGGCGTCACGATCTTCGCGAGCTCCTCGTCCACCTTGAATCCATCGTCCGCCACCTCAAGCACGTCATCGAAAAATCCGTTCAGTTCGTCCGGTGTGAAGCCGACGTCGAGGAGAAGGTTCGTGTCGAACGCTTTCAAGAGTTCCTCATCCCACGCGCCGACATTTTTATTTAATCTCAGATTGAGCTCTTTCTCTTTTTCAATTTCTGGAATATTCAGATAGACGACAGGGACTTCGGTAAATCCCAAGAGCGTCGCGACCTTGAGTCGGAGATGTCCGCCGATCACGATGTTTTTCCGCTCCGGCGCTCCGTTCACGATCAGGGGATCGACGAGGCCGAAGCGGGAGATGCTTTCTTTCATATCGGCGATCGCCTTGTCATCCCATTTCCGGGGATTGTAGGTCGAGGCCTTCAGTTCTTTTACCGGCACCCGCACGATCGTTAATTTCTCCGTCAAATTGGTATTCATCATATTGTTATTTCCATAATAGCAAAACGCTAACCCTTGTCAAATCGTTTTGATGTGTATAACATGTCAATATGTTAAAATTGAGATGTAGTAGGATAGTATGAAAAAAGACGATTTAGACGTAAAAATCGGGGAAAGGCTGCGGGAAGCACGCGAAAAGGCGGGGCTTTCGCAGGCTCAATTAGCCAAAGCATTAGAATACGAATCCGCCACGGCGGTGTCGTTGATAGAGGCTGGGGATCGGAAGCTCAAAGCCAAGGATCTTCAGAAGGTTGCCGAGTTCCTCCACCAGCCCATCGGATATTTCTTGGGGCAGATACTTCCGCCGCTCGATATCAAAGTGGCGCTCCGGGCGGACAAGGAGCTTACCGATGAGGATAAAAAAGCGGTGCTGTATTTCATTGAACTCGCCAAAAAAAGGCACCATGAGGGACCAAACGGAAAAACTAGGAACTAATGTCGGCGGGGCGAGGAACATCGCCCGTCGATTGTTGAAGGACGCGAAAAGCGAAACGATTCCCGTCTCTCTTTGGAAAATAATCGAGTATTTGAAACCGCAGCACGAACTTGAAGTGTTGCGGTTTCCGTTAGAGAAGGTGGATGGGATTCTTGTAGTGCATGAAGGACTTCCCACAATCGGTTTTAACCCGAGCACCGCATGGGTGCGCCGTCGGTTCACGATCGCGCATGAGATCGGGCATCTGTTATTGGGGCATACATGCACCGATCCTGATCTCGACAACGATCCCGAGGCGGAAGCCAACCAGTTTGCCGCTGAACTCCTCATGCCACTCGCATTATTAAAAATCGATTACAAGGCCAAGCCAGATGCCAGTTATCTCGCAGAAAAATATATCGTGAGCCGTGAGGCTATGATTCTCCATCTCATGGAGTGCCGTATTTTTTAACAAGAGAGAGGAAGGAGGTAAAACCCAAAAGAAATTATTGAGACAGGAGTAAAGCCCTGATTTTGTTGAATTTCCTTGGAGTGCCCTCGCCGAAAATTTGGCTTTGTTTGGGTTTTTGAACCGACCGAGGTGCTTTGGCCCTTCCAAAATCGTTAAAAATATCCTATACTCTTTTTCGAAGCTAGCGACCGTGGTGCTTCAAAAGAGAGGAGAAGGAAGCCCTCGGAAACGCTTACTAGGTTGCTCCCAAAGAGGTCCAAGACCGTGAGGGCGCACATAAAGAAAAGCAGGTATTCTTCAGACGTCCCGTAGGCTGTCTTGTCTGAAGAATACCTGCTTTTCTTTATGTGCGTTGAGAAAAAATTGGATGTCTCTTCGGACACTTGCGGTTTGTGTTTTTCTGGTGTAAAAAAGAA
>Ga0187851_10001909_pt1 | contig 19120 bp, 16 predicted proteins | sample June2016WEW_6_10_FD_132997 | JGI IMG/M metagenome (GOLD analysis project Ga0187851, IMG submission 132997) | Peatland microbial communities from SPRUCE experiment site at the Marcell Experimental Forest, Minnesota, USA - June2016WEW_6_10 | ecosystem: Environmental > Terrestrial > Soil >...
AAGATTCTATGTGGATTGTTCGACTAGCATTGCGGCGGCCCTACACGTTTGTAGTGGTGTCCATACTTATCGTAATCATGGGTGGGCTTGCAATTGTTCGAACTCCAACCGATATCTTTCCGAACATCAACATTCCTGTGATCAGCATTATCTGGAGCTACAGCGGTCTCATACCTCAGGACATGAGCGACCGCATTGTTAGTGTCACAGAGCGAGCGCTTACCACGACCGTTGACAACATCGAGCACATCGAATCGCAGTCGCTGTATGGGATTGCGGTGGTTAAAGTGTTTCTGCAGCCGACCGCGAATATTCAGCAAGGTATTGCGCAGATCACGGCTATTTCTCAGACCCAACTCAGGCAGCTACCGGCGGGAACAACGCCGCCTCTTATTCTTGCCTACAGCGCATCGAGTGTACCCGTACTCCAACTAGCCCTTTCCGGGCAGAATCTATCGGAGCAACAACTGAACGACTACGGTCTGAATTTCATTCGGACGCAGCTCATCACAGTTCCCGGTGCTTCCGTCCCTTATCCCTATGGCGGTAAACAGCGTCAGGTACAAGTTGACCTCAACACAACTGCCCTGCAGTCGAAGGGGCTGTCCGCGCTGGACGTGGTTAATGCGCTCAGCCTGCAAAACCTGATCCTGCCTACAGGAACTTCTAAGATCGGCTCCAGGGAATACGACGTTTCCATTCCTAATGCAGCCCCGCAGACAATTGCCGACCTGAACCGCATTCCGATCAAGACGATCGGCAGCACCACAATCTACATAAAAGACGTTGCCTGGGTTCGTGATGGCTTTCCTCCGCAGACCAACATCGTGAAGGTCAACGGCCAGCGCTCCGTACTATTGACGATCCAGAAAGCGGGCAATGCCTCGACGCTGAACGTGATCGCAGGCATAAAATCCCTTTTACCTCAAATTGCGACGACAGTTCCACCTCAACTGCAGATGACCCCCCTCGCGGATCAGTCTATTTTTGTTCGAGGCGCGATTAGCGGAGTGGTCCGAGAAACGTTGATCGCGGCGTGCCTGACCGCTTTCATGATCCTTACGTTTCTGGGCAGTTGGCGAAGCACACTTATTATCGCCACCTCCATCCCCCTGGCAATCCTCACCTCGATCATCGCGTTCAGTGCCATCGGAGAAACGATCAATATCATGACGCTCGGGGGACTTGCTCTGGCGGTCGGCATTCTGGTGGACGACGCCACGGTCGAGGTTGAGAACATCAATCGCAATCGCGAGGCCGAACCGGAGAAGGACATGGATGAAGTTGTTCTCGACAGTGCATCGCAAATCGCGACACCCGCCTTCGTTTCCACGCTGTCGATCTGCATTGTGTTTGCTCCGATGTTCCTGCTTTCGGGTGTAGCGCGATATTTATTTGTGCCGCTCGCCGAGGCGGTGGTGTTCGCCATGTTGGCCTCATATTTTCTTTCGAGGACCATCGTTCCGACCATGGCCAAGTATTTGTTACGGGGGGAGAAAAAAGAGGCGGGAGATGAGCCCAGCCGCAATCCGCTGGTGCGACTTCAGAAGCGTTTTGAGGCCGCATTCGAGAGGTTTCGGCGCGGCTATCGCGCCGTATTGGGAGTCTGCCTCCATCACCGTAGCGCGTTCCTTATCGCATTCTTCGTTGTCTGTCTTGGATCTTTGGCGATTTTGATTCCTTGGCTGGGCAGGGATTTTTTCCCCAGTGTTGACAGCGGCACTTTCAAGCTTCACATGCGCGCTCCCACAGGAATGCGCATTGAGGAAACCGCCAACCTTTGCGATCTGGTCGAGCGTTCAATTCGGGGGCAGATCCCAGCTGCGGAAGTTCAGAGCGTCATCGACAACATCGGCCTGCCTTATAGCGGCATCAATCTTTCTTACAGCAATTCGGCCCCGGTTGGTACCTCAGACGCCGACATTCTTGCAACACTTTCCGCCAACCACCATCCCACGGACGACTACATTCACCGGCTTCGTCAGACACTGCCGAAAGAGTTCCCTGGCGTTACCTTCGCTTTCTTGCCCGCTGACATGGTGGGGCAAATTCTCAATTTTGGATTACCTGCTCCTATCGACGTTCAGGTTGTCGGGAACAATCTGGAAGGAAACCGGATGTACGCGGACAACTTGCTCGCGAAAATGAGATACGTGTCCGGAGCAACTGATTTGCGGATTCAGCAACCCTTCGATGAGCCGTATCTGCGCTTAAGGGTTGAACGTACCAAAGCGGAAGAGCTGGGATTCTCCGCTCACGACATTGCGCAGAATCTCCTGGTGTCACTGAGTGGCAGCTTTCAAACTTCACCTACGTTTTGGGTCGACCCAAAGAATCGAGTCAGCTATCAGATCGCGACCCAGACACCACAATATCGCGCGGATACTTTGCAGGATCTAGAGAACGTTCCGATCACAGGCACCGACCCGAACGCACCTCCATCCCTTATGGCCAGTCTTGTGTCCACGCAGCGCGGAGTAGGAATGGCTGTTGTTTCTGATTACAACGTCTCGCCAGTCATTGACATCTTCGGCTCTATCGCCGGTCGCGACCTCGGTGGCGTAGCGGATGACATTAACAAGATTATCGACGCTACGCGCCAGCAGTTGCCGCGCGGTTCTCGGGTCGTTGTCCGCGGGCAGGTGCAAACCATGCGGGCATCCTACGTCGGTCTCCTGAGTGGACTCGCGTTTTCGATCGTACTGGTATACCTGCTGATCGTAGTCAACTTTCAGTCCTGGCTGGATCCTTTCATCATGATTTCCGCGCTGCCCGCGGCCCTCGCTGGGATTGCCTGGTTCCTGTTCATCACGCACACGACACTGAGCGTGCCAGCGCTAATGGGCGCCATCATGTGCATGGGGGTCGCAACCTCCAACAGCATTCTGGTGGTGAGTTTTGCAACGGAAAAAATGACCGAGGGCATGGATTCCCTTGCTGCAGCCCTAGAAGCGGGGTTCACGCGTTTTCGACCGGTGCTGATGACCGCTTTGGCCATGATCATCGGAATGGTACCGATGGCTCTCGGATTGGGCGATGGTGGTGAACAAAATGCTCCCCTTGGCCGTGCGGTCATTGGCGGCCTGCTTTTCGCAACCGTTTCGACGCTGCTCTTCGTCCCGGCATTTTTCAGCGTGCTTCAAGGCTCGCGCCGGCATGCAGCCCAGGAAAAAGGACAATAAACGCCGAGCCGTGCGGAGTTGCTTATGTTGCCTCAAACTGAAAACAGACAACAAATCGACGGTCGAACAGCCCCTGGGAATGCGGAAGTAGCGCGAGGTTCGTACAAGTATTGGCTGGGCGCAGGGATCGCCCTCATCGCGGTCGCCGCGCTCTTGATATCCGGCATCTGGTCCCGAGTCAGGGCGCGCGCTGCACTAGACACGGAGACCGCTCAAGCGGCTCTGACATCGGTTTCAGTGGTATCGCCAAAACGAACTAGTCCGGCCGATGAAATTATTCTTCCCGGAAACGTACAACCCTACATCAGTTCCCCCATCTATGCTCGCACGAATGGTTACCTGAAGAAGTGGTATTTCGATATCGGTGCGCGCGTGAAGCAGGGGGAACTTCTTGCGGTAATAGAAACCCCCGAAGTCGATCAGCAACTCGAGCAAGCCCGTAGCAACCTGTTAACCGCTCAGGCAAATCTCGAACTGGCTTCGATCACCAAGGCCCGGTATCAGGGACTTTTGAAAAGCAATGCGGTATCCCAACAAGACGTGGACAATGCGGTTGGCACCTACAACGCGAATGCAGCTATCGTCGAAGCCGACAAGGCGGCCGTCCAGCAGTACTCGGCACTGGTCTCTTTCGAGAAGGTCTACGCACCTTTCGATGGCGTGATCACCGCGCGCAACACCGATATTGGCGACCTCATCAATTCCGGCAGCAGTAGCAATTTGAAAACTGATCTTTTTCACATTGCTCAACCTGGAAAATTGCGCGTTTACGTGAACGTACCGGAGGAATACTCGCGCGGAATCACCGTGGGCATGAGAGCAGATCTCACTCTCGCCGAATTTCCGAACCGACAATTTCAGGGAAAGGTAGTGCGCACCGCCGATGACATTAATGTCACAACTCGCACTCTACTCATCGAAATCGATGTCGATAATCCCAGCGGCACACTGCTTACGGGTTCGTATGCGGAGGTCCACTTGGCGGTCCCGACGCAGGCCTCGACCTTCTTGATTCCGGTCAATACTCTACTATTCCGCACCGAAGGGTTGCGCGTGGGGATTGTGAAAGACGGGAAGGTCGTGTTGACTGCCGTCACCCCGGGGCACGACTTCGGCGACCAGATAGAGATCGTCTCTGGCCTCAAGTCGGATGATCAGGTCATCATCAATCCGCCGGACTCGATTGTTTCCGGCGAGGAAGTCCAAGTCGTTCAGGCGACGTTGCCGGGAGACATCAAGTGAAGATGCCTCGAAGACTGTTTTTCGGGAGCTCCAGGACAACAGCGAGAACCATTCTGCTGGCGATCGCGGCACTGCAGTTGACTGGATGCGTGGTTGGCCCGAAGTACCACCAGCCCGTGGTACAGGCTCCCGCGGCTTACAAAGAAATAGGAGACTGGAAGCCCGCTCAACCCAATGACCAGAACCTTGGGGGCGCATGGTGGACCGTTTTTCAGGATCAACAACTGAATGCGCTCGAAGAGCAGGTCAACGTATCGAATCAGAATCTGAAGGCCGCCGCGGCGCAGTACCAGCAAGCGCGAGCCGTTCTGCGCTACTATCGTGCCGACTACTATCCAACGGTGACGACGGGGCCATCCGCGTCTCGAACGCGCGTATCCGCCAATGCTCCCACCAACTCAATCTTGCGTGGCGCTACCTACAACGACTTTGTGCTGCCGTTCGATGTTTCCTATCAGGCCGACGTCTGGGGGCGAGTTCGAAAAAACGTCGAGTCCTATCGAGAACAAGCGCAGGCGAGTGCGGCAGACCTTGCGACAGTTAATCTGAGCATGCACGCGGATCTCGCTGTTGATTACTTTCAGGCCCGCAGTCTGGACTCTGAGGAACAGCTCCTGAACTCTACGGTTAAAGACTATGAGCAGGCCCTGGACTTGACTCAAAGTCGCTTCCAAGGCGGGATTGCATCGGAAGTGGAAGTCGAGCAGGCGATGACTCAACTGCAAACGGTCCGGGCAGAGGCAGTTGATGTGGGCGTGCTTCGAGCGCAGTATGAACACGCGGTCGCGATTCTCATTGGAAAACCTCCCGCGGAGTTCACCCTTCCCCCGCTACCTCTCACCGCGCCACCACCACACATTCCGATCGGCCTGCCATCGGATCTTCTCGAAAGACGCCCGGACATCGCGTCTGCGGAACGGCTTGTCGCGTCCGCCAATGCCCAGATTGGAGTCGCGAGGACGGCATACTATCCGATGATTAATTTGGGCGCCTCCGGAGGATTTGAAAGCTCCGCCATTACGACGCTTATTAATGGGCCGAGTGGTTTATGGTCTATTGGCCTCTCCGCGGTTGAAACAGTGTTCGATGCCGGAAGACGACATGCTCTTAACGATCAGGCACGCGCCGCTTATGACTATCAGGTCGCTGCCTATCGAGAGAATGTGCTGAGTGGATTTCAACAGGTGGAAGACAATCTGGCAGCCGTTCGAATTCTGGAACACGAAGCGCAGGTCCAAGATGAAGCGGTGACGGCGGCACAAAATTCCCTGAACCTTTCCGTCATTCGCTACAAGGGTGGGGTCACAAGTTACCTCGAGGTGATCACTGCTCAAAGTGCGGCGCTTTCAGATGAAGTCACTGCGGTTAACATTTTGGGCCGTCGAATGGCGAACACCGTGTTGCTGATTCAGGCCCTCGGCGGCGGATGGGACCGATCGAGTTTGCCGGCGCGACCGGAGTGCTGCGGCCAACTCGTGAGCGACAATGCCCATTGACAGGTTCACTGAGGCCAGGAACATGCAAAAGAGGGCGTCGTGGGTATCAACAAAATGTAGCGTTGCGTTTTGCTGAGTTTGGACTGCGTCAGTGACAAGCAGAGGCACGCCAGCGTGTTTTTCCACAAATCCTGCGAGTACAATGGGTGCACTATGACCAGCCGTAGTATTGAATGTCCCTCTGTTCTGGAAATCTGCGCACGCATCAAGCATCTTGGCTATGGAGATTCCTCGCGTGTGCGGCTTTACGGCGAAGAGTTTGAAGTGCTTTCCGATCCCTTTCCCGAAGCGGGTGGAATAGCCGTCCAGGTCAAAACGAAAACAAATTCAAACATGCGCGTGTTACGGCTTCCATCGACGATCCTGCAAAGTGTGAGAGGCCGAGGCGATCGCGCAACTTAACCCGAGCCAACAGCAATATGGCGGTGACGGTGGAGATGTATCACCCCGGCGACCCCGTGGTGCGCAGCGAAGTTGTTGCGGTTCTTGAGCATTTATTCGCCGATCGGCCTGGAGATTGGCGGGTGTTGATAACGGGGTCTCAAGCGAATGACCGGTGGGAGATGACGATTACCGGCCCGAAGGCATTTGAGCGCTCGTATACGTTGGAAGGCAATTCCGGGGAACATCAGCCGGAAGTGATTCGGGCTATTGTCGGAAAGATGGTCCCGGCACATTTGTGAGGTCGCATCCGAGCGGAAGCTTCACCTCCGCTGTTATCGTTGCCCAATCCGAGTTCTCGATGAATCACGGGCTAACCGGAATTTATCGCGGGCCCGAAGTCGGCTTATCGGAAGTTTCGCTAGACTCGCTTGTGTGGGTTGAAAACCAAGTGGTCGGCAACTCGTTCGTTACCGGATCATGAAAGGCTCCAAAGCAGATTCGGGAAACCAGCGATGTCGCCCTCGCGGTCTATGAAAGATCGAAGCGAACCGAGGCTGGCGGGTGCTGGCGGAATATAAGCGGAATATAAAAAGTACGCCGTACGCGCGAACAGCCGACAAAAGAAACCCGAGCCCATGTCAAAATCGCCCAGCACGGGACGGTCAAGGGAATCCGAAGAGAAGCTGAAAGTGAATACGCCTCCAGCCCTCCATTGCACCCAGGTCACGCGTGAACAACATAAGTAATCGTAAGCAACATAAGTAATAAAGGAGGGGAGTACTAATAGGGAGCAGAGTCACGTGTCATTACGGCATTGACGAAGAGAGAAAGATATGCCGTACGCACCGCGGATACAAGCAAACCGGTGCAGGCTAGGCCCTACCCTACACCGAGGGACCAAAATGAAAGTTGGAAGCGCAACACCCAACTTTTGGCACTTTCACAAGTGGGAAATAGCCATCGCGTGCCTTGGACACGCTTGTGGTCCATCCATGGACAATACAATATTTGCCATAAGTTACGCGAGTATTGTACTGGCTTTGTACTCTTAATCAGCGCGCCGGGAGCTAGCACCAGGATCTGTGGCCTATTCGCACCTCATTTGCACCCGAAGGTGGGACAGGTACAAAAGGGGGTCTTTAAGACCATCGCTTCGACCCCGTCGCCACCGACTCCCGTCACTTGTTCCGGTGTGACTGCCGCTCGGCCAGGCCACGTCAACGCGTGGGACATGGGACTGCTCCGGATGCAGAGGTTCGGCATATTAGATTCTGGGTCCCCTCTTGGAAAGGGGGTCACTTCCCTGCCCCGCTCCGGCGCGCACGGGTCCTTCCCCACCTCCCTGCCTGGCAGCCTGCGCCTGGTCTTCCCCATGGAAAGTGGTCGCCCGGCCGGGAGCCCGCTGAAGAACTGCGGGCGACTTGTGCATGGGGTCCCCAGGGTTCAGGATGCAAGAAACGCTGCCTGGGATCGCGTACGCGGGGTTCATGGTTACAGTCCTCTCTTTCGACGCCGGTGTGTCGTAGACCTGTCGCTAGTGAATGTGCAGGGCCGGCTTCCCCTGGACCCGGATACGACAAAGTGTCGTTTGATACATACACAAAAGTTCAACTCAGTGTGTTTGGCGCACAAAAGTTGAACCGCTGAAACCAGTGCCCAGAGCCATTTGTCGCTTGACATAGCTGATAAGAGGTGTATATTGTAAACAATGCTTAGACGGCTAAACATTTGGCTCGATTCAGCAGACCTGAAACGGCTGGCCGTCGTGGCAAAGAAATCGACCCCGGGTACAAAGGTTTCAATGCTGATACGGCAAGCGATTTCTGAGTTCCTAGACAAGCACGAGCGGAGTAAAGCCGCTTAGACACGAAGAAAGGCCCACGGGGCAAACCAAGGCCGAGGTGATCCGGCAACGTATCAAGAGTGATTCAGACAGTTGCTCTGAATCTACCTGATGAGGATCGGCGTTCCTGCTGATTCCACATTGGTGGCCCGCCACGGGCAAGAGTAGTGATACGGCGACGACAAGTCGCAAAACGAAATCACAACACGAGTGAAACAAAGTGCGGCGCCTGCCATCCATGCCGGGAAAGACCGCCGGCAGTAAGAAGTAGCCCGTCCGGGGCAACGCAAAGTCGAGCGCATCGGCACGAAAGGCAAGACCAAGGAGAGAAAGATGATTATGACCAAAGAACAACTGAAGGCAGCAATATGGGCGATTCGCCACAACGACCGAGCCATCGAGAACATGATGACCGAAGCCCTGATTGAGGACCTCGTAGACGCCGACGACAGGGCGGAAGTTGAAGCAGGCACCGCCACCGCCGAGACCGAAGCGAGGGTCAACTACTACCGTCAGACAGCGGGTCGATAGTAACGGAAACGGGCAGGGCAACCTGCCCACAACCGCCCTCAAAGGCAGATGTGCCGTGCGCCACTGCGTCACGCATCCATTCGTACAACCTCCGAGCAGTTCCTGCGGTGGACGACTGGCGCAGTAGCGGACGGCACAAGCAGCCCTCGTGGCAACGCAGCCGACGCATCGGCACAAAAGCAGCACCCCTGACATATGTATACGTCGGGAGAAACGGAGTACCAAACGGAACGATATGAAGCCTTTCCCTAACATCTGGACCGATGGAACCATCGCGTCCTTCTGGTTGCAAGGATACCTGGTGCAGGTACCGATCAAACTTGGATCGAATGATAATCGGGCGCACGTCATTCGCTGGCTGCATCATGCGTGGCTCTTCCGCGTCAAGGTCGGGAAGCGCGGTCCCCGTCTCGTCAAGGCAGACGGCAAGACCGAAATCCAACTTCACAAAGTTTATTCGGAACTCGTGCATGGTGACGCGTTCGTAGTCGAAGCCACTGATGGAAATCTTCTGCGCTGGATGCCAGAGAACATTGGCCCGAGGCGGAAGCCTGAGAAGCTTGCTACGCCCGCTCAGCAGGACAATGAAGTCGCGAATCAGATGTGGCTGCGTGAACGCGACGGTTCCCTCGAATACATCGCTCAGTCACTGGCCCGGGAGATCAAGGCCGACCGGGCTCAGTTCTCAGGAGAAAACGAAGACCTGGTGACATCCGAGCAGGAGATCGCCATGGAAAACCGCGCCGTCACCTTGCTGACTGAGTGGGAGCGCAGGCTGGCTGCCACCAAAACTCGTGGCGACGTTGACGCCGAACGTACGGAAGATCATCTCGAAGTCGAGATGCCGCAGGATGAGTCGGTCGCCGATCCTCGTCCGGAGAGTTACCCGGATGGTGTCGTGCATCACGTTCCTCGCCACAAGAACAACACCGACGACAACGCAAAGGCCCCGCGTTCTGATGAAGAAGATTGGGCACCGACTGTGAAAAGTTGGCCCGAATATTATGACCTCACCCTCGCTGAGTTCCGTGCTTTGTTGGGAAGCCGAACAGTTCACGATTCGAGCACCGAGTTTGTTCTTAACTTCCATGGCTGGTGCAGCCCCGAGGATGGTCGCCCTCCGATCTACGCTGGCCGCCCTAAAGACAGAGAGCCAGGTTCTAAATGACTTACAGCGGCGAATTCCAGAAACGGTACGAGTGCAGTAGAGGGGAGAGATAAACCAGGGAAGTTGGCTACCACCTGCGCTCCTCGAAAAGGGTCTTCAGTCCGTTATCACCCGCGATTGAGTGTTCAGTCGCATACAGAACGGGTAGCCAAATCACGGTTGCGCTAAAGGACAGAAGAGGGCGCAATCGGTTTCCAGCAACATCGGGATGCAGTTATCGAATCAACTGGAAGCATTGCCTCACGATGTCACTTCTCGACCATGCGAGTGACTGAGAGCGCACAACTGCTAAGGATTCGCTAAACACTCTAGGAAGGGCAGCCGTTGCTGCCGGGGACAGAGTGGTTCCATCTGTCCTCTTTGGGCATGGTCTGCCCGTTGGAAGGATTTGGAGGAATATGTCACATGAAGATTTGGTTCTAGCAACGCTCTACACACAGAATGGACCGGTATCAGTTGAACAAGAGATAGGCAAGGATTTAGACCGGCTAATGGCTGCCCGTCTCAGCAATCAGTTAACGGACAAGGAACTTGCGTACGCAAATATGGACACTGCTCGTCGATTCATGGCAACCAGCAATCCCCAGTTGCGTGAAGTCGGCCGACTCTTCATTGACTACAGAGAGATGAAAGATGAGGAGGCAGACAATGAGTAGACAGATGAGCGAAAGAGGAGCAAAGAATGAGTCGTCCAATTAGAGAACTAGATGACGCCGCAAAACTGTATCGCGACCTGGCCAAAGACGCCACGCAGGCGAACAAGTTCAAGATTGCGAAAGCCCTGAAGGAAATCGGCCTCGCAAAGTTAAACCACAAGCGCACCATCATTATTCACAAGAATGACGACGCGCCGTACGACCCCGCGACTGACCCGGAGCCAGATGGCAACCCCAACTACCCGTACAACCGCCCGACTCGCGAGGAGAGGCGCAAGTGGGAAGCGTGGAATGCACGTCAGGATGCGTATTACGCTGCGCGCCCAGAAGTGCCGCGTCCATAGAGTTGACACCTACGGTTGTTCATCGTGCCAATAGGGCACCGTACATGGTCGTTACTACCGAGGTCTGACCAACCCGGAAAGCGGGACTGATTGAATGCACCACGACTCGAACGCGCCCAAGCACGAATGCGGAGGCGCCAACAACCAGAAACATCCACGCCGGCTACGCAGAGACTTGTTCCAGGCCTAGCTGAATCGACTTCGGCAGCAAGCCTCTCCGAACTGGAGAAATACTTCACACCTGCGGAAGTCTCGAAGAGGCTGAAGATTTCCACCAAGCAGGTCATCCGCTTTTTCGAAGGTCGAGCCGGGGTACTCAATCTCGGCGGGGAACGCAGACCGACCAGGACAGATAAGCGCAGCAAGTATTCGATACTACGCATTTCCTACCCTGCACTCGTCCAATTCCTTTCGGAGCACCAAGCATGAACGAGAGTACACTCGATTGCAGTTTGTCGTGTTGGTGTGCTCGTTGGGTTATGAGTGCCACCATCAACAGAATCTAAAGACGATGCGCGGCGCAAAGAGTAACGCATTGTTGCTCGGAGGAGCGAACTGTCATCCTGGCTGCCCCTGAGCTGCCCTCGTCATTTTCTACAGCCTCTGCAGAAGAAGATCCAGTTCCCAGAGGGTCTTCGGAATTACTGGATGGGTCACTCTGGTAAGGACATACTTCTTGGTGCTCAGGGCGTTCCATTGTGGCGGCAGAGGGGAGTAATAGAAACTGTGAAGTAACAGTGAGTGGCGAGCGGGAACTGATGCTCTCGCCTAGATTAGACTATGGGCGGCCGGTCTGGGCGGTTTTCCTTACACCCTGACGGTTGCATGCTCGGTAGTTCCTGTTATCAGATGGGATGAGAAGGCCGGTCTAAGGCGGGATGCGATACGCTCCCAATGTATCGACGCGCTCGAAGGCGCGAGAGACAAAGGAGACCGGCAATGAAAAAGATTAGCACTGTAGCGGCAAAGCAGAGTCTGGAGCGAGATTTCTAACTACCTTGATGGTGGGATCGGTCCGGATCTGCGGCTTGCCATGGAAGAGTACATCCGCGGCTGCCGGCGCTGCGCCGCCGTACTTGACGGCACCCGTAACGTCGTCCAGCTGTACGGAGATGAAAGGATGCTCGAAGTGCCGCTGGGCTTTAGCCAGCGTCTGCAGCACAGGCTGGAGGAGGAGAATATGCCTCGTAGCCGGCGAGGTTTTCTTGGGTAGATGGTTGCGGCCGCAGCGGCAGTCTTGGTCGCGGGCAGCTTCGAGGTGGCTAGATCTTCGGTGTTCAGCCAGCCTGGACTCCGTTCGGAGCACGCCCAACCTGGAGCCAGGATTCCCCCGGATATGCTGGTCGTTGTTTCAACCGATGGGAAGACGTTTCACGCAGCAGGTTGCCCGTTCATCCACGACAAACCACACATTCAGACAATTGCGGCCCGAGAAGCATTGCGACAGGGATATGACCCCTGCGTCTGCTGCATGAGAAAGTATCTGAGCGCCTGATTTCAGCTTGTGCTGATAACAATCGGCAGGCCTTCGCTCGAGAGATCAGCGCATAAAGAACTGGCGCAGGTGTGCTGAACTGGGGCCGAGGGGAGCCTGAAGGGTAGTCGGTGATATTGCCTGCACCAGCTACCCTGAACTCGAACTTGAAGAACGCAGGCGGGTGCTAGTTCTGCTTCATGCTGTCGTCATGCTTCATGTTGTCGTCTTTCTTCATGCTGTCGTCCTTCTTCGCCTTTTTCTTGGACTTTTTGTCCTTCTTCATGTCGTCTTTCTTCATGCTGTCGCCCTGTTTCATACTGTCGTCCTGTTTCATGTTGTCCTGCTTCATGCTGTCCTGCTTCATGGCATCGCCAGACTGCGCAAAAGCCGAAAGGGACACTGCCAGAAGACACATTGCCATCAACCTGCGAATTATCTTGTTCATGAACTTTTCTCCTATTCACGTTCGAATAAACGCCGACGAACCTTGGCGCGTACATGGGATGTGAAGTGCCGTGGAAAGTTACAGGATTCCTTCCTCTAAATTGCGTCTTTCGGAAGGTCCTCCAGTTGGTAGTCAATATTAATAATGCGGATTGAAACTTATTCCCGCTAGCGCGATCTGATGTTTCATGCGAATGATTTTCGCGTTGGCGATTCATCTGAGGAGAGAAATCATGGAAGCGAGATCAAATGTTGAGGGTTAGGTTTTCGCGCGAAATGCAATCGAGCATGTCCAAACTTTGGATTGCGCTGGTGGCCTTAATGGTTGCACTGGTGGCGACTGGCGCACATGCCGACGCCTGCCATGCGAAATCCAGCTTCAGGGCAATTTACGACTTCGGCGACCATGCGGGGGACCCGCTGAGTCCCCAAGCCGTTGGCGTCATAGCGCAAGGGCGAGACGGCGACCTTTGGAGCACGACTCTAATTGGAGGAACAAATAACATGGGGACGGCGTTCAAGCTTACGCCTGGAGGGAAGCTGACGGTCATCTACAATTTCACGAGCACCACCGGCCAGCCCTCCAGCGGACTGACGCTCGGCACTAACGGCAACTTCTATGGGGCGACCTTCAACGGCGGAATGGGAACCGCCTGTGTCGGCGGCTGCGGGACGGTGTTCGAACTTACGCCTTCGGGAAAGCTGACAATTCTTTGGAACTTCGAAGGGGGCAACGACGGCGAATTTCCCTACTCCGGGCCCATCGAAGGCAGGGATGGGAACTTTTATGGAACAACCTATCAAGGCGGCGTTAACACATTTGGAACGATCTACCAACTCACGCCCTCCGGTAAGCTAACGACGATCTATCAGTTCGACGGGACCCATGGCTCCTTTCCGATTGGTCCCTTGGTTCAGGCCGCTGATGGGAACCTGTACGGAACGACGGCCGGATTCGGTTTCAACTACGGAACGATTTTCAAAATAGTACCGTCGGGAGACTTTCCGCTGACGTTGCTCCACAGCTTTGATGTTTTCGATGGCGCCTACCCCTACGCTGGATTAGTTCAGGGCAGCGACGCCAAGCTACACGGAACCACCACCGGCGCCAGTCTCTTCGGTGACGTGTTTGACATCACCACAAAAGGCTCTTTTGCGGAACTCCACGCTCTTAATGGGAGCACTGACGGGGCCTACGCTAACGCTGGCCTAGTTCAGGCGACCGACGGCAATTTCTACGGCGCTGCGCAACAAGAAGGAAACGGCTTCGGGACTTTCTTCCGGATCACCTCGAAGGGTACGTTCACTGTATGCGAGGATTTTAACGCCACTGATGGCGGGGAGCCTCTGGTGACGCCGATCCAGCACACGAACGGCATCCTATACGGAGACACGTTGCTGGGCGGCGACATCCACAATACGGGTGTTTTTTACTCCCTGAATCTCGGTCTCAAGCCGTTTGTAAGCTTGTTGCCTGCGTCGGGAAATGTCGGCGCGACTGTCGAAATTCTCGGGCAGGGATTCATCGGAACCAAGGCAGTCTCATTTAACGGGACTGCTGCGGCCAAATTCACTGTCGTGTCAGACACGTATATGACCGCCGTAGTGCCCACGGGGGCGACCACAGGCCTCGTGATCGTGACCACTCCGAAGGCCACGCTGCAGAGCAACAAGAAGTTCGGAGTGCCCAAGTAGCCCGATTGGCGTAGGCGAAGGATCAATGCTTTGTGGGAGGGATTTTTTCTCCCTTCCATTACACCACTTTCAGGTGTGCTTGAACTGGGACCGCAGGGTTTTTTTCGGTAGGTCGGCTGGGACGAAAGTACAAAACAGTCCTCGAACAATTGACAATAAAGTAACATCTGCGCCATATCCGAATCCCCCGTCACTGAATCAGATGTTTCATGCCGAGCTAGAAACAGCCTTCACGCAGACCGTCGTTGGATCGGCGGTGATGCATCGTAAACACACAGCACCCGGGGGGCGAACCTGCTCCCATGTGATGATGCGTCACCGGGCACAGAGAATTATGACCTGCTTCCCCTTATTCCGGCCCCACGAAAATCTCAGCGACGAGGTGAACCGCAAGCTCGTGCAATCGGAAATTGAAGGTGGTGTGAGGCTCCAGGATTTGGAGCCGGGTTCTATGCTCCGGATGCATACGGAGAACACGTGTTATGAGATTATCGTCCTGCACGGCGGGTCAGCCTATCTTTCGGATCATCCGCTCTACTGCCCGCAGCCGGTGCTGGTGACCATTGCCGGCTCCACGTGGGGCGGCTCAATGCTCAAGTTGCACTTCATCGGTCGAGGCATGCACCTCGAGTTTCGTCATCCGGGGTATTCCACACCCATTGTCACCTCGATTATCCAAGAAATCCGCGATTGCCGGAGAACTGCGGTTGACCGGCCGGGCAGCCAAGTGTTGGCCGAGTATTTCCTTGGCGATGAAGGCGAAAGCCAAGGGGAAGATCTCTCACCCGGGTAGGCCCATGCGGTGCTCAAGATTTTGGAAGCGCGAGTCGGAACGCAGGGGATCGAAGCCCGGCCGCGAGAGGACGCCCGGGTTAAATCGTTCTTCGTAACCTTTTTCCAGCCAATTCATCGCTTGATCTCTGTCTCCGAGCGCTGCATATACAATCGCAATCTGCGAAGCAAGAGAAGCGCTAGGACTCGAGCGCTTCTTCAGATCGCTCAGCAGCTTTTCCGCTTCGCTCCTCCTGCCGGATGCGGCGTAGGCGCGAGCGAGATTTGCTATACATGTGGGGCTGCCCCCGGAAAGCTGGACCGATTTTTCGAGTTCGGCGATTGCCGGCTCGTACATCTGTTTTTGGAAGTATGCCTGGCCGAGTTGGTTATGGGCGAGAGCAAAATTAGGATCCATTTCGATCGTTTTGCGGCTCTGTCGTATCGATTCGTCATAGGAATGCGCCAGGACAAGTAGCTCTGCCAGATCAGAGTTAATGATGAGCGACAGCGGATCCAGATCTTCCGCTTTCCTCATCTCTGCGATCGCTTCCTCCGTTCGCCCGGTGTGACTCAGGTGCCAGGCATACCAGTGATGAGCGGTTGCGTAGCCAGGGTTAAGCTCAATGGCCCGCTGGAATTCCTTCTCGGCAGCGTCGAAATCCCAGTCGAAGCCATCCAGGCAGACTGCCAGCGAGGTGTGAGCTTCGCCGAGTTCGCTGTCCAGTTCCAGAGCTTTAATCGCGGCGGCCTTCGCTTTGGGGAGCGCCTCTTTGGGAGTCATCACCGCATACTGCCAATCTCCCAACAAAGTGTAAGTGTCGGCCAAGCCAGAATAGGCTTGGGCGTATTTCGGATCTTGTTCAATTGCCTGTTGGAAATAAGCCAGGGCGGCCTTCAAACCATCCGCGGTTCGCTTATTCCAAAAGTAGCGCCCTTTGAGATAGGACTCGTAAGCTTCTGGATTAACAACTTTTACATTTTTCAGTGAAGCTTGTTCCTGCGGAGTCAAGTTGATCCGAATTTCATCGGCAATAGCGCTAGCCACTCTGTTCTGGACCGCCAAGGTATCGCGGAACTTACCCTCATAGCTTTGAGACCATAAGTGCTTGTCCGTAGAGGCCTCGATCAACTGCGCCGTGATACGGACTTGGTCGCCGGAGCGGAGCACGCTGCCTTCTACCACGGCGTCCACATTCAGCTCACGAGCGATCTGCGGCAGAGGTTTGCGCGCTCCTTTGTATACCATTACGGAGGTGCGGGAGATCACGCGCAAAGCGCTTATCTGCGCCAGGTCAGTGATCAACTCGTCGGTCATGCCGTCGGCGAAATAATTTTGGGAAGGATCGCCAGAGAGGTTATCTAGCGGAAGCACTGCCAGTGATCTGATACCGGTCGGCGTGCTACTACGCGAACGAAATAGCCAGATGGCAAGAATCGAAAAACTCAGCAGAAGGGCCAAAGCAGCGATGATCCAACCCACCGGCCACAGCTGACGTTTGGGCGCAACGGCCAACCGGGCGGCTTCGACCTTTGGCTCAGGCTCTGTTTTACGCTCTAGTCGAGGCAAATCTCCAGCGGTAGGTTCCGGCCTTTTTTGGCGGGTGTCTGCGTCGACCACCGACACGTCCGCGATGAAGCGATAGCCACGTTTTGGAAGAGTCTCGATGAATCGCGGATTCTCAGCCGAGTCCCCCAACGCACTCCGAAGCTTCGCGATTGCGATATTGACAGCTTGATCGAAGTCACCAAAACTCTCGTCGGCCCAAACCCGGCTGCGCAATTCCTCCCTGGTTACGACTTCCCCTGGATGCTCCAGCAATATCTCCAGAAGTTTCATCGGCTGTTGCTGGATTCTGATTCTCAAACCGGATTTGCGCACTTCTCCGGACTGGAGAGAGACCTCATAGGTCCCGAATCGCACGACCGAAGTGGGCCGCTGTTGTTCCATAGTGCCTTTTGAGCGTAGCAGAGAAGTCTAGCACCTCGCGCACGGACTCTCGGGTTAAGTAAATACGCGGACCTAACTCCTTAGCCAGCAATTGTTTAAATGGTGATGAACTGGATATGTGGAAAGAATTCGCGATTAATTGACGCCGACCGACTGATGCGTCAGATTGCCAGACGACGTGGTGCTCTATCAGTTCGAAACAGGGAAAACATATGTGGACGAGATCATGCGCTGTTTGTAAGGCACTTTTGCACAAGCTTCGGTTGTGCGATTCCGTGCGCTGTCACTGCGGATGGATTTGGTAGGGCAAGTGGAGCTGCAGGCTGATTGATAGTACGCAACGATTCTGGAGCGGGCAAATGAGCAGTATTGGATCTGGTCTTCAACGAATGGTCGGATTCGGGACTTCATCCGTCCAGGTCGATCAACCATTGGCCGGGTTCGAAGAGATGGCCATGCCCCTGTTCGATTCCCTTCACAACTTCGCGCGCTGGCTTGTGCACAATCAGAACGATGCTGAGGATCTCGTTCAAGAGACTTATCTGAAGGCTTTACGAGGTTTCGGGTCGTTTCAGCCTGGCACTAATTTCCGGGCATGGATATTTCGAATCCTGAAGAACACCTTTCTAAGTTCGTGCTCAAAACTCGGCCGGCGCATGACAGTTGGGATAGACTCGGAGGAGGATCTCCCAGCTTTGCCCGTAAGTTCTGCTACTCCTGAGTCGCTGCTGATTGAGCGTTCCGACAACGACGCCGTTCGATGCGCGATCGAGCAACTGCCCGTCATTTTTCGCGAAGTCATTTTGTTATGTGATGTTGAAGATGCGTCTTACCGGGAGATCGCGGAAATATTGTCGATTCCGATAGGGACAGTCATGTCGCGTCTGGCAAGAGCCCGCGAGGCAGTTCGCGAGACAGTCCGTAAAGAAGAACTCCGTCATGAAGCAGCGCTCTGATGCCTGAGCACGAATCATAAGGATCCCGCAGAAGGAGAAACAGGTTATGGCGACCGTCACATTCGCAGCACCCTTGAACACACCGATGTCCCAACCACGACTGGCCACAGTAGATCGGATTCTGGTCATCGAGGACGATGAACCTTTGCGGAAGATCCTGCAGCGGCTTTTGTCGTCGGAAGGATATGAAGTCGATGCCGTCCCTGATGCCGTGTCTGCTGTGGAGATGCTTCGCCACAAAACACCCACGGCGGTGATCCTCGATCTACTGCGCCCCGGATCTTCGGGATGTGACCTTTACAAGACAATCGCGAATTCGATTCCTGGTCTGCCCCTTTTAATTCTGAGTGCGAGCCTGGATGTTGCGGACAAGGTCCTTCTCCTGGAAATGGGCGCCGACGACTACGTGACCATTCCGTTTAGCCCGAGGGAACTGGTTGCGCGTCTGCGTGCGCTCATGAGACGTGCATGGCGCGTCAGCCCGGAAAATGTTTATGCCTTTGACGATGTGATGGTGGACTTTCTCAAGGCAGAGATCACTCGCGACGGCCACACGATCACCGTGACTGCAAAGGAATTCAGGACACTGGAGTTCTTGATAAAGAACGCCCAACGCGCGATCTCGCGGGACGAACTTCTCATTGAAGTGTGGGGTTACAAAGACTATCCCCTCACGCGGACGGTAGACACGCATATGCTGAGGCTACGACAGAAGCTAGAGAGCGACCCTTCGCACCCATCACACCTCCTTACGGTACACGGTCTGGGCTATAAATTTGTACCTTAATTCTGAAATCTATAACGCGGATTTAAACAATCTCGCCAGACTATCGATGTCAGTACCACTCGCGTCGCCGATCACGAAATAGCGAAGCCCTCCTTGAATCCACGTCTCTATGTTGAATGAGAGTTGCTTCGGTGCGAAAGAATTTTCATCCGACCTGGCTCGCAACGACTGTTCCTGGAACACGAATACAGAA
>Ga0187851_10001912_pt1 | contig 19092 bp, 22 predicted proteins | sample June2016WEW_6_10_FD_132997 | JGI IMG/M metagenome (GOLD analysis project Ga0187851, IMG submission 132997) | Peatland microbial communities from SPRUCE experiment site at the Marcell Experimental Forest, Minnesota, USA - June2016WEW_6_10 | ecosystem: Environmental > Terrestrial > Soil >...
AATCATCATTTAGAACAGGCTATATGTGATTTGACGTGGTGTATTTCTATATCATGATTAAAATATATATTAAGCTAGTTAGGAAAAATCGTTCTTATGCTAGGTAAATTTTAACCATCATCTGAGATCTGTCATGCTTTGGAATACTATAATTCTGAGGTAACACTAAAAGATAGAAAATGTCCTGATTGCAAAATAGAGGATGATAGAGATCTATAATGCTGCATTTAACATCACCCGATTCCCTCTTACGGATCAAAATTTAATTGAAATCTGAAACTTATGGAATGATGGAGAGATGCTTAGGAACTTGTTCTCAAAAGAGAAAGGAATGAACAACCAAGAGACTTAGTTATTAAGTAGAGTGTTAGTTTTTCAATTTAATCAAGTTGGTCTTATTTTATTAGAACACTAATTTTAATAATTAATTAATTTGTATGTTTAGTTTAAATTACGGACTCGCGCATAAATGGTTGATAAAAAAGTCTAAATATTGTCAGATATTATTACTAATACTTAAGTTTGTTGGATATATTTTATTCGATGGATGTTAAATTTTATTAGAGTAATTTTTATTTAATAAGTATTCTTAAGTTAACCTATATTAACTTTATCTCAAGGTTTCAATATATATTGACTAAATTGGGAATCAAAGTTATATGTGTTGTGGGGAAATTATAAACTGTGGGTATTTATTTAATCAAGTTAGTAAAATATTTTGTTTGAATTCTTATGTATCTTTTGTTCTATTTTGGAAATTAGATCTATAATTCACTTTCAGGACTGAAATCTAAAATATAGGGGAATAAAAATGGGGATATATTCTAAAATAAAGAAATTTATAGATTTAAATTCTAATTCGTTTATACTCAGTGGAATCGTTGTTTTGTTTCTAGTCATTGGCTCATCAATAGCGATTGCATACACAGGTTTTTTAGAAGAAAACAAATCATTTGATATTAAGAAAAATATCTTAATCAATACAGAATTTTCTCCAAAGATCGAATCCGCACCAAAAAACCCTGAATTTATTAAATACCAGAAGGACATAATTTTTAATTCAGAGATATCGCGAGGGTTAATGGGCGGAAATATATTTGGTGATAATGGAGAGAGTTATGAAACTGGAGCTTTTTCACTCAAATCAGAAAGCTTTTTACCTGCACTTGTGACATCACCACGTGGTAGATTTAAAACAGGTCTTGTCCCTGCTCCTGTGGACCTCCATCATCTCAGCGATCGTCATCCACATAGCAATCGTCTTCATTACAGCTATCGTTTCCATCCCCGCAATAGTTCCTTAGCAAATGTCTCTGCTCCGGCTTATTATGATTCGCGAACCATAAACAAGGTATCTCCATCTATTAAAGACCAGGGTACTTCAGGAACTTGTTGGACATTTGCAACTTATGAATCTCTTGAATCATATTTAAGGCCAAGAGAAAACTGGGACTTTTCAGAAAATAATTTGAAAAATCTACTCTCTTCTGCTTATCCAGAAGGATTTGATTATGTTGAAGGAGGGAATATGTTCATGTCAACTGCCTATCTGGCTCGCTGGAGTGGACCAGTGAAAGAAAGCGATGATCCTTATAATCCCTATTCGGGTGCGTCCCCTCAAAATTTGTCCATACTAAAACACGTACAAAATGTGTTTTTTATTCCGGATAGAAATGGACCTATGGACAACAATGAAATCAAATCGGCAGTTATGAACTACGGAGTAGTATATACCACTATGAACTATGATCCCATATTTTATTCCACTAACACACATGGTTACTACTGTAGCGGGACCTTAGACAGTAACCATGCTGTGGATATTGTTGGCTGGAATGATTCTTTTGACAGAAATATGTTTTCCTCCCCTCCTCCAGGAAATGGAGCATTTATCGTAAAAAATTGTTGGGGTAAGGGATTTGGTGAAAATGGGTATTTCTATGTTTCCTACTATTACACAGATATAGGAACCTCCAATGCGGTTTTCACAGCTGAAAATGCTGATAATTATAAATATATCTACCAATATGATCCCCTTGGGTGGACTGATAATTATGGATATGGTAACCTAACTGGTTGGTGTGCAAATATCTTTACAGCAAAATCCAACGAAGTCCTCAAAGCAATAAGTTTCTACACAACAGATCTAAACTGTAAATATGAAATGTATATTTACGCTGATTTGGGATCCAATCCAATTAGTCATACTGGCTCGGTTGTTACCCAAAGTGGAATAATCTCTACATCAGGCTATCACACTGTTCATTTGAATTCTGGAGTTCAGCTCAGAAAAGGTAAAAAATTCTCAATAGTTATGAAGCTTACGAACTCTGGATACAATTACCCGATTGCCGTAGAAGCGCCAATTTCTGGTTACAGTAGTAAAGCGAAAGCAAATGCAGGGGAGAGTTTTATTAGTCCTGATGGAAATACTTGGATTGATATAACGACAGATTCGGATCATTCAAATACAAATGTGTGTATAAAGGCTTTCACTGACGAAGGAAATATGTCTCATGTTGCGGATTTCTCTGCAAATTAGACTTTCTGGAATGTACCGCTAGATATTGTATTCACTGATTAAAGTACAGGATCACCACTTCATGGTATTGGAATTTTGGGGATGGAATATACTCATTTGTGCAAAATCCAAAGCATAATTATTCAACGGTAGGAAATTATACAGTGTCGCTTATAGCAACTAATACTATCGGAAGTAATACGGTAACGAAGTATGCTTATAGATTAGTGGCCAGAGCTGTGCAGAATCCTGTTGCAAGTTTCATTAGCAACTTTAATCAGGAAATGCTTTGCACAGTGTCAATTTTACTGACAAAAGTACAGGATCACCAGCTTCATGGCACTGGGACTTTGGGGACAGAACATACTCCACAATTCAGAATCATGTTCATGTTTATAACAGAGCTGGGAAATACACTGTTATTCTAAAGGTAACCAATGCATCTGGAAGTAACACAGCGGAAAAAACAGTCATAACTTATCAAAACTGACGGGTGATAATATGTCAAGAATTAAACCTGGGGTAACAGTTTTAATAATATATTTAACTTTGGCAATGATTCCAATGGCTCTATGTGCTAAGATCAATCCGGTTAGTCAACAGACTGTAATAACTGAAAATGATACGGGAAAGACAATATATCTCAAAACAGGGGATATTTTTTACCTGAGGCTTAAGGAAAATCCGAGCACTGGCTATTCATGGCAACTCACTCTGAGCCGGGGACTTAGCTTGCTGATGGATAAATATTATTCACCGGATTATTCTAAAAAAGACGGGAGGTTTATTGTTGGTGTTGCTGGTTTCCATTCTTGGGAAATAAAAACAGTGGCGAGAGGTAACCAGCAGATAAGGGGTATATATAAGAGATCTTGGGATGAAGACACTGGTAATGAACAGACTTTCAAGATTAATGTCAAAATATTTTGAACTGTATTACATTTTTTGCGACAGAGTCCGTCCTAAAGTCAGTTTTGTCATAAAATCGGATTCTGAGAACTATCTTTATGATCATGATTCGATTGATTACTCTCAGTTTATGATTCCGAAAAGCAATTTTGAGTGTTAGGATCGGAGCATGAAATGCAATTAACAATAGTATTTACTGAATGTAGCAACAAATCGACCAATACATGAACTAGATTTTTAGAGATTTTAGTTCTTCAATAGGCGAAAATTATGTGGATCAATATAACATAGTTTGAAAATACAATATCACTTCAACGGTGACAAACGAAAAAGTAAGTGAAGCATTGGAAAAAAGGGATTTAGTACTGCATCTTAGAGATGAAAATTTTAAATTTTGGAAAAAAATAACCAAGGTAGATGCCAAAGAGAATCTAGGAGCTGTATTACTTCTGATTTGTGGAAAATAATTAATTAAGTTTATTTAGATTGTTAAAATGTGAACCTGCGCATCATTTTGTTTTCGGCTAAATCTTTTAGTTGCTTCTTCTTTTTAAAATAAGTTTTTTTGGAATCATTGTTAGGGATTGTATCATCTTCATATGCTCGAAATGTGATGCAAATTGAAATTAGGTAGCTTTGTCCATGGTTATGGTTTATTCGTCTATTACTTAGTGTTGATGCTTAAGTATTGATACTGTATATCCTGTGGTATGCGATTTGAAAAAATTAAGAATTCCCTCTTTTTTCCTATTTGCGAGTAGCGGGGCGGTAAAATCCATTTAGTTGGAGTGGTAGAAGATCACATTCAATAATTTCTGAAATTTCATTCAAGTAAATCTACTCAAGTGGCAATTAAATATTTCATCGATCCTGTTGCATTGTCTTCTTGTGATATTCAACTTCCACTAGCTATCGTGGAAACAATTCCAAAAAAATCTGAAAAAAACAAGCTTAGCAATAAAAAAGTAGGCCACACCAAAAAGAAACTCAACCATAATGCGCTTGAACATATATAAAAAACCCAGAACCAAGCTAAAATAAACGAAAGAACGAAAAATGCAAGAAATTTATTCGGATTTAAGCTAAATGTGTCCACAGACATATTAACAAACATGCTACAAAAATATATAAGATTTATGGGAACATATCTAAAAACAGGTGCAGAGCCTCCTAAAATCGTATGCTCCGATTAAACGAAAAAACAGATCACTGTAGTTGTAACTTTATTTATAGCTGTGTGAATTACAGGTACATTGTGACCCTACCGCTAACAATATTTGTATTATTGTCGATGCTAGTCATGTATGCTTCTGCTCAGTTTGATCTGACTGAAAGTCTTCTAGGGTTGATATTGGGATTATTATGTTACAGGTATCGTGGTAGCAGAATTGTTTGTGGTTTTGCCAATTACAAATTCTTTGTTGCTGCTTATTGTTGGAACATAAATATATGCGGCGCCCTACACGTTTATTCCCAGTACTTGAGTCCGTTATCTTTAACAAATAGTTAATTCTGAAGGTAAGATGAAATAGATAAAAATAAATTTTAAAAAATAAAATTTTTGAGGTATCGATTTTGAGATCTTTTATGGTGAAATAAGTTTTGTTCAGAAACTATTTTTGCATAATTAATTTAAAATAATTAAGTGAGTAATTGTACATTATAGCTATGGATGATTAATCACAAATTTGGGTTTGTCGAAATATTCAATAGCATAAATTTAATATATAATTAATAAATTTTGGGTCAAAAATAGACAGCTGAGCTGGAGGATAAAATAATTTCGTGGTTATAAACAATACTTGTTGATTTGATATTAGGAGCTAGCGGTGCTATAATACCAAGAAGTAGATTGATAAATATCCTATATAGGATAGAACATTTTCTAATTTTTTTGAGATAAATATTGGGAGAAAGAGTTGAAATAAATGATCAATAAACACAAATTTTATTCGATGGCTTTAGTCTCAATAGCTGCGATTTTAGTGTTGTTAAGCATCGTAGGTGCAACGTTATTTGCAGATATTTCGAACTCTAGCAGCAACAATATCTCTAATTTAAATGTGTCTAATTAAACAATAAAAGCTTACCACAATTCCCTGCAAATTAAGATTAAAGGTAAAAAATGAATAGATTATCATATAAATATATGTATATTCTTATAGTAAACTCTCTACTGCTATTTTATTCGCTAGTACTTCTATTTATATATGCATATATATAAAAAAATTTAATATATTTAATTTGAGGTGTAATTAATGGCAACTAAAAATGTTTATTGGCTGCTTTGCAAGTCAAAATATTGTTCTAATGGCTTATTCTTGAGAATCTTAACGAATTTATTATTGATACTTACGTAATGTAGCTGTCAATGAATTTAAAAATATAATTTTCAAGTAGAAATGTTTATTTTATAGGATGCAGTATTACTTCATATGCATTTAGCCAGCTATCTTTCAATATTAATGCATAAAAAAATTAAAGGAGACTGTAAATGAAAAAAGCGACTTATGATAAAGTAAGTACAAAGCATACACTAATAATGGCTTTAGTAATCACTGCGCTAGCATTTTCAATTCTAGTGAGTATCGCAGGCGCGGCACAATCTACAAATTTTTGGTTCCATCACGGAAGCGAGTTAATGAACTCAGGCAAATATAATGAAGCAATAAAGGCATATGGTAAAGCAACTGAAATTAACCCACAGAATTCAGATGCTTGGTACAAAAAAGGGGCTGCTCTAGCTCAATTAAATCGATTTGATGAAGCTATAAAAGCGTATGATAAAACAATTGAGATAAGCCCACAGAATTCAAATGCTTGGAACAATAAAGGAGTAATTTTAGCTAAATTAGGTAAGTTGGATGAAGCAATGAAAGCCTATAATAAAGCAATTGAAATTGACCCGAAAAATGCAGATGCGTGGAATAATAAAGGAGGTGTGCTAGGCCAAACAAATCAACTAGGTGAAACACTAAAAGCCTATGACAAAGCAATTGAAATAAACCCACAGGATTCAAATGCTTGGTACAATAAAGCAGTTACTCTAAATAGATTAAATAAATCAGATGAAGCTATAAAAGCGTATGATAAAGTAGTTGATATTAACCCACAGAATGCAGACGCTTGGTACAATAAAGCAGTTGCTCTTGCTAATTTAAATAAATCCGATGAAGCCATAAAAGCTTATGATAAAGCAACTGAAATAAACCCACAGAATTCAAACGCTTGGTACAATAAAGCAGTTGCTTTTGGTAAATTAGGTGATTCCGATGAAGCAGTAAAAGCATATGCTAAAGCAATGGAAATTAATCCAGAGAGCTCAGAAGCTTGGCGCTCTATCAAGTGGACCAATTAAAGTCTATGACAAAGCAATTGAAATTAACTTTAGCATTCAACAACTTTGAAAATAAAAGGAGTCCCTAAGACAAAAAGAAGAGATGTGACGCTTTTGGTTAGATACAGATCCTGTATTTTTACTGTTACTGTTGTTTTTCAAATGCATAGGTTTTGTGCTAAAACCTATGCATTTTCTGATTTTCAGTTAAAATTTGAGAATATTTTTGCCTAAAAACTGTAATGAATGCATCGTTTTTACTGAAATCTATGCAATAATTGAAGATCAAATGTTGCTTATTTTATTTCTTGAAAGGGAAATAACCTATCAAAATAAAATATGAAATCTAAAAAATAGAAATATTCGATGTCGAAGAGCGCGATCATGAACACTAAAAATTTAAAAATTATCAATAAACTAACACCAGAAAACATAAGTATTTAAAGATATCAATAAGTTATTAATCAATAACTTTTTATTATGTAAATATAACTGAAACCAAAATATAACAGTCTATTGTAAATCTATTGGTGGTAAAAAGATGGCTGAAGTATTAAGTTCTGATAAAGCAAAACCTTCTCCAACTCTTAATACTATTCTTATGGTCGAAGATACTTTAAAAAATAGTCCAGAAAGCGTTGTGACAGTTGCAGAGCTGAAAAAAATGTTGCCAAGACAAGTAAATCATAATACTTTGATGGTCATCTTGGATTATCTTGAACAAGGGAATAAAATTGTTGTTGGACTTAAGGGAATAACTTGGATTTACAGCAGAAATGAAAATTTGAGAAAGGCAGTGGTTCAAGGACTTGAACTATGAAATCTGTCAAAGTAATCCTCGCTCCAAAGCCTGCAGATGTATATCATAATTTCATAAATAAAGCATCAGACTCAAAGCAAGATGTAGTGCTTCTTAAGGCATTCCTTCAGAAAGTAGAACTGCTAAAGGAAAATGTTCACTATTGGCAACCTATTGCCAAAAAATTGATTCCTGCCGAATACAAAATCAAATATGGAATCACAAACCTGTTTAGAGTGGAACTTCTTTTATTTTGGAGAATGCTTTACACGCTTACTGGTGGGAGTTCAAATATTGAAATTATCGTATTAGTTCTTGATATAACTGATCATAAAGAATATGATAAAAAATTTGGATATAAAAAGTAAGATAACATCCTTAGTAGATTGTTCTTTTAATTGCATTTACATATTTCGTTCTTTTTCTTATTTGATCTTAATGTAATCGGCCAAATAGTCAATATTTTGTTGATAATTAAAAATATTTACGCTAATTAAAAAAACAGTAAATAGCGGAATTATTTTATATTTATTTGATGATTTTTCGATAATGGTTGCCTATTTATGGTAATTAATAGATTTAATTTGGGCATTTATTTGTCAATTTATGGTTAAATTCGCAATTATTTGGAATCAATTTTGACGAAAACAGGTAAATCTGCGTCTTTTCACAGAATCCAAAGGGTATGTTTGAGCTTTAGATTCTAGAAAAAAATAGTAAAGTAGAAAAGGAAGTTGTTTAGCTCTTTACTTTTCGGTTACTTTACACTTGGTGATTTTCGTTTACTTTATGGTATTTAGAGTGGTGTTTTTGTTTATGCTTACTCAAAGAAGCTTTAGCTTTGGAACCACTCAATTTAGCTTTTTGAATATTACCACTTATAAACTGGCCAAAGGCAATGGGATTGGATCTTACAGTTATGTTAGTTGTAACTTTGTTTGTGGTCGTGTTAATCACATAAACAGTCCAGGGGGTATCATACACTTCCGATTTTGATGTCACATATACATTTTCCCATCTGGTGTGACTGCAATTCCATAAGGTTGATTCAATCCAGTTATTGTGGTTGCAACAGAGTTATTTGTCGCGTTAATTATAGAGACACTGTATTGTAGTTAGGGTAGAAATCAGTGTTCGTCACGTATACCTTTTTTCCATCTGGTGTGACTGCAACTCCTTAAGGAGACCTCCCTACAAGCACATTGGCTGTAACCTTATTTGTTGCTGCGTCAATTACAGAGACAGTTCCTGTAGACTGATCCGCATTCGAGTTAGTTACATATACTTTTGTCCCCGATGGATTTACTGCAACTCCTTAGGAAAGAAAAATCCACATTCCGCTCCTTCCACTGAATCTGTAACAGTGTTAATTGGCTGTATCAATTACAAATACTCCGTCGCATTGATAACACGCCACGTAAACTTTTTCCCATCGGGTGGGACTGCAATTCCATAAGGACCGTTTCCTATATCTACTGTGGCTGTGGCTTTGTTTGTGGCTGTGTCGGTAACAGAGATATTATTGTCGTCATAGTTAGTAATATACGCAAATGGTGCAGCGCTTGTTATATTCATCATCATCAAAATCATAGCCGCTGATACTAGTGCTATTGAATACACTTTGTGTTTACTGATCATGTATTTCAACTCTTTTATAAATGTTCTGAATTTGATATACCAGACGATCGTTCTATCCGATAGGGAATGATTAAAATATCCGAATTTGGCGAAAAAACCGCATAAGTTTGATAAACACCCATACTTTGAAGGGGGTATCTTCTAATAAATTTAAAGAAAGTTTACTATGTATATAGACTTGCCTAAAATAGGGATATTTTTGTGATTCGATTATCCTTATTTGATTTTTTCGTGTCTGTGGCTATTATCTTGGAAAGGGAAAGGTGATTCTCTATATGAATTAGGAAGATACGATGAAGCAAAAAGCATTTGATAAGTGAAGGGATATTTATCTAGATACCTTAAAAAAATCAGTATGATTTGTAGTTGAATAGTTATCAAATTTTCATTCATTTTTATTTTCCGTGAGATAGATATAGCAACCTTTTGGCTATTTAGCATGACATATGTTTTGATAAAATATATGTATAATAGTATAAGGTACTCAAAATTATAAAAATGAGCATAAAAAAGAGTGCGGAAGAAACTTTGAATATAAATGGGAAAACAAAAATACGTAGATTTTATCACAAAAACTGTGCATCGGTAAGAGAGTTCCTATTTTTTTAGTGAAATAACAGTGTATAAGCCGTTTAGAATTTACAAAATTTTTGATACATTGCTTTTAAGAGAGCGAAAGAGAACGAAAAATATGGAGGAGTCTTACTATTTTTTTGTGTGTTGGACCCAATTCTCTATTTGAAAAGTGACAAAACCGAGAGGAGTGATAATTTTGAATGTGATTACTGAGTCAAACTCAAGCTATCGAACTAAGAATTTTGATCTGTATACATATAATTATATAAGAACATTAATATACTGTCTAGAGAATTTAAAATACCAACTTCAATTTCATTTGATTTTTTAGTCCAAGTGCTTAAGCTGCAAAATTAAAATTACGGAAAGGCATAGAAAACCTACATCCTTTTACTCTTGTCTTTTTTATAACTAGTATAGTATTCTTTCATCTTGATTGCTGCTGCTTCTGTCACTGCTCTCGAAGCTGTCAAGGTTGCTATAAACACTAACAACAAAACAGTGAGTATCGTTTGAATTTGTTTTACCATAGCGCTATTAACTCCTTAATTTTAACTTTGTGGAAGAAATCTTTTAAAATCAAATGAAAAACCTGAAAAATAGCAATGTTTTATCCCAAAAGGTTAGTGCTTTCATAAATACCACAATTGATATAAAAATTAAAGTAATGTTAAAATTGGTTATAGTTCAAGAAAACAATGGGTATATAAGAATAAAATGGTTAAGAATTAAAATTAAGAAATGGATGTGGGAACCTACTTTGAGCTGTCTAGTGGTCTTACGTACTTCATTTCATCATTTCCTTGACCTTTTGAACATTAGCTATAGCAGTTTTCTTTAGCACGATCATCTTTTCCATATCACTGATTTTTAATTCCATTAATTGTATTATCATATCCATTCTCATTACTGCAACTTTCTTTTTCTGTTCTTCAGTCAGAAGTTCCCAAGTCTGAGTCATCACAGTCTGCATTATTGGACCTTTTCCTACCATGGAATGTTCTTCGCACATGTTTTAATATCTCCTTTCATCGATACATATTTTTTAGAAAGTACAATTGATAAATATAAAAAATAATGGACTTATATCCATTTTATCGTTAATATTCTTTAAAAAGTAGGGGTTGTAATTTTAAAAAACTATTAACGTTATTTTTAAACAGCCGTAGAAGAAGAGTCTGTTTTTATAATCGGTTTAGCTGTTTTTTCTGCATTAACGTTATCTACTTTAGGTGAAACTTTTGAATCTAATTTTTCAATAATATATAGCTCCTTAGATTTGATTATAATTAATGCAGGTTGTTGTAGTAATTGCCTGTACAATATAGATAGGTTGCAACATATAAGTACTAATGCATTTTTAAATTTTTTTATAATATCTGGTGTCACAATATAACTCCTTATATCTCATTTTATTTAATACAGGTTTGTCTATATTAATCGCCTGCAATATACTTATTAATTGTAACTTATAAGTACTAATGTTTTTTTTAATTTCTATATAAAGTTTTGATACCAAATTTAAAAATAAGATCATAAATATTTGGAAATTTTAATTCTGTCTATTAAAGGTCTAGGAAGTCTATGAAATTTAATTAAACTACAAAATCTATATATTCATTTTAAGTATACAATTTCTGTTTATCAGTAAAGAAAAAAGTTCTTTCAATAGCTATTTACTATATATAAAAATTAATTTTCTGATATCTTTTTTTCATATTTTTAGTTTTGTTCAGGGCACTATATCATTATTTCTCCACCAACTTGCCTATTTATAATTGTTTTTTTGTTTAATTAGTTCTAAGTGTTCCAAATGTTCCATGAGCTCCAGATGCTCTATGAGTCCCATAAGCTCCGTGAGTAATAGATCAGAAATGTTTCTTATTCTGGATGAAACCTATGGAATTCAGAGATTTTAGCACAAAATATGTACATGAATTGAGTTTAAGCCAATACAGCCTTAGTTGTCCTGGTGAACTACAATCTATTGGTTTTTTTGGGACCTGTTTAAGATTCAAGAAGAATTCAAGTTAGGAATGAGAATAATGCTTTGCTTATTAATAACATTGAAATTTGTCAAAAAAATAATATAAATTTTGTATATGTAATACTTGACAATCTGGATTTATAAGAACATTCTAGGACTTACGCAGTTGAACAAAAAAGACATAGAATTTGAGATTTAACTGTCTAAAATCTAAGTTTGAGCTATAAAGACATAAAGCAGCCTAAGCGCCACATAACTTATTCACTGTTAATTATGTCCACCCTATTATTGTTCTATGTGGGCTTTATAATCCCAAACTATAAATAAACACATTTTTAAAAACTAAATCCTGAAGAACAGAAGATATTTTCCTAGTATAGTAATGTTTATTTTAGTTCAAAGCCAATAATTGAAAATGGATGTTTCAGAGAGAAAAAAATCTTCAAGGAGCTAATTTTGTAGGAACTAACCTTGAAGGAGCTCAGGATTTATCGTTTTTCCAGCTTTCTAAAGTGAAAACACTTTATAATGCAAAATTAGATGAAGAGCTTCTAATGCTATTAAAAGAAGAATATCTTGCACTTTTTGAAGAACCTGAATGAATTCTGTTTATAAACATACAATTATGCATAGATCTAGCTTTCATAAATACAGATATTGTATTGCAAAACATATGCATCCATAGAAATTAGAAAGAAAAAACTTTGTTGGCATAACTATTAACTTCCACAGATCGCATGACCACGTCTAGGCAAAGATCTTTCTTTTTACCGATTTCTATTAACTTGACATTGTTAAATTAATTTCTTTTTCTTGACGGTATTTTCATTTTTATACATGCTGTTGAAAGCGGCATTCAGAAAATTCAACGAGATAAATAATATAACCGACTTTTATTTCGGTCAAAATGTGATTTTATTTAATTCTTCATGAAATATAGGCATACTACCATCAAAAAAGAAGAGTCTAAAGTGAATAAAATGAAAATAAAGCTGGAGAGATTTACGGCAAACAATTTAAATTATTTTATCAGTTTGGGAAATGACGGACTGTTCTTTACCCAAATGTGGCGGATGAGTCCTTATTACATGAGTGGAACGTGAGAGTCTGAGAAAAATTGCCTTCTTATCTCGAAGATTTCGTGCAAAAAGTAATTTCCCAGAATAGACCAGAAAAAATAGAAGTTAAAGTGGGAAATAAAGCATACTTGGTAACATTTCATCCTACCCCTAAAACAGAAGTAAATATTTCTGGATTCGATATAAGTGATCATAAAGAACTTGAAAGAAAACTTCAGGAGAGCGAAAAGAATTACCACGAAATAGTAAAGACAGCTAAAGAAGTAGACGCTAAGTTGAAAGAAACTCTTGACCATTTTTGGCCATTTAGAAGAACTAGTTAGAAAGCGTATATTGGGACTCGAGAATGCTTATATATCGCTAAAGGAAAGCGAAACAAGGTTTGCTAAAGCTCAAATGATAGCTCATGTCGGAAATTGGGATTGGGATCTTGTAACTGATGAAATGTCCTGGTCTGATGACATGTATCGTATTTTTGGGTTTGATTCTCAAGAAGTGGATATAACATACTACAAATTTTTAAATTATATAGATCCCTACTACAGAGATTATGTTGAGAATGCCACTAAGGAAGCTTTAAAAGGAAAGACTTATGCAATTGATTATAAAATGATTTCAGCTTATGGGAAAGAGCGCATAATTCATTCTGAGGGAGAGATTACTTCTTAGAAGAAAGATACCCCTATTCGAATGAGATCAACACTTCAAGATGTTACTGAGCAGAAAAAAGCTGAAGAGAAAATTCAAAACTTAGTGAATATTGTGAAATCATCAAGTGATGTTATCCTTACTTTATCACCTGGTGGTATAATTACTACCTGGAATAAAGGTGCAGAGTAGATTTATGATTATTCATCGGAAAAAATTCTCGGTAAAAGCGTATCAATACTCGCACCAGATGATCTAAAAGGTGAAACAATAAAGTTAATTGAAGACATTACGCTGGGAGAAAAGATCCTACACTATATAACTTCAAGGTTAAGAAAAGATGGTAAGTTAATATATATTTCAATGGGAGCTGCAGCAGCTGATGTTGCTATCACAAATATGGTGATGTCAATGCAAATTGCATGCACTTACTGCTCCAATAGTTAATGATGCTATAAAAAGAACTGCTAGCAAAATAGCCAGTTCTTTCTTTATTCTACTAAATGATTGTTTTAACATTAGTTTCACTCTTTTTTTATTTAAATTAACATGAGTTAAGGGGTGTTTATTTGTTGATTCATATCTTTTTTTCATGTAAATGAACTCTGAACTTGGTTCAAGTGCGCAAATTCAAATTTGTTAAGTTATCCGGTTGACTATCCGCTATTGACTGTAAGACAGTTAATTAGATTTTATAAAACCTTACTTATTTACTTTCAAAAATTGATCACGTTTCAAAAAAATAAATGAGTACATGAAGTAATTTTCATACAAAACATCCATTAACTGAAGAGTTTTTTTATTTCTCCATCTATTCGAACTTGAAATGAATTGTCTGGAAGAAAAGTCAAAATTAAATACTATTGTTAAAAGATTCCATATTTGAAGTATAAAATCAATAAATTCGATTGATATCTATCTTATTAGAGTCATAATATAGATTATACATCGTATATAAGCATATGATGAAATTTAGGGGGGTTGTCGAAATCAATTAAAATTAAAACACGATTTAAATAAAATGAAAACAATCAAAATACGGGGAATAAAATGAAAACAAACAAGCAAAAAGCATTAGTTACACTCATTGTAGCTATTCTAATCGCATTTATACCCCTCGGAGCAGCAGCTCCTGTAGGGATATCCGAATCTGCAGTAGTAGAAACTGCAAAAGGTTGGATTGGAGTAGCATCCGTTCACGGAGGTAAGGATAGATCGGGTATCGATTGTTCTCACTTAATATATCAAGTATACAATCAAGTCGGAGTCAAAAGTACAGTCTTACAAACTGTGCCTGAGATGAAAAAAAATGCACATTATGTTAAAATAAGCTCTCCAACTCCTGGAGATGTAATTTTTTGGGAAAAAGACGTCACTAAGAACGACAACAAATATTGGCTTACTAGCCATGCAGGAATATACATAGGGAACGGGCAATTTATACATACGTCTTATGACACAAAAAAAGTTACCATAGACAATATCAGTGGTCCCTATCAAGATGGAATGCCATACTTTGCAAGATGGTCACCTACTTAAGAGATTCCAATTTATTTCTTATTTTTTTCTGCATAGAAATCTCATCCAAATCTTTTCCGTGCATATTTATATTTGACATTATTGTATTTTATTTTCGTTTGATCTCCTTTGATCTCAAAGACAGGTGTCACTATTCTTAAAATAATTATTTTACTTTCAATAACATCGACTAACAATATTAATTTGAGTAGAAATTATGCGTCTTTTTAAAGCATTATGTAAATACTTTCAAATTTGGCCGAAACTAATAGAATGCATAGCTTTTCACACAAAATCTATGTATGTATCCTGATTATATTAATCATCATTTTATAAAATTGGGAAAAGTATTTGTATTATATCAAAATTTGATCACTGATCTTGAATTTTCAGATGAAGCATAATAAAATAAAAAAGATGTTTTTTATATAATCATAATAATTTTTTTATAGTGTTTAAAATTGAATTTCTGATCCAGTTTATTCGGATTTTTAGTTTTTTTAGATGCTATATAATTATTTTTTTCTTTTCTCTATTTATGATTAAGATCAAGGTCAATTAATTCAAGATGTTACATAAGATCCACACGTTCTATGAGTGACATAAGTTACATAAGTTCCATAAGCTCCATGGATCACAGTTTAGCAACATCTCTTATTTCGTTTGGAACCTAACGGATCCAGAGATTTTAGCACAAAAACTGTGCATGAAGATGCAAAAAATAGTGGGATAATTGCGTTTTCACCTGGAAAAAAATCTTGGATTTCCGAAAGGCACAATTTCAAGTCAGAGATAATATCTCAATTTCACTGGTATTAATTCCAATGGGGTAGTCTTCAAATGTAGGAACGCCATGATCGTAATATACAGGATTATCAATGGTAGTAATTTAATCGGGCTCGAAGCTATCATAGTAGGTATAATAGTTACCAGAACCTCGATATAAATGGTCCGAACTTGGCAATACAGCCGTCAATGCTACTACTAAAAGGATTACAAGTGAACTAGTTAGTGCAGTTTTAATTTTACTAGACAAGTGTTTCAACATTTATTCAAGTCCATTTTTATTAAGCTGTCCTGTATAAATATCTACTAAGTAAGAAGTAAGTTGGAAAATTGCCATGATGGATTTCAGCAAGATACAATAGTGCTTCGGAAAAAAAGAGCCATGTAAAGCTACATAAATAGTTACAGAAATTTGCTATTTGATATAATTGGTACAGGACCCCAATTCTATTATCATTTTTCTTGAAAATTTATTTTTATTGCTTTAGCATTGCCTGAACTTTTTGAATATCAGCTATGGCTTCTTTTTTTAGTTCGATCATCTCTTCCATCATGTTTATTTTCATTTCTAAAATTTTTATGAATTTATCCACTCTCATTACTGCAACTTCTTTCTTTTGTTCTGTAGTCAGAAGCCCCCACATCTTAACCATAGCGATCTCCATTATAGATCCCTGTTCCATCATAGACTGTTCTTCGCACATGTTTAAATATCTCCTTCATTGATAATATTTTTTTTAATTTACACTTTAAGATTAGCCCAAATATTAGTATATTTTAATCTCCGATTTCAACAAATTGTTTATAAAAATGTATAAGCAATTTACTGTAACCAGACGTTGGTTACTTACCCATATTATTTTTATTTAATTATACAAAAAATTCTTTCTGAATAAAATTTATTTTCGAATAACATATTTTAAAATAAAAAAATTATTATTAATATTTAATTGTTTTTTGATAATGAAAAATATTATGCGGGATTATTTTTCGTTTAAAAACTATTTTTTGTCCAACTAATTTAAAATAATTGTGGGACAAACGTATATTGTAGAGTAAATCGAACAGACACTTTACAAGACTAAAAATTAACCGGTAGAGTTGAATTGCATGGAAGATGTTGCTCTTATTTCGAATTAAATATAATTGTGCTGCTATATATTTGAAATGATTGTCTCTGCTCCGACAGCAAAGACAACTCTTCCACGCTTCCATCCAATCTTTTTTAATGCGCTTAATTTGGTAGAATGCATAGCTTTTATAGCGAAATATGTGCATAATCCATAGATTAATATTCAAGCATTGATCCAAGGGAATAGACGGTTAAACATTAAGTTACTTCCTGAAAATCCAAAAATGAAAAAGCCATAGTGGAAGTTCCTTCTAAATTATGTGTAAATATGGTCGAAAGTATAGTGTACATTTCATATGATATATATTTAGAAATATATAGTAATTAATCTTTCCGTATATTTTATAAAAGATTGGGAGTAATTAACTAGTAATCCTATGTAAAAACAAACTTTATTCTATATGCACTAGTAAAATTATTTATACACTTGTAGGAGTTAAAAATTTTTAGTTAAGGGACGAGTCGACGGTTGAATATTTCCGCGATGCACCTGCCGATGGAACATGGGATACAAGGACGCTAGTGCTAAGTTGGATACTAGGAAAAAGTGAATAATTGGAATTTATGCATCGAGAAGAAAAACACTTCTAATCACATCACAGCTATAATTTTGTAGATTGTATGAGTTCCAAAGCTGTCTATTTTCTGTCTTAATTGTGTAAATTCGAAATAATATACAGGAGTGAAATAAATGTTGAAACAGTCATCTAATGGAATGAAAAGGATACTAGCTATTTTGCTTGCAGTTCTTTTTGTGGTATCTGTTACAGCTGCCGCCGTAAGCGCACACCCAGTCGTGGTTAAGGATAAAAAAACAGTCATAGTTGCAGTTGAAGATGTTAAAATTATAAAATACCCCCATACATGTCATAGCTGCAGCAGCGATGACCGCCCCCAATGTTACACCTGTAGCCACGGTAACTGCTGTAACGGGATATCTTGTCACAAATGTAGCCCCAAGGGCGAAACCATCTGTGAAAACTAATCTGTGACTGATTACTAGTCAACCCATGTGCTAAGATATTTAAATGCATGAAAATCCCAGTCTACATAGATAAATTGTGTATTTAACTGCGCGAATACACTGGTATACATTGCATGACGCACATCATAAGGCCATTTGTTTGCAATGTATGCTACATTTGTTTATTTTCAAATTTTCTGTTCTGAAATCTTCTATTTATGATGGTGTTTTAGATAAATTAGTTCCAAGTGTTCCAGGAGTTCCATATGTTCTATAAGTCCCATAAGCTCTATGAGTAATCGATTTGCACTGTTTTATTATTCTGGATGTAATTTAGGAAAGATAGAGCTTTTATCACAAAAACTATTCAGATGTGAGAGAATGCGATCAAAGTCATTGATTCTGCAATTATACTCAACCTAGCTATGTATCATGTAGAAAAGTCATTCAAGCTGAACTTTTTAGTTTTCTCTATGAGTAAGGTAGAATTCATCAGCTACTTCAGGAGATCTGTTTGATGTAACGGGTGTTCTTGCTATAATTGGTTGTGTTACAATAGTCATATTTGTTCTACCACAGGTTGTATTACGGCAGGTTGTTCTTCCACTGCGGGTATGGTTCAAGTCTATACAAGAATAGTAGGCTTACATACCCATCCATAGTCCCAATATTAAACATCAATGTAGTAGTTGGTCATGGTAGTGATGATGGCGGTTATCATGCCCCTTACAAAAGTGATATTGCCGGGATTTCCGCCTTAGTATTACAAATAGGTGATATCCTTCGTGATATTGTGCAAAATTCACTCTATATTACTTTTAAGAAGAATTATCACAGGTCTGGAAGCTTTAATTTTAATTTAAATACTGAATATTAATTATTTTATCTTAAAACTATTATTATGAATAAGAAAGCTTTCAGCAAGTAAGCTTATACACTAGTCATAATATGGTATGTATGTCTACCCATAGGCAAGTGCCATTATGATTAAAACAGTTTTAAAGATACAGATCTAAGTATGGTTCTTTATTACACCTGCCAATAAAAAGTAGATTGGTAAATAATTTTGTTAAAGATAAATAAAAAAGGAGATAAAAATGTTTAAACAAATGAAAAAGACACTTGGTATTTTGCTAGCAGTTTGTTTTTTAATGTCCGTGACAGCTGCAGCAGTAAGCGCAGGACCAGTTGTGGTTAA